>Ga0247720_100050_pt1 | contig 58315 bp, 61 predicted proteins | sample MSEWel2015_12_15_FD_189078 | JGI IMG/M metagenome (GOLD analysis project Ga0247720, IMG submission 189078) | Subsurface sediment microbial communities from gas well in West Virginia, United States - MSEEL Well Study Marcellus 3H_2015_12_15 | ecosystem: Environmental > Terrestrial > Deep... | reverse complement strand
GGCTCGGCCAGGTGCCGGAGCATTGGGAGGTGTTGCCCGGGCGTACGGTGTTTCGTGAAATCAATGACCGTGGTCACCCTGACGAACAGATGCTGTCGGTAACCATCACACGCGGCGTACTGCGTCAAGCAGACTTGCTCGCGGACAGTTCCAAGAAAGACTCCTCGAACGAGGACAAGTCCAACTACAAACTCGTTCAACCGGGTGACCTGGTGTACAACAAGATGCGAGCCTGGCAGGGGGCGGTGGGCGTTTCGGCTTACCGGGGGATCGTGAGCCCAGCTTACATCGTCCAGCGGCTAAGAAGCGCCGAGAACTTGCCACGCTACATGCACTTTCTTCTTCGTACACCCCTTTTCGCTTCGGAGGCCGAGCGATGGTCGTATGGCATTACTTCGGATCAGTGGAGTCTGCGGGCAGAGGAATTCAAGTGTATCTACTTCTCACTTCCACCCCTCCCCGAGCAAACTGCCATCGTGCGGTTTCTGGACTGGGCGGAGCGGCGGATTCGGCGGGTGATCCGGGCGCGCAAGAAGCGGATCAAGCTGCTTGAGGAATACAAGCAAGCGCTTATCAACCAGGCCGTTACCGGAAAAATAGACGTCCGCTGGGGTAAGCCGTATCCAAAATACAAGGACTCCGGTGTCGAATGGCTGGGAAATGTGCCGGCGCATTGGGAGGTGCGGCGGCTAAAGCAGATCGTCAGACTCAACCCAAGTAAAGCGGAGGCAAGAGTGCTCTTGGAGCACGACGCACCGGTAACATTTCTGCCCATGGAGCGTGTATATACTGACGGGCGAATTGAAGCGACAGAGCATCTGCCTGTTTCCTCTGTATGGAATGGATTCACCTATTTTCGCAGGGGTGATGTGATCGTTGCGAAGATCACGCCCTGTTTCGAAAATGGTAAGGGGGCTTGTCTGGACACCCTGCCGACGGAAGTCGGCTTTGGTTCGACAGAGTTCCACGTGCTACGGGCAGGAAACTCGATAAGAGCTCCTTTCCTCTATAGGATCACGACCCTGCCCGACTTTCGTCGCCTCGGAGCAGAGGCAATGACCGGTGCCGCCGGGCAGCAGCGTGTTCCAGCATCATTCATTGCAAACTTTGCTGTACCCTGCCCACCCCTCCCCGAACAAACCGCCATCGTAGAGTACCTCGACGCCCAGACGACCAAGATCGACGCTGCCATTGCTGCCGCTCGCCGCGAAATCGAACTCTTGCGCGAATACCGCACCCGCCTCATCGCCGATGTGGTCACCGGCAAGGTGGATGTTCGCGAGGTGGCGGCACGGTTGCCGGAGGAGCCGGCTGAGGAGGAAGCTGAGTTGGAGGACACAGAGGAGACAGCGGAAGGTGAAGCGGCAGATAATGAGGCCGCCGAAGAAACTTTCTCTGAGGAGGAAGTTGAACCATGACCCCTACCGACATGAGCGAAGCCTGGCTCGAAACTCTGATCTGCCGGGCGCTGACTGGCAGCGACTGCGTGCCCCGACCTGCCGGCACTCCAGCGTTCGTTGCCGAGACGCCGGCACCCTATGGCGGTGTGGGTTGGCTCCCCGGCGACCCAGCCGATTACGACCGGGAGTATTGCGTCGATCTGGTTCAGCTTACGGCCTTTCTGCGTTCGACGCAACCGGAGGTTGCCGAAGCGCTTGATCTGGATAACGACAGCCCCACACGGCGGAAGTTTCTGGCGCGGCTCCAGGGCGAGGTGAGCAAGCGCGGGGTGGTGGACGTATTGCGCAACGGGATTCAGCACGGGCCGCACCGCATTGAGCTCTTCTACGGCACGCCTTCCCCCGGAAACGAGCAAGCGCGGGCGCTCTATGAGCAGAACCGCTTCACCGTCACGCGCCAGCTCCGCTACAGCCGCGACGAGACGCAACGGGCGCTGGACCTGGTGCTATTCATCAACGGCCTGCCGGTTTTCACTTTCGAGCTCAAGAACCGCCTCACCAAACAGACGGTGCACGACGCCATCGAGCAGTACAAACGTAACCGCAACCCGCGCGAAAAGCTATTTGAATTGGGGCGGTGTGTGGCGCACTTCGCCGTGGACGAAAACGAGGTGTGGTTCTGCACCCACCTTCAGGGCAAGGCGTCGTGGTTTCTGCCTTTCAACAAGGGATGGAATGATGGCGCGGGCAATCCTCCCAATCCGCAGGGGCTCAAGACCGATTACCTGTGGCGGGAGATACTCACCCGTGAGAGCCTGACCGACATCCTCGAAAACTACGCTCAACTCGTTGAGGAGAAAGACCTCAAGACCGGCAAGAAACGGCGACGGCAGATCTTCCCCCGCTATCACCAGCTCGACGTGGTGCGAAAACTTTTGGCGGACGCGGCGGCGCACGGCGTGGGCCGGCGCTACCTTATCCAACATTCCGCCGGCAGCGGCAAGTCCAACTCCATCGCCTGGCTGGCCCACCAGCTAATCGGTCTCGCGAAGGACGGAAGACCCGTTTTCGATTCCATTATCGTGGTGACCGACCGGCGCATCCTGGACCAGCAGATCCGGGACACGGTCAAGCAGTTTGCCCAGGTGAGCGCCACGGTGGGGCACGCCGAGCATTCCGGCGACCTGCGGCGATTCATCGAGAGCGGCAAGAAGATCATCATCACGACGCTTCAGAAGTTCCCGTTCATCCTCGACGAAATCGGCAACGAGCACCGCGGGCGCCGTTTTGCGATCATCATTGACGAGGCGCATTCGAGCCAGGGTGGCCGCACCTCGGCCAAGATGAGCATGGCCTTGTCGGAGGCCGGTGCCGAGGACGAAGACGAGACCTTTGAAGACCAGATCAACCGGCTAATGGAGGCCCGGAAGCTACTGCCGAACGCCAGCTACTTCGCTTTCACCGCCACCCCTAAGAACAAAACGTTGGAGATGTTTGGTGAACCCGACCCGCAGCCCGACGGCACGGTTAAACACAGGCCGTTTCATAGCTACACCATGAAACAGGCCATTCAGGAAGGGTTCATCCTGGATGTGCTGGCCCACTATACACCGGTCAAGAGCTACTATAAGCTCATCAAGACAATCGAGGACGACCCCGAATTCGACGTCAAAAAGGCGCAGAAGAAGCTGCGCCGCTTCGTCGAGGGGCACGAGTACGCCATCCGGCTCAAGGCCGAGATCATGGTGGACCACTTTCACGAGCAGGTGATCGCCAAGGGCAAGATCGGTGGCCAGGCGCGGGCCATGGTGGTGACCGGCAGCATCGAGCGAGCTATTCAGTACTTCCATGCCTTTAAGGCGTACCTTGCCGAGCGCAAAAGCCCCTATCGGGCGATTGTGGCCTTCTCGGGTGAGCACGAGTATGGCGGTCAACAGGTCACCGAGGCCAGCCTTAACGGCTTTCCCTCGAACCAGATCGCTGACAAGATCCGAGAGGACCCGTATCGGTTTTTGATCTGCGCCGATAAGTTCCAGACCGGCTATGACGAGCCGCTCCTGCACACAATGTACGTGGACAAGGTGCTCTCCGGGGTCAAGGCGGTGCAGACACTTTCGCGCCTCAATCGCGCCCACCCCCAGAAGCACGACACCTTCGTCCTCGATTTCGTCAACGACCCGGAGACGATCCGGAAGGCCTTCGAGCCATACTACCGGACGACCATCCTCGCCGACGAGACCGACCCGAACAAGCTGCACGACCTTAAGGCCGACCTTGACGGCTACCAGGTGTACGCGCCTGAGCAAGTTGATGAACTGGTGCGGCTCTACCTGAGCGGGGCCGACCGCGACCAGCTCGACCCGATCCTCGACGCCTGCGTCGCCACCTACATGGAGCATCTTGACGAGGACGGTCAGGTCGACTTCAAGGGCAAAGCCAAGGCGTTTCTGCGAACCTATAACTTTCTGTCTTCAATCCTCCCCTACACCAACGCCGAGTGGGAGAAGCTATCGATCTTCCTCAACTTCCTGGTACCCAAGCTGCCGGCGCCGAAAGAGGAAGACCTCTCAAAGGGCATCCTCGAGGCGATCGACATGGACAGCTACCGGGTCGAAAAGCAGGCGAGCATGAGGATCGCGCTTTCCGATGCTGATGCCGAGATCGAACCGGTGCCCACTGTGGGTGGTGGACACAAGCCCGAACCGGAGCTCGACCGTCTCTCGAACATCATCAAGGCTTTTAACGATCAGTTCGGCAACATTCCCTGGACCGACGCCGATCGGGTGCGCAAACTGATCACCGAGGAGATTCCTGCACGCGTAGCGGCTGACACGGCCTACCAGAACGCACGCAAGCATTCCGACAAACAAAACGCACGCATCGAGCACGACAAGGCCCTCGTTCGGGTGATGACCGCGCTGCTCAAGGATGACACCGAGCTGTTCAAGCAGTTCAGCGACAATGAGTCGTTCCGTCGCTGGCTGACCGATACGGTATTCGCACTGACCTACAGCGAGCCTGGCAGCGCGAGGTAGCCAGTACGACTTAATCGGCGGCTTAGCCCGGCAGCTGCGCGACGCCGTGCTCCACTTCGAAAGGCGGCTGAAGGCTTTAAACGGTAAAGCCATGGTCTTCTACATGAGCCGGCACATCTGCGTTAAGTTTTACAAGTATCTCCGGGAGCTACCAGGTTGTCCCGAGGTGGCGGTGGTGATGACCGGCTCGGCGAGTGACCCGGAGGATTACCATCCGCACATCCGGAGCAAGGCCAAGCAGGAGGAACTGAAGAAGCGCTTCCGGGACCCCGACGACCCTTTGAAGTTAGTGATCGTCCGGGATATGTGGCTCACCGGTTTTGACAACCCCTGCCTGCACACGATGTACGTTGATAAGCCGATGAAGGGCCACAACCTGATGCAGGCGATCGCCCGGGTGAACCGCGTTTTCAAGGACAAGCCGGGCGGGCTGATCGTGGACTACATCGGGATCGCCGACGACCTCAAAAAAGCGCTGGCCTGCTACACCGAGAAAGACCGCAACGAGGCGATGATCCCCTTGGACCAGGCGATTGCGGTGTTGCGGGAGAAGTACGATATCACCTGTGCCTTCTTCCACGGGATTGATTACCAGGGGTGGCGGCGGCTGGCGCCGGCGGAGCTCACGCGACTCCTGCAGCGGGCGCATAACGCGGTGGTGGCGGATGACGAAACAAAGAGCCGCTTCCTGAAAGCCTGCACCGAGTTAACCAAGGCGTTTGCGCTCGTGAGTCCCCACCCGGAGGCGTGTAGATCGTAAAATAGAATTGACCCCAGATCGTCAAATAAAACTGAACCACCATGTGATAAAATCTCCCTCGAGAGGGGGAGGAAAAAGAGGTGGTCAGCATGTACAAGTGGCAGCGCATCAAGGCACTGCATGCTCAAGGGGTCGGCATCAAGCAAATAGCCAGAACAATAGGGGTGTCCAGGAATACCGTCAGGAAGTACCTGAAAGAAGCCAACCCGCCCCAGTTTAAAGCCAGGGAATACGTAAAAGAACTGGATAGGTATCAGGAAGAAATCAAGGCCATGCTTGCTAAAGGATATATTGGCCCGAGGATTTACAAAGAACTGGTAGAAAAGGGCTATCAAGGCTCCCTGGCCAGTGTCCACCGTTATCTTAGGTCCATAAAGGCAGAAGATAAGGCAGCTAAATTAGCTACCACCCGGGTGGAAACCGGGCCGGGCTGGCAGATGCAGTACGATTGGAAGGTGTGGACCCTACCAGTTGACGGGAAGCCCGTGAAAATATATTTCCACGAAGTGATCCTGTCTTTTAGCCGGATGAAATTCTATACCTTCTCTTTAAGCATTACCACCGCCGACGTGATCCGGGTCCTGGTTGAAGCCATTGACTTTTTCGGCGGCTATGCCCCGGAGTTGGTGATAGACAACGGCAAGCAAATGGTTATCACCCACCAGAAGGACGGTATCGTCCGGTATAATGACGAGTTTTTAAGATTCTGCGGGCTATATGGCATCCAGCCTTCGGCTTGCGAAAACTACCGTGCCCGGACCAAGGAAAAGTGGAACGCTCCTTTTACTACGTCCAGGAACACCTGCTGCGGGGCCTGGAGGTGATTGGGGGAGATATTTTCCGACCAGGTGGTGACTGCGGGTGACTTCCCTCAAGAAAAGCTCTATGACGTATTTGAGAGCGAAAGAGGGTTTATCAGCGCTGTACGTTTGGGAATTGGTTTTAGTTAATCCAGACCGGACATTACGGCAATACCCTGCTCCGACTTGCCAGAAACTTGAGCGTGGAACCGCTCGTCTGTTTAGCCTTTTGGGCGGACCCTCTAGAAACCATCTTGATAACTAAACTCGCGCCGCCCGTTTTTTTGAGCGGCGTGAGCATGATTTGTCGGGCCAAAACAGGTCTGCTCGCGCCGGCGGCATTAAAAAGGTTGCAAAAGAGTCTTACCATCCATTAGAGCTACTTTAATGGCCGGGATGACCACCGCATCCAGGGAATTGTTATCGGAGGAGCAGCAGTGGAATTCTACATCATAACCTTTAGCCAGCATAGTTTCGCCGATTTTGCGCATGAAAGTGGACTTGCCCACCCCCGGGCCGCCTTTAACGACAAAGATCCGGGTGGCATCGGGTTCGATAATGTAATCATAAAAGGAATAAAAACCCTCACAGGTATTCCCGCCGGGAAAACCCTTCGCAACTTGCCCTGGCCCATGTTATAACCTCCCTGTAATACTAACTTACTTAAATCTTATGCTCCCAGGCACAAAACTTGCTTGGTCCAAGAATAACATGATTTTCACTATGCGGAAATATTTTTTGAAATACTGAATACATCAGTTTTGCCTATTGTCAATTCAGTGTTTTTCCTTTATAATTGTGCCATACCAAATGAAAAAGCATTTCGCAGGGCAAAGGGGTCCATGAAGTGCTACAACGGCGTAGCGCGAGGAGGGCAGGGATTAGATTTTATGCAGCAGCCCAAAATTTTTATCGCCAGTGCCGACCCGTCTGCCCGGCAAAACTTGAAGTACATGCTGGTTCGGGAAGGTTACTTGATTGCCGGCGAAGCCCCGGACGGCAGCCAGGCCCTGCGGATGATCCGCACCCTGCAGCCCAGCCTGATAATTCTAGATAGCGAACTCCAGGGTACCAATGCCCTGGAAGTAGCCAGGATAATCGAGGAAGATGGGGTAGCACCGATTATCCTCCTTGCCTCTTCCTGGCACCGCAATCTGCTTGCCCGTACGCGTGATTTTCCAATCTTTGCTTATTTAATTAAACCGGTCCAGGAAAGCACCCTGTTGCCGGCGGTAGAAGCAGCCCTGGCCAATTACCAGAAAATATGCCGCCTGCAGCAGGAAATCAGCAAGCTGAAGGAGACCCTGGCGGCGCGGAAAATAATTGAGCGGGCCAAGGGCATTCTCATGGATACCATGGGGTTAACGGAAGCCGAGGCCTACCGGCGCATGCAGCGCCAGAGTATGGATCGCTGCGTTCCCATGAAAAGCATCGCGGAAGCCATTATTGTCGCCCATGAACTCCAGGGTGGCAGCAATAAGGCCAAAAAGACGGACTAACCCTTTAGGGCAACGGCGTCCTGAAGGAGAGGGTTTTTATGCCCTTTTCTTGCAGGACGCTTTTTATAAAGAAACTGGCGTAGCCAGTTTCTATAGAAGATCCCACTTCCCACTTCTCACCTCTCACTTCTATCAATTTAGCAGGAGGTTTATGCTGATGGATGACAAGGAAAAACGGGCGGCTGTCCTAAACCGGGCTGAAGAATGGGGGGTAAAATTTGTTCGCCTCCAGTTTACCGATATTTTTGGGGTATTGAAAAATGTAGCCATTCCGGTGGACCAGTTGCCCAAGGCCCTCAACAATGAACTCATGTTTGACGGCTCTTCCATTGAAGGCTTTGTGCGTATTGAAGAGTCGGATATGTACCTGCGCCCTGACCCAGACACCTTTGTTGTTTTCCCCTGGCGGCCCCATGAGGGGACGGTAGCCCGCCTCATTTGCGACGTATATAACCCCGATGGTACGCCCTTTGCCGGTTGTCCCCGCTGTACCTTGAAGAAGGTTATGGCCGAAGCGGCCGCTATGGGTTTTACCATGAACGCCGGGCCGGAAGCTGAATTCTTCCTTTTCCATACCGACGCCTCCGGCCGGCCGACCCTGGAAACCCACGACCGGGCCGGTTACTTTGACCTTACCCCGGTGGACCTGGGGGAGGACGCCCGCCGGGACATGGTCCTGACCCTGGAGCAGATGGGTTTTGAAATCGAGGCTTCCCATCATGAGGTGGCTCCCGGCCAGCATGAGATTGACTTTAAATACGCCGAGGCCCTGACCACGGCTGACCGCATTGCCACGTTCAAATTCGTGGTGCGGACCATCGCCCAGCGTCACGGCCTCCATGCCACCTTCATGCCCAAGCCCATTTACGGCATTAACGGTTCGGGTATGCACGTTAATATCTCCCTGTCAAAAGACGGCCAGAACGCCTTTTACGACCCCGACGACAGGCTGGGCTTAAGCCAGACCGCTTACCAGTTTATCGCCGGCGTCATGGCTCACGCCCGCGCCCTGGCGGCCGTAACCAACCCGACGGTCAATTCTTATAAACGCCTGGTTCCCGGTTATGAAGCGCCGGTCTATATCGCCTGGTCGCCGCGCAACCGCAGCCCCTTGATCCGTGTGCCGGCCAAACGCGGTCCTTCCACCCGCATTGAAGTGCGACACCCGGATCCTTCCTGCAACCCCTACCTGGCCCTGGCCGTACTGCTGAAGGCCGGGCTGGATGGAATTAAAAAAGGCCTGACCCCGCCGCCGCCGACGGATAAAAATATCTTTGCCATGACCCCGGCCGAACTCCAGGCGGAAGGCATCGGCGTCCTGCCGGGAAGCCTTGATGAAGCCCTGGAAGCCCTAGCAGAAGATGAGGTTATCAAGGAAGCTCTGGGACCCCATATCTATGAGCGCCTGACCCTGGCCCAGAAACTCGAATGTGAACAATATCGTACCAGGGTACACCAGTGGGAGATCGACCAGTACCTGACGAAATTTTAGTATCCCACCTCTCACCTCTAACTTCACACTTCCATATTAAGGAGTGAGCAACGATGCTCAGGGAGGGAAAATACCGGATCCCTTCGGGATGCGCCATTAGCGGCTTTATCAATAAAGACGGGCGCAGGGCTGACGGCAGCGCTATCATCCAGTCCATTGCCCTGATGCAGGAGCGGTCCAACGGCCTGGGCGGCGGCTTCGCCGCCTATGGCATCTACCCGGAATATCAAGATTATTATGCCCTGCACCTGCTCTTTGAGGACAAGCTGAGCCGCAACCAGGTGGAAGAGTTGATTAAGGATAATTTTTATATTGAAGCCGAAGACCGTATCCCTACCCGTCATGTCCGGTCCATTGGCAAAGCGCCCTTACTATGGCGCTATTTTGTAACCCCCAGGCTGTCGAAAATTGAAGAATCCCAGGAGTCAGAGGCCGACTTCATGACCCGGCTGGTCATGCGTATCAACGATAGCGTCAACGGCGCCTATGTCGTTTCCAGCGGTAAAAACATGGGAGCCTTTAAAGGAGTGGGTTATCCGGAAGATATCGGCGAGTTTTTCCGCCTGGACGAGTACCAGGCCTACAGCTGGATTGCCCACGGCCGCTTTCCCACCAATACCCCCGGCTGGTGGGGCGGCGCCCACCCTTTTACCCTGCTGGACTGGTCTGTAGTTCATAATGGCGAGATATCTTCCTACGGGGCCAACCGGCGCTTTTTAGAAATGTACGGATATAAAATGACCCTGCAGACAGATACCGAAGTAGTGGCCTATGCCATAGATTTACTGGTCCGGCGCCATAAACTGCCCCTGGAACTGGCGGCCAGGGTCCTGGCAGCCCCCTTCTGGCAGGCAATTGACCGCCTGCCGGCAGCGGAACGCGACCTTTATACTCGCCTGCGGGTAGTTTACGGTAGCCTTTTGATGAACGGGCCCTTTTCTATCATTGTCGGCTTCAGCGGCGGCATTATGGCCCTCAACGACCGCATCAAGCTGCGGCCTCTGGTGGCCGGTTCTCAAGGTACTACCCTGTATGTGGCCAGCGAGGAAGCAGCCATCCGGGAAATTTGCCCTGACGTGGAAAAGGTATGGTACCCGCAGGGCGGCGAGCCGGTCATCGGCCGCCTGGAGGAGGGATCCCAATGCCGTCTCTCAGCCTGATGCCGCCTGAATTCAGTGTCGTCCGCGATGACAACAAATGCATTAAATGCCTGGCCTGCGTGCGCCAGTGCGGCTTTGACGCCCAGCAGTATGACGCGGAAGACGACCGCCTCTATGCCATTGATGCCAACTGCGTCAATTGCCAGCGTTGCGTTAGCATCTGCCCGGCCGGGGCGCTGACTATTTATAAAAACCCGCCGCCCATGCGGCCCAATGCCCACTGGACGGAAGGACACTTACGCAACATTGTCAAGCAGGCGGAAACCGGCGGGGTGCTCCTCACCGGCATGGGGAACGATCAGCCCTTCCCCCCTTATTTCGACCGGCTGCTCCTTAACGCCAGTCAGGTGACCAATCCTTCCATTGATCCCTTAAGGGAACCCATGGAACTGCGGACTTACCTGGGCAGCCGTGCCGAGCCGGTAAGCCGGGAGGAAAGCAAAGATAAAACCAGCACCCCCCTGGTGCCCATCGAGACCCCCATCATGTTTTCCGCCATGTCCTACGGGTCCATCAGCCATGAGGCCTTTGAATCCCTGGCCCGGGCGGCGAAAGCCTTCGGCACCCTGTTTAATACCGGCGAAGGCGGCCTGCCGGGGGATCTCTACGAGTATGCCGATCATGCCGTGGTGCAGGTGGCCTCGGGCCGCTTCGGCGTCCATGCCGACTACTTGAATGCCGGGCGCGTGATCGAAATTAAAATCGGCCAGGGGGCTAAACCGGGCATCGGCGGCCACCTGCCGGGGGAAAAGATTACCGCGCCTGTGGCAGAGACGCGAATGATACCTGAGGGTACCGACGCCCTGTCACCGGCTCCCCATCATGATATCTACTCCATTGAAGACTTGAAGCAATTAATCTTTACTTTAAAAGAAGCAACCCGATACCAGAAACCGGTCTCCGTCAAAATTTCGGCCGTCCATAACGTGGCGGCCATTGCCAGCGGCATTGCCCGGGCCGGGGCCGATATCATCGCCATTGACGGCTTTCGGGGGGGAACCGGGGCGGCGCCTACCATGATCCGGGACCATGTGGGTATTCCCATCGAGCTGGCTATTGCCGCCGTGGACCAGCGCTTGCGCGAGGAAGGTATCCGCAACCGGGTATCCCTGGTGGCTGCCGGCGGCTTCCGCAGCAGCGCCGATGTGGTGAAAGCCATAGCCCTGGGTGCCGACGCGGTCTACATCGCCACCGCCGCCTTGATTGCTCTGGGCTGCCACCTCTGCCAGAAATGCTATACCGGCAAGTGCAGCTGGGGCATCGCCACCCAGGATCCCTACCGCAGCCGGCGCCTGAACCCGGAAATCGGCGCCGAACGCCTCTACAACCTGCTGCGGGGCTGGTCCCACGAGATAAAAGAAATGCTGGGCGGCATGGGCATCAACTCCATTGAAAGCCTGCGCGGCAACCGCTTGCACCTACGGGGCGTTGGCTTGAACGAAGTGGAACTGAAGCTCCTGGGTGTCAAGCATGCTGGCGAAGCAATGTAGCAGGGGAGGGAACACCAGTGAAAAAAGTATACGCCCGGCCGGCCTACTGTATGAACTGTCACCTCTGCGAAGTGAACTGCATTGTAGCCCATTCCCGCAGCCGCGATCTATTCCGGGCCTACAAGCGCGAGAATTTAAGGGGTACGGCGCGGGTTATTGTCGAAGAGCGGTTGCCCCTTTCGGTGGCCGTCCAGTGCCGGCACTGCGATGATCCCCGCTGTGTGGCCGGCTGCATCTCGGGGGCCATGGTCAAAGATCCGGAGACGGGGATTGTCTACTGCCAGGAAGATAAATGCGTGGGTTGCTGGACCTGTGTGGCCGGCTGTCCTTATGGCGCCATCCGGCCCGGGGAGAAAAACGGTCGCCCGGTGCCTTTGAAATGCGACCTCTGCCGGGAGGCTGATGAGCCGGCCTGCGTGGCCGGTTGTCCCAACCGGGCCCTTGTTTTTGAGGAAAGGAGGGCAGGGGCATGAACTACGTCATTATCGGCAATTCCGTAGCTGCCGTCAACGCCGTCGCAGGAATTCGGGAATATGATCGGGAAGGTTCCATTACCATCGTCTCGGCGGAAAACTATTATGCCTATGGCCGGCCCCTGATTTCCTACTGGCTGGAAAAGCGGGTCCAGGACCAGGATATGCCCTACCGGCCGCAAGAGTTTTATGAAAAAAATTGCGTCCGCGTCCTCCTGGGACGCCGGGCCGTAAAACTGGACCCGGAAGTCCGCCAGGTCCACCTGGATAACGGTGAGAAGCTCCCCTACGACCGTTTGCTCCTAGCCACCGGGGGGCGGCCCTTTGTGCCGCCAATTGCGGGGTTAACCGCGGCCAACTATTTTACCTTTATAAACTATGACGACGTTCGTCGCCTGGAGGCTTTTGCCATCCCCGGGAGGGAAGCCGTAATTCTGGGGGCCGGGCCCACGGGCCTCAAGGCCATGGAGAGCCTGGTGCAGCGGGGCGTCAAAGTAACGCTGGTGGAGCTGGCCGACCGCATCTGGGCCCCAGCCCTGGACCCGGAAGCGGGAGCTTTAATAGCCGGCTTCCTGCAGGATAATGGTATCAGCCTTTATTTAAACGATACCCTGACCGGCATCCGCCAGGAGGATGATGGCCACCTCCATATGGAGCTTAAATCCGGCCGGGAACTCAAGGCCGACATCCTGGTGATTGCCATCGGCGTGCGGCCTAACGTTGAGCTGCTCGAGGGTTTACCAGGGGTAACCATTAACCGCGGCGTCGTTGTGGGACCGGACCTCAGCACCGGCCTACCCGGCGTTTACGCCGCCGGGGATGTGGTGGATGGCAACCCGCCTTTACTACCCCATGCTGCCATCCAGGGGAAAATAGCTGGGCGCAATATGGCCGGGGCACAGGAGACCTATCTACCCTTACCGCCCTATAACGCCCTTGGTTTCCTGGGACTGCATATTATCAGCATGGGTAACAGTGTAGCCACCGGTGAGGGATATGAACTCCTGACGGAAGTAGACCCTGCCACCCTGGTCTACCGCAAGCTGGTTTTAAAGGATAACCGCTTGAGCGGCGCGCTGCTGATCAATAAAATCGATCGGGCCGGCATCTACCGCCAGTTGCTCGAGGAAGGCATTGAGGTCACGTCCTTTAAAGATGCATTGCTGCGGCCAGATTTTGGTCTCTTAAGTTTACCGGAAACCATCTGGAAGCAAAAGCTGGCAGAGTGAGGTGAAGGGGATTTTATGGAAACCTTGGATGCCCGGGGACTGTCTTATCAAACCCTGAATGAGTCCATCAGGACCCTCCTGGATAACGGCTGCCGGGAACTGGTTTTAAAAAACGTCAACGGCCAGCGTTATATCGGTGCCGGGGTCCAGGGCCGGGCCCGGCTGGAGGTTTACGGCGTGCCGGGCAACAACCTGGCGGCCCTTATGGATGGTCTGGAAATAGAGGTTTTTGGTAATGCCCAGGACGGCGTGGGCAACACCATGAACGACGGCACGGTAATTATCCACGGCAACGCCACCGATATAGCCGGTTACTCCATGCGCGGCGGCCGGATTTTCATCCGTGGTAATGTCGGCTACCGGGTAGGTATCCACATGAAGGCCTTCCGGGATAAAAACCCTTTGATTGTCATCGGCGGTAAGGCCGGAGACTTTTTCGGCGAGTACATGGCCGGCGGCACCCTGGTCCTCCTAGGCCTGGATTTACAACCAGGGGAAGCTGTTGTGGGTAATTTTATAGGCACCGGGATGCACGGCGGCGAAATCTTTATCCGCGGCCAGGTAGATTCTTTCTACCTGGGTAAAGAAGTTAAAGCAGTACCGCTTACAGCCGCCGACCAGGAGCGCCTGCGGAAAATTGTTGGCGATTTTGCCCGTTACTTTGACCTGGAGGCCGAAAAGATCCTGGCCCGTCCCTTTACCAAGTTGATACCCTACAATAAACGGCCATATGGTACGTTGTATGCTTATTGAGTGAAATGAACAAAAAGCCATCTGCGTGAGACAGATGGCTTTTGCTAATCCAGGGGGGCGCAATCAAATTTTCTCGAAGGCTTCTTTGCCGGCACCGCAGATGGGGCAGGCCCAGTCACCCGGCAGGTCCTCAAAGGGGGTACCCGGAGCAATGCCGTGTTCCGGGTCGCCCTGGACCGGGTCATAGATATAATTGCAGATAGTGCACCGGTACCTGGGAGCAGTGGTAGCCGTCCCGGCTTCCGTCCCGGCGGCGACAAAGGTCGGCGCCGTTTTTGGGGTTGTGCCGCGCTTGACCTGGTGATAGTAGGCATAGGTCATGGGGTCACCCTGCTGGAGGACGGGCGGCATCCGTCAAAGTGCCGATAAATATACTGTGGGTGCCGGCGTCAACCGTTTGATTTACTTTAGCTTCCAGGTAGGCCAGGGTGTGTTCAGCCAGGTAAGGAAGACCTGACTGCGTTAGTTTGTAGTTCAACCCGGCAAACTTGTCTACCTCACGGCCGGATTTGAAGCCAAACTGGCCGATGAGGGAGAGGGGAGCATCCTTGGCCAGGACCGAGACGGCAAAGCTCCTGCCGGCCTGGATAAATTCATGGGTCAGGTTTTGCTTGTTGATGCTGACAGCAACTGTCGGCGGTTCCGAGGAAATCTGGAAGAGGGTATTGGCAACCTGGCCGTTGAAACGATTGTCTTTTTTGGCCGTAACCACATACAGCCCGTAGGAAATGGTATGCAGGGCTTTGGTATCCAAAACTATCCCTCCATGTAAATGTAAGTCAGAGTGTCATAACGCCTCTAGCCCCTAATTCTTATAGCCATCTCCCGGCCCAGGTTATAGCAGTGCTGCAGGTCGCTCTCTTTAGGCACCCACTTCACTGTGGGGCCGGGCTCGGCAATTAACTCAATTTTGGCGGCCTTTAAACGTTCCTCCAGGATCTTCTGCGCGCCGCCCCCCCAGCCGTAAGCACCGAAGGCCAGGCCGATTTTATTTTTCGGCCTTAAGCCCACCAGGTCATCCAGGAGGGGAGAGACCACCGGCAGGATGTCGTTATTGATGGTCGGTGAGCCTACCAGGACGGCGCGGGCATCGAGGATCTCTTTGATAATATCATTGCGGTCGGATACGGAGAGCTTGAAGAGCTTGACCTCACAGCCCCCGGCCACCAGGCCGTCCAGAAGGGCATAAGCCATCTTTTCCGTACTCAGCCACATGGTATCATAGGCAATAACGGCCTTTGCCGTACCTTTGCCTTCAGCCCAGCGGGCATAGGCCTCAATGATCCGGTAGGGATCCTGCCGCCAGATAATGCCGTGGCTAGGGGCAATGGTTTTAATGGTCAGATTCATCTTCTGGATTTCTTCCAGCTTTTTGGTAATCAGGCTGCTGAAGGGCATGAGGATATTGGCGTAATACTTGGCCGCCTCGTCCATAATTAGTCCCACATCTACTTGATCATCGAAGCGGGCGCTGGAGGCGATATGCTGGCCGAAGGCATCGTTGGGAAGGAGCAGGGCCTCTTCGGGAACATAGGTAAACATGCTGTCGGGCCAGTGGAGCATGGGCGCTTCGATAAATGCCAGGGAACGTTTACCAAGGCTGATGCTGGTCCCGGTTTTGACGATGGTGTACTGGAAATCAAGATGAGGGTAATGGTCCTTGAGGCTTTCATAACCACGCTGGGTACAGAGGACGTGGGCGCCGGGGCAGAGGTCCATGATGGCCGGGAAGGCGCCGGCGTGGTCGCTTTCAGTGTGGTTGACCACCAGGTAATCGATTTTGACCGGGTCCTGGATTTGCTTCAGTTTGGCTATCAATTCCTCTTGAAAGGGTTCGTAAACGGTATCCACCAGGGCGGTTTTTTCATCGACAATATAGTAGGCATTATATGTAGTACCCCGGTGGGTGGAAAAGGCGGGGCCGTGAAAGTAGCGGATGTTCCAGTCGATGGCACCCACCCAGTAAATACCTTCCGCAATGGTAACGGGCTGGCTCATGAGTCCTTAACCATCCTTTCGGCCGGTCTGTTTTTTCATCCTCGCCTATCAGTAAAACAGGGCGGCTAATTAATCATCCAATGTCAGCTTTATTACCTCAGCTTTTACCCGGCTAAGGGCGTTAAGCTCATCCCTTAGCTGCTGGACCTGGACTTCAGGGGCGCATAACTGCAGGATAATCAATCCTTCGTCGCTACAGGCCTCAGTTTCGTGGAGGCCAAGGCGCACCCGGATAATACAGCCATACTTGGTTAAAATCTCCTGAACTTTAGTCGCCGTTTCGCGCCGGTTGTCAACCAGGATGGCCATAATCGTCGGGCAGGACATAAGGCCGTCACCACTCCTCAGTAATTTTCCGCCTGTAGTTCAAAGAACGCCTGGGGATGAGCACAGGCCGGGCATACTTCCGGGGCGGCATTGCCTTCATGGATATAGCCGCAGTTGCGGCAGCGCCACGTTACCTTTTCTTCCCGCTTAAAGACACGGTTATTTTCTATATTGGCCAGCAGGGCGCGGAAGCGTTCTTCATGTCCCTTCTCGGCCCGGGCAATGGCCTGAAAGACGGCAGCTACCTCCTTGAAACCTTCTTCTTCAGCTACCCGGGCAAACTCGGGATACATGGTGGTATGTTCGTAATTTTCCCCGTCGGCACTGGCGGCCAGGTTCAAGGAAGTAGTGGCAATGGTACCGGCCGGGAAAGCGGCGCTAATTTCTACTTCGCCGCCCTCCAGGAATTTAAAGATACGCTTGGCATGTTCTTTTTCGTTATCGGCAGTTTCTAAAAAGATAGCTGCAATTTGCTCATAGCCTTCCTTTTTCGCCTGACTGGCATAGTAAGTATAGCGGTTGCGAGCCTGGGATTCGCCGGCAAAAGCCGTCAGCAGGTTTTTTTCCGTCCGGGTACCTTTAAGACCGGGCATATTGCTCACTCCTCTATAAGATTTCGACGCCATTTTACCTTACCAAAGTTAGGAAGTCAAGGCAGGCATCAGTTGATGGTTTAAGCAATTAAAAGGCAAATTTTTTTTGAAAAACTTTTATAACCGGCAGGAAAAAAGGGAAATTATAGCGAATATTAATTGCGAATAGTAATCCTTACTAAAAGGGGGAATTTCATTATGACAGCAATCGGCCAGGTTTACAGGTGCAATGTTTGCGGTAATATTGTCGAGGTCCTCCATCCCGGTGTTGGGGCCCTGGTATGCTGCGGCAAACCCATGGAGTTATTGACGGAGAACACTGTAGACGCCAGCAAGGAAAAGCATGTCCCGGTAGTTACTAAAGTTAATGGTGGTTTTAAAGTGACCGTTGGCAGTATTCCCCATCCAATGGAAGAAAAGCATTATATTGAGTGGATCGAACTGCAGGCCGGCGGCCAGGTCTTGCGACAGCACCTGGATCCCGGTGACGCTCCCGAGGCAGTTTTTTGTACTGAATCCGGGAGTGCCACGGCCCGCGCCTATTGCAACCTCCACGGCCACTGGCGGTCCAATAATTAAACCAAGTTAAAAATAATCACTCCAGCTCAGCATGTTTCTTTACGTTATTTGAAGTCAAATTAACCCGGGCGGTATACCCGGGTAAGATAATATGGCAAGGAGTGCATTTTTAATGGAAAAATATGTCTGCATAGCGTGCGGCTATGTCTATGACCCGGCTGAAGGCGATCCTGCTAACGGCATCGCCCCGGATACGCCCTTTGCCGACCTGCCGGAAGATTGGGTTTGCCCGGTGTGCAGCGCCGGCAAAGAGATGTTTGAACCTGAAGCCTGAAAGCACCCTGTTAACCGGTAGGCGCCATTATTATAAATGGCTGACTGCAGTTGCAATAAGGCGACAAAAGTTTTCTGGGCTAGAGTCTAAAGGAGGCATATTGGCATGAATAAATGGCGCTGTTCCGTATGTGGTTATGCTTTTGAAGGGGAAGCCCCTCCGGAAAAATGTCCTTCCTGCCAGTCAACCTGTAGTTTTGTCGATGCCAACTGCTATATCCCTGATTGCGGCGGCGGCTCTATATAGTTAACACGGCAGTTGATAGCAGGTATTTTACTTTCGCCATCCAGTTTGAAAAGGATGCCCTGCTGTTTTTTAGCGGTTTAAAAAACCTTGTTTCTGTAACTGAGACAGCCGTGATTGATGAGTTGTTACGCCAGGAAAGGCGGCACCTGTGCGAACTGCACAGCGCCCTGCAGAATAAATAATTTTACTTGCCCCGGGCTGCGCCAGAATCGCCCCTTGACAATGCCGTTCGTCAAGTGATATACTTTTCCTTGCACAGAGGAAGAACGGGGCGTAGCTCAGTTTGGCTAGAGCGCTACCTTGGGGTGGTAGAGGCCGCTGGTTCGAGTCCAGTCGCTCCGACCATTTTACAGGACGCCATAATGGCGTCTTTTATTTTTCACTTCTTAAGATATAGCCGTTAACTGGTAAAAAAAGTAACGATACAATGTAATGCAGTGGTGAGCTTTAAGTAAGAAAGGCGGGGAACATGGTGCTGGATGATATTAGTACCATGCGAAAGGCCTGGCAGCGGCGGGCTGAAATAGAAAAGCAGGCTGCCATAAACCGCCGCCAGGAAGCGCTAACAAAAGCTCGCCTGGCTGCCAGCTGGTTAAAAGAGAAATACAAGGTTAGAAAAGTCTACCTTTATGGTTCCCTGGTCTGGAGTGAGTATTTTACCCCCTCATTCCGATATTGATTTATTGATAGAAGGCTTTACAGCTAAAGACCACTACTGGCGCATGTGGCTGGAGGTAGAGGCTATCACAGCACCCTTTCCGCCCAGCATAGTTCTGGCCGAAGACGCTGTAGCAGGTTTATTGTTAGAAGTCAGGCAAAAGGGATTGGAGCTATGACCGGAGAGCAATTCCTTATCTTAGAAGGCCGCATACGCCAGGAACTGGAGAATATGGCCCGCCTGGAGGCTGAACTAGCCTCCTAAAGGTTTAATAGCCAGAGGCCAGAATAACAGGATAGCTTTTCCCGCTGGCGATTCTTTTTTCCTGCGGGCAATTGGCTCGATTCTGCATGACTTTTATGTGGCGGTAGAAAATATTTTTAAAACCATTTATCCGGAAAGAAACGGCGGCTTTGTTGGACGAATACCGCGGCTTCCGCCATGTTTTTCTTAACGTTTACGGTTTCAACCTGGCAGCCGAACGGTTGGAAAGATTGGTACAGAAGCTACCGGAAACGCTGATATCCTTGCGTAAAGATATTCAGATCTTTTTAGATCGTATGCGCGAGATTATAGCCAATTGAAAAACATCCAGGGTGAGGTTATCTGAGACTAGGCTGTTTGTATATTCCATATAAATATACCTGAGGAGGTTTTATTTTGCAAATCGGCTTAATAGGCTTAGGCAAAATGGGCCTCAACCTGGCCCTCAATATGCTGGATCATGGTCACGAAGTGATAGGGTACGCCCGCACGAGGTCGACAGTGGAAAAGGCCGCCGCCCGTGGGATTAAAGGTGCTTTCAGCCTGGAAGAGCTGGTAGGCGAGTTGGTATCTCCCCGCCTTATCTGGTTAATGATCCCTGCCGGCAAAGCCGTGGACGAGGTTATTGAACAGCTATTACCCCTGCTTGCTCCCGGCGATATTATCATCGACGGGGGTAATTCTCATTACCGGGATACTTTACACCGTTATCAATTTTTAAAGGAAAAGGGTATTCGCTTCGCTGATTCCGGTACTAGCGGCGGTATAGAGGGAGCTCGCTATGGCGCCTGCTGTATGGTGGGAGCCGAAGATGAGCTCTTTACCTATCTGGAGCCTTTGTTTAAGGATATAACCGTTCCCGGGGGCTACCTGCACACCGGCCCCCCCGGCAGCGGCCACTATGTTAAAATGGTCCATAACGGCATCGAATACGGCATGATGCAGGCCATCGGCGAGGGGATGGAAGTCCTGGCAAAAGGGCCCTTTAAACTGGATCTCAGGGCGGTGGCCGGGGTCTGGCGCCACGGTTCGGTAATCCGCGGCTGGCTAATGGACCTCATGGAAAGTGCCCTTAGCAAAGACGCTACTCTGGAAAGCATAAAAGATATCGCTTATTCATCCGGTGAGGGCCTCTGGACAGTGGAGGAAGCCCTGCAACTGAAGGTACCGGCGCCGGTAATCACGGCAGCCTTGCTGATGCGCTACCGCTCCGAGCAGGAGGAAAGCTTCGCCACCAAGGTGGTGGCCGCCCTGCGCCACGAGTTCGGCGGCCACGAGGTGGCCCGGAAATATTGAAGGGCTAAAAGGCTAAGAAGCGGCATGGTTTGGTACCAGGCCGCTTCTTATAGCCTCTAAAGACAAGCCCTCAACTTTATCCGACATCTGCTGCGATTTTTAGTTGACAATAAGGGGGAGTGGGGTTACAATTGGATTTGATTGATGTCATGCTCCACTTTTATTCTGGAGGAGGAATGATAATTGCGCGCATTGGGCCGTCATGTTTTAGCTGAGGTTTATGGATGCAGCTTCGAGATCTTAAACGACATCAAAAAGGTCGAAGAAATCATGGTTAAAGCTGCTTTGGAGGCCGGTGCCGAAATCCGGGAAGTCTGCTTCCATAAATTCAGCCCTCAGGGTGTCAGCGGCGTGGTGGTCATCTCCGAATCGCACCTGGCAATCCACACGTGGCCGGAGTTAGGGTATGCTGCCGTTGATGTTTTTACCTGTGGTGAAAGGGTAAATCCCTGGGATGCCTGCAGGTACTTAACCGAGCAGTTCCAAGCAGGCGAAGTCCACGCCACCGAAATTGAACGGGGCGTAATGGAACCTCCTCGGGCGGCAGCGGTAAATCTGTAGGAGGGATATTTATTTTATTACCTACATGTAAAGGTAGTAGTGAGGGTAGGAGCTGACAGGCCTTGCAGGGAGAAAACTTGCAGGGCCTGTGGCGTTTTTGCGTTCAAATAACCAGCAGGAATATGCTTTAAAGAATAGAATATCAAATGGAATACTTATTTTTATATTTAGGAGGGCTGGATGTTGACCGCCCTGTTTAAACTATTACAACCAGAGCTAGAAATGGTTCGCCATCGCTTGCTAAGGGAAACTCGCTTGCACGGGCGAAGGTTACCCGGGGTCACCTGGCCTGTTTTGAACCATTTAGATCAAGATTTTCTACCTGCTCTAGTTCTTTTGAGCGCCCATACCCAGGGTTACTCTGGCTCCAGGGCGCTTTCTCTGGCTGCCGTATTTCAATTTATTTTCCTGGCCTCATTGATTCATAACAATGTTAAGGATGAGGTAGCTCTGGAAACCCTGGTAGGAGATTATTTCTACACCCGTTTTTTTGATCTCCTCTGCCGCGATGGTAATCTGCAATTTTTGGCACCCCTTTCCCAATTGATTTGCCAGATACACCTGGATGCGGCCCGGCAACACGAAAAACCATCTTCATCCAAAAGTTTTCGCATGCGGGAATACCTGGCTGCCGCGGCGACTTCCCTGGGTAGCCAGTTAGGTCGGGCCGAACCCTGGTTGGCTCAGGCGTGGCAGGAGATAGGCTTACTTTTAGGCAAGCTGTGGAATGGCCAACCAGTAACCGTAAAAGCCAGCCAGGCCGTAGAAAAACTTGCTCCCGGAACAGTAAGGGAGCTCCTTGGTGAACTGGTCATTCAATTAAGCGAAGAGCTGCCTGTCGAACGGGTGATGGCCCTGTGACCAAAGAGGAATATGTACGTGGCATTTTTAACAACATTGCTCCCCGCTACGACCTGTTAAATACGATTCTAAGTTTTAATTGCGACCGGGGGTGGCGCCGCTTTACCGTAGCCCGGGCAGGTCTTGCACCTGGGAACAAGGCCCTGGATGTCTGCTGTGGCACCGGTATGCTCTCTTTGGAACTGGCCCGGGCCGTAGCCCCGGGCGGCCAGGTAGTGGGGCTAGATTTTGCTCCGGGCATGCTTGAGGTCGCCCGTCGCCGCCTGGCAGCCAGTCCCTACGGCCATTTGGTACAGCTGGTAGAAGGTAATGCCATGGATCTTCCCTTCCCGGATAATACTTTTGATTGCGCCACCATTGCCTTTGGCCTGCGCAACCTCCCTGATATCAAACGGGGCCTGGCGGAAATGAGGCGGGTGGTACGGCCGGGAGGACGGGTGGTTTCCCTGGAATTAGCCAAACCTTCTCGAACCATTTTTAAGCATATTTACTACCTGTACTTTGACCACCTGGTGCCTTTAATAGGTCGCCTTGGGGTGGGAATGGATGGCCCCTATAGTTATCTGCCCCGTTCCCTTAAGGGCTATCCCCACCAGGAAGAAATATTGCAATACTTCCGTGACCTGGGCCTGGACAGGGCAAGTTATCACGAACTGACGGGCGGCATTGTAGCCGTCCATGTGGGTATAAAGAAATAATGTTGCCCTGCTATGATAACGGCAGTATAATGAAACTAGCCATAAAAGGGTTAAAAGGAGGTGGAGCGGTGGAAGATAAGTCTATGACCCTGACGGAACACCTGGAAGCTTTGCGCAGGGTACTGCTGGTGTCTATTATTGCTTTAGTGATCGCAACTATCGCTGTTTATTTTGGCTTCCGGGGCCAGCTGCTGGTTTTAATCTTGCGACCAATTAAGGAGCTAGGCATAAACCCGGTCTTTATCACTCCCTGGGAGGCCTTTTTCACGACGATTAAAATTTCCTTCGTGGCAGCTATCTTCCTAGCTCTACCGGTGATTCTCTGGGAAGTGTGGAGCTTTGTCCTGCCAGCCCTGCACAGCCATGAACGGCGGCTGATTTATATGTTAATGCCGGCATCAATAGTGCTCTTTGCCGGGGGAATAGTTTTTGGTTACCTGGTAGTTTTCCCGGCAGCCATTCATTTTTTACTAGTAAGTGCCAGTGAAGGCTTTACGCCACTGATTTCCATCTCCCGATATTTTAGTTTCTTGACCATGTTTATTTTACCCTTCGGGGCCGTCTTCCAGTTGCCCCTGGTTATTATGCTTCTCACCCATCTAGGCTTGATAACACCCCGATTTCTGGCTAAAAACCGTAAATATGCTGTCTTAATTATCTTTATACTGGCGGCCATTCTTACCCCTACGCCGGATATGATTTCCCAAACGCTAATGGCTTTACCGGTAATTGCCCTTTATGAAGTTAGCATCTGGATTTCTTACCTGGTACGACGAAGGCGGGAAGAAAAGGCCAAGGAAGAAGGTATTTAAATTTAAAAGAAACAGGTGTACAATAATCTTAACAGGAGGTGAGAAGGATGTTCGGTTTGGGAGCTCCTGAATTAATCTTGATTTTAGTGCTGGCGTTGATTATTTTTGGCCCCGGCAAACTGCCCGAGGTAGGTCGCGCCCTGGGGAAGGGTATCAGGGAATTTAAGAATGCTACCAATTCCGTAACTGAGGAAATCAAAGAAGCGGTCAAAATAGACGAAGGCGACAGCAATGCCAGTAAAGAGAAAGCCACTAAACAGATCAGTTAAAAAAGTGGTAAGCTACGGGAGATAAACTCCCGTTTTTTACTGGGAAAATTTCTGGGCCAGCACCAGTAAAGCGTTTTTTGTTGGAGCGAAGCTTTGCTTTACGTGGAGGTGAAGCAGCTGTGGAAGCAACACCAAGGGGGAACCGCCTGCATATTGCTATCTTTGGCCGCCGCAACGCCGGCAAGTCCAGTTTAATCAACGCCCTGACCAACCAGGAACTGGCTGTAGTCTCCAGCATTCCAGGCACAACAACAGACCCAGTCCTTAAATCCATGGAAATTTTACCCCTGGGTCCCGTCGTGCTCATCGACACGGCCGGGATTGACGACGTGGGCGAACTGGGTGCTTTAAGGATCAAAAAGACCATGGAAGTCCTGCGGCGCACTGATCTGGCCATCCTGGTCCTGGACCCGGCAGCCGGAGTTGGACCTTACGAACTGGAACTCTTGCAGCGACTAAAGGAACAAAACCTGCCCCTGGTGATAGTTTTAAATAAAATCGACCAGGGCGGCCGGGAACTATTGCCGGACCTGGAAAAAACCCTGGGACAGCGGGTCCTGCCGGTCAGCGCCCTGACCCGCCAGGGGATCGAAGAGTTGAAAGGGGAGCTGATTAAAGCCGCTCCTGCCGACTTTGAGGAGCCTTATATTGTTGCCGACCTGGTGGGGCCCGGAGAAATGGCCGTCCTGGTGGTACCCATCGACCTGGCGGCACCGAAAGGGCGGCTGATTCTGCCCCAGGTACAGACACTGCGGGACTTGCTGGATCATGACGCCATGGGCCTGGTGGTCAAGGAGCGGGAACTGAAGCTGGCTCTGGCGAAGATCCCGCCCCCCAAGATTGTTATTACCGATTCCCAGGCCTTCCTGAAGGTAGCGGCCGACACGCCGCCCGGCATCTGGATGACTTCCTTTTCCATTTTATTTGCCCGCTATAAAGGGGACCTGGTGGAGTTGGTGCGGGGCGCGAAGGCTGTTAAAAATTTGCAGGCCGGAGACAGGGTTCTCATCGCCGAGGCCTGCACCCATCACCGCCAGGCTGATGACATCGGTAAAGTGCAGATACCCCGCTGGCTGCGCCAGTACGTGGGTGGTGATTTGCAGTTTTCCTGGTATTCCGGTACTGGCTACCCGGAAGATGTGGCCAGTTACAAGGTGATAATTCACTGCGGCGGCTGCATGATCAACCGCCGGGAAATGCTCTACCGCATCCAGCTGGCCAAGGAAGCCGGCGTACCAATAGTTAATTACGGCGTCCTCCTGGCCTTTATCCACGGCGTCCTGGAACGGGCCCTGGAACCCTTCCCCCTGGCCCTGATGGCATGGCGGGAAGAAGAGTAAAATATAATTGGCAGGAGGTTGTCATTTGCTCGCAAGGCAAGAACAGAACCCCGTCCAGGTGCGTTACTGGCAGGTCAATGGCAAGCTAGGGTATGATCTCCGGGTTTTATCTCCTGAGGCCAACATAGCTGATTATATTACCGCCGTGGAAGGACTTGACCCATCCCTCCTTTACCGCCCCTATACTAACGGCGATTGTCTGGGTTGTGATCATTGCTGTGGCGGGCGTCTGCCCCTGACCAGCATTGATCTGCAGGTATTGCAACAGGGACTGGAGGAGCTTACTGGTAAAATATTCTCCCTGCCAGAAATATTGGAGGAGTACTGCCAGGTCCGGGTGAAAGGGCGGGTGGTAGATATTACTTTGCGGACTGACGCCGAAGGTTACTGTATTTTTTTAGAACCTTACCGTCGTCGGTGCCGCCTGTACAAATACCGGCCCCTTATTTGTCGTACCTATTTTTGCTGCCCCCTCACCCGTCGGGCCAGGATTTTACGGGAAACCATTGTCAACCGCGGGGAAGATGAACTGGTGCGTTACTGGCTTTCTTTGCAACCGGCGGTACCGACAGGGGTACACCGCCATGACTGGGAACCAACTCCTTTCGCCGGCTGCTTGAGTTATGCCGAAGTTCCTTTAAAATCCCTTTGTCCACCGGAACTATGGCAGCAGCTTCACCAATAGAAATACAAAGCAAAATATTTGTATAGCAACAGGGAAAAATACATTTTTAGCGAATATATTTATCTAACTTCCCGAAAAACTGTAAACGGAGGATAATTGATGCGCATCGCCCTCATAGCCCACGACCGCATGAAAGACGATCTGGTCAATTTTGTCGACCAGCATAAACATATCTTTGCCAACCACCGGCTGGTAGCCACGGGAACTACAGGTGCCAGGATCATGGAACGCACCGGCCTCAAGGTCCACCGTCTCATGTCCGGGCCCCTGGGGGGAGACCAGCAAATGGGTTCCCTGGTGGCCAAAAAACGCCTGGACCTGGTAATTTTCCTGCGGGACCCGCTGACGCCCCAGCCCCATGAACCGGATATCAGCGCTCTTTTGCGCATTTGTGACGTCCACAACGTGCCGGCGGCCACGAACCTGGCTACGGCAGCTATCTTTCTCGAGTATTTAAAGAGCAGAACAAAAGAGTAAAAAAGCATCCAGGGCGGTTTTTAACAATCTATAAAGAAAGGAGTTCTCCTATGGCTAAAGTAACTGTTGAATCCGGTATCTGTGGTTTTACCACCGACATTCTGGCTGAAGCACCGGATATGTTTTCCTGCAACCTGACCATCAACACTACCTGTCCCAACATCCAGAAGATTGCCGCTGAACTGAGCACCCTCAATCCCCTGGACGAGATTGGCTTCAAAGGCAACAGCCGCCTGCGGGAATTATTCTTTCAACATTGCCCCCATGCTGCCTGCCCGGTACTCCCCGGCATGGTTAAGGCCGTCGAAGTAGCTGCCGGTCTGGCCCTGCCTCGGGATGCCCATATCTATGTCCAGAAATAATTTTGTACCTCAGGAAGACACATCCAGCAAAAAGTACTAGTCGATAGGTGCTCGTTACCCTTTCATGGCGACCGGCAATTTCGATAGCCGGTCGCTCTTTACTTGTCCGTATTTCCTGACCGTCCCCGGTCTGCTACAATAGAGTCCAAAGGAAGGGATGAGCTATGTCTACCCGCCAGGAACATGATCTCCTGGGTACCAGGGAAGTGCCCGCCAGCGCCTACTACGGCATCCACACCTTAAGGGCAGCGGAGAATTTCCGCGTCAGCCGGCATCAAGTCCATCCAGAGCTAATTAAAGCCCTGGCTACCGTCAAAGAAGCGGCCGCCCGGGCCAACCTCGACCTGGGCTACCTGCCTCGGGAAAAGGGAGAGGCCATTATCGCCGCCTGCCAGGAAGTAGCCCGGGGTGAACTGGCCGACCAGTTTTTTCTCGACGCCTTCCAGGGCGGGGCCGGTACTTCGACTAATATGAACGTTAATGAAGTAATCGCCAACCGCGCCCTGGAAATCCTGGGCCTTCCCAGGGGTGATTATGCCACCATCCACCCCAATGACCACGTTAACCTGCACCAGTCCACCAACGATGTCTACCCTACCGCCATGCGTATAGCGGCCATCCGCCTTTTACTACCCCTGGCCGAGGAACTGGCCAGGCTCCAGGAGGCCCTTCAGGAAAAGGAGGCTGCCTTTGCCGGGATACTTAAAATCGGCCGTACTGAATTCCAGGATGCCGTTCCGGTAACGCTGGGACAGGAATTCGGTGCCTATGCCCAGGCCGTGGCCCGGGACCGCTGGCGGCTGTACAAGGTTGAGGAGCGCCTGCGCCAGGTGAACCTGGGCGGCACGGCCACCGGCACCGGCCTCAATGCCCCCCTGAAATATATTTACCTGGTTAATGATTATTTAAGGCGCCTGACGGGGCTGGGCCTGGCCCGGGCGGAAAACATGATCGATGGCACCCAGAATATGGACGTCTTTGTGGAAGTTTCCGGTCTCGTGAAGGCCGCCGCCGTAACCATGCATAAAATTGCTGGCGACCTGCGTTTTCTTTCTGCCGGTCCCAGGGGCGGGCCGGCAGAAATCAACCTCCCCCCCCGCCAGGCCGGCTCTTCCATCATGCCCGGCAAGGTCAATCCGGTGATCCCGGAAATGGTCAACCAGGTGGCCATACAGGTCATGGCCAACGATATGGTAATCGCCATGGCCGCCAGCCAGGGCCACCTGGAGCTCAATGCCTTCGCGCCCCTCATCGCCCACGCCCTGCTGGAATCCCTGGAAATGCTGGCGGCAGCGGCCAGGATTTTCCGCACGGAATGTATCAGCGGTATAACAGCCAACGCCGGGCGCTGCCGGGAAGTGCTGGAGCAGAGTCCCGTACTGGCCACAGCTTTACTGCCCTATCTCGGTTACGAAAAAGCAACAGAGGTGGTACGGGAAGCAGAAGCTTCCGGCCGCTCGATTAGAGAAATCCTGTTAGAAAAAGGTTTTTTGACGCAGGACGAACTGGAAAGCATCTTAACCCCGGCCGCTATGACGAAACCCGGTACAGTTAAGACCATAAATAGGCTGCAACAGGGCCAGAGCTTGTGTAATTAGCAATTTACGCCATTAGCCATGGTCACCCCCGGAGCTTAAGATCAACTTAAAGCATATCTTAAAACGGGGGTGGTTTTAATGCCAAAAGTAGGTATTGATCCCGGCCACGGCGGCAGCGACCCCGGTGCCGTTGCCGCCGGCGGCCTCCAGGAAAAGGCCGTTACCCTGGCCGTGGGCCTGGCGCTGCAGCAGCTGCTTCAAGGAGCAGGCATAGAAGTTGTAATGTCCCGTACCGTTGACCAGGATGTCTTCCTGGCCGATCGGGCGGCCCTCTTCAACCGGGAAAAGGTAGACCTCGTCATCAGCCTGCACGTCAACAGTGCCGGCACTCCGGATCCCAACTATGTCAGCACCTTTATCCTGGCCCCCGGAGGCCAGGCTGAAAAGATCGCCCGCTTGATCCAGGCCGAAGTGGTGGCGGCCACCGGCTGGCCGGACGGGGGCGTCCGCCAGGCAAATTTTTACATTCTGCGGGAAACCGACGCTCCTGCAGTCCTCGTAGAAATGGGTTTTCTCAGCAACCCGGAGACGGCAGCTAAACTAGCTACGCCCCCAGTACAACAAGCCCTGGCCCGGGCCATCTTTTGCGGCCTGGCCGCCTACCTGGGCCTAAAGCCAAGCGAGCCCCGCGATATCCAGGGTCACTGGGCCGAGGCGGCCATTCGCCAGGTCATGGCGGCCGGGATTATGAGCGGCTACCCGGACGGCACCTTTCGGCCCGACCAGAATGCTACCCGGGCTGAAGTGGCTACCGCTTTGGCCAATCTTTTAGCCAGGTTAAATTTAATACCGTGTAATTTTTCATTTTAGGATGCCTGAGTACCCGGAACTAGATACCCAAACATGCTTCTATGGTATAATCAAGCCATGGAAGAAAAAACAAACCACACCTCATCGTCCTGGAAGCCCGCTTTAATGCTGAAATAAGTCATTAAATTTAACCGGGTTTGCCCGGTTGACTGGGGGCACTTGGCTTGGCTTTACTTATCAAAAATGCCGAATGGATAATCACCCTTGATAGGGAGGGCCGTCGCTACCGGCAAGCCGATCTTTTAATAGAAGGCCCGGCAATCAAGACAATCGGCCGCAACTTGCCCGTCGACGAAGGTACGGAAACTATCGATGCCCGGGGCAAAGTCGTCCTCCCCGGCCTGATTAACACCCATCATCACCTCTACCAGACCCTGACCCGCAATATCCCGGCAACCCAGGATATACCTCTGTTCCCCTGGTTGGTGACCCTTTACGAAATCTGGCGTGAACTGACGCCGGAAGCAGTTCGCCTGGGAGCCATGGTGGGGTTGGGGGAATTGCTGAAGACAGGCTGTACCTGCTCCAGCGACCATCACTACGTCTTTCCCCGGGGCCAGGGAAATGAACTTATTGATATTGAAGTTCAGGCGGCCCGGGAACTGGGGATCCGCTTTCATGCCACCCGGGGCAGCATGTCCCTGGGCAAAAGCCAGGGTGGTCTACCACCGGATGAAGTAGTTCAAAAAGAAGACGAGATATTAGCTGATAGTGAGCGCTTGATCCAAAAGTACCATGAGGCTGACCCCTTCGCCATGTGCCGTATTGCCCTGGCTCCCTGTTCACCTTTTTCTGTAACTCCCGAACTGATGCGAGATAGTGCTGCTCTGGCGCGCCGGTACGGTGTCATGCTCCATACCCATCTGGCCGAAACCCTGGATGAAGAACGCTTCTGTAAAGAAAAATTTGGCAGGCGGCCCGTGGAGTACATGGCTGACCTGGGCTGGCTGGGACCCGATGTATGGTTTGCCCATGCCATACATTTAAACGACGCCGAGGTGGCCCTGCTGGGCGAGACGAAAAGCGGGGTATCCCATTGCCCGGCTTCCAATATGAAGCTGGCTTCCGGCGTCTGCCGGGTGAAGGACCTGCTGGCTACCGGGGCCCGGGTGGGTCTGGCCGTGGATGGCAGCGCCAGTAATGATTCCTCTAATATGTGGAGTGAAATGCGTATTGCCTATCTCTTACAAAAACTGGCTTACGGTAATGACGGCCTGACAGCAGAAGAAGTTTTGCGTCTGGCAACTGTCGGCAGCGCTGAAGTTTTGGGCCGCGATGACATTGGCTACCTGGCTCCGGGAATGGCAGCAGACCTGATCCTGATAAACTTTGAGGAACTGGGGTTTGCCGGGGGGCAGCATGACCCGGTAGCGGCTATTATCACCTGTGGTGATAGCCAGCTGGTGGATACCACCATTGTTAACGGTGAGGTCGTAGTCCGGGAAGGGCGGCTGGTGAAGGTTGATGAAACTGAAATCGTTCGCCGGGCCAACCGGATATCAGGTGAAATGCTGACCAGGGCCGGGAGGCGTACAGGTACCGATTATTATGCTTACCCCAAACGGCAGTAGCTGTTATAAGGACGGCGAAAAAAAAGAATTTGCTGGTGATAAGATAAACAGTAGCCACCCACGGATGGCGGAGCGAAGCCGTCGTTGAGTGAGGCCCTCATACCAGAACAAGTAATTTAGCGCACCCGTAGGGGCGCTTTTTTAGTCACCAAGAACTGGCCGGTTTCATACCCTATACTAGCAAATCATGCCTGCAAGGAAAGGAGACCGGCCTTATGAGTGAAGAAAGCAGGAAAGCTGAGGCAACTGTAAGTGAGGCGGCAGCCCAGCATGTCGTGCCCCCGTGTCCCCATGGCTTCCATTATACCGTTAAAAGCGGGGACACCATGTTTCTTATTGCCCAGCATTTTGGTATACCCCTGGAGGAGCTTATTGCTGCCAACCCCCAGGTAAGAGATCCCGACCTCATTTATCCCGGCCAGGTACTGTGCATTCCCAGGAAAATGCCTGTACCTTGCCCCGGCGGCTTCTATTATACTGTCCAACCAGGCGATTCCATGTACTCCATTGCCCAAAAATTTAATGTCAGCCTGGATGCCTTGATAGCCGCCAACCCCCAGGTCCAGGATCCCAACCTGATTTATCCGGGGCAGGTGCTCTGCATTCCAACCAGGCCCGCCATGCCCTGCCCCAACGGGTTTATCTATGTCGTCAAGCCCGGAGATACTTTAAGCAGCATCGCCCGCAAGTTCGGTACTACAGTGGACCAGATCCTGGCGGCCAACCCGCAAATTACAGATCCCAATTTGATTTATCCCGGCCAGCGCATCTGCATTCCCATCATGCCACCAGTAATGCCCCGGCGCCACTGTTTTATGATGCATCCCACCCATCATTGCCCCGGTGCCATGGGTATGGGTATCATTGATATAGAAAAACGGGAGCTGCTGGTTGTTGCCCGCGGGATTCCTGATCCCAGGCATTTCGGTATGGAGCATGTCGTTTTAATGGTTCGCTACCGGGAAATGGAGGAATTTAGGGTAGTTGAAATGAGGCCCATGGCCGATGGGATGATGATGAGCCATCATATGATGGATGCTGAGATGGATAAAGACCCTGTTTTGTTAATCGGCGCTGCCCGCAGGTTCCCCTTTGTCTTTGGGCCTTTATTCCTGGGTGTTGTGGTGCCAATCATTATCTAAAATCATTGCTTAAAAGGAGTATTCCTGCTGCTGGGATTTACAACGACCGCCCTGCACAAAGAAAAAAGAGGCTCAAAATTGATTACCAGCGGCCAGTCCGGCTCCAGACCGCTGATCTTGGTGAAAACCACCTGCCTGGTGGAGGGGCCCTCTGGCCCCTCTACAGCTTTAATCCGGGCCGGAAAAAAGAAATAGGCGCTCTGGGGTGGTGACCAGGTACTGCCGCCATCCTGGGAGAAGCAAAAGGCCAGGCGGTTGCTGGATGTCCAGAGGAAAAGTAAGGTTTTTTCCTTAGCCAGGAGTACCGGCCGGTCATCGGGAAGATCAACCATTGTTCCCGGGCAGAGCCTCAGCGAGGTGTTTTTTTCCGGTTCAACTACGTGTAAAAAAAGCAAGGAGTCCTTTTCCTGCCTGTGCCAGGACAAGAGGTAAAGATACCCCTGAAACCAGTAAGCATAAATTTTATTACCAGGTTCTACGCCGGTAAGGGGACGGGGCATCTGCCAGCCCGTGGCAGGATCATAAACTGTTAAAAATAAAAGCTGCCTTCCCCTGGATGCATCCTGACCGGCAAAAAAGAGCCGACCCCGGGGCAGGGGTTTAAATAGTAAGGGAGGAGCCGTAAGGTTAAAGGGTAAAAACTGCCTTTGCCAGCGGTTACCGGCCAGGTAGAGATGGACAATTTCCGGTCTATAGGATTCCTCTAATAAGAGGTGCGGTTGCCCGCGGGAATCGAGGACAAAGGCCAGGACGGAACCATTTGCCGGCAACTCCCTGCTCTCCCAGCGATGACCCTGCCAGCGGGCATAAATTAAACGCTTATTAAGCAACGTTGCCACTATATGCAAGCGACCGGCAGGGTCAATAACGGCAGTAGAGGCGCTCAGGCCAGCCATGGGCTCACCGGTAGCAGTATAACTATAGCGTAATATACCCTGGCGCAAAACTAACTGCCAGCTATCACCTGGTGTAGCTAAATAATTTACCATGGCCATCACCTTCCTGGACCAGGGCTACCTAACTAATGCATATGCTATACTGGCAGGAAAAATATAATTTTGATTGCCGGCAATAAATTATGTTTTCCCGGTAACATCCACCCGTTGAGGTCAATATTATATACCAGACATTAACCAGAAAAATTTGCTCCAAGGAGGTAGGTTTAAGCATGGCTGACGAAGCGAGCGCCAAGCAGGCCGTCGTTGCTCCCGGCCAGTGCCCGCCGGAAGGGTGTCCACCACCTACCCGTATCGAGTGTATTAAGGTTGACAAGGTTTATGATAGTTGTTTCCAGGTAGAAAGCCGTAGCCGGGATACTACTGTAACTACTGGTGTAGGTGGTGAGTTTGCTACCGGTACTTTTACCGTCGGGCAGGCCATCCCCTGTGCCCTGGCCGGGCCTATTACCTGCAACGTCATTAACCGCGTCCCGACCACCGGTAATTTTGCCACCCTGACCATTGTCATTTCCGTACCCGTCACCCTTACCAACCCCAATGCTCCCGCTGAAACTGCCGACCGCGTCTTTACCTTTACCAAAATCGTTACTCTCTGCGCTCCCGAGGGAGTAACCGTCGATTGCGAAAACGACAGTACCCTGCTTTTCTGCAACTGTGTGGTTTCCGCCGTCGGTGTCGGTACTATCACCGTCACCTGCGACTTCCAGGTGTGCCTGGTCATTAAGACCATCCTTACCGTCCAGCTCCTGGTGCCCAGTTACGGCTTCTGCGTGCCGGCACCCTGCGTTGTGGCTCCCGGCGTCTGCCCGCCGGCGCCACCGGCCCAGTGTTTCTAAGAAAGCAGGAAGTACGAAGCACCGTCAAATTGACGGTGCTTCGCCGTTTAGTGGTTCTCCGGGCTGTTCCGGGGCCAGGATGGCGGCACTTAAATTTTTTAGCTCCACCAGGGTGCTATCATTATTTCCGGTCTCCGGGGCTATCGTATCCGTCGTGAGCATATCGGTCCTGATTGGGTCAAAGTTAAGTGCTGACGGTTTTGCTGCTCCTGGCTGAGGCTCCTGCCGGGCAGCGAGGCTGGCCACGTCAATATCCGCTCCGGTAGAGGACAGGTAATTACGCCATTGTTCCCCTGTCAGAAAAGTGCTCTGGAGGGGCAGCTGTGCCATACTTTCCAGTACTCCCTGGGGGAAAAAGACAGGAGCAAGGCTGGCTCCGAGCGGCCGCTTAAAGATAAACACCGGCTCGTCACCGGGAGGGGAAAATGGGTTGCCCCGGTGACGGCCTTTACCCTGCCGGGCATTCTGGATCTGCCCGGAAGGTGCCGGCGGAGAAGCCTGGCTGCTGGAAACTGTATCCTTTGCCGGCGTTGACCCTTGGTTTACGTCCCCTTCTGTTGCCAGGAGCTCATTTTGGGGTGGTATCTTTGCTTGTTCCGCTGCCTCGTCTCGCCCCTGTATTTTACCCTGCACCGGCAGTCCATCTTGCACCTGCATTGCGCTTCTGCCGGGTATGGCTGCCTCATCCCTGACCTTTGTACCTCCTGCCTCCGTTTCATCTCCAGGGTCCGTTATAGCCCTCGAGGCTGTTTTCTCCCCCATCGTCTCTCCCCGGGCCGCGACCCCTGTGGCTTCTGTTCCTGCGTCCCTCTTTTCTCCGGTCTGAATAGGGCTCTCTCCCGGCCCGGCCGGCGTCATAGCTGCCGGTTCCTCTTCCGGAGGCGCAGTTTCCTTCTTTACCTGGTTTGTTGCGGAAACCCGGTACTTCGGTTCACTTAAACAGGCATCCCGGAAGCGCTGCAACAGGGATTGAAGCTTAAAAACCGTTTCTTCCGTAAGCGGTTTCTGGAAATACCAGGTTAACCCGCCAACCAGCCACATCGTAATGTTGTGAATAAATTCCGGCTCCAGGTGAACCTGGCAAAATTCAATTAAGACCGATGGCACTTCTGCATTATTTAAAAGGCGGCGGTAGCGGAAGTTTTTAAAATACTCCCAGGCTCCGGGGATGGTATAACTAAGGGGTCTTCCTGAACGGAGCATAGCCTGTACCAGGGCGGCAATTAGACCCAGGCTTTCCTCGCGCTTTTTGGGTGCGTAAAAAAAGCGTAAAGCTGGTTCTGGAGCGGCACCATCCTTTTGCGAGAAGGCAAAAAGGACCTGGGTCTGCCATAGCCGGAAAAGCTGCCCGTCGCTGGCGGTAGCCGGAACAATTAAAACATTGGCCCCCTGTCCCTGGAGCTCCTGGCTTAAGGTAGTTAGCAGGGCCGTCAAGGTTTGATCCTGGTCGGCCAGCGGGCGTAAAACAATCGTCTTATTAGCCAGGGGCGGATTCAGGATAAAGTTTCCTTCACCATCTTCTAAGAAACTTACACCCAAACTGCGGCACAGGATTGGAAACAAGTCTTTGCTGAAAGCATCAAGCTCCCATGATGATAAGGCAATATCTCCCAAAAGGATTTTAGCCATCTTTCACCCCTCATTTCATAAAATCACTATTACAGCATATGTTGATGAAAGGTGGAATGGACCTAAACAGGCGGCAAAAAGCGAGTTGATGCATAGAACATAGGGCAGGGCTCTGGAGGTGGCAAGGACATGGAACCGAAGGTAAGAATGTGGATTGACGCCCGCCAGGAAAAATTCCAACCTGGACGGCACCAGGAAGTTACCTACATTATACCCAACCTTGAAACGCCGGTCATCCGGGAAACAGTCTATTATACCCTGGCAGCCCTGGTAAAGGAGATCCAGCTACCCCGGGAGGGCCAGGCCAATATGGTCAAAATAATCTATGACCCGGAAAGGATTACACCTTCTTTTATGGACTATTTGTTACTGCAAAAGGGGGTTGAGTTCCGGCGTCTGAGTCCCTGAGGAGAAAACGGGTGAGCAGGATGCTCATCAGTAATTTATAGTTAAAATGGTAAAAGGAGGTTAAATAGATGAGCTGGTACAGCCAGCGGGCCGCAGAAATTCTGGCCGGTTACCCCCCTGGCCTCCGGCAGGTAACCATGACCCTGATTGTAACCGATATGCGCACCGGGGAAGATGCCAAGAAAATTAGTAATGCCCTGGGCAGTCTACCCGGTGTAACTAGCGTCAATGTCGTCCTCGAACGTCGCTGGGTGGTAATTACCTATTATTTGCCCCAGATAAGCCTGGAAATCATTGGCGAGCATATCACCAAACTCGGTTACCATTATATCCATAAATCATGAAGGAGTTGTTCTTAGGGCCGGTCAGGCCCTTTTGACATTCACCCGTTATAAAGGAGGAATGACAGGGATGCGGGTTTACATATCCGCCGATATGGAGGGCGTGGCCGGGATAACTGCCTGGGAACAGGTGGAAACCATAGGAGGGGTGGAATACGCACGCTCCCAGAGACTAATGACGGCTGAAGTCAATGCCGCCATCCGTGGCGCCCTTGAAGCCGGGGCTGCCAGCGTAACCGTCAATGACGCCCACGGCAGGATGCGTAACATCCCGCCGGAAGACCTGCACCCCGGGGCCCAGCTTATCAGCGGCGCACCGAAAAAACTGGGCATGATGGAGGGAATAGACAGGGGCTTTGCTGTAGCCTGTTTCATAGGTTATCATGCCCGGGCCGGCAGCCCGGGCGTCCTGGCCCACACCTACAGCGACGTAGTCCACCGCCTGGAGGTTAATGGACAGGAAATGGGGGAACTGGGCCTGAATGCCCTGCTGGCCGGTTATTTCGGTGTCACGGTGGTCCTGGTGAGCGGCGACCAGGTCCTGGCCGGTGAAGCAAGGCAAATCCTTGAAGGAGTAGAAGCCGTTATTGTTAAAGAAGCAGTTAATTTCCACGCCGCCAGGTCGCTCCCGCCCCGGCTGGCCAGGGAAAAAATCCGCCAGGGACTGGTCCGGGCCCTCAGCAGGAAAAGCTTTCAACCCCTTGCGGCACCGGCCCCGGCAACGGTAACGATTAAATTTAACGACCCGGCCCGGGCGGCGGCAGCAGCCATCTTACCCCGCAGCCGGTTCCTCGATGCCGTTACCGTAACTTACACGGGAGCCGATTACCTGGAAGCCTACCAGGCAGCAAGGAGCCTCATTGCCCTGGCAAAAAGCAGCTAATACCGGGACAGGGTTTTCCCGGCGTTCCGAAAACGGAGTAAATTAAGGGTTCATCGGGTTATTATTCGCCATATATATTGACAGCGAATTATGATAGTAGTATTATAAAAAAGTCGAAAAGCATTTATAAAACTCAACAATGAAAGCCAGACTTACTACAGGCCAACAAGTGAAGGAGGCATTTGGCATGGATTACCAAGACATCAGCTACACCGTGACAACTGAAAAAAATTTTGACGCCGCCGTGACTGCCGTGGAAGAAGCTACTGCCGCGCAAGGCATGAAGGTCCAGCATATCCATGATGTCCAGGCCACCCTGAAAAGCAAAGGCTATGATTCTGAACCACTGAAAATTATTGAAATCTGCAATGCCCGCTACGCCCACGAAGTCCTGGCAAAAGACGTCCTTATCAGCTTGATGATGCCCTGTAAAATAAATGTCTACACCCGCGACGGCAAGACTTACATCAGCGCCCTGCGGCCCACCATGCTGGCCAAGTTTTATCCCGAAACCGGCCTGGAAGAAATAGCCTCACAGGTGGACGCTAAAATCAGGGCCATTGTGGATGCAGCCCGGTGATCAGTAAGCCTCTATCCCTCAAACACATCGTCCGCCAGGGAGCGGACTTCTTTTTTGCGGCGGGCAGTGGCTTCCGGATCCAGGACGACGGCGAGTTTAATCACGTCACCCTCTTTGGCAGACCGGGGCAGGAGGGAGCGGGGCAGGGTAAAGGTGCGGCGGCCGTATTCAATTACAGCCATGTCTTCTTCAAAGCGATCAATGACCAGCAATTCCCGGCGGGGCATTATTCTACTCCTTTCACTTTTACTTTGCATCAGGTAGGTATAGACAACAGGAATGCCTTCGGCCTGGCCGTACAATGCTAGTGTATAGTCACCTTCTGACCGTCGGAGACGGCCGTTATGGTACCATCCCGGTCGGTGCGGTAGATTTTAACCCCGGCTTTTTGTAGGCGTTGCAGGGTCTGGGCATGGGGATGGCCATAGTCATTACCTTTACCCACAGAGATAACAGCATACCTGGGAGCCACAGCTTTGAGAAAAGCAGTGCTGGTAGAATAACGGGAACCGTGGTGGGCGACTTTGAGTACATCAGCCTTAAGAGACCTGCCGCCGGCCAGCATTTCCTCCTCGGCGGTATTACCGGCGTCACCGGTAAAGAGAAAAGCCGTTTGCCCGTAGGTGAGGTGCAGGACGGCGCTATAATCGTTTAGATCCTCATAATTACTTTTCGCCGGGCTGACAAAAAGGGCCTGGAGGCCCCCTTCCATGGGCAGTGCAACACCGGCTTTTGCCTCCGTGGCCTTGAGGCCCTTATTTTTTATAGCTAGCAAGAGATCCCTGTAGGCGTCGGTATTATGGGTCGCCCGGGGTAGGTAAACCTTGCCTACCTGGAAACTATTTATTACCATATCCAGGCCGCCGATATGGTCTTCATGGGGATGGGTGCCTATTACAAAATCCAGTTTCTTAACGCTGTACTGCTTCAATTCCCGGACCACCCCCGGCCCGGCTTCACCGGTGCCACCGTCGATTAAAATGTTCTTGCCATCAGGCAACTGCACCAGGATGGCATCCCCCTGGCCGACATCCAGGTAATGGACGCGTAGCTTGCCGGTTTCAGCCGGTGGGGTTGAGGAGTCCGGAGGCTTTTCTTGAGATGTTGAGGTACCAGGCGCTTCTCCTGGTGCAGGGGAAGCTGTTTGCGCTACCGGCGGCCGCGACTGGTTGGCCGGAGAAGGGGGCTGTTCTCCGGTAAGGTTACCACAGGCAGTAGCCAAGGAGAGGGTAAAAGCGAGGACGGCATAGATGGCCAGGCGTTTGGCCTTTTTCCCGGCCCGGCGCAAAGCAAGCCACCCGGTACCAACCGCGCGGAGAACGGCAGTTAAAAATGCCAGGATGCTGATGGTTGCTATCATTATAATCACTCGCTGTTCGAAAAGTCTTCCATGTTTACCATTCCTTCTTTAGGATAACACCTTAAGACCTTATCGTCAAAAAGATCGCGCCAGAGCCTTGTGATAGAGTTACGATACCCGGCATTTTCGCTTGCGCGGCTATCTTTTTATTTTAGCAGGAAAAGGATAGGGAAGCGGCGAATGAATTTAGGTAGACATGACTTGAAAGGGGTCTGGCCATGGCACGGAGTAAAAGAAAGACAGGGGCAGCATATATAAAAAAAGCACATAGAAAAGGCAAAGTAATCCCCTTAACAAGTGCCATTAAAGGCGGAAAAAATCAAACGGTAAATAACGCTGAAAATAACCCTGATACTAATACGCGAGTAACCCCATGGCGCCGCGCCAGGGAAAAAAACAGCAGCGGGGAGCCCTTCTGGCCGGCCGGGGGCAACCAGACTTTATTTCTTCTGGCCTTTGCCGGCCTGTTGTTGCTCCTCTTTTACCCGCCTTTTTTTCGTGGCCTCTTTTTCCCGGTAGAGCAGCGCTGGACCTTACTGTTTGCCGCCGTCCTGTTTTTCCTTACTTACCTGTGGAAGTTGTCCCGCCGGGAAGTATCCTTCCTTAACCGGCCCCTGGATTTTGCAGCCGCGGCCCTGGTAGTAGTTTATATCCTGGCCGCCATCAAGCCGGCCAGTCGCAGCCTGGCCGTAGCTGAAGTAGCTAAGGTCCTCCTTTACTTTTTAACCTTCTGGCTGACTTCCCGCCTTGGCGGCCAGCGCCGTACCCTCTATCTGCTCCATGCCCTTTACCTGGCCGCAGCTGGAGCCGCTCTGGCGGCTTTGCTTACGGCTACGGAGCTTGTTTATATTAAAGATGGTTTCGTGGGCGGGCGTTTCTACTCCACTTTACAGTACCCCAATGCCCTGGCCAGTTACGTCGGTGCCGGTAGTATCATCGGTTTTTACCTCTGGGCCCAATCCGGCAGTCGCCAGCGGTATTTATACGCAGCGGCCAACTACCTGTTGCTCATGGTTTTCCTGGGGACAGGCTCCCGGGGCGCTTACCTCGTTTTCCCCCTGGTTATCTTCCTCTACTGGCTGCTGGCGCCAAAAGGCTACCGCCTGAATACCCTGGCCCACCTGGTGACCAGCGGCGCCGCCGCCCTGGTAGGCAATGCCCGGTTTATTCCCCTGGCTGTAGCCAAAGCCTATGGCCCGGCCTGGAGCTGGTTTGCCCTGGGCTTACTGGTGGCCCTTGCCGGCCAGCTAATTATCCAGGGAGCCGGCTGGAGCCTGCGGACCCCCAGGGCGCGCATGGCAGCCGTGGTGGCCGCCCTGGTCCTTCTCATTGGCGGCGGTATTTTCCTGGTCCAGCACCAGCTGGCGGTGACTCCGGTAGCAGGGGGCAGGCAACCAGCCAGTCTCCTGGCCCGCATCCTGCCGCCCCAGGTTATGGCCCGCCTCCAGGACATCAACCTGGAGACCAAGAGCAGCCGGGAACGGCTGATCTGGACGAAGGATGCGCTGAAGATGGTCCGGGAACGCCCCATCCTCGGCTTTGGCGGTGGTGGCTGGGAAGCAGCCTACCGCCAGTACCAGAGTTACTTTTATAATTCCACTCAGGTGCACAACGATTACGCCCAGGTAGCCGTAGAAACCGGGCTGGTGGGCATCGCTGTACTGGGTATTGTATGGCTGTTTTTCCTGCTGACTGCCCTGGGTAACTACCGTTCTTACCGCGGTACAGAACGCCTCCAGGCCCTGGCTATAGGTATGGCTGCCTTGAACCTCGGCCTGCATGCTGCCATTGATTTCGACCTGGCCCTGGGAGCCGTATCCATGATGCTCTGGGCCTGCTTCGGCCTGACCAGGGGGATAGAAGGACAGCGCCTGGGACCGGAGCCGGCCCTGACCGCGGCAGTATTTAAAAATAAGCAGGGGGCCTGCGTTACAGGAGCGGCTCTGGCAACCCTGGTCATCGTCCTTTTCAGCGTTTCTTACCTGGCCGGGGTATCCAGCGCCCGCCAGGCGGCTGCTGCCCTGCAGCGCAACAACCTCCGGGCTACGGCCGCTTACCTGGAAGAAGCCAGCCGTTATGACCCCTTTACGGCGGCCTACAACAGTGACCTTGCCGGTATTTACCTGAAGGAAGGGAAAACTAAGGAAGCCCTGGCCCTGGCCCTGGCTGCCAGCAATAAAGAGCCCTATAACCTGGCGGTCTTAAACCGCCTGGCCGAAGTCTACTGGCAGAATGGTGAGGTAGAGCAGGCCCTGGCGGTCATGGAACGCGCCCGGCAGGTTGCTCCCTGGGTGGGCGCCAGCTGGGAAAATCTGGGGCAAGCTTATACTGCTGCTGGCATTAATTATCTTCGGGCCGGCCAGCAGGATAAGGCGCGGCTGATGTTCCAGCAGGCAGCGGCCCTACCGGCAGCCGTGAAGGAAAAAGTGGATAGCCTGGGAGAATTCAAAGACCTGCACCAGCACGGCGGGGTAGCTTTGACCCCGGCCATCCAGCTCCGGGCAGCCATTGGCCAGTATTTCTTGGGCCAGGAAAGGGAAGCAGCAACCAATCTTAACGCCGCAGCCAAAGATGCAAAAATAAAGGCTGAAGCCCAGCTCTGGCAGGCAATACTCGCCTATCACCAGGGAGATACCGGCCGGGCCAACCAGCTCCTGGCTCAGGTAGAGAAGGCCAATGCTGGCCTGGCTAAACAATTCGACCAGTTTAAAAACCTGCCGGTTCTTGCCAAATAGGACGATATATTCTAAAGGGTAAGTATCTGGTATGGAGGAAAAATACTCGGCAAGAAAAGTTACAGGTGGTATAATGTAATTATGAAAGAGTTACCCCTCTGGCAGGAGGTACAAGCTGATTTACAAGAGGTAGAGGCTGAATTATTGCGCCAGGTGGATGCTCCCGACCCGGTTTTAAGCCAGGCAGCCCGGCACCTGGTCCAGGCGGGGGGAAAAAGATTGCGCCCAGCCTTTGCCATCCTGGCAGCCAAATGCTGCGGTGCCCCCCTGGAACGGGTCCTGCCCCTGGCCGTGGCCCTGGAAATGATTCATATGGCCACCCTGGTTCATGACGATGTTATCGATGCCTCGCCAATCCGGCGGGGGCGGCCGACGGTGTGGGCCCGCTGGGGCCAGGAGCTTTCTTTGCATACGGGGGATTACCTTTTTGCCCGGTCCCTGCTCCTGGTGGCCACCTATGACGATCCCCGTATCCCTTCGATCCTGGCTTCCACCAGCGTCAAGATGGTCCAGGGGGAACTGCACCAGCTGGCCGGCGCCTTTGACCTGGAGGTTACCTTGCGTGACTACCTGAGACGTATTTACCGCAAGACGGCCTTGCTTATTGCCGCCAGCTGCCAGCTGGGGGCCATAGCTGCCGGGGCCAGGGAGGATTTTATCCGCCACCTGTACCATTATGGCCGCAACCTGGGGATGGCCTTCCAGATCACCGATGACGTCTTGGATATGGTGGCCGACCCGGAACGCCTGGGTAAGCCTATAGGAAGCGATTTGCGCCAGGGAGTTATTACTCTGCCGGCCATCTATGCTATACGCTTCTCTCCCAAAAAGCAAAAGTTAGTTTGCCTGCTGGCCAAAAGGGATAAAACTGCTATGGAAATTCAAGAAGTCATTGACCTCATTAAAAATTGTGGTGGTATTGATTATGCCCTGGGGCTGGCCGAGCGGTACCTGGCCCGGGCCAGGCAGCACGCCCTTTTCCTGCCGGAAGGGCGGGCGCGGGAGACTTTAATGGGCCTGACGCACTTTGTAAGGACGCGTGGTATATAATGGGCTTTTATTCTATTGCTGTAGAGTTAACGAACCGTCCCTGCCTGGTAGTCGGCGGCGGGCAGGTCGGTGAGCGTAAGATTTTAAATTTGCTGGAAGCAGGTGCCAGGGTTACCCTTGTAAGCCCAGAGGTCACGCGCGTCCTGGCTGACCTGGCCCTGGCCAGGCAGCTGGTATGGTGGCGGCGTGAGTACCAGCCCGGCGATATCAGGGGGATGACTCTGGTTTTTGCCGTCACCGGTGACGCCGGACTTAATGCCCGCGTGGCTGCCGACTGCCAGCAGGCCGGTATCTGGGTTAATGTCGCCGATGCGCCGGAAAAGTGTACCTTTATAGTACCTTCGATCGTCAGGCGCGGGGATCTACAAATAGCCATCACTACCGCAGGGAAAAGCCCGGCCCTGGCCAGCCAGTTACGTAAACAGCTGGAGGCTGAAATTGGACCGGAATACGGCCCCTGGTTGAATTTTTTAGGAGAATTGCGTCCTTTTCTTAAAAAGGCCTGGCCCCATGACCAGAAACGCCGGGAAGAAGTTATGCGGCGGCTGGCCGGGGATGAGATATTATTTCGCCTGGTAGCCCGGGGCAAAGAAGATTTAGCAAAGGAGCGGGTGAAGCAGTGTTTGTCGTTGCCGTCGGTTTAAATCATCGCACGGCGCCGGTAGAAATCCGGGAACAACTTGCTTTTGCCCGCCACAGTTTGCCGGGGGCTCTGAAACAGCTACGAGCCGAGGCCGGCGTTGAGGGTTGCGTGATTTTAAGTACCTGCAACCGGACGGAAATATATGTGGCCTGCCAGCAGGAGGAAACCGGGATCAGGGCAGGTAAAAATTTCCTTGGCCAGTCCTGGCGGATGGACCTGAAAAAACTAGAAGGCTATCTTTACACCCTGAATACGCGCCATACCGTCCGCCACCTGTTTCGGGTGGCTGGCGGGCTGGATTCCATGATTCTCGGCGAAGACCAGGTTTTGGCCCAGGTGGCCGAAGCTTACGAGATCGCCCGGGGAACAGGAACAACTAATAACATCCTCAACACCCTGTGGCAGCAGGCCATTACCGTCGGCAAGAGGGTAAGAACGGAAACACGCATCGACCGCAATACGGTATCCATCAGCTACGCTGCTGTAGAACTGGCCCGCCAGGTCTTTCACGGTAACCTCCGGGGGCGGACCGTTCTGGTAATCGGGGCAGGTAAAATGAGTACCCTGGCCGCCCGTTACCTGAAAGATAAAGGCGTGACCACAGTCCTGGTTTCCAATCGTTCATATGACCGGGCCTTAGAGCTGGCCGCTAAAATTGGCGGCCGGGCGGTGCGCCTGGACGCCCTGGAGGATTACTTATCCCGGGCCGATATCGTAATCAGCTGTACGGCGGCCAGCCACTATATTCTTCACCAGGAACAGATAGCCCGGGCCCGGGCGCGGGCGGCGCGGCCGGACAGTCCCCTGATGCTCATTGACATTGCCGTGCCCCGGGATATTGAGCCCTCTGCCGGCGATCTGCCAGGGGTGAAACTGTATGATATCGACGACCTGCAACAGGTGGTCCTGGCCAATCTGGAGGAACGGCAGCATGCCGCCCGGCAGGCGGAAGGTATCATTACTGAGGAAATCGATGCTTTTTTCCGCTGGCTGGGCTCCCTGTATGTGGTGCCGACCATTATTGCTTTAAAGGAAAAAGCGGAAGCCATTAAAAAGGAGGAATTGGAGCGGGCCTGCAACCGGCTGGGAGAATTGACACCAAGGCAGAAAAAAATAATCGGCTCCCTGGCCAACACCATAGTCAACCAGCTCCTTCACGACGCTGTCGTAAACTTAAAAAAGGCCGCCCTTACGCCGCGGGGCCATTTATATGCCGAAGCCCTGCACGAACTTTTTAACCTGCCTGTGGAAGAGGCCAGGTCCCGGAAAGAAACGGCGGTAGTAGAAGGAGGAAGTTAATAAAATGCGGGAAGTAAAGGTGGGCTCCAGGGACAGTGAACTGGCCCGCTGGCAGGCTCGCTGGATCATTGAGGCCCTGGAAAAAGCCTGGCCGGATCTGACCTGCCGCCTGGTTACCTTTAAAACCAGGGGCGATAAGATCCTCGATGTGGCCCTGGCGCGGATTGGCGATAAGGGCCTTTTTACCAAGGAACTGGAACTGGCCCTTCTGGACGGGGCTATCGATATGGCCGTCCACAGCATGAAGGATATGCCGACCAGCTTGCCGGAAGGCCTGATTATCGGCGCCGTGGGGCCACGGGAAGACCCGGCTGATGTCCTCATCTCCCCGGCGGGCTATACCCTGGCGACTCTACCGGTCAGGGCCCGGGTGGGGACAAGTAGCCTGAGGCGCAAGGCCCAGCTGGCCCATGTCCGCCCCGACCTGGAACTGGTGGACCTGCGGGGGAATGTCCCTACCCGCCTGGCAAAAATGGAACGGGAAGGGCTGGAGGCCATCGTCCTGGCCGCCGCTGGGGTGAAAAGGTTAAACCATGGTCGCCTGCTGGGGGAACCCATCCCCTATAACATCTGCCTGCCGGCTGTAGGGCAGGGGGCCATCGCCGTCGAGATCCGGGCCGAGGATGAGCAAATCGCGCAGCTGGTGGCCGCCATCAACCATCCGCCCACGGCAGCGGCCGTGCGAGCCGAAAGGGCATATTTACGCGCCCTGGAAGGAGGCTGCCAGGTTCCCATAGGCGCCCTGGCTATCGTGGAAGGGGAAGCCCTGGTCCTCAGGGGTATGGTGGCCAGCCTGGACGGCAGACAGGTGTTAAGGGATTTTACTTCCGGGAGCACGGCCAACCCGGAGGCCGCCGGGCAGGAACTAGCCCGGAAATTACTGGCCCGGGGCGCGGGGGCCATTTTACAGGAGGTAAGACTGAAGAGTGGCAATTCCCACAGGTAAGGTATATCTGGTCGGTGCCGGCCCCGGTGACGCCGGTTTATTAACTATCAAGGGGCAGGAATGCCTGGCCCGGGCCGACGTGGTGGTCTATGACCGCCTGATCAACCCGGGCCTCCTGGATTATGCACCGGAAGGCACCGAAAAAATCTACGTCGGCAAAGCCCCCCACCGCCATGCCCTGCCTCAGCAAGAAATCAACGAACTCCTGGTAGATCTTGCCCGGCAGGGTAAGCAGGTGGTGCGCTTAAAAGGGGGTGATCCCTTTGTCTTTGGCCGCGGCGGGGAAGAAGCCCTGGCCCTCAAGGCCGCCGGCATACCCTTTGAAGTCGTACCCGGCGTCACGGCGGCCATCGCCGTACCGGCCTACGCCGGCATCCCGGTGACCCACCGCGGCTTGGCTTCAACGGTGGCCTTCATTACCGGCAATGAGGACCCGGGAAAAGAAAGTCGTGCCATAAACTGGGAAGGACTGGCCGGGGCCGTCGATACCCTGGTATTCCTCATGGGCATGGCCAACCTGGCCACCATTGTCAGCCGGCTGCTGGCATGTGGCCGTGATCCATCCACCCCGGTGGCCCTCATCCGCTGGGGAACCAGGGCCGAGCAGGAGACCCTGACCGGTACCCTGGCCGATATTGAGGCCAGAGCCCAGGAGGCCGGCTTCAGCAACCCGGCCATTATCGTCGTCGGCCAGGTGGTCACCTTGCGCTCTACCCTGGCCTGGCTGGAAGGTAAACCCCTCTTCGGCCGGCGAGTAGTAATTACCCGTCCCCGGGCCCAGGCAGAAGCAATGGCCCGGCGGCTGGCCGAACTGGGGGCCGAAGTACTGGTCTTCCCGGCCATTGAAATCCGGCCGCCAATCGACTGGGGTCCTGTAGATGCCGCCCTGGCCAGGATTAAAGATTTCGAGTGGATAATCTTTACCAGTGCCAACGGAGTTCGTTATTTTTGCCGGCGTTTGCAGGAAAGGCAGCTTGACATCCGCATCCTGGCCGGGATAAAAATCGCCGCCATCGGCCCGGCGACGGCCAGGACCCTGCAAGAGCGGGGTTTAAACCCCGACTGGCAGCCGGGGGAATATGTGGCCGAAGCGGTGGCTGCCGGGCTGGGACCATTACTTCACGGCCGGCGCGTGCTCCTGCCGCGAGCCGATATTGCCCGTCCCTTCCTGGCTGAAGATCTCCGCCGTCAGGGGGCAGAAGTGACGGAGGTAGCTATTTACCGTACGGTTAAAATGGCGAGCGAAGCTGACATTTTGCGGGAACTGCTGGCTGCCGGGAAAGTAGCGGCCGTTACTTTTACCAGTTCCTCAACAGTTAAATCTTTCCTTGAACTACTGGGGGATAAAGCTAACGTCTTGATGGAGGGCGTCGACGTTTTTTGCCTCGGGCCCATTACAGCGGCTACAGCCAGGGAAGCGGGGCTATCGGTAACAGCTACGGCCGGGGAATATACGGAAGCAGGCCTGATCCAGGCCATGTTGGATTATTATACCGGCCGGAAGGCAGGTGAGGAGAACTGATCAGCCTTACCAAACTGCTTTTTAACGATAGTTATTTCGGTGATACGTTGCGCTACAGCCAGGCCGCCTTTGGAGCGGCAGCAGGGGCGCGCCGGGACAGCGGGCCGGTAGTGGTCTGGAACTGCACCCGGGCCTGCAACCTTAAGTGCCGCCATTGCTATGCCGCAGCCGGACCTGTCGCGGGCGGGGAGGAGATGGATACCCTGGCCGCCCGGGATTTTTTGGAGCAGCTGGCGGCCTTCCGCGTGCCTGTCCTTCTCCTGTCCGGAGGTGAACCCCTGGTGCGGCAGGATATCTTTGATCTCATGGCCGCTGCTGTTAAGAAAGGCCTGCGGGTTACCCTGTCCACCAACGGTACCCTCATTGACCGCAGCACCGCCAGGGAGTTGAAGAAGATCGGTATCAGCTATGTAGGAATCAGCCTGGACGGCGTGGAGGAGAGGCATGATGCCTTCCGGGGGCAAAAAGGAGCCTTTGCGGCGGCCCTGGAAGGTATCCGTAATTGCCTGGCTGTCGACCAGCGGGTGGGCCTGCGCTTTACCATTAGCCGGCTCAACGTTGACCAGCTGGAAGAAATATTTTACCTCATCCGGGAAGAGAACATTCCCCGGGCCTGTTTTTATCACCTGGTTTACAGCGGCCGGGGCAGTGAGCTTGCCGGGGAAGACCTGAGCCACGAAGAAAGCCGCGCTGCCATGGATTTGCTTATCGAAGCAACCCGGCGCCTGAAGGAACAGGGCCGGGAAGTAGAAATCTTAACCGTCGATAACCATGCCGACGGCGTTTACCTTTATTTAAAACTGCGGCGCCAGGACCCGGAGCGGGCGGCGGCCGTCCTTGAGTTATTGCGCCTGAACGGGGGTAACCGCAGCGGCATCGCCATCGGTGCCGTCGACTGGGCCGGTAACGTCCACCCCGACCAGTTTACCACGCACCACACCCTGGGGAATGTCCGGGAACGGCCCTTTGGTGAAATCTGGACGGATGTAAGCCATCCCCTTTTGAAGGCCCTGCGGGACCGCAAGCCCCTGCTTAAAGGCCGCTGTTCAACTTGCGCCTGGCTGGACCTCTGTAACGGCAACTGCCGTGCCCGGGCGGAGAGCCTGACCGGCGACTTCTGGGAATCCGACCCTGCCTGCTATTTGACTGATGCGGAAATCTCAGGATAATAGTTAACTATAACTGGACCTCTCCTGGGCAGTGAGGCTAGATCATACTACTGACACTTCGGAGGTGAGTTGCCATGTCCGGTTTTCCCGTGCGCCGGCCGCGACGCCTGCGGCAGAATGAAACCTTGCGGGCCATGGTCCGGGAAACGGAAATTAACATCAACGACCTCATTTATCCCTTTTTCGTCATCCACGGCCAGGGGATAAAAAACCCGGTTCCTTCTATGCCCGGCGTTTACCAGCTTTCCATCGACAACCTGGTCAAAGAAGCCGCTGGCGTAGTCGCTGCCGGTATCCCGGCCGTCCTCCTCTTTGGCATCCCGGCGGTAAAAGATGAGATGGGCTCCGGGGCTTATGACCCCCGGGGTATTGTCCAGGAAGCCGTGCGGGCCTTAAAGGGCGCTTATCCGGAACTCCTGGTCATTACCGACGTCTGCCTGTGCGAGTATACCAGCCACGGCCACTGCGGCCTGGTGGATGACGGCCAGGTTTTAAACGATCCTACCTTAGAGCTTATCGCCAAAACAGCTCTCTCCCATGTGGAGGCCGGGGCCGATATCGTAGCTCCCTCGGATATGATGGACGGTCGGGTGGGGGCCATCCGCCGCCTTCTGGATAAAGAAGGCTTTACCCACACACCTATCCTGGCCTACGCGGCCAAGTTCGCTTCGGCTTTCTACGGTCCTTTCCGGGAAGCCGCCGCTTCGGCGCCCCGGTTCGGCGACCGCCGCAGCTACCAGATGGACCCGGCCAACAGCGACGAAGCCCTGCGGGAAGTGGAACTGGACCTCCAGGAAGGCGCCGATATGATCATGGTCAAACCGGCCCTCCCGTACCTGGATATCATCCGCCGGGTTAAAGACACCTTCAACACCCCCCTGGTAGCCTACCAGGTCAGCGGCGAGTATGCCATGCTCAAAGCCGCCGCTGCCAATGGCTGGTTGGACGAGGAAAGAACCGTGCTGGAAAGCCTGACGGCCATCAAGAGGGCCGGTGCCGATCTCATTATCACCTATTATGCTCTGGATGTAGCAAGGTGGCTTAAATAATGCTCTTATCATGGAACACCACCAACCAGTGCAACCTTTACTGCGACCACTGCTACCGGGACGCCGGCGCTAAAGCGGAAGATGAATTAAGTACGGCGGAAGCAAAAAATCTAATCGATGAAGCCGTTAAAGCCGGTTTCCGGATTATGATCTTTAGCGGCGGCGAACCCCTGTTAAGGCCCGACTTGCTGGAATTGATAGCTTATGCTGCGGCGCGCGGTTTAAGGGCAGTCCTGGGGAGCAACGGCACCCTGCTCACCCCTGACCTGGCCCGGGAATTGAAAAAGGCCGGGGCGCTGGCCATAGGCATTTCCCTGGATAGCTGCGACCCCGCCCGCCATGACCGCCTGCGGCAAAAGGATGGGGCCTGGCAGGAAGCCCTGGCCGGTATGGCGGCCTGCCGGGAGGCGGGTTTGTCCTTCCAGGTGCATACCACCGTCTTTGACTGGAACCAGGACGAGCTGGAAAAACTGACTGACCTGGCGGTGGATCTTGGCGCGAGGGCTCACCATTTCTTTTTCCTGGTGCCTACCGGCCGGGCGGCGAGCATCGAAGCGGAATCCTTACGGGCCGAGGCATATGAGAGAACCTTAAAGCGCATCTTACAAAAGCAGCAGCAGGTAAATATTGAATTAAAACCCACCTGCGCGCCCCAGTTTATGCGCATTGCCAGGGAAATGGGAATTCCCGTCCGCTACAGCCGCGGCTGCCTGGCCGGCATTGCCTACTGCATCGTCAGTCCCCGGGGAGACGTCCAGCCCTGTGCCTACCTGAATCTGCCCGTGGGCAATGTCCGGGAAACGCCCTTTAGCCGTCTCTGGCAGGAGAGTGAGGTTTTCCGTACTTTACGCACGGAAAGCTACGGCGGTAGCTGCGGCCGCTGCGGCTACAAGAAGATCTGCGGCGGTTGCCGCGCGCGGGCCTGGTATTACCACGGCGACTATATGGCTGAAGAGCCCTGGTGTCTCTACCAGGGCCGGAAGGGGATGGAGGTTGGATAACCTTGACCGCCGTTTATTAAATATGATCCAGGAAAATTTCCCCCTGACGGAAGAGCCCTACGCCGAACTGGGCCGGCGTTTGGGTCTCACGGAAAAGGAAGTCCTGGAACGCCTGGCTAAATTAAAAGAAGAAGGGATCATTCGCCGCATCGGCGCCGTCTTTGACCTGCGGCGACTGGGTTATACCAGCACCCTCTGCGCCATGCAGGTCCCTGAAGAGCGCCTGGCGGAAGTAGCGGCAGTAGTTAATAGCTTTCCGGGAGTTACCCACAATTACCTGCGGGAAGATGCTTATAACATGTGGTTTACCCTTATCGGCCCCTGCCGCCGCCAGCTGGAAAAGGTCATGGCCAGTATAGAAGCCAGGACCGGCCTGCCGGTGCTGGAGCTCCCGGCAGAAAAATCTTACAAGATCCGGGTAAACTTTAACCTGGAAGAAGGGAGCCCGTAAAATTGCCACGTCCTTTAACCGACCTGGAAAAGGAACTGGTGCGCCTGCTTCAGGGCGATATCCCCCTAATTTCCCGTCCTTTTTTACCGGTGGCCCAAAGGCTGGGCCTCAGCGAAGCTGAAGTCCTGGGGCACATCCGCCGCCTTCAGGCCGAGGGTATAATCCGCCGCTTCGGTGCCGCCCTGCGCCACCGGGAAGCCGGTATAACTGCCAACGCCATGGTCGTCTGGCAGCTGCCGCCGGAAGAATTAAAAAGGGCAGGGGAAAAACTGGCCACTTTCCCGGAAGTAACCCACTGTTACCAGCGCCGGCAACATCCCGAATGGCCCTATAACCTGTATGCTGTCATTCACTGCCGCACCAGGGAGGCCTGCGAGAAACTGGCGGCCCGCCTGGCGGCGGCCATCGGCCATAATAATTACCGCCTTATTTTCAGCACGGCCGAGCTGAAAAAAGAGAGCATGCAGTATTTTATTCAGGAACCCCCCGAGTGTCGGGAATAGAAAAGGAGGAAGTACCCGGTGATCGAAGCCTGGCCCAGATCAGCAGCTGCCTACGCCGAGGCTGTTAAACTCATGCCCGGCGGGGTGAACAGCCCCGTTCGGGCCTTTAAAGCCGTCGGCCTGACGCCGCCCTTTATCCAGCGAGGCGAAGGAGCCTATATCTATGACATTGACGGTAACCGGTATATCGACTATGTCGCCTCCTGGGGCCCCCTCATCCTGGGTCACCGCCACCCGGAGGTTATGGCCGCCCTGGAAAACACCCTGCATGACATGGGCACCAGCTTTGGCGCTCCTACCGAACTGGAAAATGAACTGGCCCGGGAAATCACCGCCGCCGTTCCTTCCATTGAGATGGTGCGCCTGGTCAATTCGGGTACGGAGGCGACCATGAGCGCCATCCGCCTGGCCCGCGGTTATACCGGCCGGGAGAAAGTCGTTAAATTTGCCGGTTGTTACCACGGCCATGCCGATTACTTTTTGATCCAGGCCGGGTCCGGGGCCCTGACCTTCGGCGTCCCCGACAGCCCCGGCGTCCCGGCCGCCACAGCCGCCAATACCATCGTTGCCCCTTATAACAATCTGGATGCCGTGGAGGCTGTCTTTAAGCAGGCTGGTGAAGAGATTGCCGCCGTCATTGTCGAACCTGTGGCCGGCAATATGGGCTGTGTCCCGCCGCAACCGGGGTTCCTGGAGGGCCTGCGGGCCATAACAAAACACTATGGAAGCCTGTTAATTTTTGATGAAGTCATGACCGGTTTCCGGGTAGCCTACGGCGGTGCCCAGAGCCGCTTTGGCGTCCGGCCTGACCTTACCTGCCTGGGTAAAATCATCGGCGGCGGCCTGCCGGTGGGAGCCTACGGCGGCCGGCGGGAGATTATGGCCATGGTGGCTCCGGTGGGGCCGGTCTACCAGGCCGGGACCCTGTCCGGCAACCCCCTGGCCGTCAGCGCCGGCCTGACAACTTTGAAGGTCCTCAAGGAACCCGGGGTCTATGAGCGCCTGGAAAGCCTCTCGGCCCGCCTGGAAAAGGGCCTCAAGGAAGCTGCCGGTGAGGCCGGCGTACCCGTTACCTTTAACCGGGTGGGAGCCATGTTCACCGCCTTCTTTACCCCCGGCCCGGTGATCGATTATACTACGGCCACGGCCAGCGACACAAAGACCTTCGCCGCCTACTTCCAGGCCATGCTACGCCGGGGGATTTACCTGGCGCCGTCCCAGTTTGAAGCCGCCTTCATGTCCCTGGCCCACACGGAGGCCGATATTGACCGGACCATAGAAGCCGCCCGGGAAGCCTTCCGGGAGATCGCGGCCTAAAAATGGGATTATAAACCTTTAACTTTCCATGGTGACGCCAGAACATCCTCAAAATTTTTGGTAACCATGTATATTATTAGCCTGGAAGGTTATAATAGGAATACACACTCACTTCTTCAAAGACCTCCTTGAGCCGGCAGGGCCTTGAGCAACGACGTTCAAGGCCCTGCCGGTTTTTCGGGGTTGTCACCGGTTACCAGTTATAACGGCCGGATATCGACCCGGTGGTCGTAAAAGGTGCTGCCTTCACCCAGGTCGGTTAAATCGTCGCCAATAACGCTGTTAATGTTGCGTCCGCCAGGGGAATGCCGGCACCACCAGACTCCGGGAGCCACGGCGACACCCGGAGGAACGTCGCTGCTGGCCCGCACCTTAAGGAGACAGGAGCCGCGCTGGTTATAAACCTCAGCAAGGGTGCCATCCACCAGGCCTTTTTTACGGCAGTCATCAGGGTTGACGAGGACCTGAGGGCCCCCTTCCCGTTCCCGCAGGGAAGGTAGCTGCCCGAAATTGGAGTTGAGGGCAAAATGGGCCGGGGCCGTGAGGAGATGGAAAGGATAAAGTCTGTTCAGCTCATGATCGCCCGGCGGCTCGTATCCGGGTAGTTTGGCCCCGGCAGCCATAAGTTCGATTTTACCAGAAGGGGTGGCAAATCCCCGCGCCGGCTTTAGTTTAACAGCCCTGCCGGCAAACAGGGCTTTCCTGTCTTCCTGTTCCAAGGGAATCTCCTGGATTAAAAGCTCGACCATTTCCCTCTCGGAGCGCCGGAAAATATCTTCGTTAAAGCCCAGGGCTTGGGCCAGGAGGCAAAAGGTCTGCCAGTTGCTCTTCGCCTCACCCGGGGGTGGTAGTATCGCCGGGCTGCGCTGGAGGTAATAGTGGCCGTAGCTGCGGTAGAGATCTTCCTGTTCTATAGAAAAGGTGGCCGGCAGGATGATGTCGGCGTAGAGGGCCGTATCTGTCAGGAAGCGCTCGTGGACCACGGTAAAGAGATCCTCCCGCCTTAAACCCGCCAGGACGCGGTTCTGGTCGGGAGCCACTGTGGCTGGATTGCCGTGATAAACGTAAAGGCTCATCACCGGTGGTTCCAGCGCCTCTGTTAAAGCCCGGCCCAGCCGGACCATATTTATAGCCCGCACCGGCCGCTGCCGCAGGTCAGGCCGGGTCAGGACATCCAGCTTGACAGCGCTGCCGGTCCCGGAACTCTGCAAGGCACCGCCCCCAGGCTTAGCATAGGCTCCTACCAGGGCCGGCAGGGAGGCAATGAACCGGACGGCCATACCGCCCTGGCGGTGACGGGAAAAGCCGTAGCCGATGCGGATAAAGGGCGCCCTGGCCCGGCCGTAGGCCCGGGCCAGGTTAATAATCGTTGCAGCCGGTACACCGGTGATAGCGGCCACCTTTTCCGGAGGATAATCGGGCAGGACTTTAGCGCGAAGTTCCTCATAGCCGGAAACGTGGGCGGATATAAAGCCGCTATCGACCAGTCCTTCCGCCACCAGCACGTGCATGACGCCCAGAGCCAGGGCGGCATCGCTGCCAGGTCGAACCAGGATGACCTCATCGGCCACGGCAGCCGTCCGGGTACGGTAAGCATCGATAACAATCAACCGGGCGCCCTTCTGCCGGGCCTGCTGCACCAAGGAGAGGAAATGGATGCTGGTAGAGGCCGGATTCATGCCCCAAATGATTACCAGGTCCGCGTTAACAACCGTCTCCGGATCGCTACCCCAGGTGTGGCCTAGAACCTGCTGCCAGCCGGCCTCGGCGGCTGGTGAGCAGATAGTCCGCTGGAGTTCGGAAGCTCCCAGACGGTGGAAAAAGGCATGGCCGGCATTGCGCTGAAGCAACCCCATGACGCCGGCATAGGAATAAGGGAGAATGGCTTCGGCACCATAGGTAGCTATAATTTCCTGCCAGCGCCTGGCGATAGTTTCCAGGGCTTCCGCCCAGGAAATGGGCGTAAAAAGGCCGCTTCCCTTAGGGCCGCTCCGCTTTAAAGGTGTCAGGACCCGTTCCGGGGAGTGAATTAGCTCCGGGTAATGGCGCATTTTGGCGCAAATATATCCCCTCGTGTAAGGGTGCTCCGGGTCGCCGCTGACTTTAGTCGCCCGGCCTTCATTAACTTCAATGAGCAAGCCGCAGGCATCGGGGCAGTCGAGGGGACAGACGGAACGATAGGTGGCCATAATTAAAATCTTCCTTTCATTGCTGGATCAGAACCATTGCTACCATACCGGTTAAAATGGTCAGAGCCATGCTGCGGGTCTTCAGGGCTACGATACCTGTGGGGATAGCCGCCAGCAGGTAGGGGTTGGCGGCTAACGATAACTTGCCATCAGGTAACAGTAGTCCCGGCACCAGCAGGGCAGCCAGGACCGCCGCCGGAACATAACTCAACCAGCGTAAAAAAACCTCCGGTAACCGGACCCGGCTTAAGACTACCAGGGGAAGCATCCGGGGCAAGTAGGTTACCACGGCGGTGCCGAGGATAATAATTAAAATTTGCCTGTCCATGGCTCTAAGATCACTCCCAGGGTGGCGGCTATGACCGTTGCCAGGATGATGTTCCAGCTGCCGGGCCAGAGGAGGGCAAAAACTACCGAAAATAAGGCCGCCAGGGTAGCAACTATGATGGTCTTCTTATCCTTTAACTGCATGACAAGCAGGATGATGAACATGGCCGGCAGGGCAAAATTGAAGCCGAAGCGGGCCGGGTCCCCCATCAAATTACCCGCCAGCCCGCCCAGCAGCGAAGCCAGCACCCAGGAAAAATGGGCCGCCAGGTTGAGGCCGAAATGATAGGGAAGATGGGCCTCGTGGTTGCTGTAGTGATTGATGGCCACGGCAAAGGTCTCATCGGTGATTTCCGCTGCCAGCAGGGCCAGGGCCCCCGGCCGAAAACGCCGTAAATGAGGTACCAGGGAGGCGCTGAAAAGCAGGTGGCGTAAGTTTACCAGGAAGACGGTGAAAATAATGGCGGCCGCTGCCACGCCGCTGCCAAACATGCTGACGGCAATAAACTGGCCGGAGCCGGCATAGAGCAGCACCGACATGAGTACTGTTTCCCAGAGGTTAAAGCCCGCCTCCCGGGCCAGGACACCGTAGGCAAAGCCGAGGGGTAAATAGCCGAGGACGATGGGCAGGGCCGCCCGGACGCCCTGCCACAAAAGGGAGGAAACAGGTACAGGAACAGCGGCTTGGCTACGAAAAACTTCATCTTGAGGTTGCATCAATAAATCTCCTCTCCGCAATGATTTTATAACACTTCCCCCGCTGGTGCAATTAGAAAACCTGCTGCCAATAACATCCTGGTAAACGTTAGCATAATTTATTATAGAAAATACTTTTTATGGAAGGAGTAATATCATGAACGGTTCTCATCATAAAACCAGGAGAGCCTTGGAAATCGACCTAGAAGAAATCAGGCTGCTGGCTGAAGCAGCGGCCTCAGCACCTTCCTTTGGTATCCGGCATACCCTGTTAAACCACATCCTGGGTGAAGTAGAAGAAGCCATGTTCTGGAACCATCACCTGGCCCATGTCATGGCCTACGAACCCCCCTATCAACCGCCTTACCCGCCACCCTATAAACCGCCCCGGCCGCCTTACTATGATGACCCTGTCCCTTACAGTGAAAAACCTGCGGAAGAAAAGAAATAGAAAGGAGAAAGTACTATGCACTGGCTGGATAAACTGCGCCAGGTCCTGCGCCTCGATGAGGAAGAGCTGACCCTCTGGCCGGAAATTGCCTCTACAGCCCCGGAGGGAGTCAAGCAAATAATTAACAGTATGCTGGAGCGAGAAAAGAAAGAAATGGATGATATCAAAAAGATACTACAGATGTACGGCAGTACGCCAGGCTATTCTGACCCCTATAGCGGCTTTGCCGAGGAAGGAAATAAATAGAGAGTGACAGTGACCCGGGTTTAAACATCCGGGTAAATTTTTGCTGTTTCCGGGCATGGCTGATTGCGACAGGAAAAGGCGACTTTTACCGGTGAAAAGGAGGATTTTATCCGGACAGGGCGAATTTTTGGGGAGGAGGTGCTGCCATGGCTGAAAGTCCGGTTTTTGCCCTGGACGTGGGGACCCGTAAAGTCGCCGGCCTGGTGCTGGTTCCCGGGAAAAAGGGTTACCACATCCGGGCGGCAGCAATAGTTGAACACCAGCAGCGCGCCATGCTGGACGGCCAGATCCATGATATTCCCCAGGTAGCCCTGGCCATCCAGGCGGTTAAAGAACAACTGGAAAAAAAGTTACATATGCCTTTAAAAGAAGCAGCGGTAGCCGCTGCCGGCCGGGCTTTAAAAACCCAGCGGGCCACCGCCGGGGAAGAAATATCGCCGGCTACGGAAATCAGCAGCCAGGATGTGCTGGCCCTGGAGGCCGCAGCCGTCCAGGAAGCTGAAAAACGGCTCCTGACGGCAGGCGAAAACCAGGCGGCTTACCACTGTGTTGGTTACAGTGTGGTAGGCTACACCCTCGACGGCCATCCCATCGGCAACCTGGTTGGCCAGCGTGGCCGGCACATGGGCACAGAAGTTATAGCCACTTTTTTGCCCAGGGTAGTGGTGGATTCCCTGGTAGCGTCCCTGCAAAGGGCTGGCCTCACCATGGCTTCCCTTACCCTGGAACCCATTGCTGCCAGCGCCGTAGCCGTACCGGCAGCCATGCGGGGATTAAACCTGGTCCTGGTAGATATCGGCGCCGGCACTTCCGACATAGCCATTACCGGCCAGGGTACCATTACAGGTTATGCTATGGTACCCTCAGCCGGGGATGAAATCACCGAAGCCCTGGCAGAGGCCCTCCTTTTGGACTTTCATACAGCTGAAGCAGTCAAGCGCCAGTTATTAAAAAATGCCAGTATAACGTTTACCGATATTGTCGGGCAAAAACGCACCCTGCCGGCAACTGCTATTACAGAGGTAATTAAACCTGCGGTAGCTGAGCTGGCCCGGCAGATTGCCAACCAGATTATCCTGCTCAACGGCCGCGCTCCCCAGGCCGTCCTGCTGGTAGGGGGCGGTAGCCTTACCCCGGGACTCCCTGAGGCCCTGGCCGGCCAGCTGGAAATACCGCCGGACAGGGTGGCCGTGCGCGGCCGGGAAGTTTTAAATGACATTAGCGGGGCGAAAAATTTGCAGGGGCCCCAGGCAATTACTCCGATAGGGATTGCCATTACAGCCTTAAAGCAGGAAAGCCTGGGCTTGGCCCGGGTAATTGTCAACGGCCGGCCGGTGCATTTCCTGGCCGGGCAGCAGGTGACTGTCACCCAGGCCCTGCTCGCGGCCGGCATCCCGGCACGAACCCTTTATGGCCGGCCTGGCAAAGGCCTGGGGGTGGAGGTCAACGGGCGTCTAACCTTTCTCCGGGGTCAACCCGGGCAGCCGGGAACTATCCTGGTAAATAATTCTCCTGCCACCCTGGATGCTACCGTAAGGCCCGGAGATGAAATCGAGGTGATCCCGGGCCGTGATGGTGCTGACGCCTGCGGAACCGTAGGCGACCTGGTACCGGAACTCGCTCCCATAACCATTACCTTTAACGGGCGCCAGGTTACCCTGGAACCTCTGATTACAATGAACGGTAACCAGGTGGATTACGATACCCCGATAGAGGATCAAGCCCGCATTACCTATGAACCTTTAGATACGGTAGCTCAGGTACTGGTCAGGTTGGGGGAACCCCTGAAAGACACCATTCTTTTAAACGGTCAGCCCGTCCGGCCTGAAGCTCCAATCAAAGATGGCGACAACTTAGTAACAGAAGTTGAAGCTGCCGGCAAGGTTATAACTATCATCTTAAATGGCCGCCCGGTCACCCTCAAAGTCCAGGCAACCGAAGTGTTATTTACCGATATTTTTAACTACCTGGATTTCCCCTTAACACCGCCACCGGGCCGGAAAAAGCTCGTGATGGAGGTTAACGGCCATCCAGCCGAATTTACTACTCCTCTGGCCGCAGGAGACCAGGTTACTTTACGTTGGGACCCCGTGTCAACTCATATAAAAACCTTACCGAACGAAGAAGGCTCACTCAAATAAAAACCTAACCTAAAAGGCTATAATTGAAAATGGATATTCTTCATCATCTCCTTTCAGCCTTAGAGCCTGTGG
>Ga0247720_100049_pt1 | contig 59737 bp, 52 predicted proteins | sample MSEWel2015_12_15_FD_189078 | JGI IMG/M metagenome (GOLD analysis project Ga0247720, IMG submission 189078) | Subsurface sediment microbial communities from gas well in West Virginia, United States - MSEEL Well Study Marcellus 3H_2015_12_15 | ecosystem: Environmental > Terrestrial > Deep... | reverse complement strand
ATCCTTCGCTCCCATTCCTGTCGTAGCTCACCCTTCGTCATAAAGAAATCCCCCTCTATCCGTTTTCTAGGGGGATTATCCTACCAGCCCAAGCATAAGTCCAGGTGGGAAGTGTTTGACGCTTACAGCCTTACTGCAGGTAATCTTCCAGTTCCTTCAGGTCGTTGATATCAAAGATATTGTCGATAATCTGCTGCAGGACATACACATCCTGCTCTTTAATTCGGGCCAGATACTCCCGAGGTATTTTGCGGAACTTCTTGCTTAAGAGCCTGATGGTCACATCCAGCAAGGATTCCTGCTGGCCTTTTTCCATACCCTTTTCCATGCCCTTTTCCATACCCTTTTCGAATATCCGCTGGTAGCCGGCGGATTCCTCGATGCTCAGCATTTGTTCCACCTCCCGGAAAACGAGGTCAATTGCTTTTTTATCGAAAACCAGGCCGGCGAATATCTCTGCCCGCAACAACACGGTTTTCTTAGTTTCCAGGTCCAGGTCGCTGCTGATAATATCTTCCACGCAGCACCGGAGGAATTCTATGCCACCTTTTTGGCGCTTTTTCCTGTCCACTACAGGCAGCAAGGAGAGCAATCGCTGGTGGGGGCTGTTTTTTAATTCTTCATACTCTATATTACCCACATCGATAAGGTGGTAACGATAATCCAACAAGTTTTGGTCGCCCAGTCGATACTCGAGTTTATTGGTCATGTTCATTTGCCACTGGCCAAAGTAGATGACTATTTGGTAAACCGGCAGGTGGTAGGTTTTGTGATGGTAATATCATACCTGTTACCGCTTCTCGGCTGCAAAATAAACCACCACCTGGCTTAAGTTTATCAACGAATTATTGCCGGGGCAAGACCATTCAGGGTGGCTTGGATAAGAGCCTCAAACTAGCCCCGGATCATGTCTCCCGAGTATACCATCGCGGAGCCAGGGAGAGAAGTTCAAGAATTATCATGACAATTAGACAGTGAGCCCCAAAAGCGTAATCATCAGCGCTTCGGCCGTTAGCGCAAGGCCGGAGGACTTCCCGGGAAAAGGCGACTTTTGAGCCCCCGTGAGCATCGTGCTGGAAGAAGATGCTGTGCCTTCCCTGCGTGAGAAAGCTTAACCCCTTTTTTGTTTGGACGACGAGCGCTAAAATTCGGAGGAAATGCGCAGCCTTTGAAGAAACAAAAGAAGGAAGACATATCGCAAGTATAGAGACCGCAACCAGCGCCTGCGCTGTAGCTTGCATCCTAGGGTTAGCCATAGCTCGGGCTAGCCGAGAAGGTGATTTGCTTGGTCCAAATAGGAGCTACATTTCATAAGGACGAAGTAAACAGCAACCTAGTAATACAGGAAGTTGGGAGAAAACTAGTCCGCGAGCAGGTATTATTTTTCATCAGTGCCGGCCTGTCTAGTAATTGGGGTTATTTTACCTCTCGCCAGTGGACCAGACACATCTTAAAAAAGTGTGCCAACATCCTGCCCGAAGCCATGCACCGGGAAATCTTGAATGCGGTAGGCGTAGACATAAACAAGTGCGACGAATACGAGGCCGACCTTGGACTCTTAACGGAGGTACTGGAGTACGAATTCGAGAAATGTCCCACACTTGGGGCCATCCTGGGCTTTGGCCTTGCCGACCCGCACGAACGCGAGCCCTGGTTAACCCGCGACGAGGCGCGCGAACTGCTCCTCCGGGGAGTTGAGGTAATCGGGATACCGCACATTGTCCTAGCGCGTTTGGCTCGGGAAAAGCTCATCACTGAAGTCATTACTACTAACTACGACGTTCTTTTGGAAACAGCTTGTTGGGCCACAGGAATGGACGATGAAGAAGATAGCAGGGAGTGCTGCCGGTACGTGGGGATCCCTGCGGTTTATCGGGTTATTGCCGGCAGCTTGGAGTACTACGCTAGCCGCACACAACAAAACGTCTTCCGCATTTACAAGATCCACGGCTGCGCGCACAAAACCATAACCGCGTTTGCGGCCCGGCGCTCAGGGGCGGCAGAATGTAGCGCTTGTCCGCGTCTGAAAGGAGAGAAGGCGAAGTGCTGCAGGAAAGAAATAATGGAGAAGAGGGACGACCTCAACCTGGTCTTGACCAGACGCGAACTGCAGCATTGGCGCCGTGATGATTGGGCGAAGGATCTCCTGTGCGATCGCGTACGCAATCACAACATGGTGTTTATCAGCTTTTCTGGCGCAGATCAGGTGCTAAATGTAACGTTGCGCAACGTCTTTGCCGAAATCCGTGCCAAGTTAAAAAAGAGGAAGCTATTGGGCGACAGGCTTTCGGTAGGGGCAAAGGATAGCGCTGGGACATTCTCCATCCGTCGTGCCTATGCGATCGACATAAGTTTGGGGCCGGACTTGGCAGCCATCCTCCGGGATTCTAATATCTCCGTAGGTCGCTCACGGGCGCCAGTTCGTCCTTTTGGTCAGTTCATTAAGATCGAAACAAACTCCGATGGCGGGGACTGCGTAGATAAAGGCGAGAAGAAGATGGAAACCAAAGCCTCCGTGGAATCTATTTTCAAAAACATTTACATTACAGCAATCCACGAACTGCTCGAAACACTCATCGAAGATAGAGGTATTGGCACAGTCCTCCTTCAGGATGGCACGTTAACAGAGCGCCAAGCCGAGGAAATTTTAGGCACCATTAAGGGGTTTTTGCAGAATGCGGTGAAAGACTATCCACAGTTCATTTTCGACACCCTACCTGGTGCAGTAACGGCGTCGTGGCTTTACGGGGCAAATGTCGGGGAGACGTATAGACGGTCTGCGATGTTCATTCTAGCTGGGAGGCCCCACTTTTACATACCTCTCAGGCACAACCTAGAGATTACTCTGAGCCTCCTTCGGTTTTACTCGCTGCTCCCAATGGGAATCTCTTTTCATACGTACGGTTGGGTGGAGGTGTTGAAACCAGTGGATATGCCGTACCCGGCGTACGCTCTCTTACCGCTTTACCGCCCACGCCCCGAGAACCTTCTGTGGCTTAGGTATTGGCTTGAACGCAGCAAAGAGACTTTTGCGGCCGGCAGGCAAAGGGTTATTGTTATTCTCGGCTACCCACCCGAAGGCAGCCAGTGGTCCGAAGACCGAAGGAGCGTTTCTGCAGGTTGCTGGGTGGTGCCGGTTCCTTCAGACGTTTTCTGGAGGCCCAGCACCAAGGATATTTGGGAGTGTATTGCGAGTGAGCTTAGACGCCGCCGGCAGGAGGAGGGATGGCCTTATGGCGTGTGCGGTTGATCGAGCCCTTGCGCACATCAGAAAGAGAATTGAGGAAGAGCTAAATGGATTAGATGGCTCACGAAAGCTTTCTCTGCTTCCACCGGACCACGGGTACATCCAGTTGTCCGACAAGTACCGCAAACTGTCCGTTGAAGCCGCGTACGTTGTGTACAGCGATGAGGAAGGTCTGCTAGGAGTTTTCCGCGGTTTTACGGCCTCCCCTTCTCAGTCGCCAAAGAGTGCCTGCCGTGAGATCTACGACCAAGCAAAACAAGTTGTCCAGGAGCTCGACCTCATGTTTAGTGCCGCATCGGAGGATAGAGAAGCTCGGCCGTGGATAGTGTATCTGTTTGCCGTGGTTCCCGGCCTAGAAGAACAGCAAGCTTTTACCCGGGGCTTGAACGAACTTATCTTCGAACCGTACAATCCCCTCCTCCGTATAGGCGTCAGCCTCATCACTGCGGACCAAGCCAAAGACCAGGAGAACCTCTCCCGCTTTCTGGCACCGCTATTACTGACTACGCGAAAACTTGCTCATAGCGACCCAAGCCGGCTGCGGGCCGCTTATGGCCAGAAGCTCCTGGAAAAGTTGCAAGCATGTTTAGCGGAGACTCCAGCAGAGAACTCTGGAGGTCCTGCCGCCGGCGAAAATCCGGCAGCGGCTGTACGGCGTCGCATTGTGACAGAAATAATACAACAGCTCGGTGATGCGGTTAAACGCTTAGAGCTTAAGCCTCCCACAGCTCGCCTAATGAGCATAAGGGGAATCGATAACCTCTGTTACTTTCGGCGGTTCGATGAACCACGGGCCTTACACTTCAAGAAGAAGAACCTTGTCTTTGGTCTCAATGGCAGCGGCAAATCAAGCCTTGTGGAAGTCCTAGAACTGGCGCTTACGGGCCAAGTAAAAAATTTGCAAGCAGTGAAGCCCCTAGATTCAAATAAAGATCCCGCTGCGGTAACAAAGGTGGTCCTAAATGATGAAGCCGGTCCTGCCGTGGAACAGCGCTTGCTCGAATCCCCGCCGCTTCTCTCGCAGGCCGCGTTCCGTACCTTTTGCCTGCTCCAGACCGACTACCATCGCTTTGTCCAATGCGCACCCGAAGAACGCTCTGAGTTTCTTGCTGCGGCCTTGGGTATGCCGGTGGACAAGCTGTTTCAGGGCCTCCATGAAATGCTCGAGGAGCTACGCCGCATTGCCCGCAGCAGGTACCCCGAAATGAACAAGGATCGCGCCAGAACCTACGAGAGGTCATTTCGTGCCGCCCTTCAAAGTAAGTTAGCGGGTGTGGTCCGAAAGGACGAGTTCAATAAAGCTTGGGAGCTTTTTGAGAAAGTTAACCAGAATCTTAGGAGCCTCCTCAACACCTACCCGGCCATTTACGAAGAGACCTACGAATCCGTAAGGGACTTAGCGAACAAGGCAGCAAAATGGGGCCAGCAATGCGACGGAATTCTTGCCATGCTTGCAGCAGGCCCTGTACCGCAAAGCCGGCTGGAGGAAGCAGCCAGCTTCATCACTCAGCCCAAAGAACGCGCTGCCGCCGCCTTAGCAGCTATGCAGCGTTCCCTCGCCAACCTTGAAGGGCCCATCCGCACCTACCTGGCTATGGAAACCGAACACGTCAAGACAAATGTTCCTTCCAAGGAAGAGTTGGCCATGAAACAGGCCCTGCTCCAGCGCGTGCAGTATGCTATTTCTTTTCTTCGCGAGCTGGAACCCGTGCGTGAATCCACCCGGAACGTAGCCACTTCCTTAGACACGTGGTGGAGCAAGCTGCAGTCCTTTCTCGCTACCGAACCTCCGGCGCAGGACAAGGGGGAATTTCCGCCAGGCGTTCATTCCAAACTCATCGAGACCCGGAACTTCGTACGGGCTGTAGCTACGCGCACTTCCTGGGCCGAGCACATAAAGGCGCTGCGCGAACTGGAGGCCTGCCTTTCGGAGCAGGTCTTGACCACCGGCGCAGCCCAGCTGGAACAAAAACGCCGTGAACTCACTACCCAGGTTGCCCAGCTTCAAGTGGCTTTCCACGGGCCTCAGGCGGCGGAACCTGGTCACCGGCGTGACCTGGTGCTTGCTTTAGCAGCCTGCGGTCTAGAAATCTCCGAGGCGCTCATAAATCCAACTACTGTACAGGTTCTGCAGTCCTATCTTACTGCGGTATCACGCCTGTCCGCCGCGCTCGACTCCTTGTGGGACCAAGCAGCATGGGAGGAAGTTACCGACACAATCCTCCACTTTTACGATTGCCCCGAGGCCGGCAGCAATTCGCCGGCCGGAGCGTACTACTACTTTACTTATCTAGATCTCTTGGAGGAGAAACAGGGTAACATGCGCGAGGCAGTAGAGGCTTGGCTAAGAGATGTGCAGAAAGAAATAGAGAAGTCCTTCCTTGAGTTTCTTTACCTGCTCACCTCGTTCTCTTGGGGTTTTCGTTATCCTTCCTGGACTTTCAAGATCGAGCGAAACAACAGAATGCAGCTTGAGCTAAAATTCAATAACAAGGTGGACGCCGACGCTATTCTTAACCAGGCGGAAAAAAGCCTGGTCGGGCTAAGCTGGTTCCTCACGGCATACCTGCTTGCCGGCCGCGAGTACAGCAACGTACTTATCCTAGACGATCCTTTTCAACACTTAGATGAGACCAATATCGGGAGCTTCATGCGCGTCTTAGATCTTATGGACCGTGTCTTTAACGTCGGCCAAATTATAGTAACGCTCCACGAGCGGAATCATTTCGACTCGTTGCTGCGTCTATGGGCTGTGATTCCATCCCGCCTTCCCGATTCAACCGATTTCGGTACCGCCACTGCCTGCATAATCCTCCGGCAGAACGAGTCCTTCACTTCTGACATCCAAGAGTTTCATCTGTGCAGCCGCCATAAGTCCGTACCCTTGGACGAGCTCGTGGAATCAAAGCAGGTCACTCCAGGGCAGGCCGAAAGGCAGCTTGCCATAACCTTTCCGACGCAGAGCGGCTATGAAGATTAGACCAACCTCTTCATATAAGGTACTGGTGCACCAGGGTGTTCCTGCGATTCCCTTCGCATTTGTATCTTTCTGCGCGTTAGAGGTCTGACGGCAGGATGATTCCACTTCATCGGCGAACCAAAGAAAAAATAGAGACAAAAACAAAGGAGTGTGCCCACCTATGATTGCCGGCGTGAAGGTGAAGAAGCTCATTCGCCACCCTGATGACCGTGGGTTCTTTCAGGGAATATATGTCCAAAACCCACCCCAGCATAAGTAAAGCTGCTACAAGTCCGCACGTAGAGCTCCGGCCGGCAGTAAGAGGGACTCGTGGGCATTGGTAGAATGCTGTAAGAAAGTAATTACTAGTCGCCAGGACTACTACCGAAAGAGAGGAATGGCTGTTGGAACTGGTATTCCCGCCACTATCAATCTGTTTGGTTCCGCTGTGCACCTCTGCCCGCGAGGAGATTATAATAGTTAGCCCCTGGATTAAGCTGGATGCTCTTAATCTAATTCGACCCAATCAGCACTCTGTGAAGTGGCATGTACTTACTCGCGGAGCACTGTTGGATTTTCTAACCGGATCAAGCGACCTGCAGGCAATTGAGACCTTACACAACCTGGGAGCCAAGATCGGCCTCGTGAGCAATCTTCATGCCAAACTATATGTTATAGATCGCCGCCATGCAATAATAACTTCCGCCAACCTTACTATTGGTGGCCTGCACGATAATCTCGAACTAAGCGTGCTTCTCAACGACACGGACGAAATAGACCCTTTGCTTAACACGTTCGCTGGCTGGATGGAGCGAGCCCGGCCGTTAGATAATGAGTGGCTTTCCCGTATGAAAGGCATGATCCGCGCCAACGAAAATATCAGGCAACAGGCTCTAAAGCTAAATGACAGTATCCAAGAAGGTACTGCTGACGTCGGGGGCGGTCAATGCATCTCTGTTCCCGGCCAAGTCCTTCGTCCGAAGTGGCTGAGCGAGATAACCAGGTGGTGTTCTCAGAAAAAGATACCTAACGTTGAGACTGTTATCCAGTTTCTAGTAAAGGCTTTTCAATATTTGCCCTACGGGGTCTTTGAGCACGCTTGGTTTGGGATTCACTCCAACTATGTTAGCCTAATCGTTGGAAACATATGGTTGGCCAGCATTTGGGCTGCTCGCGAAAGCGCCTGGCTTCTTGTAGACAAAGATTGGGATAGAATCAGTAAGGCAACGGTTAGATATGCCCCTCTGGGTTGGAAGGTGGTCCCCTGGCGCAGCCTGCCTGAGATTATCGGTCAAAAGGAAATCTGGGAATCTTACAGTGCAGCTGCCGAAAAAGCACTGGATGCTCCAATTGGACGCCTAGTAATTCCTAAGAACCTGAGAAACAAACAAAGATTGCGTGACGTTACTACGTACTTTCCTAACCGAAAGGTACTAGGGCATAGATTTTAGCTCCGTTGGTCGAAACCTGTGAAGGAGAACTGTACCACCCCCCGGCGCCAACATGGTCGTGGTAACCGCTTCAAGAAAGACAGTAATGGTGGGAAAATAAACGAGTGCACCGGGCCAACCACATCACCAACCAGGAGCCCACAACGTGGTACCGTTTAGCGGCCGAGATCTTTTGGAATGCTTGCCTCGATGTAGAGCTAAAGCCTATTCCTACAAAAGACTTTCCGCAGCCGGCCGCCCGCCCGGCCAACTCAGTTTTGGCCCCATATCCATTTGGAGGAAATACTCGGCCGCATCCGTCGATCCTTACAGCGCGCTTCGCCGCTGCTTGTCTCTGTCCTGAACCACCGAAGTCATACCCTCTCTTGCGCTCAGTTTCATATTCGTGCGTGCACCGGGCAGGAAAAAAGCGTTCCTTGTCGAAAGGGTAGTTCAGATGGATACATCTGGAGAGAGATACACCTGGCTAAACTTCGAGATCAGGCAGGAAGTAATCTGTAACCGGGCACTGTGCTTTAGGGCTGTGTTAAATCCAGGAAAGGACGTATCTCGCTAGATGATGCCTAAGGGTCTTAAGGTTGCGGTCATTGGCGCCGGAAACTGGGGCATGAACCTGGTAAGAAACTTTCAAGCCCTGGGCGCTCTGGGTGCTGTTGCGGAGATAGATCCCAATCGGCGCACAAAGCTTGCTGAAGAATACCCGAGAATCCAGGTGTATAGCGACTACCTGGACATCTGGGCCAGCAAGATTCCGGCGGTAGTTATAGCCACTCCAGCGGCAACCCATTATGAGCTCGCAAAGGCGGCCATTCTGGCCGGCAAAGACGTATTCGTAGAAAAACCGATGACCCTCACGACCTCTGAGGCTGACGACCTTGTCAGGCTAGCCGAGCAAGAGAGGCGCATCCTCATGGTTGGCCATCTCCTTCTTTACCAGCCTGCGATGCGTTTCATAGAGGAGTTCCTGAGATCAGGAAGACTTGGTAAAGTGTACAGCTTTCATCAGGAGCGCTTGAACCTTGGACGAGCTCGCTCGGTAGAGAACGTTCTGTGGAGTCTGGGAGTTCATGACGTGGCCGTGCTTCTACATCTGGCCGGCAAATTTCCGGATCGTGTGGAAGCAACAGGCCACTCGGTGCTGCAGCCGTCCATTGAAGACGATGTATACGTGCACCTTCGGTTTCCCGGCGGAGAAAAAGCACACCTTCATGTGTCTTGGCTCTGGCCTGAGAAAAGGCGGCGGCTGACTATAATTGGATCAGAAGGCATGCTGACCTACGATGAACTTACGGGAAACGTAGTCCTGCATCGTAAAAGCATTGCTCCAGACCTTAGTAACCGACACGAGAGACCATTCAGGTGTGGATTACCAAAGAGTGACTAGTCTGGCCCGCACAGTGCTCGATACCCGAAACGCAATGCGGGGAATAGCCGTAGAGACAGGAAAGGTTTTTAGACTGTAAAATTTCCATCGCCCAAACGCGCGTCCCCCGCTCAGAGCCATGGTTACACGCCTTTTGCAGTGTAAAAGCTTAAAAGCTGGCGGGGAGTGTTGAGTCCTTACAATTGTTAGGGCTAGGCCGCAGTTCGTTAAGGTAGCGGCGGTGAGTCCAGTGTTAGGTCAGGCAAACGTTGCCCAACTTTTCGTCTGCGAGGGATGCATGTTCCGTTTAATGGCCGCGCGAGTTATAGTAGGAGAAACAAATGATGCTTCGATACGCAAAGAACTAGAATGCAGAGGTTTTGCGAGATGGACGTAGGTGATGAAAAGATTCCGGTACACTCCCTTTTCTGGTATGTTTTTGTTCTACCTGTTGGGTTCATTCTTTACCTGATGTCCATGTTCGACCTAAAATCTCTTCTCATATTTGTGATCGTCATTCTAGGCATCTCACCCCTAATTACTGGGGTTCTCATAAAAGGTGCAGATGCGCTTGCACCAAGTGTCTTATTGCCGTTTACCTTTATGCTTTATGCACTAGGTCCACTCAATGTATCATCAGAGTTTACTAACAATGTAATTGTGTATTACCTCTCTCTTCAGCTCTTGGGATTGGTCGCTATGCGCTTTGGATTACATATGGCAACAAGGCGAAGACACATTCTTAAGTTTTACTACGTGCCTTACAACCAGGAACCAAGGATGAACTTTTTACTTTTCTCGACAGCTATCGGACTGCTGTTATTATCAAGTGTTTCTTTGGCAACGTATTTTTATGCCTTTGGCGGATTATCTGGATATATCAAAGTTGGTTATGGCGGGCGTTTCTATCTTTTCACAAAAGAAAGACAAGTTCTTGGTGCAGGTTTTGAATGGGGCCTTTTAGGCAGCATCCTTTTGATCTTTTTTGGCCTCAAACGACGCTCCAAAATTAGCCTCTTTATTGGTGGGGCTATCTTCTTGCTTTTGGCGTTCATCATACTTATAACGGGTCGGCGTCACCAATTTTTGTATCCCTTTTTGTTTGGTGTTGCGCTTTTCCACTACGGTTACAAAAAAATTACGTTTCCAGTTATTGCCATTGGCCTTTTACTAGGGATATCCATTGCACAATATTACGCGCTAGCTAGGTATTTCTTGCCAGGAGGATTATTATACGCCTTGTCACAGGTTTGGCCGGCCGTAGTGAGGAATCCTTCTCTGCTTGTACCATGGGCAGCTAACGAGTTTCGTATGCCTGCCGCCTCTCTATTAGAGGTTCTTCAATATGGAGGGCCAGGGTTATTATTAGGCGGCTCATACGTGGCCACTTTAGGAGCGCCCATTCCATTTTTAGGGCGGCTTTTCAATCAAGTAAGCTTTGATGTAAGCGCGTGGCGGCTGAGAACATTATATCCAGACCTTTTGGCTGCCGGTGGTGGCTTAGGATTCTCACCAGTTACTGAAGGTTACGTGAACTTTGGCTTAATTGGTGTTATTCTCCACCTCTTCTTGTACGGATATGTTATTGGAAAAATCTACGCTCGCCTTTCCCTCAGGCCAACTTTGTCGATCTTACTTCTTTTTGCCGGCAGCCTTCCTGTATTCATGTTGAACGGAATGCGTATTCACAGCGCCTCCTTTGCTTATGCTTGGATGCGCATCTATCTTATGCCATGGGCGATCTTTTGGCTAGTTAAAACACTCACGACCAGAACGTCCAAACGAAATGTTGAAAGCAAGAGTCAGCTAAGGAGCTGAGGTGATGGAATTAAGAAAGATGATGGTACCGTATAAATCCTTAGCCAAAATGGTCGAGTATAGTGCTGTAATCCGATCGGTTGGACATAATCGACTCATTGACAAACTCATCGAAAGCTTGGCAGAGCAATCCTTGAAGCCTAAAGAGATCGTCATCGTCTTACCTTACGGCGTACCAGGGTGGGATACATCGTATCCAAATACCCGGTTCATCCATAGCGCTCGGGGTATGGTTACACAGCGTGCAGTTGGTATTAAGGAGGCCAGGTTTCGCCACTTGCTGTTACTTGACGATGACATCATCTTTAAGGATTGCCAAGCGGTCGAGAGGATGTTCCTGGAAATGTCACGGCATGGTGCCGTTATGGCCCTACCATATTCGCCTGAAGCTTTTCCCCAAGGGAAGAGAAGGGTAGTCTACGCCCTATTTGGTATGGCAATACCGACTTTGAAGCGCTACCTTGGCTATACGGCTGGCGGCGGGTTCTATTACCCCAAAAGACCTTCCTTTGAGCAGCCGTATGAAGTGGAAGGAGGATATGGTCGTTGCATAGCGGCTGACCGGGATTTCCTTCTGAAGAATCATGTGTTAGGTGACCCAGATCTTGAAAAAGTTTCTTACGCTTTGCGCGATGATGGCGCTTTTGTGCTTGATGTCGTTCGCCATGGTGGCAAAGCCATCCTGGTTGGGAACGTCCCTTATGATCACTTAGGTGGAGCGAGAAAACTCAGTTCTCAGCGTCTCTATCAGTCTTTTGAGGCCTCTGTTTTCAACAACTACGTGTTTTGGCGTAAGTACATCAGAGGGCGCTATCGAAGACAAATTGTGCCTACAATTGCTTTTGGTTGGCACTTAACGGGGGTCTTCGTGTTCGCCCTGTTGAGCTGTTTGCGCTATAAGAGCGTCCGGCCGCTTTTAGGGGCGGTACGGGGTTTCACAAAAATGGTTTTAGAGTGGGGTAGAGGTAAAAGATGACAAGAAAGTTGCGTGTCTTACACATAATCCCCAACTTTGGCCCGGGCGGAGCTGAGCGGTTGTTAGTAAATCTCCTTGAGGCCTTTGATCATGAGCGCTTCGATGTGGTGGCGGTGAGCCTATACCCCGAAAGCAGTACTATATTGGAAAAAGAGATAATGGAGAAAGGGCTTAAGGTCTATTTTCTCAATAAGCGCCGTGGGCTGGACCTGCGGATGATCCCCCAGCTTTATCGCTTATTTCGTGCTTTCCACCCCGATGTTGTGCATACTCATCTTTCTGTGTTACGCTACACACTGCTGCCTACGCTTTTTTGCCACGTTCCGGTGCGTCTTCACACGGTCCATAATGTAGCACAAAAAGAGGTAGACCGAGTCGGAAAACTAGTCCACTGGCTTGCTTTTCGGCTGGGAAACGTTGTGCCTGTTAGTATCTCTCAAGAGGTAGCGAACACGGTCCGGTCTGTATACGGGCGGGGTATACATACGCCGGTGATCTACAACGGGATCCCCACTACACGTTTTGTTTCTAGCGCAGGTCGGGGTAATGCTAAAAAGGAAAAGGGTGTGGTATTGCTTCATGTAGGCAGGTTTGCGCCTCAAAAAAATCATCTGCTACTTATAGAAGCGTTTGCGCTGGCTGTTAAGGAATACCCAACGATGCAGCTCTGGCTTGTCGGGGATGGTCCTCTGCGACCTGCGGTGGAAAAGGCCATCGTGGAAATGAGGTTGGAGGGGAAGGTTTTATTCTTAGGCATACGGGATGACGTGCCCAAGCTCTTAGCAGGCTGCGAGGCGTTCATCCTTTCTTCTGACTATGAAGGTATGCCGTTGGCTGTCCTGGAAGCAATGGCAGCGGGCAAGCCAGTAGTGGCCACGGCAGTAGGTGCCGTGCCAGAAGTGGTGAAGAATGCGGTAACTGGAATCCTAGTGCCACCACGCGATGCCAAAGCACTGGCTCAGGCAATGATCCAATTAGCTAACAATCCGGAACTTCGTCAACGGTTCGGTCGCGCCGGCCAAAAACGAGCCATGGAAATGTTCGATATTACGCGTACAGCTCGAGAATATGAGGCTTTGTACTTAAAACTATTTGAGGGATGCAAAAAGGGATGCCTGGCACGCTTGGAAACGAACGAAATCTGTCAGTGCCGTGGGAAACAGGGCGAGATAATCTGAAAAAGCAAGTTTAGACGCATAGCAAGATTCATGCATCAACCGCGACAGGTTCTCAGATATAATAACTTAATGCATTAGCGCCAACGGATTGCAGCCTGCTCTATGTTTCCCAACTGCCGGATGGGTATTGCGACGTCGAGATGGCTGGATACTATAACGATCTGTACGGCAGAGTCATATCATGACTCTTTTCTGAGCGGGACGGTTGCCCGTGAACAAACTTAAAGAGGGTAGGTGCTGTAAATACTTTTATGAAAACTTGTCAGCACCACGCTCAAAGAAGGGTGGCAATCACGTCTATGTATACAGCGGTAAAAGTTCGTCAGTTTTCAAAGTGGCTGCGAATGGTGACTGGACACAGCCAACTCCGTAGAAGGCAACCCCCAGGAAAGTTTTACAGGCGGGGTGCCATAGCTGGGTACTACAATGATCTTCGTGGAAAGGTTGAGGGGCCACACCTTAAAAATGAAGCTGGTCTTCCAGTTAACGAGATGGCTGACGGGCGAAAAGTTGAATTTGCTACTGCTATAGCGCAGTACGGCCTAGGCTGTTGGGATCTCCATTTGGAGACCAACGAAAGTATTTAAGGTGCATTAACCGCAAGCTCCTGGCTGCTTGACCACATGGATCAGCGAGGAGGGTGGAACGTTTCCTTCGGTCTTCAGCCGAGTTATTCAGCGATGCCGCAAGGCGAGGGTGCTTCCCTGCTCATTCGAGTCTGGAGTGTGACGAAGGACGATCGGTACATCCGTGCAGCCGAGAAAGCTTTAGAGTTGATGCTAACCGGTATTTCCAACGGAGGGACTGCCCGACAGAGAGAATGGGGCCTCTGTCTTGAGGAAGACCCAACAGGTAAGTACCCTGGGATTCTAAATGGATGGGTCTTTGCAGTATTCGGCCTTTACGACGGGGTCCTGGCAACCGGAAGATTGGACTTCACAGAAGCCCTCGAAAATACAGTCAAAAGTCTGGTTTCTACTCTCACGACTTATGATGCGGGATTTTGGAGCTTTTATGACTTGTCCGGTCACCTAGCCAGCCCGTTTTACTACGAATTGCATATCGCGCAACTAAAGGTCTTGCATGACTTATTTTGGGAGCGCGAGTTTGCAGACGTGGCGGAGAGATGGTCTGAATACAGGAAGAGTGTTTTCCGGCGATCGAAGGCGTTCCTAATCAAAGCTATGCAAAAGCTCCGGGAACCGGGAGATATCATCATTGTCAGGTAACACAGCGCAGTGGGCTTATGCGAGAGCCTAAAGTGATTGTGTTTGATAGGTAACGATCAGAAAGAAAACCATGAGTAAAGACTTGGAAAACAGAGTTGGACCATTAAGCACGTCCGAATTGTGTTCCGAGTAGAATTAGGGGTGGATCTATGCGCATTATCTATGTTACAGCGCAAACGCCTTGGGGAGGAGAAGAGTTCATTCTCCCCGAAATTCTGGCTATGCGCAAGGCCGGCCATAAGGTCACGGTCATTCCCGTTCGCCCGTCGCGCCAGCTCGCGCCGGGGACGGAGGCGCGTGAGGTTCAGCGAGATGCTGTGGCGTTACCGTTACTGGGTTTTCGAACGATTTTCCTCGCGCTGGCGGAGACGGGCAGGAGGCCTCTGCTGGCGATTAAGACCTTGGCTAGGGTTGTGCGGGCAACGAATGGGTGGAGAAAGCTTGCCAAGAATATGCTTGTGTTTCCTAAGGCACTGGCTCTAGCGCATACAGCAAGGCTCCTCAAGGCCGACCATATTCATGCGCATTGGGCATCTACGACGGCCACTGCTGCTTACGTCGCAAGCAGCATGTCCGGCATTCCGTGGAGTTTCACGGCCCATCGTTGGGACATACAAGAGGATAATATGCTTAAGGAAAAGGTAAGGACAGCCAGCTTCGTGCGGGTGATCAACAAAAGAGGCCTAACAGAGATCGACCGAATTGTTGGCTATGAACTAAGCCGCAAGGTTCGTGTGATTCACATGGGGGTAGATACGGAAAAGTATGGGCCTGCGCGCTTCGGTCTGCCTAACACAAGCAACGACAAAACACCTTTGATTGTCTGCCCAGCAAATTTCGTCCCTGTAAAAGGTCATCGATATCTCCTTGATGCGCTCGCTCAGGTGAAATTGAAAGGACTGTCATTTAAATGCTGGTTCTTTGGCGCCGGGCCCCTCGAGGACGCTTTGAAGCGCCAGACGGCGGAGCTTTGCCTTACAGATTATGTAGACTTTAGGGGACGCTTACCACACCCAGAGCTTCTGGAACTCTTTAACTCCGGATTAGTAGATATTGTGGTGCTGCCAAGCATTGTTACTAAGGATGGTGCTTGTGAGGGGATTCCGGTAGCGCTCATGGAAGCAATGGCCGCAGGGATTCCTGTAGTTTCCACCAGAACGGGCGGGATTCCCGAACTGGTTGAAGGGGCCGGACTACTCGTTGATCCGGCAGATTCTACGGAGCTTGCCTCCGCTATCATGGAACTAATAGGAAATCCTGAGCTCCGGTTGAAGTTAGCAGAGGCAGGACGATCGGCAGTTCAAAGGGATTTCTCGCTAAGCAGCATAGTGCTGCAGCTCTCAGAGAGTATGGCTTCCGGGGTAGGAGGGTTCTTGCCACCAAACCTGGATAAGGCCGGGCAAAAGGAGGTGCGGCTCCAGTGAGGGCCGCGATCGAGACTAGCTTAACGACAAGCAGGAGGACTACGGGGATTGGCAATTACGTCCAAGGGTTGGTAGGAGAGCTTGTTAAAAAAAGGTATCAGGTCGAAGTTTGGGATTCTTTGGGGGAATGGGGGTTACGCATTCCAGGCGCCAAGATCCCTAACGGTGTATTGCGCAAGCTGTTTTACCTGCTTTGGTTAAATATAGCTTTTCCTTTTATCCTCAGACGACGCGGCATAGATGTAGCGCATTTTACCAACTTCATCCCTCCTTTGCTCACGTTTGTTAAGCCATGCCCATACGTGATTACAGTACACGACGTTCACGCCTTGAAATACTCCAAATATAACCGCCTGTATCGGGCGTACCGAAGTTTTATGTTGTCGCGTGCTGTAAGGATTGCAGATTCCATCATTGTTCCCAGCAGCCATGCCAAACAAGATGTTTGCTCCACGTTAAAGGCTCCCGAAACAAAAGTTCACGTCGTATACCATGCCGTTACCGACGATTTCCTAATCAATGAAACCGATGTTCTCTCCTTTGAGCAGCGAAAACATATCCTAGGTGTTGGACCGCTTAGCTTGCGTAAAAACCACACAGCTTTGATAAGAGCCTACGCTAGCTTGCTTCGACGTAATCCTTCTTTCTGCTATGATTTGGTTATTACGGGCGATCTGAGAGACAAAGCTTCTGAGCCTCTTGCTGAAATAATCGATCTCGAAGGCGTCGGGAATCGCGTTCATTTGGTGGGTCACGTTGATAAGCCTACCCTAAGAAAACTGTATCAAGAGGCTGTCCTATTTGTATACCCTTCGCAATACGAGGGGTTCGGTTTTCCGTGCCTAGAGGCTATGGCATCCGGCACACCAGTCATCGCATCAAACGTTACATCTCTACCAGAGGTTGTAGGAGATGCAGGCATTTTGGTCGATCCGAATGATGTGCAAGCCATAGCCAATGCCATGCTCTACTTGATAGGTCATCCTAATGAGTGGAGCCGCTATGTTAAGCTTGGCTTAGAACGTGCTCGAAAGTTCTCTTGGAGTAGAGCCGCTGACGAGACTTGGGCAGTGTATGAGAAGGCGTATCGAAATGCGTCAAGAAAAGCCGGGTGATGGAGTGGGCGCTTGTACAAACACTAGCCAATACTTTGATCACTTGTAAAGGGTGGGAACAGCTGAGATGCGGGTTTGTGTTGTGGGCCTCGGATACATAGGTTTTCCTACAGCGTGTGTCGTAAGTCAAGCCGGCCACGATGTGGTCGGCGTGGACGTGAACACTGAGATCATTGATAAGCTGAATAACGGCGGACTACACATTGTAAACGAGGATGGGCTTGGGGAAATTGCCCGCAAGGCCTTCGCGTCAGGCAAATTGCGGGTTACCACAGTGCCGGAGCCGGCTGACGTATTTATCTTAGCCGTGCCAACACCTTGCCGTAGATTGTCCGGCAATGTGCGCCCGTTTTTTGCGACCAAGGAGGTAGCAGCGGGTGCAGAAGATACTGCTTCAGGAACGGCAGTACTGGAAGAGGCTGTAGGGACTGCACCTGATATGCCGCGCTACGGGGCCGATCTGACTTATGTTGAGCAGTCGGCCCGTGAAATAGTCCCGTATGTGCGCCCTGGGAACCTGGTTGTATTAGAATCGACGGTATCCCCTGGAACCACAGATACATTGGTCCGCCGAATCTTGGAAGAAGGCACAGGGCTGCAATGCGGTCGCGACATTTACCTGGCTCATGCTCCGGAGAGGGTGCTTCCAGGCCAGATTCTGAAGGAGCTAACCGAAAATGACCGGATCATCGGCGGGATAAACAAAGAATCGACAGAGCGTGCAATTGCTTTTTACCGAACGTTCGTACGTGGAAACGTGGTCGGCACGGACGCTACTACGGCGGAGCTGGTGAAGCTCATGGAAAATACGTTTCGCGATGTCAACATTGCCCTGGCCAACGAGTTCGCGCTCATATGCGAAAAAGTTGGGGTGGATGTGCACGAAGCCATTGCCTTGGCCAACCGCCATCCGAGGGTTAATATCCTAAAACCTGGCCCAGGCGTCGGCGGACATTGCATTGCAGTCGACCCGTACTTTATCGTTGAGGCGGCGCCAGATCAGGCGAAGCTCATAAGCCTGGCCCGAAAGATCAATTCATCGATGCCTGCCCATGTTTTAGACCTAGTTAGAAAAGCTGCCGACGACGCAGCCCGGAAGGGAACTCCCATAGTAAAGGTCGTTGCTTTAGGAGCTTCATACAAGGCGAACGTGGGCGACGAAAGGGAAAGTCCTGCTCTCGAAGTGGTGGAGCTGTTGAGGACCCAGGGATATGAGGTCTATGTACACGACCCCTACATCTCTAAATATAACCAAGAAGATCTCGACGAGCTGTTAACAGGGGCGGATCTTATGGTTATGCTCACAGACCACACATTCTACCGCAAGTTACGCCCGCGGGAAGTGAAAAAAAGAATGCGCCAGGCCCGTCTTGTCGATACGCGCGGCTTCTTTAATGGTGAGTGGGACGCAGAAGGCTTTCAGGTTGTGCGATTGGGCGTGGGGCAGAGAGGACGTTAAACAGAAGTGTTCTTGTGAACCGGTGGTGAGTGTGGTGGAACGATGGAGAAAAAGGCTATAAGAGCACGAGGGAATTCCGCTCCCCAGCAAGAGGTTTGGATGATTAACCAATACGCCATTACACCAGATCTACCTGGAGGAACGCGCCATTACGATTTTGGGTGTGAGTTGGTGAAGGCTGGCTATTTGGTGCGCATTTTTGCTTCTGACGTGAATCTAGCGTTACGCAGGCATACGAAACTTCAAGATGGACAACTTTGGCGAGAAGATGTGGTGAATGGCGTGCGTTTCGTCTGGGTGCGCGCTGCCACCTACCAAGTCAACGACTGGCGCCGGGTATGGAACATGCTCACTTTTACTTTCAACGTAGTCCGTGTCGGGCTGTATTTTAAGCATGCCGGTGCCAGGCCGCGGTCGATCATCGGTTCTTCGCCGCATCCATTTGCGGCACTGAGCGCATGGGCACTGGCCAAAGCACATAGGGCCCGATTTATTCTGGAACTCCGCGATCTGTGGCCGCAGGCTCTGGTAGACATGGGTGGACTGTCAGAGCGAAGCCCGGTAGTTAAGGGGATGCGTCTTCTAGAGCGCTTTCTTTACCGCGTTGCGGAGAAGATCATTATCCTTGCACCCGGGTCCGAACGTTACTTGGTGCAAAAAGGCGTTTCCAAGGAGAAACTCGTTTACATTCCTAACGGCGTGCATTTGGGTAACTTCCAAGGTATCCCCCAGGTTATGAACGATCTGCGAGGGGACATGGAGGTAGACCGGGCAAGAGGGTCCGCTACTCCGGCTGCCTTCACGGTGATGTATACAGGAGCCCACGGGCCTGCTAACTCGCTAGAAACTGTCCTGGAAGCCGCCCGGCTCCTAGAAGATCGCCGAGACATCCGGCTGATATTAGTCGGCGATGGGCCCAGCAAACGGGAGCTAATTCAAAAGGCCAAAGCACTTAGATTAACGAATGTCCAGTTTATGGACCCTGTTCCAAAGAACCAAATACCAAACCTTTTGGCATCCGCGGACGCTACACTTATCACGCTTCGGGCAGCGGAGGCGTTCTCGTACGCCGTAAGCCCGAACAAGCTGTTTGACTATATGGCTGCGGGGCGCCCCGTCTTATGTGCCGTACCAGGTGATATGGCGCGGTTGGTAGAGGAGAGCGGGGCTGGCGTGGCGGTGGAGCCGGAGAACCCGGAAGCCCTGGCCCGAGCGGTAAAGCGTTTGGCGGACTCCCCTATAGAGGTGCGCGAGGACATGGGCCGGCGGGGCCGGGCGTTTGTTGAAGCCCATTACTCGCGTGAAGAGCTGGCACGGAGATTGGCGGAAATCTTATGAGATGCTGATTTACCTCCTGGAGGTTCCGGTCGCTGTTATGGCCGCCTTGGTTTTCGGCTCATTCCGGCTACTCTCCCGCGTTTGTTGAATGGGTTTGTTTTCCGGTATGAATGACAGGGTTTTTCTCACCAAAAAGTTGAAACCTGCCGTAGAATAAACTTAGACTACTTTCCTTCCATTCTGCTTCCTACAGTTGCGGCCTGGGTTGAAGGCAATGAACTGCCGAAATGTATCTGGCTTTCCTCGATGCCCGAGTTAGGTCAAGGGAAACTGTCACTGCTACTGGGTGTTGCGGCGTGCAGGCTAATGCAACTACTAGAGCAGCTGATAGTGAATCACGGATTGGGGCAGAATTAGGCCTATGGGAGCTCAGTGTTTCAGAGTATTGCGCAGGCACGCTAGGTATTACTCTAAGATAGGGCTGTGCAAAGCAAATGCCAGCAACTCGGATGACGGGAGGTGAAAAGATGGCGACGGAGCGCTCGTTCTCCTTGAAGATCGAGGGAACCAGCATCGATAAAGGGACTGTTAGTTTCAAGCTCCTGGCGGGGATCCTCAGTGGGGTCCAGGATACGTTCTATTATATAGGCATGGCCGAAGCAGGACGCGCGATCCGTGCTCGGGCCAGAGCCCCTCTGGAAATCCAACGTGCGTGTGAGTTACGGCGTATCATTGAACAACCTGGTAGCTATGAGGTCCTGGCCGAGGTTGCTCCACCGCCCCAGACGGTACTTTTCACCTCGTGCGATTTGGGTAAACGGGTTCTCGAAAAGTATCTGCGGCTAGTTGATGTTATTGCTCGGCCGGGTGCGAAAGAACGCCTTGTAGACCTTTTCCCAGACAGTGTTTTCCGTAGGCGCATTTTGCGCTCCGTAGAGACTTACTGCCCCAAAGAGGGTGACGAGTGGCAATTGATAGTTACGGGTAACAAGGCTCTGCCTATATCAGGGACGCTGAGCAGCCAGGTGCGCCAGCAGATCAAGGACGTCCTTTATGAGCCGGAAATGGAAACCATGACCGTTACGGGTGAACTTGTACGACTGCACTTGGATGAACACAGACTGGCCATCCACTACGCTCCCACGCGTAGGGTCTTAGACTGCTTCTACGATCCGGAGCTGGAAGACTTTGTCATCCAGAACCTCAAGGGAATGTTACAAGTGACAGGCAAGGTCCAACTGGATGCTAACGGATATCCAGAGAAAATAGTAGATGTAATTGACATTACTGAACTTGATTTGAGCCCGGTACGGTTAAGCGTGATTAAAGCCCCCAATACCACGCTGGTGCTTCACAAGCCCTTGGAAATTGCACTACACTTTGATGGGCAAGAAATAGTAGCAGAGCTACCGGAGTTCAATATTATTGCCACCGGTGCTACCAGGGACGCAGTGATCAGGGATTTAGAGAACGACTTTGCGTGGTTGTGGCGAGAATACGGCCAAGCTGATGATGCCGAGTTGTCCGGTGACGCTCGTGCACTAAAACAGGCTATTAGAAAATTAGTTAAGGAGGTGCGCGATGTCACCCCGTCGGCGTAATGATGTTAGACGTGCCCTGCAACGTAAGGGATTTCGAGAGTCGAATAGTGACCATTTGAAACTCGTTTACTATAGCATCTGCGGCCAGAAAACCAGCGTTTTCACAAAGATCAGCTATGGGTCGAGCCATAAGGACATCAGTGACGATAACTTGGCCAGAATGGCCAAGCAGTGCCGGCTGTCACGGGCAGAGTTCGACGATCTTCTCGACTGTCCTCTTTCCCGCGAGGAATTTGAGCGCAAACTAAAGGCTGCTGGTCAAATCTCCCAAGACGCCTGATACTCGCAAAGCCCAACAATAAAACATGATCAAGAAACGAAGCTAGGCTTGTTAGGAAAACGTTCAGGTACCGAATTGCGCATACCGGGCGTGGCGGCCGGGTGCTCAGGATGTTCCCGGACCACAGTATAGAAGCCGGGAGGGGGGTATGTTCACATGTGGGCCAGGGTGTATACCTGGCGGCGCCGCGGCGAGACGACGGCGCACTTTCTTTACGGGTATGCCGCTCACCTTGCTGAGGAGAAAGAAAGCACCGGTTCACTCTGGCGGGAAAAAAGGGTTAAGACTGCAGTAGGGACCGGTCGCTGGGTTATAAGCTGCTTTAGTCGGCATATGGCTGAAAGGGAAGTTTTGGACTTTGTTGAGGAACTGGCGAAGGGAAGGGCACGCATCGCGACGCATAGCGCTGCCGGGCAACCGGTGACTTTCGACGTGCTGAGTGTTGGGCTGGCTCACCGCCCGCCGGTTTATGCTTACCCGCGGCAGGCCGACCCGCCCGGGCCGGAGATTATGACAGACACTGTAGCAACTTGTGAGTCCTGGTGGACTTTGGACAAGGAGGGACTCGTGAAAAAGCTTTTCTCGCCCAGTGAATGGAAGCAGACGGCTATGGAGAAGGCGTTTGCTGCCGTTCTTGATGCCCTGGCCGAGGATACGGGCATAGATTTTCGCGGCCGTTCGCCTGAGCGTTTCGGAAACTTTGACATCCTGAGGTGCCCAGTAGGATCGTTGGAGATGCCGGCCGGTGTTTACTGGGCGGTTATCCCAGAGCACGGAGAAAACGAGCTTGGTAAGAAGGCCTCCGTAAAGGCCATTAGATGCTGGGTGGACGGGCCAATTGCTGAGCGCGCCCCTCTACTGATCAACTGCCAGCTATGGAACGGCGGAGGGGCTGGTGGACGGCCCACTGTCATACTGGACGAAGTGAAAGAGTGGCTCGCTGGGCAAGATATTCCGCTTATCTTCCAGGCCGAGGAACCCGTTTGTGGGGTCGAATTGCGGGTTTGGGAGAAGGCGACCGGCAAGCTGCTGTGGCACACAAAGACTTCCCTAGCGCGCCAGATGGTGATTTCATTTGAGCTTGCTACCGGAAAGTCATCGGTTGCCGACCCGTGGTCGCAAAGAAAACTTGGTGACTCTGGGCTACGTTCCCTTGTTGAAGAGGTCCAAGAGATTACGTCGGAGCAAACTAATGTTGCCCGCTGCACAGAAGATCCATGGGTTGAGAGCGCCAGGGAGGCGCGGTGGTTGGTGGACTACTTTGTCCCCCAGCGAAGTGCCGGCGAATTTTATTTCCCGGCTGATCCTGCTGGAAAAGTGGGGGCATTCAAATTCTTTCAAAAGCAGTTGGCTCGAGCAGACATTGACCGCGCTGTTCTTGCCGATCCATTCTTTACAGCAGAAGCAGCGCTGAAATTACTGACGCGCACCCGAAATAAAGGGGTTCAAATAGAGGTAATTACCAGCCTTACAAGGGGTTACGATCCGGATACAGGTATCAGAAGTGCGGACTTTGATCCGGTTGCCAGACTCGTTGAAGCGCTCGAGCGAAATGTCGTTGCCTTACATCCAAATCTACGCGTCTACAATATCCAGAACAAAACTTGTTCGGAGCAACAGTTTCATGATCGTTATTTTATTTTATATAGGCGCGGGGTTCGAGTGGCGGCGTACATGCTGAGCAACTCTATTAATGCATTTAGCGCTCGGTTTCCTTTCCTTGTTGTTCCTTTGGACAACTACTTGGCTAAGAAAGTCGATGAGTACGTGGTCGGTTTACTTAAAGGTGAAGTTCCCGGTCGTAAAGATGTGATATGCGTGAAAATCTGGGATGGAAAAGAGCGCTTGGATAAAAAAGCTGCTACCTTGCTAGTACCGCAGGGTATTCTACCCGGAGAACCGCCCGGCTCCTTTAGACTTCCGGCCTTTGAAGGGTGGGAGACCGTTCTTGACCTGTTAGAAGGATGCCGGTTGCGCACAGACCGTCCCCAGGGTACAACCGGTCCTAAGAAAGAGAATGTGGCTCGTAGGCTGGCAGACCTTGTCAGCGAAGGATTGTTGTTACGGGATAAAGACTCCGGCCTTCCGGCAAGCTGGGCAGTTCCGGAAGGGGCGCGTGACTTGGTGGTAACGCGCATTACCAAGCGCCTTGCAGCCACAGCAGACAGAGACGCAAAGACTGCTCAGGATTATATTTGCGCGTTGGCTAACTGGGCCTACAACGGTAGTTGTTTGAATGGTGAAGAATTTCTGGCAGCGTTCTGCGCATTTCCCGTATTAGTAAAGTTGGTGCGGGAGATGGTAAAGGACCGGGCCAAGCGAGCCTCTCAGCTTTCTAAGACTGCGTCGCGAGTCGACGTGGAGAGGGAACGCTTGTCGCTACAACTTACGCAGCTACTCAAAAGGCCGGTCTCGTTTGTGCGTGCCTATGAAATGGCCTACCACCATCTGGGCGAGTGCTGGGAATATGCCTCCGTCATGCGCGGCGCTGACTTTTATTTTCTTCTCCCGCTGCTATGGGGACTAGACGCTGCTTTCTATTTGGAAACTCTAATTACCGAGAGCAGCGTTCCCTTACTAGCCTGGCTAATCGAAGCGGGTGAGTTGGGAAAACTGGAAGACCACCAAGAGCTGCTCCTCGCATCGGGACATCCCTATATTAAGGCGCTTGCGGCTGCCGGCTTATGGCGCACCGGGGTGATTACCCCACAGGGAACGGAAGGTAGGCCCTACGCCGGGGAGCGGGTGAACCAAGCTATAAGAAGGCTGGTCGAGAGCCCGCTCGAGCAGGTAGAAAAAATCATTTGCTTAGCTTGGTGGTATGCCGACGCCGCTCAGGCCAGTCAGCATTCTACTGAGGCGGCAGCTGCAGAGGACATGGTACTGGCTGCCATCGTAGAAAGCTGGCCCAGAAGTAGTGGAGGTGAGGGAAGTGCCCTAAGCGAGCAGCAGCTGCAGGACATCCTTATGGCAGCTGCCGGGGGTCGGGCCGAGTTCAATGGTAGTGCTCGTTGGAATGCCCTTGCGGCTGCCATCGAGGCTAAGGACTGCCGTAGTGCGCAGCGGATCCGGACTAAGGTTGTGGACTCTGTCGTGCGGCGTCTTCCACTTAAGAGTACCGATGGAAGTTCTACTTTGACGGAGGAGGGACAGAAGCGAAGAGAGCTGGCGCGTCGTTGGCCGGAACTCATAAGTGATGCAGGGTTCCTTTCCGGCCGGAAAGACCCCCATCAAGCCCGGTTTAGTTCCGTAACCGATTACACTCTTACCAGGGAGGCGGCCATAGCCGCACGGGCCCTGTATGGGACAGGCGTGTACGAATGGTTCCGAGGTACGGTCCTCCAGCGCTTGCGTATCCGGGACCTCAGAGAACCGCTTTTGCGCGAACGTAATTATGACACATGGTCTCGATTACAGGAAGGTGTCCTGTGGGCGCTGTACTTCGGGATGGAAATTGTGGGACTAAGAAGCCCTGACGATGCGGAGGCCTTGGGACTGTTACGGCTCCTCTGCGAGAAGTTCGCAGCGGAGCTTTGCCCCGGTATTTGGTCGTGGCCTGACGATGCCGGACTACTTGCGCAGTTCCTAATCTACCTAGGATACCTCGCCGACCAGGAGAGTGAGGAGGGGCCGGTAACACGTTTGCTGGCTCAACTGGCGGCCGATAGTTGGACCCCTAGATGGCGACGAGTTTTCCTTTACCTCATCTGCGGTCGGTTGTACGATCCCGCAAAGATCTCCCAGCTAATTGCCGAGCCTTTGACCCGCCTATCTGTTGAGGCAGATCGCCTGCGGGCAACGCGGGATCTGCAAGTTGCTTTGCGCGTGCTTGAGGAACGAAACAAATTCACTGAAGGCCGGCCGGACGAGCCAACGTCCTGCATTTTGGGGACTCTGCGGGAGTGGACATCCATGTGCCCGTGCTAAGAGGGCGTATTTGGCACAAGAGAACATGGCCTGCGTGCTGGTGAAACCGGAGAACCTGGAAGCCCTAGCCAGAGCGGTAATCGTTTGGCGGACTCCTCTGGAGAGGTGCGCGAGGACATGGGACGGCGGGGCCGGGCGTTTGTTGAAGCCCGCAAGAACCACGGCAAACGCGCTAGTCCTATCGCCTGCGGAGGAGTTCTCTTATTAGGTCCTCCTTAGGAACTCTTAGGTGATCGGCAATGTCGGCCAAGATGTGACTTAACGTCCCTATCTTTAATAGGTCGTGAAGAGGTATGGTGATATGGTGTTCTCCTCCTGAAGAACCTCACACCGCCATGACCTCATCTTTCACGATGTGCAGGCGGACCACCCGGGGCATGTTCTCTTCCTCGAAATGGCAGCGGACAGCTTCCCGGACATTGTTTCTCAGTTCGTGTAGGTCTTCGCCCTCTGTAAATATGGAGTGTCCAAGGGCGTACGCCGTATAACCGCCTTCTGGAGCTTCCTCAACCATAAAAATTATTTCCTGCTCCACTCTCAATTCCCCCCTGTTCAAGGGTTCCTTTATTGTACCGGAGCCCAAGACCAATATAGCATACCCTGGTGTCGCGTTCAATTGTGACGCTGTCTCCCTAGCGTTATGTTAGCCGTCCTTGTCATGAGGTCCCATTCTGCCTCAGCCCCAATGCTTGCGCGTGTATGCGGGGGAGCCGTCGGTGCACCGTACGCCTCGATTACCGGAACGCTTCTGAGACTTGTAGGAATGGGTCTTAACAATAGGGTTAGAACAGGTTGAGTGCTGCGTGGGGCCGAATTTCGCTGCAACTGGCAGGAATAGGAGAGGATCATAGCGAAAGACAACTAAAACCTGTATTTTCCTAAGTAAACTTGTGGACGCAAGGTGGCTGCCATTGAAAAAGACGAGCCTCATCATTAAGCGCACTTTAGATATCGTCCTGGCCGGAGTGCTCCTGGTTATTCTAGCAGTTCCACTTGCTGCGATAGCCTTGTTGGTGTTGCTTGATTCCGGCCGGCCGGTCTTATTTGTACAAGAGCGGGCAGGACTGAACGGCCGGCCGTTCAAGATCTATAAGTTCCGGGCCATGGTGCAGAATGCTGAAAAGATCGGGCTTGGGGTGTTTACTGAAGAAAACGACCCTAGGATCACGCGTGTAGGGCGTTGGCTCAGGAAGTGGAGCCTGGACGAGCTGCCGCAGCTCTTCAACATTCTTAAAGGTGATATGAGCTTTGTCGGCCCGAGGCCGACTCTCATGTATCAAGTAGAAAAGTATGACGAGCGTCAGCGGAAACGCCTTCTCGTTAAGCCGGGGGTAACCGGCTGGGCGCAGGTGAATGGACGAAATAGTCTCACGTGGCCGGAGCGCATTGAGCTTGACGTTTGGTACGTAGAGCATTGGTCGCTTTGGCTTGACCTGTACATACTCTTCGTACGAACACCGCTCATTGTCTTAAGGCGTGCAGGGATTTACGGCCAGCCCGTGGACGAGATTTCCCGAGTAAGTGAGCGTACGAACGGAGCTGGGCAAGGAGTGTCCAAAGATCGCACGCCTGATTTCTACCGCACAGCTGACATTTGCCTTGTACCTCTTAAGGACGTGCCGTTGTTTAAGACGTTCATACCATCTAAGATCTTTTGCGATCATGGCCTGGCGGCAGCCGATTGTAGCAGCCCTGAAGGGCGAAGCGGCGGATATACTAGAGAGGTCTGGTGGGGCAGTTATTGTTCCCCCGGAGGATCCCGATTCCATGGCTGAAGCCATCATCAGTTTGATAGACCAGCCAGATCTCCGCCGCCGTTTAGGAGAAAGCGGCACGGCGTTTGCCTCAGCCCACTACTCTCGGGAGAAACTCGCAGTTAAGTACGAGCAGCTAATAAGAAGAATCGCGCAAGGAGGGACCCGAAATGTTGCTAGTTACCGGTGCGACAGGGTTTACTGGTGAACACGTTGTTCGTAAACTTGTTGCCGCTGGATATAGGCCGATCTGTCTCGTCCGCTCTAGCAGCAACATTACCGTACTGAAGAACTATGGGTTGCCCCTGCGCTACGGAGACTTGAATGATCTTGAAAGTTTGGTTCGTGCATTTAAGGGCGTCAAGGTGCTTATAAACATCGCTTCCCTTGGTTTCGGGCATGCCCCCAATATTCTGGAAGCGTGCCGCGTTAACGGCGTAGAGCGCGCCATTTTTATCAGTACGACAGCGATTTTTACCACGCTCGAGGCCAAGACGAAGGCGATTCGTCTGGACGCTGAGCGACGAATTCAAGAAAGTGGGATGCACTGGACGATTATCCGTCCTACTATGATCTACGGAACCGAGCGGGATAGGAACATGGCCCGGTTGCTTCGATACCTCCGGCGTTTCCCGGTTATTCCCGTCTTCGGTTCGGGCGAGCACCTGCAGCAGCCTGTACACGTGGAGGATCTTGCTGGTGCTATTGTGGCTGCCGTGGACCGACCGGTTACGTATGGAAAAGCCTACAATGTTTCAGGTAAGGAACCTATCACCTACAATGAGCTCCTAGACCTTGCAGCACAGGCGCTTGGGAGACGAGTGGTCAAGATTCGCGTTCCTCTCAACTTCGCTGTCCAGGTCTTGAGGTTCTACGAAAAAGTCTCCCGCAAGCCGTTGCTTAAAGCTGAACAAGTACTCAGGCTGAACGAGGACAAAGCATTTAGTCACGAGGATGCTGCACGTGACCTAGGTTTTTCTCCGCGCTCTTTTGAAGAAGGCATACGGGACGAAGTCGAGCTTCTTCGTTCCAAGGGGTTGATCTAAAGCTGGCCTGTATGCCAGGTGCCGACGTGAGGAGTGCTATTTGGCTATCCCGTAGCCCAGGAGACTTCCGTAATGATGAGCTCAATCAATAAAGAAGCCAACTTGCCCGTCCGAATACTCTCTAAGAAGGAATTATGCTAAGCCAATACCGGTCCAAGCAGGGGTCCAGCTGCCCGAATGGCACAGGATTGGGAGGCGATTGCTTGAGTAACGCGGTTACAATAATCCTCTTGATATTAGCTCTGCCTGTGTCGTGGTATCTTACAGGCTTAGTACGCCACTATGCTATTGCTAACAAGATTCTAGACGTACCCAATGCCAGAAGCTCTCACTCGAAGATTACCCCAAGAGGCGGTGGGTTGGCAATTGCCGTTACTTTTTTGAGTGGTGTAGTACTTCTGGCTATTCTCAAAGAAGTGGATCTTCACGTCGGGATAGCGCTCTGCGGAGGCGGAGCCCTGGTAGCCAGTGTCGGGTGGCTGGACGACAAGAAAGGCCTCGGTGTTCTAACGAGGGCCGTGGTTCATTTGCTGGCAGCAATATGGGTTCTAGCTTGGTTAGGCGGATTAAACCAACTGTCCATAGGTACGATAACGTGGCGTTTAGGAATTTGGGGTACTCCAATAGCGGTCGTTGCTTTTGTCTGGGCAATCAATCTATACAACTTTATGGATGGTATTGACGGGCTAGCAGCAACGGAGGCAGTAAGCGTAGGCATGGCTGCAAGCCTGTTCTTGGTAACAGCCGGCAGCCGTGGTTTGGCGTCTCTCAGTTTGCTCCTCGCTTTATCCGCAGGGGGATTTCTTCTTTGGAACTGGCCACCAGCAAGAATATTTATGGGTGATGTGGGAAGTGGATTCTTAGGATTTAGCTTTGCAACTCTTGCTCTTGCAACAGAAGTAAACCAGATCCTCCCGGCGCTCATCTGGGCAGTGTTATTAGGTGTTTTTTTAGTCGATGCAACTGCAACGCTTATCCGGCGTGTAATACAGGGTGAATGTTGGTACAAGGCTCATAGAACCCATGCATATCAAATTGCCGTACAATACGGGTACACGCACAAACAGGTCACGTTGTGTGTCCTCGCGATAAACGTGGTATTGTCTGTTTTAGCAGGGATAGCTTTTATGCGTCCCGAATGGTTACTAACTGTAGTAGCGTGTTCAGTAGGACTGCTCCTAGCTCTACAGATACGAATCATTCAGCTACCGGGGAAAGAGTTAGTCACGAGCCCTAGGAACAGGTCGCGGACTGTTAGCGGGTGATTAATTAGCAGGAGGGTAGGCATGTAGATCTTGGAGGGATTATAGATGGTACGTATTGTCCGCAGCTGGGGGCTTATATTAGCAGATACTTTGGCGGTAAATGCTGCCTTGGTTTGCTCACTATGGCTACGTTTTGACGGCAAGATTCCCATGAGTTTCATACGGGGAGCCTTACGAATTGCACCGTGGGCTACAGTTGTTTACGTTGTTAGTTTTTACCTCTTGGGTCTCTATCGTCGGCTGTGGCGCTACGCCAGCGTAGGGGATCTTCTGGCTATAGTTACTGGCGTGACTGTGGGCGGTGCTCTGACCACGAGCCTGACCCTCTTTCTAGCAGCGGAAAGGGGTTTTCTCCTACCCCGCAGCGTCCTTGCCTTTTGGCCCGTGCTGGTGGTAGGTTTTGTCGGAGCGGTGCGCCTCCTGGTGCGCTTAAGCTATGAGTACAGGTTTCCCGTAACACGGCGGGGAAAAGGGAAACCGGTTCTCATTGTTGGAGCAGGGGATGCCGGGGCGGCCGTGGCCCGGGAGTTCCTGAATCACAAGCGCCTGCCGGGCAACGGCGAAGACATGTGGCCCGTGGGCTTTGTAGACGATGATCCGGCCAAGCTTGGGCAGCGGCTTTTTGGGCTGCCTGTGCTCGGAAAACGGTCTGATATACCAGACATCGTCAAGGCCTATGGGGTAGAAGAAATAATAATCGCCATGCCTTCGGTGCGTGGGCGGGTGATCCGGGAGATCGTAGAGATCTGCCGGGGAACCGGGGCGAAGCTACGTACTCTTCCGGGGATATACGACCTCCTGGAGGGGCGGGTGAGGGTGGATCCCATCCGGCCCGTTCAAGTGGAGGATATCCTGGGCCGCGAGCCGGTGAAAGTGGACCTTAAGTCCATTGCCGGTTACCTCTCCGGCCAGACGGTGCTGGTAACGGGGGCAGGGGGCTCTATCGGCTCCGAGCTCTGCCGGCAGATTGCGCGGGTTTCCCCAGAGCTTTTGGTGCTTCTCGGGCACGGAGAGAACAGCATCTACCAAATACACCAGGAGCTAAAGAGGCGTTTTCCGAACCTTCCCTTGGCCCAGGTGATAGCGGACGTTAAGGACGAAGCCGCCATAGAGCACGTCTTTCGTACATACCGGCCCGGCGTGGTCTTTCATGCCGCCGCCCATAAGCACGTTCCTTTGATGGAATTTAACCCGGGTGAGGCCATCAAGAACAATGTGCTCGGAACGTACGTGGTGGCCCGGGCGGCCGATAAGTTCGGCAGCCACACCTTTATCCTCATCTCCACCGACAAGGCGGTCAACCCGACGAGCATCATGGGGGCATCTAAACGGGCGGCGGAAGCCGTGGTGCACATGCTGAGCGAGGGAAGCAAGACCCGCTTTGCGGCCGTGCGCTTTGGCAACGTGCTGGGGAGCAGGGGAAGCGTGGTGCCGCTTTTCCAGCAGCAGATTGCCGCCGGCGGGCCGGTTACGGTTACGCACCCGGACATGGTGCGCTACTTTATGACCATCCCGGAGGCGGTGCAGCTGGTGATTCAAGCCGGTGCCCTGGCCAAGGGCGGCGAGGTTTTCGTGCTCGATATGGGCGAGCCGGTGAAGATTCTAGACCTGGCGCGGAACATGATCCTTCTCTCCGGCTACGAACCGGGAGTAGACATAGACATTGTATTTACCGGCATACGGCCCGGAGAGAAACTTTTTGAGGAGCTCCTTACCGCCGGGGAGGGGGTTACGGCAACCGCTCACGAGCGCATTTTTATTGCCCGGCCGGAGAAGGTAGAGGCGGATAGCTTAAGACGGGTGCTTGCAACGATAAGCCAACCGGGCTGGTATCCGGATATGGCCGAAGCGGAGGAACTCATGCGGCAGGTGGTGCCGGGGTTCCGGGCGCGGGAAAATAGTGAGGCCGACTCACGGGTGTACGCGGAGGCTTCAGCGACGGTGGAAGGTTCTGTGCGAGGTACGGCACTGGGGCTTTCGGGCCAGGTCTGATGGTCTTCGGCACAGGCATGCAGTGCGCACCTGGAGGCGGCGCAGAGCGGTCTACCGCGATCGGGCGGTTGGCGCTTCAACCCCTTGGGTGCCGGTAGGCCACAGAAGAAAAGTCCTACCTTAGAGTTCCTGGCCGACTTAGCTAAAAAAGCTGCGTCCGATAAACACGCTAAGATCCTACTTAATTCATTCTATCGAAAGCTGGAGATACTTCGCCAGACAGGAACCCTTGCAGGAATGCCCACGTTTAAATTCCTGAAGGGTTATAAGTATCCCCTTTGGGAATTAAGGATAAGACACCGCAGTGGTTCACACCGGCTTTTGTTCTATTATGACAATAGCAGCGCAGAGTATATAATACTGAATCACTTTGTCAAGAAAAAGGATAAGACCCCGCGGGCAGAGATTGAGCGGGCCATAAGAATGCTGGAGGACTTTATGTCACGTCGTGGAGGTGCCAAAGGATGAGAACCTGGGACGACTTTGAGGCACTTGTTAAATCCGTCAATACACCTGAAGAACTTGATGACCTGGAAACCACGACCAGTTTTGCCGTTAAGCTCATTAAACTGCGGCAGGAGCGCGGATGGACTCAGGCTGAGTTGGCACAAAGAGCAGGGCTCAAACAGTCTGCCATCGCGCGGATCGAGGGTGGCGATTCTGTGCCACGCATAGATACGGCGATGCGAATTGCAAAAGCTCTGGGCATGAAGCTGGATTTTGTTAGACCTGGTCAGGAGCAGGATCGTTCGGATGACATGTCCAAGCGACTGGATAGGATTGAGCTAATGCTTGGCACCCTAATCAGCTTGTTAGGTCGTACCTTGGAAGGGCATCCGATAACAGAAAGGATCAAACCTTGGGGATACAACCTGGGCAGCGACTATGACTACGAGCTTGACTACACTCACCTTCATCTGAGCCTTAAGAGGAAAGGAGACGTATTCGGTGATTACGAGCCTGAAGGACTGCGCACGTTGGTTCAACCATCTGGAAAACGATAAGCGAGTCGCCCTGATCGCTCTGATTTCCGGTCAGGCTATCGTACCACAAGGTCTAACGGATGGGGAATTGAGAGAGTTTGAGAACATTCTCAATACGCTTGCTAAGCACGCTGCAGACTTTGAGAACGCGAAGAGTTTCGCGGAAGCACTGATAACCCACGGATTCGAGCGCACGGCTGCTGAGACGTATGCTGAAGTCGCTGTTAGAATGGCCAAACCATACCGTGATGCCCGGATCGTAAAGTCCTTGAGCATAGACAAGCTCAAAGCCGGCCTGGACTTTGTGATTAATAAAGTTCTCCTGTACCGCGATTACAGGTACATTCCTATAGAGCGGTTCCTAGCTCTCTGTAATGTCGAGGACAAAGAGCAAGGCTTAGCGATCCTCCGCTTCCTAAAGGCACAGATCGCTGCGGTTGTCGCTCGGGAGAAAAGCCCGGAACAATTGAGGGATACATTGGTTTCTGAATATGGCTTGACTGAGGAACAGGCCAATGTCATAGTGGACATGACAAGAGAGCATCTCTCCGATTTACGGGAGGCTTACTTGATTCAGCACATTACGGATATTACTGAGTGGGCTAGGAGACAAACGAGTGTTGTCCGGGAACAAGGCAACGGTTCGGAATAAGCGCGGCTAAAAAAGCTTCTTGGCGGAAACGATGTCCGAACGCGGGGGTTAAAATGTGCCCAAAAGGATTCTTGAAGACGAAGGAACAATCCTGAGTATCCTGGAGAAGACCCCGGTTGGGGTCCTTGCGACCTGCGCCGGGGAGGAGCCCTGGGCGGTGCCGATGAACTTTGTCTATGATGCCGGCAGCAGGCGGGTGTACCTGCACTCAGGCCTTAAGGGGCGAAAGCTGGAAAACATCCGGGCCAATCCCCGGGTTTCTTTTCTTGTCTATGTTCCCGGGAAGCTGGCCGCAGCGGAAAAAGCGTGCGAATTCGGCCAGCGGTACCAGAGCGTGATCTTGAGCGGCCGGGGCAGGATTGTGGGAGAAAACGAAGAGAAGCGCCGGGCCTTGGAGAAGTTGGTGGCGAAATACGCGGGCGGGCGAAAGGTGGAACCGCCTGCGGATGAAGACCTGGCCCGGGTGGCCGTAATCGCCATTGAGGTGGAGAGGATAAGCGGGAAGGAGAACGTAGACCGGCCTTAAGGATGTTTCCGCAAAACATGACCATTACCTAGCTGAAGGCGAAGTGCAAAGATGGAGGGAGTAGCTCGGAAATGGGACCCGTATTGGTGACCGGCGGAGCCGGGTTTATCGGGTCGCACTCACGATGTGCAGGCGGGCCGCCCGGGGCCTGTTCTTTTCCTCAAAGTGGCAGCGGACAGCTTCCCTGACGTTGTTTCTTAGTTCATCCAGGTTCTCACCCTCTGTAAATATGGAGTGTCCGAGGGCGTACGCCGTGTAGCCGCCTTCCGCAGCTTCCTCAGCCATAAAGATTATTTCCCGCTCCACTCTCAATCCCTCCCAGTTTAAGGAGGTTCTTTATTGTGCCGAAACCCAAGACCAATATAGCATGCCCTGGCGCTGCGTTCAAATTATACCGCTCGGTCCCACCACTTTATATTATCCGTCCTTGTCCGCAGGTCTCATTCTGCCTCAGCCCTAATGCCTGCGCGCATGTATGCGGGGGTGCTGCCGGTGCGCCGTACGTTTAGATTATCGGAACGCCCTCTGGAACTTATAGGAACGGGTCCTTATGCCTGGATTCAATTGGTTGGGTGCTGCGTCCGGCCGGGTTTCGCTGCAACTGGCAGGAATAGGAGAGGGTGATAGCGAAAGACAAGATCCGGAACAGCTAGCGAAACAGCTAGCGACCTGTGTTGAGTAACTTCTTGGAGAGGGAGAGTGGCTTTTGCGGAACCAAGGCAGTACGCCGCGTTTGACCGAAGCGGCCATCCGGGAACTGGCGGATGAGCGCAGCTTTGAGCGCGGTTGGAATTATTATAGCGATGGAGCCATCGAGCAGCCGGCGCGGCGTGGAAACGAAATTAGTGGGTTATGCTACGGCTCAAGAGAAGAACCTTACAGGGTGTGGGCTGTTCTAGAAGAGGACCGCGTTCTTGAAGCTTACTGTACTTGCCCCCGCGGCGGGTTCTGTAAGCATATTGTGGCTTTGCTGCTCACGTATGTTTATGAACCCGAGGCTTTTTATGATCTGGATGAGCTGGCAGCAGGGCTTGCCCGTTTGAGTAAGGAAGAACTTGTGCGGCTAATAGTTGAGCAGGCTCAGCGCGACACCTCTTTCTTGAGAGAGGTGAGGCGAGAGGTTTCTTTGCCGGCGCCTGAGGTGGATGCGGCCGTGTTGCGCCGGGAGGTGCAGCGAGTCTTGCGGTACAAGGATTCCTACGATATGCAAGAGAATTTGCGGGACTTGCTGCAGGTAGCCGAAGACCTGGGGGCGAAAGGGGATTGGCCGGGGGCAGGTACGGTTTACCGGGAAGTACTAGTGGCCCTTAGCGCCTGCTTTGGGAACGGCCTGCGCAGCATGAACGATGACGAAATCTTAGCTACCCTGGCGGGAGACTGCGTGGAAGGCTTGAGGAAGTGCTTAGGGCACGGCGTTGATTCGGTGACGAGGCAGGCGTGGCTGGACGCTCTCCTGGAGGCCAAACTCGCCGATATTAGGATGGGAGGCGTAGACTTCGCAGGCGGTGCCTTCGAAGTGATTTTGGATCTTGCTACTCTCAAGGAGTGGATTCCCCTCGAGGAACGGGTGCGCGCACTTATCCCCCAAAGCGACGGCTGGGCCAGAGAGAGTTTAGTGAGTCTCTTGGTGAAATGGTACGAAAAACATGGCCGGCACGAGGAGGCGCGGCAGGTGATCCGTGAGCTGGGGACCCCGGAGCAGGTCATGTTCTTGGCGGTGCGGGAGGGGCAACCAGCTGCAGCGGTAGCTATAGCGAGGGAACGCTGCAGAGAAAAACCAGGCGTTATAATGCAACTGGTGCAAGCTCTGGCCGAGGCTGGTTCCTCCGAACATGCAGCTCTTCTGTTAACTGAACTGGCCAATTCTGAGAAGCCAAATGTGAGGTATTTGGAGTGGTTGGGCGACTATTTTTCTACTAAAGGTGACTGGGGAGCAGCGTTCAAGTGGAGATGGGCAGCTTTTACGAGAAACCCTTCATTACCATTCTTCAGGGCACTTCGCGAAACGAGCAAGAAACTCGGCATTTGGGAACAGGTGCGGGCTAGTGCACTGCAAGAACTGGAAGAAACAAACAAGGCGCAGCCCTTGATCGAAATTGCCCTCGATGAGGGCAATGTAGGGTGGGCTGTAGAGCTCTTGGCGCGGGTGCCATCATACTTAAAGAAGCTGTATTACGAAAGAGTCGCAGAGGCTGCGGAAAAAGAACGGCCTCTCGATGCGGTGAGGCTTTATGAGGAGATGGCCGAAGCAACAATTGGCGAGCGCCAGAGAAACGCATACCGCCAAGCAGCGACTTACTTACGGCGAATGAAGAAGATTCTGGAGCGAGTGGGGAAACGGCAAGCTTGGGAGAAGTATCTAGCTGACCTCAAGAAGCGCTATGCGCGGTATCCAGCGCTCTTAGATGAACTCCAAAAAGCAAGATTGTGATTAGAAAATGCTGGGGACAGCCCAGAACTCCATGGTTTCAGGCATATAGTCGGGTGAAGGGAGAGGTTGAAGTGCGTGTATTGGTGACCGGCGGGGCCGGGTTTATCGGCTCGCACGTGGTGGAGGCCTGCTTGGCGGCGGGGTATGAAGTGGCGGTGGTGGATGACCTCTCCAGCGGGAAAAAGGAGAACCTGCCGGAAGGGGTGCCGCTTTATCAGGTGGACATAGCCGACGCCGAAGCCGTAGAGCGGGTTTTTGATTTAGTGCGGCCGGAGAAGGTGGTGCACCAGGCGGCGCAGATTTCGGTTAGCCGGTCGGTGCGGGAGCCGGCCCTCGATGCCCGGTTAAACGTGTTGGGGCTCCTCAACGTTCTGGAAGCGGCAGTCCGGCAGGGAGTACGCGCATTTATTTTTGCTTCGTCCGGCGGCGTGCTCTACGGCGATGTCTTCCAACCGGCGGCGGAGGAGCACCCGGCGGCGCCGGTCTCGCCCTACGGCATAGCTAAGCTCGCCGGGGAAATGTACCTGCGCTTTTTTGCCCGCGAGCATGGCTTACGCTGCGCGGCCTTGCGCTACGGCAATGTCTACGGCCCGCGGCAGGACCCCCACGGTGAGGCCGGGGTGGTGGCCATCTTCTTAGAGAGGCTCTTGGCCGGTCAGGCGCCTATTATTAACGGCGATGGCAGGTACGTAAGGGACTACGTGTACGTGGAGGATGTGGCCAGGGCCAACCTGTTGGCCCTGGAGGGCGACTGGGAAGGCTTTCGCGCCTATAACGTGGGCACGGGCCGGGGAACGGACGTGAATGAGCTGGAAGGGCGCCTGCGCTCCGCCCTGACGGAGGTTCTTTTGGGGCAGGGCAGGAAGGTGGAGCTGCCGGCGGCCACCTACGGCCCTCCCCGCCCAGGAGACCTGCGCTCCAGCCTCCTGGACGCGGGCAAGATTGCCCGGGAACTTGGCTGGCGCCCTGAAGTTCCACTAGAGGAAGGGCTCAAACGCACCGCCGCCTGGTTCGCCGGCAGGAACACCAAGAAATATTTATGATCGGTATGCCCCAGCCCGCCCCGGCGACATACGATCAGGCTTCTTGAACAAAGGGTGTGCCCGGGATATTCTTGGCTGGGAGCCAAGGTACACCCTAGAGCAAGACCCGGCAGAGTTACTGATTGGCCATTGACTCCTAGGATGGAATCATGTACCATGTAACTGAATCTTGAACTAATCAGAAACGGAGTTACGGGATGAGGGTAATAGGATTAGTCGTTTTACAAGGACTACTGGAGATAACCGGAGTAGTTGGCTTAGCGTTGGTACTGGCGCGGGTTCCTTTCTCCTGGAAACGGGCTTTCCTGGTTGGCGCAGGTCTTTTTGCAGTTATTCAGATTGCTCGCCACCTACCCTTATTTTTTGGGTTCCATACGCTGGTTGGACTGCTGGCCCTGACGGTATACTTGGTGCGAGGGGAAAATGTTTCGTTAGCCAATAGTTTCATGGCGGCTTTTCTCAGCCTTTTTGTGCTTGGGGTAGTCGAGTTCGCATCTCACGCAACGATTTTTTCTCTTCTTCACATTGATCCACAAGCCGCAACAGGAAATGCCGAGGAATGGGCGCTGATAGGCTTGCCGCAGGGAGTCGTAATGGTGCTACTGGCATGGGGCGCAAGCATGGTTCTGAAGCCTAATTGCCCCGGGAGAAAAAAATGAGCTACCTCGCTTTGAGCAGGCGCATCGCCGAATACCTCGTGACCAGAACAAATGCCCACGTCGGGGAAGATGTGCTGGCTTACGCCGTGGAAGTCTTGTTCCTCAATATTCTTAGCGTGATACTGGCGCTTTTGCTTGCGCATTGGGCCAAAGTGCTTCTGGAAACGCTCTTCTGCCTTGGTACAGTAGCCGTGCTCAGGTTCTTTGCCGGCGGAGCGCATAGTGCATCTGCCGCTCGCTGCACGATTGTAACGGGGTCGGTGTTTCCTTCGCTCGGCTTCGTGGCTCAAAGGATTGCGGCACTTAGCCCGGCCGCGGCAGGCCGGCTGCCGGTTGTGGCGTGTGTGCTGGGGCTCATAGCTATGACGATGTTCGCGCCGGTGGATTCGCCGGCGGCGCCCATCATCTCAAGGCAAAGGAGAAGGCGGCTGAAGAGCGGCTCCATCATTACCGTAGCGTTACTCTCGACAGTTGCTCTAGTTTTAGGCAACAGTGCTTTGAGAGCCTCAATAAGCCTCGGCATTCTCTGGAGCGGGTTCATTCTGACTCCTGCCGCACACAAGCTTTTTTGCATCATAGATTCTCTGAATTTGCAGGAGAGGGGAGGTGTAAGAAATTGAAAAGACTTGCTCACTGGCTTCTGGGCATTGCGGTTGTGGGTTTAACTCTTGTGGCTAATGTTGCGTCTGCCTCGGCGTGCTTCCTAATGCATTATCAACCAGAGGTTCCTGAAGCACTGCGTAAGTAGTGTAGTTCTGTTTGTGTTAGTAGCAGAGAGGTGGCGTTAATCCACCTCTTTGCCTTTTTGGGGTGAACACAGTGAGTCCGGAGCTCGAACGCCGGAAACGCGTTCATAATCACATCATGGCCATGCATCTGGGGTGCACGTTCGTCCTTATAGGGGCCGTACTAAAGTACCTAAATGTAAACCCTGCAAATATGTACCCCATCTTTCTCATTTACTTCTTTGTCTTGTCGTCTCTCTTTTTTCTAGAAATCCTGGTTCTCCGGGACTACAAAGAATCCCGCCTGGGAGAACGAGCGCGGGGGCTGTTGTATGTTCTTTTCCCGGCCGTTGTTGCTGTCCTGGTGCTCTTCATTACCGGTGCCCAGGTGCCTTATGCGAAAGTGGTTCTTCTGCTTCCGGTTCTTACGGCCGGCTCGCTCGCAGGGAAGGGTGCGGCGTACGTTATCGGCTTCCTCATGGCTTCGACCCTCCTGGCGTATGATGTGCTCCTAGGGATTGCGCCGTGGGCGGCGGTGAATGCCAATTTCGTCCTCATTACCGTTATTGCGCTCACCGCCTGGTATGCTGGCGGTCTGGCCGAGCTGGAGGGCGATCACCGTAAGCGGCTCACGCGCCTGATGTATACCGACGACCTCACCGGCGTGTACAACCAGCGATACTTGTACGAGCGCTTGACGGCGTTGGACAAAGAGGCCTCTCTCACGCGGCCTCTGTCGCTCGTCTTTATTGACGTAGATAACTTTAAGTACTGCAACGACGTCTTCGGACACCAGGAAGGGGACCGGGTGCTGGCCGCCATCGGGGCGCTCCTTAAGGACTCACTCGAGCCGCCGGCCTTCGCGGCCCGCTACGGTGGGGAGGAGTTCGTGGCGGTTTTGCCCGACTCAAGTACGGAGGAAGCTGCCCGGGTGGCGGAAAAGATCCGGCGGCGGGTGGAAGAGCATCCCTTTTTTCCCGAAGAGAAAAAACGGGAAGAAGTGGCCATTACCGTCTCCTGCGGCGTGGCCTCGCTGCCTGCTCACGCCCGTAATTACAAGGAACTTATCAAGCGGGCCGACCATGCGCTCTATGAAGCCAAGTCCCTAAAAAAGAACCGGGTGTGTATTTACTCCGATGTGTTCGAGGATCTTTTGGGCACCGCGGAAGAAAACGAGAAGGAGCCGATAAACTCCGTGCGGACGCTGGTTTCTGTGATCAATGCCAAGGATCAGTACACCTATGGCCATTCGCTGCGCGTTCTTAGGTATGCGAGCGACCTAGCGAAGCGGCTGAACCTGGGTGAGAGAGAGGCCAGGTTGCTGAGCTGTGCCGCCTTTCTCCACGATGTGGGGAAGATTGAAATTGACCGGTACCTCTTAAACAAGGCGGAGAACCTCACCGAGCAGGAGCTACAAACTCTCCGGCAGCACCCGCGCTGGGGAAGCGAGATAGTGGGTTCGATACCGGCGCTAAGGGGCATAGCGACGGTCATCCTCTACCACCACGAGAACTAGACGGCTCTGGCTACCCGGCGAGGCTTGCGGGCGCGGAAATTCCCCTGCTTTCGCGGATAATCCGGGTGGCGGACAGTTACGACGCCATGACCACCGACCGCCCCTACCGGCGGGCCATGCCGGCCGAGAAGGCTTTGGAAGAGATCCGGCGTTACACGGGCACCTGGTACGACCCGGAGGTGGCCGAGGCTTTTCAGGACATGCTGCTGGAGGGAAAGGCAACGATTTGAAGGCCGCGGGGGAGAAAGTAAAAAAACCGAAAGGCAGGCTACGGCAGGAATTTGACTCTTGGGAGTAAAGTCAAGGGCTCGATTTGTTTACCCAGGCAATGCCTGGGTTTTGTTTGTATGGGCGCGACTCTGAGGAAAACCAGCTGCTGCGTACTGGTTCGACGGGCTAAGGATATGCCGGGACGGCCCGTTGCCTGGACAGAATTCACTAGTCAGTGTTAAGAAGGGCCGCTAAGGGAATAATCTAGACTGAGGAAACCTGGGTATGGATTGAAGGAAGAGGAGGGAAAATGGTAGAATATAATATCACGGAATGGACACGCAGGTCGGAGGAAGCCGGAGGGATTACCATGGCAAGTAAGTGTGGCTTCATGGACGGTATCAAGTGGACCTCAACTTACGAGATCAATACGGCTCCGGACCTTGGCAGTCTAAATGCGAGTATTGATGAAGTTTTCGCAACCATTGACAGCATGGCAGAGGGACAGGAACGGGCCTTGCAACTTATCAGGAAGTCGCTTGATTGCATACTGCCCTCGCAAAGGCAAGAAGTCGAATACAAGTTACGAAAAGCAGAGACTTTTTTCTTCTCTAAGAAGCAGCTATACGAGGATACCAAGAAGGCCTTGATTCTTTTGGGTGACGAGTATGCTTGCTATTCGGCAAAGGCAATTGCAGACTCGTACAGGCAGTTTCTGGCGCTTCTAGTGGAGGACCTAGCAAACGCTAGTGGAAGCGAGGAAAAAGCCGAGGTGCTCCAGGATATCATTGAATGGGTAGAGAGGGCACCGGTTGCTTATCGACTGCGACTTAAGAACTACGGGGTACCTTGGGGCACACTTGATCACGTAAGAGAAATCACGACTCACCTTGAGCCCCATCCTACAGTATGGGCTAGCAGTGTTTATGGCAGGGGCAGTACATCCGCTACTGCCCTTTTCGTTATACAGTGGAGGGGACGAGCCAATGGACGCTAAAAAATACTCCGAGTTTGTGCGGGATTTGGATATCGTGGACGTTCATTTACTGCATTTCAATGGAACGAAATACTGGAGCAAACAGACTTTGCCCGTAGCTGCAAATGTTGATGTCAAGTTCCGGCCTGAGCTACAAGAGGTCTCTGCCGGTACATTTAAGGCCAAGGCGAGCTTTGTTGTTTCAGCAACCACTAACGATACAAAGGACAAAGTATTCGGACTCGAGTTTGAAATAGGCCTGGTGTACTCGGTACCGAACCTGAATGAAGATTTTGCGCAAAGCCCTGACGGAAAACAAGTTTTGGACGTATTCATTAACCGCAACGTGCCGGTCAATGTTTGGCCTTATGCCCGGGAGTTTATTAGTTCTATGACGGTCAGAATGGGTTTTCCGGCCGTCGTCATAGGCACCTTCAAGATAAACGTGCAGTAGACACCTGACGGAAAAAATGAGGGTGTTTATATTGCAGATAAGTACAAAAGAAACGAAATCTCACCCCGTAGCCCAGCTTGCCTGCCGGATTGTTCAATTAGTACTCACAACACCAGCCTTATTTCTTCCTTTGGTTGACATAATTGCTAACATTAGAGGATGCAGTCGCGATCTGGGAAAGAGGATTGAGGGCTTACTGGCACGATCTGTAGAAGAATACCCTAAGGAAGCTCAACAGTTGAAGGTCCTTCTAGTAAGGTATTTCACTACACCTTACAAAAAGTGGGATGTCGACAGGCGCAGAGGCTATGTTTTAGAAGAGATTGTTTCATCCTTGAAACCCGAAGCCTTAGGATTTGCATTTGAGTCTGGTGTAAAACGTTACCGCGAAGGCAGGTTTTGCGATGACAGCGGGCAACCATTATGCGGCGATTCCGACCTTGACGTAATCTTTACCGATGGTAAGCGGTTTGAAGGTATTGAGTGTAAGGTAAAACTGTCAAACTGGTTGAGTTGCGAAAGGGGCCTTAGGTCAGACGCAATAACAAAACTCACTTACATTAAGTGTTTAATGGAAGCCTTTGTTCAGCATTGCCAGTCACTAGGGGTTCATTTCGCCACGCTTGATGATACTTTCCCCTACCAAGACCTGGGTGCGTACGGCTATCCTTACATTCAGGTCCTAAATACAAACTTCCTGGACGATGCCATCAAGCGAAACAAGGCTTTCAGTGCATAGAGACACCAACAGAACGTCAAAACCTGGCGGCCGTCGGGAGTTGGTGCGTTGAGACCGCCTGCCAGCGGGATTCTGCAGAGGGGGACTGGGCGCTGTGGCTAGCTGAAAGAGCGGCCGGTAGAGAGGCTAGGTCGGGTCAGAAGGATTTTAGCTGGCGAAGGCGAAATGATGCAAAGGCCCGGGGCATGGTGCCCGGGTTTAGTTTTGCCGGGCGAGAGGAGAGACGAAGTGGTGAGCAGGCGGGAAGAGGCAGAATTGGGTAAAGATAAGCCGGGGCTTGCAGGAACGGTGGGGCTCTTGGCGCTGGGAGCGCTCCTTATGTATGCAGACCGGACCACCCTATACCCAATGCTCAAGGTGATAGGGGAGCGCTTTCACCTTTCCGGAACGGCTACGGGGGCGATAACCAGCACTTATTTCTTTCTTTACGTAGCCATGCAGGTGCCGGCCGGGCTCTTGGGGGACAGGCTAGGGCTTAAGCGGGTGCTGGCTATCTTTTTCGCGCTGGGCGGGCTGGCGCTACTTCTTCTGGGCCTTACGGCGCAAAGCTATGCCGCTCTGCTTTTTTTGGTGGGGTTACACGGAGTCGGCATGGGGGCTTTTTACCCGACGTCCTACGGCATAAACATTGGCACGGTGCCCAGGGAGAGGCGCGGCCTGGCCTCGGCGGTAATGAACTCCGGGATGTCGGTGGGAACGGCGCTGGGGCTGGCCTTTTCCGGTCCCCTTTACCTCTGGTCCGGAAACTTCCGCCTGCCCTTCCTGGTGCTGGCGGTGCCGACCCTTGCCCTGCCGGTGCTTTTTTGGCGCGGCCTGCCCGAGGTACAAAAAACCGCGCCTTATGGCGCGGGAGAGGGGGCGGGGTTTTCCTTTGCTCGGATTCTAGGCGATCGGGATCTCTGGGCGCTCAACTTTGCCGCCTTTTGTTCGGGCTACGGCTTCTGGGTGGCCCTCACCTGGGGGCCTAGCTTCTTTGCCACAGAGCGCGGCCTTTCGGTGGCCGGTGCCGGGGCGCTTACGGCGCTGGCGGCGATTTCCGCCATCCCTGCCGCGCTTTATGTAGGCAGGCTTTCGGACAGAATCGGCCGGCGGCGGCTTACCCTTATCCTCTACCCGCTGGCCGCCCTGACCGTATTCGCCTTGGCTCACGCAAAGAGCCTGCCGGCTCTGGTAGCTCTGCTCATAATCTACGGCCTTGTCGGCCGGACCGTATCCGACACGATTGTGATCTCCTGGTTTGGGGACCACATCTCCCGCAAGGTGCCGCAGGCGCTGGGTGCGGCAGTGGGGGTGTTCAACCTTATCGGGATGTCTTCGGCCATCGTGGCGCCCTTGGTGAGCGGCCTGGTGAAGGACCTGACGGGCAGCCTGACGGGAGCTTTCTACCTGGGCGGTGCCGTGGTGCTTCTAGGCACGGCCTTCGCTGCCCTGGCGCGAGAAGCGTAGACTCCTACTTCCAGAACTCCTCTTCGGTTATCCTGAGCTGATACTTCAAAATCGCCTGCCACAGGCCCGGCGGAATCTCCTTATGCAGGGCGTGGCAAAGCCATTCCTTCCTCGGCCCCATTCTAGCTCATTCTAGGCATTCTGCACAGACTGTTTTAGTGTATTCACAAAGGCCGGGGAAAACTCTTCGGCAGAGTCACTTTACTAAGAGCTGCGATTGGGGCCAATCCAGGTAACGGAAATTCCGAGTCTCTCAGCAGCAGTCTTGATCTCGGGGTCACCGGTTACAACCGATCCCTGTACCTCAGCCGCGAGCGCTAGCACAAACGAATCGGCGTATGATAAGCCACCTTTGGACTTGATTTCGGCAGCCTTTCTAACACGTTCCCAGGTAAGGTCAACAACAGTCAAAGCTTCGTCCGCGAACGCTTCATGCGCAAACTCATCGGCAGCGTCCTGGCCTTTTCGACGCAAGAGAATGTAATAGGTCTCACCTAAGTTAATGATACTTATGAAGACCCTTTGACGATCTTTGGATGCTGCCAAAATTGCGGCCACGGTTTGGGCTCCGGGTTCATCTTCAAGCAGGGCTAGAAGCGCATAAGTGTCTAGAACGTATATTTCGTGGGTCATGACCTATCCTTCTCCAAGGCTCTTTCTGCTCGCCGTTCGCGAAGCAGGGCAGCGGTTAGGGTTTCGGTCCCGGCCGTCCTGTACTTTCCTCTCAGGTTAATAAGTGGATGGCGGGGTAGGGGACGCAGGAGGATCTCGCCATTCTTGTCCACAACGGCTAATTTGTCGCCCGGAGCCAAGCCATAGCGTTTGCGCAAGGCAGCAGGGATGACAATTTGCCCCTTTTCTGAAATCGTAACGCGCAGCGTCATCTCACTCACCTTCTGCGTTTTACCTAGTAATAGTATGTTACCTATCACCGGTTACTGCAAGCATGGGTAACTACTTGGCTGGTAATATCAAGTATACTTTCAGGTTTTGCCTTGCCCGCGCCAGAGTCTTTTTGCGCGCGCCTTGATTTCTTCTAAGGCGTCCGCGACCTTTTCGGCTTCTGCTCGCTGCTCAAGGTAATCGAGATCCATACTTTCCTCGTGAATAGCATATAGCCGCGCTGCCCATTCACCGTCGCCGGCCGAATGCCAATACTTGAACGCCGCCAACCGGTCAATCAGGAGGTCTTCCGGAGCGATTATCTCCACGCCCGTTCCTTGTACGTCCACGGTGGTGGTTTTCTCTTCCGAACCGGCAAGCTTTTCATCTGGTATCTCAATACTGATATCGAGGGCTTCATGATACCAGTGACGCTGACCGGGCAGGTGTTCAAAACCGAGCTTTTCCAAGGCCTGCCCGACTACACGCCGCTCTTCGGCTACCAGGTCGATGTCCCGCGTGGCATAATCGCCCAGAGTGTAGAATTCGAGGGCGCTTCCACCCACCAGGATTGGCCGGACGTGTTCGGGTTGCAGTGCTTCCGTCAGTGCGGCGAGCACATAAAGTACCCGCTCCCAGCGCCTTTCCTTTTGGGCAGCCTGAGACAAAAACCAGGCGGGGTTTTTAGTCATTGAGGCGGTACCTCCTCGGTCCTAGTTTTTGCAGCAGGCCGGAGGCTAGGGCCTTTTGCCAGCGCAGGAGGTCGAGGTGGGTGAGAAGCTCTTCTTCCCGGGGGTCGCGCGGGCGCCGGCGGGGAAGACGCCGGGCTGTGGCGTCACCTGCGCGGTGCACGTCCCTCGCCCTCGGCCCCACCTTGGCCACGTATTCCTCCAGGCTGCCCCAGTAACGCGCCACTTAACTCACTCCTTGTCTTGGCCGCCTTCTTGGTCATATTTCGAAAACCTCCCCCGGCTGGTAATCCGGCTTGAGCACCCAGTACCAGGTGCCGCCATAGCGGACTTTGTATGCGCCGAGGCGGGCGAGCCTTTTCTTAAAGTCCTGCAAGAAGTTGGTAAAAAAGTTGTCCCGGTCGTAAAGAATGCGGGCATCGTCCACAAAGTCGAGAAAAAGGAGGCTCCCCTGCCCGACTTCTTCAGGCGTCTTGAAAACGGGGGATAGATAGGTGTAGAGGCCTGCTTTTTTAGCCTGGGCTAGCACTGGCGCAAGGAGGTCTTCTACCTGCTCAAACTCGGACACCCGCTCGGGCCGCCTTCTGGAGAGCCCCTCTGCTACTATCAAAACGTCGATGTCCGAGTCGAACCGAGGTGTTCCCCGCCCGACCGAGCCGTATACAACTACTGAGACCAGCCGCTCCCCGTACACTTTCTGCGAAGCGGCCGGCAGCTCGGCCAGGATGGCTTCGAAGGCTTCTCGCAGCATAAAGGCACCTTCTTTTGCTCTTAGTTTTCTCTTCGCCGATCTTATCGTAACATTCCGGCAGCCCGTTTTCAAGGACGACGAGGACAACGGGCCCCAGGCGGGTTTGGCGCCGGGCCGGGCTTTCCGGTTCTTGCGCCGGGCGGGTGGACGTGGTATCGTGAAGTGGAAGACAAAGCGTGCGACTTTTAAGTCGGGATTTGGCGCCCGAGGTTTGGGCCGAGTTCAAGGGAGGGAGTGGTTATATGCCGGCGGCTGCGAAATCGGGTGGGGAGCGGGAAGCCATAATCACTGCTCTTAAGGATTTCTTTAGCCGAAGGGACGATGTCTCTCTCGCCTTCCTTTTTGGCTCCCAAGCCAAGGGCATTGCCGTCAAGCGCTCTGATGTGGACGTGGCCGTGTACTTTCGCTCGGGCTACGATGTGGAGAAGCTGAGAATGCTGGCCGACGAACTCGAGAAGCTGCTGCAAAAGGAAGTGGACCTGATCGTCCTAAACGACGCCAATCCTTCTTTAGCCTGGTCGGCCCTACGCGGCGTCCCCCTTTTCATCGCCGACCGCCGCTTTTACCTAGAGTACATGCTGGACGTTTCGCGCGAGGCCGAGGATTTTAACGAGTTTATTCTGGACCTCTGGCGGCTACGGCGGGAGCGGCGGAAACGAGAAGCAGAAAGTGCGGCGAGGAGGGATTAGTGTGGATGAAGCAACAAAAAACAGTATCCTTCGGAGGCTGGAGTTTGCACGGGGTGAGCTGGCCGACCTTAGGGAGTATGTGAATCTTGATTACGAAACGTACAGCCGGGAACGCATGATTCGGCGAAACATAGAAAGGATGATTGAGAACATATGCAACGCGCTAACTGATGTCGGCAAAATAATTATTGCTCAAGAAGACGGCGAGATGCCGGAGACATACAGGGAGGTTTTTCTGAAGCTGGGAAACCTGGGCTTCATCGACGAGCACTTGGCCACAGCCCTCGCCCGCGTTACCAGGCTGCGCAATGTCTTGGCCCACCAGTACCTAGACATTAAATGGCAGTACGTCAGGGAGTTCTTGGTCCGCGATTCGAAGGAGGCGGAAAAGTTCGTAGAAAAGGTAGAAAACTGGCTGGATGACGGTACGTGATACGCCGTGCGGGGGATGGCCCTTGGGGCAGCGGCTTGTACGTACGATAACAGTGTTCAGAGCAGACGGTAGGCACTGGGCCGTCAAGGACGCCCGGCTTTGGGCGGGGCGTAGCGGCGGATGATGGCTTCAGCGGCCCGCAGGCCGTCGACGGCGGCGGAGACGATGCCGCCGGCGTAACCGGCCCCCTCCCCGGCGGGGAAGAGGCCCCCCAGCGAGGCTTCGCCGTTTTCGTCGCGCACGATGCGCACGGGGGAGGAGCTCCGGGTCTCTACGCCGGTAAGGACGGCATCGGCGAGGTCGAAGCCTTTAAGCTTGCGCGCCCAGACGGGGATGGCCGCGCGCAGGGTCTCGATGACGTAGGGCGGGAGGCAGGCGGTAAGGTCCCCGGGCGTGACGCCGCGCGGGTAGCTGGGGGTGACGCTTCCCAAGGCGTCCGAGGGACGTCCGGCGAGAAAATCCCTTAATAGCTGGACGGGGGCGCGGAAGGCGCCGCCGCCCGCCAGAAAGGCGGCCGCCTCATAGCGGCGCTGGAACTCGACGCCGGCCAAGGGATGGTCGCCGCCAAAGTCGGCCGGGGCGACGTCGACGAGGAGGGCACTGTTGGCGTTTGGGGCGGAGCGGGCGTACTCGCTCATGCCGTTCGTCACCACGTGTCCCGGCTCGGAGGCGGCGGCCACCACCATGCCGCCGGGGCACATGCAGAAGGTGTAGGCGGAGCGGCCGGAAGGGGCGTGGTAGACCAGCTTGTAGTCGGCCGGGCCCAGGCGCGGGTGCCCGGCGAATTTTTTATACTGCGCGGCGTCGATGAGGGCCTGAGGGTGCTCTATGCGTGCGCCGATGGAAAAAGGCTTAGGGACTAAGGTGATGCCGTTTTCAAGAAGCATCTGGAAGGTGTCGCGGGCGCTGTGCCCCACGGCGAGAACGAGGGCCGAGCAAGGCAGGAACTCCTCGCCGTTTACCTCGATGCCGGCCACGCGCCCTGCACGGCGGACGATGCCCGTGAGGCGGCTTCCGAAGCGCACTTCGCCGCCGGCGGCTAAGATACGCCCGCGCAGATTTCTTACCACAACCTGCAGCCGGTCGGTGCCCACGTGGGGCTTGGCGCTGTAGAGGATCTCGGGCGGGGCGCCGGCGGCCACCAACTCCTCAAGGACTTTGCGGCAGCGCTGGTCGTGGATGTTGGTGGTAAGCTTGCCGTCGGAAAAGGTGCCGGCACCGCCCTCGCCGAACTGGACGTTGCACTCCGGATCGAGCTCGCCCGTTTCAAAGAAGTGCCGGACGCGCCGGGTGCGCTCCTCCACAGCTAGGCCGCGCTCCAGGACCAGGGGTGCGTACCCCTCCTGCGCGAGAAGGAGCGCAGCGAAGAGGCCGGCCGGGCCGCTGCCCACGATCACCGGCCGGTAGGGGAGAGGTTCGGTTCCTTTCTGCGGCGGGCGGTACTCCTCGTCCGGCGTGCGGCGCACCATATCACCGAGGCGTGCAGCCAGGCGCGCTTCGTGCGCCACGTCCACGTCGAGGGTGTAAACGAAAGTAATCTCGCCGCGCCGCCTTGCGTCGATGGCTTCTTTGCGTATCGTGTAGGCCCGAAGCTCCCGGGGGGAGATCCCGAGGCGCTCGAGGATTTTTTTCTCCAGTGCCTCCCGGCCCTCATCGAGGCCGAGGCGAATTCCCGTAAGACGAAGCAAGGCAACTATACCTCCCGGCTCAGGTGACTCGTTTAAAATGCCTCCTTTTAATATTTCCGCCTGCAACCCGGATTACCTGCCTGAGGCGGGCAGGGAGGCGCAAGCAAGATTTATGCCAGGACGCCCTCAAACCCTTGACGAACGGGCGGACTTGTGATAGCATGAATAAATGCGAACCCAGGGGATACTATGCCTTTTTTGGGCGCCGAGGGCAGAAGGAATAGCCCCTGGAAAAAGCGGGAACAATAGCTAGTGGCCCTTTTTTGTCTTAAAGCGAGGTTGTGCATTCTTTAGGCCGCCTTGCTTTTCCGCGTTTTGGGAACCCTGCCCAAATAGCTTGCCGAGGGGTGAAGTGCGTTGCTGCATCCTGTCCGGGGTCATGCCGGCGAGCGCTACAGTTTTGCCAAATTGGTGGACGTGCTGGAACTGCCCAACCTTATCGAGGTTCAACGCAGTTCCTACCAGTGGTTCTTGCAGGAAGGCCTCAGGGAGACTTTCCAGGAGGTTTCCCCCATCCAGGACTTCACCGGCAATCTCATTTTGGAGTTTGTGGATTACAGCCTAGGTGAACCGAAATACTCCGTGGAGGAGTGCAAGGAACGGGACGTAACGTATGCCGCACCGCTGCGCGTTAAGGTGCGCCTGCACAACAAAGAAACGGGCGAGGTAAAAGAGCAGGATGTCTTCATGGGGGACTTTCCCCTGATGACGGACAAGGGCACCTTCATCATCAACGGTGCCGAGCGCGTGGTGGTCAGCCAGCTGGTGCGTTCGCCGGGCGTCTATTTCGCCAAAACCACGGAGCAGGGGAGGGAGCTCTTCAGCGCCACCTTGATGCCCAACCGCGGCGCCTGGTTGGAGTTTGAGATCGACGCCACCGACCTTATCGGGGTGCGCGTGGACCGCACGCGTAAGATCCCGGTGACGGTGCTCCTTAGGGCGATCGGTTACGGCACGGACGGGCGCATCCTCGAGCTCTTCGGCGACGACAGCCGCATCCGTATCACCCTCGAGCGGGACAATACCAAGTCGGAAGAGGAAGCACTGGTAGAGATTTACAAGCGCCTGCGCCCGGGCGAGCCGCCCACGGTGGAGAGCGCGCGGACGCTTCTCGAAAGCCTCTTCTTTGACCCGAAGCGTTATGACCTGGCGGCCGTAGGCCGGTATAAACTAAACAAAAAGCTCAAGCTGAACGTGCCGATGAACGTCCGCATTCTCACCCGCGAGGACATCGTAGCCACCATCCGCTACCTCCTCGCCCTGCAGGACGGCCAGGGCAAGACGGACGACATCGACCACCTGGGGAACCGGCGCCTACGCTCGGTGGGCGAGCTTTTGCAGAACCAGTTCCGCATCGGCCTCGCGCGCATGGAACGCGTAGTGCGCGAGCGCATGACCATCCAGGACGTGGATATAATTACGCCGCAGGCGCTCATCAACATCCGGCCGGTGGTGGCGGCCATCAAGGAGTTCTTCGGCAGCTCCCAGCTCTCCCAGTTTATGGATCAGACGAACCCGCTGGCGGAGCTTACGCACAAGCGGCGCCTTTCGGCTCTGGGGCCGGGCGGGCTTTCCCGCGAGCGCGCCGGGTTCGAGGTGCGCGACGTCCACTACTCCCACTACGGGCGCATGTGCCCCATAGAGACGCCGGAAGGCCCCAACATCGGCCTCATCGGCTCGCTTTCCACCTACGCCCGGATCAACCAGTACGGCTTTATCGAAACCCCTTACCGGAAGGTGGATAAAGAGCGCGGCGTGGTGACGAACGAGATCGTCTACCTTACCGCCGACGAAGAGGACGAGTATGTCATTGCCCAGGCCAACGAGCCGCTCACTCCGGACGGACACTTCGTCCACAGCAAAGTGACCGTGCGCGACGGCGACCGCATCATTGAGGTGCCGGCGAACGAGGTAGACTTAATGGACGTCTCGCCGAAACAGCTGGTTTCGGTGGCCACGGCGCTCATCCCCTTCCTCGAGCACGACGACGCCAACCGCGCCCTTATGGGTTCCAACATGCAGCGCCAGGCGGTGCCGCTATTGGTGCCCGAGTCGCCTCTTGTGGGTACCGGTATTGAAGCCAAGGCGGCCTACGACTCCGGCGTCTTGGTGACGGCGCGGCGGGCCGGCGTGGTGACCCGCGTTACCGCAGACGAGGTGGTGGTGCGGGCCGACGACGGCACCTTGGACCGCTACCGGCTGCAGAAGTTCCTCCGCTCCAACCAGGGTACCTGCATCAACCAGCGGCCCATTGTGGTGAAGGGGGAGAGGGTAGAGGCCGGGACGGTGCTGGCCGACGGGCCGGCCACGGCCGGCGGCGAGCTGGCCCTCGGGCGGAACGTGCTCTGCGCCTTCATGCCCTGGGAAGGCTACAACTATGAAGACGCCATCCTCATTTCCGAGAAACTGGTAAAGGACGACGTCTTTACCTCCATTCACATCGAAGAGTACGAGTGCGATGCCCGCGACACCAAGCTCGGGCCGGAGGAGATCACCCGCGACATTCCCAACGTCGGCGAAGAGGCCTTAAAGGACCTGGACGAGCGCGGCATCATCCGCATCGGCGCCGAGGTGCGCCCGGGCGACATCTTGGTGGGGAAGGTAACGCCGAAGGGCGAAACCGAGCTCACCGCCGAAGAGCGGCTGCTTAGGGCCATCTTCGGGGAGAAAGCGCGCGAGGTGCGCGATACCTCCCTGCGCGTGCCGCACGGCGAGGGCGGTATTGTGGTGGACGTGAAGGTGTTCACGCGGGAAAACGGCGACGAGCTCGCCCCGGGCATCAACCAGCTCGTGCGCGTCTACATCGCCCAGAAGCGCAAGATTTCCGAAGGCGACAAGATGGCCGGCCGCCACGGGAACAAGGGGGTCATCGCCCGCATCCTGCCAGAGGAGGACATGCCGTTCCTTCCGGACGGCACCCCGGTGGAGATTGTCCTCAACCCGCTCGGCGTGCCTTCGCGTATGAACATCGGGCAGGTGCTGGAGACGCACCTGGGCTGGGCGGCGAAGACCTTGGGCCTTAAGGTGGCCTCGCCGGTGTTCGATGGCGCGCGGGAAGATGAGATCATCGAGTTCTTGCGAAAGGCCGGGCTCCCGGAGGACGGGAAGTTGGTCCTAAGAGACGGCCGTACCGGCGAGCCTTTCGAGAACCGCATCACGGTGGGTTATATCTACATGCTCAAGCTGGCCCACCTGGTGGACGACAAGATCCACGCCCGCTCCACCGGCCCCTATTCGCTGGTTACCCAGCAGCCGCTGGGCGGCAAGGCCCAGTTCGGCGGCCAGCGCTTCGGCGAGATGGAGGTGTGGGCGCTCGAGGCCTACGGCGCGGCCTACACTCTGCAGGAACTCCTTACGGTGAAGTCGGACGACGTGGTCGGCCGCGTGAAGACGTACGAGGCGGTGGTCAAGGGAGAGAACGTGCCGGAGCCGGGTGTGCCGGAATCCTTCAAGGTGCTCATTAAGGAGCTGCAGAGCCTGGCCTTGGACGTTAAGGTTTTGAACGAGAATGAACAGGAGATCGAGATCAAAGACGAGGACGACGATGTAGTCGTTACCGCCAAGGAGCTCGACCTCGACCTCGGCGGCGAGGTGGAAGAGCCGCGCGGCAAGCGGCGCGAGCTGCCCGAGCCGCCGGAGCCGCAGGAAGAGCCGGTTGAGGACGAGGGCGAAGAGGAACCCGAAGACGAGGATATCCTGGCCCTTCAGGAAGAGCTGGTGGGCGAGTCGGAAGAGGACGAGGAATAAAGAAGGGAGAGAGGCCCTTTGCTAGACGCCAACAACTTCGACCGCATCCGGATCGGGCTGGCCTCTCCGGACCAGATCCGCGCCTGGTCCCGGGGGGAGGTTAAAAAGCCGGAGACCATCAACTACCGGACGTTAAAGCCCGAACGGGAGGGCCTGTTCTGCGAAAAGATCTTCGGCCCGACCAAGGACTGGGAATGCCACTGCGGCAAGTACAAAAGGATTCGCTACAAGGGCATCGTCTGCGACCGCTGCGGGGTGGAAGTAACGCGGTCCAAGGTGCGGCGCGAGCGCATGGGCCACATTGAGCTGGCGGCGCCGGTGTCGCACATCTGGTACTTCAAAGGCATCCCCAGCCGCATGGGGCTCATCCTGGACATGTCCCCGCGGGCCTTAGAAAAGGTGCTGTACTTTGCCGCCTACGTGGTGATCGACCCCGGCGACACGCCCCTGGTGAAAAAGCAGATCCTCTCCGAGAGCGAGTACCGGGAGTACAGGGAGAAGTACGGCAACCGTTTCACGGCCATGATGGGGGCCGAGGCGATTAAGAAGCTGCTCGAGGAGATCGATCTCGACCAGCTGGCGGCGGAGCTCCGCCAGGAGCTAAAGGATGTAACCGGCCAGCGGAAGATCCGCGCCATCCGCCGCCTGGAGGTGGTAGAGGCCTTCCGCAAGAGCGGCAACCGCCCCGAGTGGATGATCCTGGAAGTGATCCCGGTAATACCGCCGGAACTCAGGCCCATGGTTCAGCTCGACGGCGGCCGTTTCGCCACTTCCGACCTCAACGACCTTTACCGGCGCGTCATCAACCGCAACAACCGCTTAAAGCGCCTTCTTGAGCTTCAGGCACCGGACATCATCGTGCGCAACGAAAAGCGCATGCTCCAGGAGGCGGTGGATGCCCTCATCGACAACGGGCGCCGCGGCCGGCCGGTGACCGGCCCGGGCAACCGGCCGCTGAAGTCCCTGAGCGATATGCTCAAGGGTAAGCAGGGGCGCTTCCGCCAGAACCTCCTCGGTAAGCGTGTGGACTACTCCGGGCGTTCCGTGATCGTGGTGGGGCCGAACCTGAAGCTTCACCAGTGCGGGCTGCCCAAAGAGATGGCCCTGGAGCTCTTCAAACCCTTCGTCATGAAAAAACTGGTGAGCGAGGGGTACGCTAACAACATCAAGAGCGCCAAGCGCATGGTGGAACGGGTGCGCGACGAAGTGTGGGACGTCCTGGAGGAGGTCATCCGGGAGCACCCGGTGCTCCTCAACCGCGCTCCCACGCTGCACCGGTTGGGCATCCAGGCCTTCGAGCCGGTACTGGTGGAAGGCCGGGCCATCCAGATTCACCCGCTGGTTTGCTCGGCTTACAACGCGGACTTCGACGGCGACCAGATGGCGGTGCACGTGCCGCTTTCCGCCGAGGCCCAGGCCGAGGCCCGGGTGTTGATGCTTTCCTCCTACAACATCCTCTCGCCGGCCAACGGCAAGCCTCTCGCCGTGCCCACCCAGGACATGGTGATCGGCTGTTACTGGCTGACCAGCGTGAAGGAAGATGCTAAAGGGGCCGGGCGCTATTTTGCTTCGGTGGATGAGGCACAGATGGCCTACGATGCGGGGCTCATCTCCTTGCAGGCGCCCATCAAGATCCGCCTGGACGGCAAGCTTACAGAAACTACCTTTGGGCGCGTTCTCTTTGCCCAGGCCCTACCTGAGGATATGCGCTACCATCTTAACGAGGTGGCGGACAAAAAAGCGCTGGGCAAAATTGTGGCCGAGTGCTACCACAAGCACGGCGTGGAGACCACGGTGGAGATGCTGGACCGGATTAAAGCCCTAGGCTTCCACTACGCCACGCGCGCCGGCGTTACCATCTCCATCAGCGACATCGAGGTGCCGACGGACAAACAGGAGATCCTGGCCCAGGCGGATAAAGAGGTAGAAGAAGTGGAGAACCAGTACCGGCACGGCCTCATCACCGCCGAGGAGCGCTACCAGAGCGTCATTGATATCTGGAACCGGGCCACGGAAGAAGTAACCAAGTCCATGGTCCGCCATCTGGACGAGTTCAACCCCGTGTACATGATGGCCAACTCCGGCGCCCGTGGCAACATTCAGCAGCTCAGGCAGCTGGCCGGCATGCGCGGCCTCATGGCCGACCCCTCTGGCCGCATCATTGACCTTCCCATTCGCTCGAACTTCCGTGAGGGGCTTACCGTGCTGGAGTACTTCATTTCCACCCACGGCGCCCGCAAAGGCTTGGCCGACACGGCGCTTAGAACGGCGGACTCCGGTTACCTCACCCGCCGCCTGGTGGACGTGGCGCAGGGCGTAATCGTCCGCGAGGAGGATTGCGGCACCACGGAGGGTATGGTGGTTACCGACATGATGGACGGTAACGAGGTTATCCAGTCCCTCTACGACCGCATCCTGGGGCGCGTGGCGGCCGAGGACGTGGTTCACCCGGAGACGGGCGAGGTGCTGGTGCGTACCGGCGAGGAAATCCGGGAGGAAGCAGCCGAGGCAATCATCAAGGCGGGAATTCAGGCGGTGAAGATCCGGACGGTGCTCACCTGTGCCTCGCGGCTGGGCGTGTGTGCCAAGTGCTACGGCCGGAGCCCGGCCACCGGGCGCCTGGTGGATGTGGGCGAGGCGGTGGGCATCGTGGCGGCACAGTCCATCGGCGAGCCCGGCACACAGCTTACCATGCGCACCTTCCACACCGGTGGCGTGGCCGGTGAAGACATCACCCAGGGTTTGCCGCGTGTGGAGGAGCTGTTCGAAGCACGGCGACCGAAGGGCCAGGCGATCATCAGCGAAATCGACGGTATCGTGCACCTGGGCGAAAGTCGCGGCCGGCGCGAGGCCACCGTGGTCAACGAGGAGACGGGCGAGACGCGCACTTATGCCCTGCCTTTTGGAGCGCGTCTGCATATTAAGGATGGCGACCGCGTAGCGGCCGGCGATCCCCTTACGGAGGGCCCGCTCAACCCGCATGAACTTCTCAGGATCAAGGGCATTGAGGCGGTGGAAAAATACCTGCTTCAGGAAGTGCAGCGGGTGTACCGCTTCCAGGGGGTGGAGATCAACGACAAGCACATCGAGATCATCATCCGGCAGATGCTGCGCAAGGTGAAGATTGAAGACCCCGGCGATACCGATCTTCTCCTGGGAAGCCTGGTAGACCTACACGAGTTTGAGGCGGAGAACGCGCGGGTGCTGGAGGAGGGCGGCGAGCCGGCTACGGCGCGGCCCACGCTCCTCGGTATCACCAAAGCTTCTCTGGCTACGGAGTCGTTCCTCTCGGCGGCTTCCTTCCAGGAGACGACGCGGGTACTCACCGAGGCGGCGATCAAGGGCAAAACGGACCCGCTGGTGGGTCTTAAAGAGAACGTGATCATCGGCAAGCTCATCCCCGCCGGCACGGGGATGGCCCGGTATCGCGCCTGCAAAGTGGAGCCCGTACCTCAGGCGGCGCCGCAAGCGGAGGCGCAGGCCGGGCGGTGATTTCTTGACAGGGCCCGGTTCAGGTGGTAAAATTGTCGAGTGTGACCTTAAGCCCGCCCCTGGGACACGGGGCGGGTCGGCCGGCGTACGGGGCAGGGCCGGGAAACCGGCCCGCCTCAATCGAGTACGAAGCGAGGGAGCGCTAAATGGCACTGGACAGTCTTCGGGCGGCGAAGAAGAAGACCGTCGGAACCAAGCAGACGCTTAAGGCGGTGGAAAAGGGCCTGGCCCGGCATGTCTACGTGGCCAAAGACGCTGAAGCTCACATCGTTGCTCCACTTTTGGAGCTTTGTACCAACCGAGGTATTCCCTACGAGTACGCCGAGAGCATGCGCGAGCTGGGCCGGGCCTGCGGTATTCAGGTAGGCGCGGCTGCAGCCAGCATCATTGAGTAGGGGAAGGAGGTGGCAAGATGCCAACAGTCAGCCAGCTCATTCGGCAGGGTCGAAAGCGCGTGAAGGAAAAGTCGGCGGCACCCGCCCTCCAGGGTTCGCCTCAGAAGCGCGGCGTTTGCACCCGCGTATACACGACGACCCCGAAGAAGCCAAACTCGGCGCTACGTAAAGTGGCGCGTGTGCGCCTTACCAATGGTGTAGAGGTGACCTCCTACATCCCCGGAATCGGGCATAACCTGCAGGAACACGCGGTGGTGCTGGTGCGCGGCGGCCGTGTTAAGGACCTGCCCGGCGTCAGGTACCACATCATCCGTGGAACGCTGGATGCTGCTGGGGTGCAGGACCGGCGCCAAGGCCGCTCGAAGTATGGTGCGAAGCGGCCCAAGAAGTAGGGCGAAGGAGGGAAGAGGATGCCAAGACGAGGGCGTGTTCCCCGGCGCGAAATACCGCCAGATACTGTTTACGGAAGCGAGCTCGTAACGCGCCTCATCAACAAGGTAATGCGCTGCGGCAAAAAGAGCCTCGCCGAGCGTATTTGCTACGGGGCTTTCGAGACCGTGAAAGAGAAGACGGGCCGGGACCCGCTTGAAGTGTTTGAGCAGGCCATTAAGAATGTTACCCCTGTAGTTGAGGTAAGGGCGCGCCGGGTGGGCGGCGCCAACTACCAGGTACCGATGGAGGTGCGCCCAGAGCGGCGGATTTCGCTGGCCCTGCGCTGGATTGTAGAATACGCGCGCCAGCGCAGCAGCGAGCGCACCATGCAGCAGAAGCTGGCGGCAGAGATCATTGATGCCGCCAACAATACCGGCGGCGCGGTAAAGAAGAAAGAAGATACGCACCGCATGGCCGAGGCGAACAAGGCTTTTGCCCATTACCGCTGGTAGTGGGAGAATTTTTGTCACGGAAAGGGGTGAAAACCTGTGCCAAGGCAATACTCGCTGCAAAAAACACGTAACATCGGCATCATGGCGCACATCGATGCCGGTAAGACGACCACCACCGAGCGGATCCTCTTCTACACGGGCAAGGTCCACAAGATCGGCGAGGTGGACGACGGGGCCGCTACCATGGACTGGATGGTGCAAGAGCAGGAGCGCGGCATCACCATCACCTCGGCGGCTACCACCTGCTTCTGGAAGGGTCATCGCATCAACATCATCGACACGCCCGGCCACGTTGATTTTACCGTAGAGGTGGAACGCTCATTACGCGTACTCGACGGAGCAGTTGCGGTGTTCTGTGCCAAGGGCGGTGTTGAACCCCAGTCCGAAACTGTATGGCGCCAGGCGGACCGTTACCATGTGCCGCGGATCGCCTACGTGAACAAGATGGACATTATGGGGGCAGATTTCTACCGCGCGGTGGAGATGATGCGCGAGCGCCTCGGGGCCAATGCTGTGCCGATCCAGCTGCCCATCGGTAAAGAGGCGGACTTTCGCGGCGTGGTGGATCTAATTCAGCAAAAAGCCATCATCTATGTAGATGATCTCGGAACCCAAAGCGAGGAAGTTGCCATCCCCGCCGACATGGAGGCGGACGCACAGGCTTGGCGTGAAAAACTGCTTGAGGCGGTAGCCGAAATAGACGACTCGCTGATGGAAAAGTACCTAGATGGTGAAGAGCTTAGCGAAGAGGAGATCCGCGCTGCCCTGCGCAAGGGGACGATTTCCGGCCGGTTGGTGCCGGTGCTCTGCGGGTCTTCGTACAGGAACAAGGGCGTTCAGCCTCTCCTCGACGCCATCGTCTACTACCTCCCGGCGCCTACCGATATCCCGGAGGTGCGCGGCGAGAACCCGGCCACGGGCGAGGAAGACACGCGGCCGGCGAGCGACGATGCGCCGTTCAGCGCGTTGGCCTTTAAGATCATGTCCGACCCGTACGTAGGAAAGCTGGCCTTTTTCCGGGTGTACTCCGGGAGCCTTAAATCCGGCTCGTACGTGTACAACGCCAGCAAGGGTAAGAAAGAACGCATCGGCCGCATCCTGCAGATGCACGCCAACCACCGAGAGGAGATCGATGAGGTCTTTACCGGCGACATTGCCGCCGCAGTAGGCCTCAAGGATACGAGCACCGGCGATACGCTTTGCGACGAGGCGGCGCCCATTCTCCTTGAGTCCATGCAGTTCCCCGAGCCCGTTATTTCCGTGGCCATCGAGCCCAAGACCAAGGCCGACCAGGATAAGCTGGGTATGGCCCTCTCCAGGCTGGCCGAGGAAGATCCGACCTTTAAGGTGCATACGGATCCGGAGACGGGGCAGACCATCATCTCGGGTATGGGCGAGTTGCACCTAGAAATTATTATAGACCGGCTGATGCGCGAGTTCCGGGTGGAGGCCAACGTGGGCCAGCCGCAGGTTGCCTACAAAGAAACCATCACCGTCCCGGCCAAGGCCCAGGGGCGCTTCGTGCGGCAGACCGGTGGCCGTGGTCAGTACGGCGATGTCTGGCTGGAGGTGGCCCCGCGGGAGCGTGGTGCCGGCTTCGAGTTCGTTTCCAAGATCGTGGGCGGTGTGGTGCCAAAAGAGTTCATCCCGGCTGTGGAGGCGGGCGTGCGCGAGGCTGCGGAGAACGGGGTACTGGCAGGGTATCCCATGGTAGACGTAAGCGTTACCTTGTACGACGGTTCGTACCACGAGGTCGACTCTTCCGAGATGGCCTTCAAGATCGCCGGCTCCATCGGCTTTAAGAATGCAGTACAACAGGCAAAGCCTGTGCTCTTAGAGCCGGTAATGAAGGTGCAGGTGCTGGTGCCGGAAGAGTACATGGGCGACGTAATCGGCGACCTGAACAGCCGTCGCGGTCACATCACCAGCATGGAGCCGCGAAACGGCCTGCAGGTGATCGATGCGCTAGTGCCGCTGGCCGAAATGTTCGGCTATGCCACCGACCTTAGGTCCCGCACACAGGGCCGCGGAAACTACACTATGCAGTTTTCACACTACGCTGAGGTTCCCAAGAACCTGGCGGAAAAGATAATCGCCAAGAGTAGGGGCTAAGCCCCGCCGGGCGTTAGCCAAAGGAGGAGAAAGGAATGGCAAAGAAGAAGTTTGAGCGTACCAAGCCGCACGTCAACGTCGGTACCATTGGTCACGTAGACCACGGCAAGACCACCCTCACGGCAGCCGTCACCAAGGTGCTGTCCAATGCCGGGCTGTCCGACTTCATACCTTTCGACCAGATCGACAAGGCGCCGGAAGAGCGCGCCCGCGGCATTACCATTGCCACGGCGCACGTGGAGTACGAGACCGA
>Ga0247720_100048_pt1 | contig 63746 bp, 64 predicted proteins | sample MSEWel2015_12_15_FD_189078 | JGI IMG/M metagenome (GOLD analysis project Ga0247720, IMG submission 189078) | Subsurface sediment microbial communities from gas well in West Virginia, United States - MSEEL Well Study Marcellus 3H_2015_12_15 | ecosystem: Environmental > Terrestrial > Deep... | reverse complement strand
GGTTGGCCACCGCGCCGTGAATTCCCGGCAGCCGGGCGCTGAGCACGGCGCGTGGGCCCTGGCCGTAACCTTCGTAGCTCTCCGCCATTTTCTTCTCGGTAGCCAGCTCCATTTTGAGCCGCTCCAAACTGCGCCAAGACTCCGTATGCCGGCTCCGAACCGCTTCCAGCATCTCCCTGGCACGGCCGAGCTCCTCAGCACAGGCCTCCCGTTTTGCCGCCAAGGACGCAAGTTCCTTTTCGGCCGCCGCCAAGGCCGCAATTTCCTCCTCCCTGGCCCGTCCCAACTCGGCCAACCGCTCTGCGGCCGCCCGTCCGGTCGCCAGTACGCGCTCCCGGCGCTCGTTCAGCCTGGCTTCTTCGTGCTCAAAGGCCTTCAGGGCATTGGCCTGAAGAGCGCGCTCACTCATCAGGGCGATGGCTTTCTCGCGCCGGGCAGCCAGTTCCCGGCCGGCTGCTGCCCGTTCCGCCTCGATGTCCGTAAGTTTTCTTTCGAGCTCGTGAAGAAGGGCGCCCTTTTCCTTTAAGTCGGCGCATACCGCTTCCCGTTCCTTCTTTTCCTTGAGGGCAAGGTTAAGAAGGCCTGCTTTTTCCCCCTCCATCTCTGCCCTGCGGAGGGCAAGGGCTTCTAAGCGCGCCGCCCTTTCCCTCCCGGCCGCAGCGAGCTCGTCGAGGCTTTTCGTGAGCAGGGTAATTTCTTCTTCCAGCCGCCTTGCCGATTTCCTCAGGTCCTCCCAACAGGCCTCTTTCTCGGCCAGCTTAAGCTTGTCTTCTTCCAACCTGGCCTCCATCTGGCTGCGCCGGCCGGTCAAGGCCGCAAGCTCCGCCTTCGCCGCCTGAAGCTCTTCCTCTGCCTCCTTAAGTTGTCCCTCCAGGTCTCGGAGCTCACTGAGGCCGAGAAAGACCTTAAGCTCGCGAAGGCGCCTCGCCCGCTCCTGGTAAATTGCAGCCCGGCGCGCTTCCTCAGCCAGCGGCTCCCGCTGCCGTTCCAGCTCGGCTAGGAGATCGCCGAGTCTCAGAAGGTCCTGGTCGATCTCGGCCAGCTTGGCCGTTGCCTCTTTTTTCCGCTGCCGGTACTTCCACACCCCTGCCGCCTGTTCCAGAAACACTCGCCGTTCCTCGGGTTTAAGGTTGAGCACCTCCTCCACACGGCCCTGGCCGATAAAAGAATATCCTTCCCGGCCTAACCCCGTATCCCAAAAAAGTTCCTGAATATCCCGCAGCCGGCAGGGCACGCCGTTTAGAAGAAACTCGCTGGAACCGGACCGGTAGGCCCGGCGGGTTATGACCACCTCGGAATACGGAACCGGTAGGCCGCCGTCGGCGTTGGCGAAAGTAAGGGTTACCTCGGCCAAACCATGGGCGCGGCGATGGTCGGAGCCGCTAAAGATGATGTCCTCCAGCCGCTCGCCGCGCAAAGCGTGCAGGCTTTGTTCTCCTAAAGCCCAACGGATGGCATCGACGATGTTGCTTTTGCCGCTGCCGTTAGGTCCGACAATGGCGGAAATGCCGGGTTCGAAAACGAGCTCGAGGCGTTCGGCAAAGGATTTAAAACCCTGTATGGTAAGGCGTTCGAGGTACATAGCGCCCCCTCCCCACTTCTTCCATTTTATCACAGGTGAGGAGAGCCCGCCTAGCCCTGCAACAAAAAGGCCCGCCCTCTGCAGGCAGGCCGTACAAGTTGTCGCTCAGGCCGGAGCTCTTCAGCGCGGCCCGACGATCAGCTTAATAGCCGTACGCTCCTCGCCATCGATCTCGATCTCTGCGAACGCAGGCACGCAAACCAGGTCCATACCGTTGGGCGCGACAAAACCACGCGCAATGGCCACAGCCTTTACCGCCTGGTTCACCGCGCCTGCGCCCACCGCTTGCACCTCCGCCGCACCATGTTCCCTGAGAACAGCCGCCAGAGCTCCGGCCACAGACTTGGGGTTGGATTGAGCTGATACTTTAAGTACTTCCACCTCTCTGCCTCCCTCAGTTACATCGACCTTTGGGCTCATTAATTGTATTCGCCTCCTGCCGAAAAATTCCTGCTTTTCCCCGGCGGAGAAGAAAGTTAATCCCTGTTTTTCTCGGCGAGGGCGCGCAGAAGGCGGCAGGCAGCCTCTTGCTCTGCTTCTTTTTTGCTCCCGCCCTTACCCCTGGCCCTTTCCTCGCCGTTGACGAACAGGCCGACCGTGAAAGTGCGAGCATGATCGGGGCCTTCGCTTTTCAGCACCCGGTACTCGATGTTCACGTCTCCAGTTTGTTGTAATAGTTCCTGGAGTTCTGTTTTGTAGTCGCTCGGCACGGCACGCGCGCCGCTGAGGAAAGGGTCCACCAGCTTCGCCACCAGGGCACGGGCGGGTTCCAGCCCGCCGCTCAGATAAACGGCCCCCAGCAGGGCCTCCACCGCATCGGCGAGGAGGGCGGGACGCTCGCGTCCCCCCTGGGCCTCTTCCCCCCGCCCCAGGCGAAGTGCCTCGGCCAGACCAAGTTCGCCGGCCCAGCGGGCCAGGGTGGGCTCGCAGACCATGGAAGCTCTAAGCCGCGTTAAGGTTCCCTCCGACGCCTCAGGCAAAGCTTGATACAGCCGCTCGCTGACGAGGAGCTCCAACACGGCATCACCGAGAAACTCCAGGCGTTCGTTGGAGGCAGTATTGTGCTCGTAGGCGTAAGAAGCGTGCGTTACGGCTTCCGCCAGGAGCTCCGGTCGTACGGCAATCTGCCAGCCGGCCAGCTTGGCCGCCAGCTGTTCCAGCGCCGGTCCGTTAATCACCGCTATACCTTCTTAAGACGAGGGTTACGTTATGGCCGCCGAAGCCGAAAGAGTTGCTGAGGGCAACGTTCACCTGGGCAGGTCGTGGTGTGTTGGGGACGTAGTCAAGGTCGCATTCAGGGTCGGGGTTTTCTAAGTTAATGGTAGGGGGGAGGAGCCCTTCCTGGAGCGCAAAAAGGCAGGCGATTAACTCTACCGCCCCGGCAGCGCCCAGAAGGTGGCCGGTCATCGACTTAGTAGAGCTTACCGGCACCCGGTAGGCATGTTCGCCGAAGACAGTTTTGATGGCCTGGGTTTCGTAAAGATCATTATAGCTGGTCGACGTTCCGTGGGCGTTGATGTAATCGACATCCTCTGGGCGAAGCCCAGCATCGGCCAAAGCCGCAGCCATCGCCCGTGCCGAACCTTCTCCCCCCGGCGGCGGAGCCGTTATGTGATAAGCGTCGGACGTGGCCCCGTAGCCGATGAGTTCGGCGTAAATGTGGGCCCCGCGGGCCCGGGCATGCTCCAGCTCCTCTACCAGAACCATCCCCGCGCCTTCGCCCATGACAAAGCCATCGCGGTCGCGGTCGAAGGGACGGCAGGCATGCTCCGGGTCGTCGTTTCGCGTAGATAAGGCCTTCATGCTGCCGAAACCGGCCAGGCTTATCGGCGCGATGGGCGCTTCCGTTCCGCCGGCCAACACCACATCGGCTTCGCCCCGCTGAATAAGCCGCAGGGCCTGACCTATGGCATCGGCGCTGGAGGCACAGGCGCTAACGGTGGTTAGGCTTGGCCCCTTAAGGCCAAGAAGAATCGATATCTGCCCGGCAGCCATGTTGGGAATCATCATCGGGATGAAAAAGGGACTAACCCGGTCAGGCCCTTTGGTTTCCAGAACCTGGACCTGTTCCGCAAACGTCTCAATTCCGCCGATACCCGAACCTATGGCGATGCCTATGCGGGTGGGATCTTCACGGCTGAGGTCGAGCCGGCCGTCTGCCACCGCCTGGCGGGCAGCCGCTACGCCGAACTGGCAGAAACGGTCCATGCGGCGACTTTCCTTCTTGTCCATGTAAGCTGTAGGGTCGAAGTCGTTAATTTCTCCCGCCATGTGGCTGGCGAAGGGCGTCGGATCGAAGCGGGTGATGCGATGAATGCCATTTCTGGCCGTGCGCAACCCTTCCCAAAAGGCGTCCTTACCGCACCCGATGGGGGTAAGGGCACCGATACCCGTTATGACTGCCCTTTTGCGCACTCACTCCACGCTCCTAACTTCAGAGGATAGCTGCCGCCGAGGCGGCACCATCGGAAAAATGAAGGCCACCGGGTAGACGACCTTTATGAAAAGTCCCGTAGCGTAAAACTACGGGAACCTTCCTCCATTCTAGGTGTTTGCCTTGATGTATTCCACCGCATCTCCGACGGTGGTTATCTTCTCGGCATCTTCATCGGGAATTTCGATCCCGAATTCCTCTTCCAGCGCCATCACCAGTTCTACGATATCCAGAGAGTCGGCCCCCAAGTCGTCGACAAATGATGCCTCGGGCGTAACCGCCTCCTCATCTACCCCCAACTGGTCGACGATGATCTCTTTGACGCGGTCGAAAATCGACACGGCCCTCACCTCCTTTCGCGTTCTCCCGAGTACCCTTAGGGTAAACCGCGAAGGCACCGCGTATGCCCTACAGGGCAAGGCCGCCGTCCACGGCCAACACCTGACCGGTTATGTAGGCAGCCTCTTCGCTGGCGAGAAAGGCCACCGCGCGGGCAACATCCTCCGGTTCGCCGAAGCGCCCCAGCGGGATACGGTTCCGGTAAGCCTCCTGCACCTCCACCGGCAGCTTTCCCGTCATCTCCGTGGCGATGAAGCCGGGTGCCACGGCATTGACCGTGATCCCGCGCGAGGCCACTTCTTTGGCCACGGACTTGGTAAACCCGATGATACCGGCTTTGGCCGCCGCATAATTTGCCTGCCCGGCGTTGCCGGTAAGACCCACGATAGAGGCAATGCTTATAATGCGCCCGTTTCGCCTCTTCAGCATGCCCCTTAAAGCCGCCTGCGTGCAGTGGAAAACACCGCTCAGGTTGGTCTTTAGGACATCCTCCCAGTCCTCTTCTTTCATGCGCAAGAGAAGGTTATCGCGGGTAATACCGGCGTTATTGACCAGAATCCCTACCGGCCCCAAGAGGGCCTCGGCTTCGCCTACCAGCCGCTGAGCCTCAGCCGGCTCGGCCACATCGGCTTGAATTGCCACCGCCCTTCCACCTCGGGCGGTGATGAGGTCTACCACCTCTTGTGCCGCTTCTCGCCGGCCGGCGTAGTTTACCGCCACCGGCGCCCCCAGCCGGGCAAGCTCCAGAGCTATGGCCCGCCCGATGCCACGTGAGGCACCGGTAACCACGGCGGTCCCTGGAATCAATACCATTTTATCCAACCCCCTCGAGCTCCGCAAGGGTGTTTTGAAGCGACGCAACATCGCTAACCTGCAGGCAGCGCGCTTTACGGTCGATCTTCTTAACAAAGCCCGAAAGGGCGCGGCCCGGCCCTATCTCTATGAATGTATCAATGCCGTCGGCCAGCATCCTCTGGATGGAATCTTCCCACAGTACCGGGCGGCTGACCTGTTGTACCAAAAGGTCCTTAACCTCCTCCTTGCTGCGCACGTAGTCGGCCGTAACGTTGGCCACCACCGGAAGGTTAGGATCGCTCAGCCGCACCCGCGCAAGCTCGCCGGCCAGCTGCTCTCCGGCCGGCAGGAGGAGGCGGCTGTGAAACGGCCCGCTCACCTTGAGGGGAATGACTTTCTTGGCCCCGCGGGCCAGGGCCAGCTGGCCGGCTTCGGCCACGGCTTCCGTCTCGCCGGCGATGACGATCTGACCGGGGCAGTTGTAGTTGGCCGGCTCTACCACCCCTTTGGCCGATGCGGCCCGGCATATCTCTTCTACCTCGCCTCGATCCAGACCGAGCACGGCCGCCATGGTGCCACGGCCGGCCGGAACGGCATTTTCCATGAACTCGCCGCGCTTGCGCACCAGGCGCACGGCTTCGGCGAATTCAAAGGTCCCGGCAACGACCAGCGCCGAATATTCGCCGAGGCTGAGGCCGGCGGCTGCGGCCGGCTCAATACCGTAACCTTTGAGCACCTCCCAACAGGCCAGGCTGGTGGCCAAAATGGCCGGCTGGGTGTTTACGGTAAGGGTGAGCTCATCTTCCGGCCCGTTAAAGCACATTTCGCTTAAGGGGAAACCCAAAGCCTCATCGGCCGCGGAAAACACCCGGCGCGCCGCCGGGTACTCCTGGGCCAGGTCTTGACCCATGCCCACGTACTGGGCTCCCTGGCCGGGAAACAAAAGACCGATCTTCGGCACGATTACACCTCCAGGATACCTACGTCTCGTCGGCTCTGAGCAGCCTTTCGCCCGAGGGCGGCCAGAATGTCATCCGCTTCGCGCACCGTCCGAATGATGATTTCCCGTACCGGTAAGACGTCTTGGATAAAGCCGGCGATCTGTCCGGCCATGACCGAACCGTATTCCACATCGCCGTCGCGTACGGCGGCACGCAGCCGGCCGGTGCCGAGTTTCTCCAATTCTTCTTTGCTGGCCCCCTCCCGCTCGCGCTGAAGGAACTCGCGCGCCAACTTGTTCTCCAAAACCCGTACCGGGTGTCCGGTGCTCGCTCCGGTAACTACAGTGGAGCGGTCGCGGGCCTTAAGAAGGGCTTCCTTGTACCGCGGGTGTACGGTGCACTCTTCGCTCAAGACGAAGCGGGTACCCATCTGCACTCCCTGCGCGCCCAGCGCCAAGGCAGCGGCCAAACCTCGCCCGTCGGCAATGCCGCCGGCGGCAATTACCGGTATGTCCACCGCCGTAACGATCTGCGGTACCAGAGCCATGGTCGTGATTTCCCCGATGTGCCCGCCGCACTCCATACCCTCCGCAATAAGCGCGTCGGCACCCACGCGTTCCAGGCGTTTAGCCAGCGCTACGGAGGCCACCACGGGTATTACCTTGGTCCCGTTGGCATGCAGGCGTTCGATGTGCTTGCCCGGGTTCCCGGCGCCGGTGGTTACCACCGGTACGCGTTCCGCAATGACCGTCTCCATAACCTCTTCTACAAACGGAGAGAGGTAATAGACGTTCACGCCGAAAGGGCGCGAGGTTAAGGCCTTGCACTTTTGGATTTCCGCCCGGAGAAGTTCGCCAGTCATGTTGCCGGCGCCAATTATGCCGAGGCCCCCGGCATTGGAGACGGCCGCAGCCAGCTCGGCCGTGGCCACCCACGCCATGCCGCCTTGGATAATCGGGTATTCAATACCCAAGAGGTCGCAGAGAGGTGTCCGCATGCCCTTCACTCCTTTTCGAGGCTACCTGCCGTTTTTCCATTCGGCTCCGACTCCTACCAGCGCACTACGCTGGCACCCCACGTCAGGCCGGCGCCGAAACCGACCAGCACCAGGATGTCCCCCGGCCGGAAACGGCCCGCATCGGCCGCCTCGGCCAGCGCTACGGGAATGGAAGCCGAAGACATGTTGCCGTAGCGGTCCAGGTTTACGAGAACCCGCTCGCTCGTAAGCTTCAGGCGCCTGGCCGCGGCGTCGATGATGCGCAGGTTGGCCTGGTGGGGGACCAGATAAGTGACGTCGTCCAGGCCCAGCCCGGCCAGCTCCAGAGCTTTTACCGCTGCCTCTCCCATTACCCGGACGGCAAACTTAAAAACCTCGGGGCCGTTCATGTGGATGTACTGCAGTCCCTGCTCCATATGTTCGGGAGCGAGAGGACGCCGCGATCCCCCCGCCGGCAGGCAGAGGAGCTCGCCGCCGCTGCCGTCCGAACCCAAGTAGGTGGAGAGGATTCCTTGGCCCCGAACGGCCGGACCCAGCACCACCGCTCCGGCACCGTCGCCGAAGAGAACGCACGTATTCCTGTCCTGCCAGTTGGTAATGCGGGACAGAATGTCCACGCCGATTACAAGCACGTGATCGTAGGTGCCGCTGGCCACAAATTCACGACCGATGGCCAGGGCGTAGAGAAAACCGGAACAACCTGCCTCCAGATCAAAAGCCGCCGCCCGGTTCGCCGCCAGCGCGCTCTGCACCAGGCAGGCCGTCGCCGGAAAAGCCATGTCCGGGGTAACCGTGGCCACAATGATGAGATCTACCCTCTCCGGATCAAGCCCGGCTTTGGCCAGGGCTTCCCTCGCCGCGACAAGGGCCAGATCTGAAGCGGCCGTCTCCGGCCCGGCCACGCGCCGTTCCCTGATTCCGGTGCGGCTTACGATCCATTCATCTGATGTATCCACCATTTGCTCGAGATCATGATTGGTGAGCACGCGCTCGGGGAGCGCCTTCCCCCAACCTTCGATTTTCACCCCGCGCAGACCCTGCATCCTCACTCCTCGCTTCCTTGAACGTCCTGTGCCTGAGCGGCGACCTGAGCAATCTTGCCGATTACATCCTGCTTTAAAGATTCCCGCGCCACGCGGATGGCGTTTCTTATCGCCCGCGCATCTGAAGAGCCGTGGCTGATGATGGTAAGGCCCTTCAGGCCAAGAAGGGGCGCCCCTCCGTACTCCGCATAGTCCATTTTCTTCCGCAGCCGCCTAAATGCCGGCCCGGCCAGGTAGGCGCCGAGCCGACCGCCGACGCTGGCCACAAGTTCCCCCTTGAGAAGGGTAAAGAGCCCCTCCGCCAAACCCTCGGCGAACTTGAGGAGAACATTCCCGGTAAAGCCGTCGCAGACAATAACGTCGGCCGCTCCTAGCGGAACGTCCCTTCCTTCGACGTTACCGACAAAATTGAGCCCGGAAGCGGCAAGCAGCCGGTACGCCTCCTGGAGCTCGGGCGTACCCTTTTCTTCTTCCGCCCCTACATTTAGAAGTCCCACCCGCGGCCGGGCCCGCCCAAAGGTAGCCTCCACGTAAATACTTCCCATCTGCGCAAACTGGAGTAGGTAGCGCGGCTTCACTTCCGCGTTGGCCCCGGCATCGATTAAGACGGCAAAGCCTCGCACGGTCGGCAGCGGTGCGGCGATGGCCGGCCGCTCGATTCCCGGCAGGCGGCCCAAAGTAAACAGGGAAAAGGCCATGGTTGCCCCCGTGTTGCCGGCCGAGACCAAAGCCCCGGCCCGGCCCTCCTTGACGAGGCGCGCCCCTACGGCCAGGGAGCTGTCTTTTTTCTGGCGGAGCGCCGCGGCCGGGTGCTCCCCCATCTCCACCTTTTGGCTGGCCGGCACCACTTCAATTCCCGGACACGGAAGCCCGGCTTCACGCCCTACCTGCTCGATTTCCGCCGGGTCGCCGACGAGGATGATCTCCGCCTCGCCCGCCCTGGCCGCCGCTACCGCGCCCTTTATCACCTCCAGGGGGGCATAGTCGCCGCCCATGGCATCCACTGCGATCTTCACTCTGCGCTGCCCCCTTCCGCCAGCGACACCATGATGAATTTCGCCCGAAACACTTCGCGCCCCTTCGCCTGCGTGCGCACGGCTACGAAGTATTTATTCTGCCGGCGCCTGGTTACCTCAGCCCGCGCCACCAACTTCTCCCCCACGCCTACGGGGAGCTTGTACTTAATGTTGGCCACCCCGGTAAGGGCCACCTCGGCGTCGATCACCGCCAGCGCCAGAGATTCAGCCTGGGCAAAAATGTAGTGCCCGCGCACCACACCTGATTTCTCGAAAACCATGTCCGGAGTGGTGGTCAGAACGGAAAGGGCGCTAACACCCCGCTCGAGCTCATAGAGTTCGCCGACGATCTCTCGCCCGTGCAGCGCCCTCAGCTGGCGGTAGGCTCCCTCGGCTACGCGCCGGGTGCGCGCCCGCACCTCGGGAATAGAAAGTTCCAGGCGGTCGAGGCGGATGGTCTGGCTGCTTACTCCGAAGCGCCGAGCAAGCTCTTCATCGGTGAGAAAGGGATTCTCTTCCACCGCACGCCTTAAGGCCGCCAGCCGCTCCTTCTTCGGCCACCTGCGCGCGCCCATTATTAGCACCTACCTTTATTACCTGGTCATAATGGTAGCTTGTAATAAAGTATAAACGCCGTACGGCCCTTATGCAAGGGAAAAGCTGGTGGAAAAAGAAAAAAGAAGCAGCTCTAGCTTCTTCTAGAGCTGCCGGACTATATCTTTTCTACTCCGCGTTTTCCACCTTCACCACTTGCTTAGCCCCATAGTAACCGCAGGCCGGGCAAACGCGATGCGGCAGGGTCAGCTCGTGACACTGCGGGCAACGGATGAGCCCGGGCACCGTGAGTTTCCATTGCGCGCGCCGCCGGTGGGTACGGGCGCGGGACATCTTCTTCTTTGGTACAGCCATGCTGGCACCCCCTGTCTCATGCTATTCTTGCTTGAATAAGTCGCGGAGAACGGCCAGGCGCGGATCCGGTTCTTCTTTCTCGCAGGTGCAGGGCCCCTCGTTGAGGTTTTTCCCACAGCGTGGGCACAGGCCCAGGCAATCCTGGCGGCAGAGAGGCTTCATGGGAAGTGCCAGATAAAGAGTATCGCGAACGTCTTCGGTAATGTCGATCCGGTCGCCGGTGAACCCTCTAACCTCCAGATCCTCGTCCTCCGGCTCTTCAACCTTTTTCTTTTTCACTTCCCTGTAACCGATGACAAACGGCGCGTCCAACGCATAGGGAAAGCGTTCTAGGCAACGGCTGCACGTAAGGAGCAAGCTGGTCTCAAGCCGGCCGTTGGCCAAGAGAAGCTCTCCCGTATTGGTCAGCGTGAGTTTAACCGTCACCGGGTCAAGCAGCTCGACCTCTTCGCCGCCCCAAGTAATAGCACCCCAGCGCTCTTTAAGCTCCACCTTGAGGCTGGCGCCGACAGAATACCTGATGGAGCCGACATCAACCTCCACGCGCCTCACCTGCTCAACGTTTGTATTATACTTTTCCGGGTGGTGCCTGTCAATGCACACATCTTTAGCCCAAGAGCTCGGCCGTCTCCTGGGCGATCATGAGCTCTTCGTTGGTCGGAATAACCAGGATGCGCACTTTGGAGGCAGAAGTTGCCACGTCCGCCTCTTGCCCCCGCACCCGGTTTTTCTCCTCGTCGAGCTCTGCCCCGAGGAATTCTAGGCCGGTGCAGATCATGCGCCGGATCAGGTCGCTGTTTTCACCGATACCAGCCGTAAAGACAATCGCATCCAGCCCGCCCATAGCCGCCGCGTAGGCGCCGATGTACTTGCGGGTAAGGTAGGCCAGGACGTTGAGCGCCAGCTGGGCGCGCTCATTGCCTGCGGCGGCCGCTGCCTCGATGTCGCGCGCATCGCTGGACACACCGGAAAGGCCGAGCAGCCCGCTCTTCTTGTATAAGATGTCGTTCATTTCACCCGGGGTGAGGTTTTCCTTCTCCATCAGGAAGGGTATCACGGCCGGGTCAATATCGCCGCAGCGCGTCCCCATGATCGTCCCGGAAATGGTTCCGAAGCCCAGCGAAGTATCCACCGAGACGCCGCCCTTGACGGCAGTAATACTGGAACCGTTGCCCAGGTGACAGGTGACGAGCTTGAGCTCGGTAAGGGGCCGGCCCAGGAGACGGGCCGCCCGCCGGGCTACGTACTTGTGGGAAGTACCGTGGAAGCCGTACCGCCGGATACCGTATTTCTCATAGAACTCATACGGCAGGCCGTAAATGTAGGCCTCTTTGGGCATAGTCTGGTGAAAGGCCGTGTCGAAGACCGCCACCTGGGGCACACCGGGCAGTAAGGCCTGGCAGGCCTCGATGCCGATGATGTTGGCCGGGTTGTGTAGGGGCGCCAGGTCAGAGCATTCTCGCAGCGCCGCCATAACCTCTTCATCGATCACCACAGAGCGGGCAAACTTCTCTCCGCCGTGAACGACACGGTGGCCGACAGCCGCGATTTCGCCCAGGTTTTTGAGCGCCCCATGCTCCGGGTGGAGCAAAGCATCGATAACCAGCTGAATGGCCACTTTGTGGTTAGGGATCTCCTTTTTGATCTCCGTCTTCGTCCCGTTGGTTCGATGGGTGAGGAGGGAGCCTTCAAGGCCAATGCGTTCTACCAGGCCCTTGGCCAGGACCTCTTCACCCTCCATATCGATGAGTTGATACTTTAGGGACGAACTGCCGCAATTTATAACCAGAATCTTCACTTTGCCACCAGCTCCTTTTCTTTGAGGGCGCCGCGCATCCGGCCTACGCCCCCTGCACAGCGGTAATTGCGATCACGTTGACGATGTCCTCTACGCTCGCCCCGCGCGAGAGGTCGTTAACCGGTTTAGCCATTCCCTGCGAAACCGGCCCGATGGCTTCGGCCTTGGCCAAGCGCTGCACGAGCTTGTAACCTATGTTCCCGGCCTGCAGGTCGGGGAAGATGAGGACGTTGGCCCGCCCGGCCACCGGGCTGTCTGGGGCTTTGCGCCGGCCGATTTCCGGGATGATGGCCGCATCAAGCTGCAGCTCTCCGTCGAGAAGGAGATCCGGCGCTTTCTGGCGGGCAATGGCCGTCGCCTTGACCACCTTGTCCACCAGCTCGTGCTCGGCGCTCCCTTTGGTCGAGAAGGAAAGAAGGGCTACCCGCGGTTCCATGCCTACAAGCGACCTGGCCGTTTGGGCCGAAGCTATGGCAATGGCGGCCAGTTCCTCCGGGTTGGGATTGGGGTTTAGGGCGCAGTCGGCAAAGACGAACACCCCTTCCTCCCCAAAGGAACAATCCGGCACCACCATGATAAAGGCGCTGGAGACGAGCGGAATACCCGGCGCAGTCTTGATGATCTGGAGGGCCGGGCGGAAGGTATTGGCCGTAGTATTCACCGCGCCGGAAACGTACCCGTCGGCATCTCCCTCCTTAACCATCATCGCCGCGTAATACATCGGGTCGGCAACCAGCCTCCGGGCATCATCGAGGCTGAGCCCCTTTTCTTTCCGAAGTTCGTACAGGGCTGCAGCGTACCGTTCCGCCTCCGGCGACTTCGCCGGGTCGATAATGTCCATTTCCGCGCTTTGGCCACCGGCCTCCTTAAGGGCCGCGCGGACCTCCTCTTCCTTGCCGAGCAAAATGGGGCGCGCCAGGCCCTTTTCTTTAGCAATGAGCGCGGCGCGGACGGTCCTCTCTTCCGCCCCCTCCGGTAGCGCGATGGCTTTGCCCAACCGACGAGCCTGCTCGTAGATATGGTTCATCACGTCCATAGCATCCTCTGGCATCCTACCTGCGGTCCTCCCGCAGGCGACCTCCCTGGCCAGAATCCACTCCTTTCCGCCTAATTTTCCCTTCGCGTGAAGGGTCGAACAGGGGAGGCTCGTTACTAAACCCGCGAGCTTTCATTTTGCTGCACCGTCAGCCGCGGCCCGCAGAGAAATATGTTGCCTACGCCTTGTTCCTCTTCGACATTGCCCGGTGATTTCCTGCTGCCCGGCCGACAGTCGGCCAGGTTTACTCGGGTGCGTTAAGACATACAGCCGTCTTTTTTTCCCAGGCCGTCCTGATCTCCGGCACGGCCCTTTCAGCTGCCGCGCGCCCCAGGCGTATAAGCTCTGCGCCCCGGTCCAGCCTTAGGGCACTGAATTCACCCACCGGCGGGCGAATAAAAACGTCTGCCGTCCGGGCTTTGAGCCGCATAACCTCTTCCTGCATGATGTCGATGGCCTGCATGGTAATCTCGGGGAGGCTGCGGAGGCGGCTGGCCTTGAGGCTCGGTCCTACGTCCACGGCTACCACCAGCTCCGCACCCATCTCTTGGGCCACCTGTACCGGAACCCGGTCTACTAAGCCGCCGTCGACCAGTAACCGGCCGCGGTAACGAACGGGGACAAACACGCCGGGTATGGCGCAGCTGGCCAGGACCGCCTCTACCACCCGGCCTTCGCGCAAGACTACCTCTTCCCCCGTTTGCAGGTCGGTAGCCACTACCGCTAGAGGAATACAAAGATCGGCAAAGGTCTTTCCCCGCAGGAACAGGTTTAGAAAGCCGCGCAGTTTTTCGCCACCGATGAGGCCCGGCCCGGGCAGAACGAAGTCCACCAGGTGTTTTAGTCGCAGACCCTTGGCCACTTTTTCCAACTCGTACAGGTCGACGCCGGCAGCGAAAAGAGCCGCCACCAGTGCCCCCACACTGGTGCCGGCCAGATACTGCATCTCAAACCCTGCCTCCTGAAGCACCTGGAGCACGCCGATATGGGCCAAGCCCCGGGCGGCCCCTGCCCCGAGCGCCAGCGCGATTCTCACATTCACCCTTCTTCCCCTCCCTGCGGCGGCCGGCCCTCTGGCATATTCCTGCCTCCCTGCCAATATAATCTCAAAGGAAATTACCGAGCCCAGAGAAGGAGGCTTCAAGCGCATGGCTCATCTCCTCAGGCGCACTCACCTCAAAGGGTACCTCTGGGCGTACACCATGGCCGGAGTCGCCGTTATTCTAACCGTCTCTATGGTACGTTATCCCGACGTGGCCTTTAAAGCCGCGGTCCACGGGCTGGGCGTTTGGTTTGAAATCGTTTTTCCGGCCCTTTTGCCCTTTTTCATTTTCTCAGAAATACTCATGGGGCTGGGCGTAGTTCACGCCATGGGCGTGCTTTTAGAACCTTTTATGCGCCCCCTCTTTAACGTGCCGGGAGTCGGATCTTTTGTCATGGCCATGGGTCTGGCCTCCGGGTACCCCATCGGCGCCATCCTCACCGCCAAACTGCGCAAACAAAAGTTATGTACGCGCGTCGAAGCGGAGCGATTGTACTCCTTCTGCAACACTGCAGACCCGCTTTTTATGATCGGCGCCGTGGCCGTGGGCATGTTCGGCATTGTGCAGCTGGGGGTAGTCATCTCCCTTTCCCACTACATCAGCGCTCTCTTGGTCGGCTTAGTCCTGCGCTTTTATGCCGCCGGCGATCGCGAGCGAATAACGCAGGATATCGGGCGGGGCAACGTCTTTATCCGCGCCCTTAAGGCCCTCTACCGGGCACGGGTTGAGGACGGCCGCCCGTTCGGCCGGCTTCTCGGCGACGCCATTCGTCAATCGGTAAACACCCTGCTGGTCATCGGTGGTTTTATTATGCTCTTTTCCGTGGTTATTCGAATCGCCATTACGGTAGGATTCACCGCCCTCTTAGCCGGAGCTTTTGGGCACACCCTCCGCCTTTTCGGGCTGGACCCCCACCTGGCGCCCGCACTGGTCAGCGGCCTCTTCGAGATCACCATCGGCAGCGATCTCGCCGCCAAGGCCACCGACGCCGGCGGTAGGGCCCTTCCCTTGGTGCAGCGCACCGTAGTTGCCGCCGCCATCATAGCCTGGAGCGGTCTTTCCGTCCATTTCCAGGTGGCCGCCATGGTAAACGACACCGACCTGCGCCTTACGCCCTACATCCTGGCCCGCGCGCTCCACGCCGTTTTCGCCGGAATCGTCGCCTACCTTCTCATGCCGCACGTGATGCACTCGAGCGCCCCCTTAGTTCTTCCCGTCTTTGCTCCTGGTGTAGAGATAGACCCCGGCGCCTTCTGGCACTGGCGAATCGTACAGCTTGGGCTTTACCCGCTCCTCCTTCTTTTCCTGCTCGGCCTCTTGAACGGCCTCCTGACCACGCTGCGCCGCGCACGGCTTGTGTCCTTCTTTCTCCGTCGCTAGCTACTCCTTGGGTTTCAACGCCTCGCGCCCGTGGCGGATGCTAGCCAAGGCTTGAGTGAGGTATTCTTCAAGGCGGCTGAGTACCCCCTCCGCATATTCGTTGGCTCCGGCCCGGATCTCCCGGGCTATTTTCTGGGCTTGGGCAGTAAGTTCTTGGGCTTTCTCCTGGGCCTGTTTAATAATCTCGTGCTCTTCCACCAATTTCTGGGCGTAGGCCTGGCCCTGTTCGGCCAGCTTGCGCGCTTCTTCCTCAGCTTCTTTAAGGTAACGCTGGCGCTCCTTTACCAGCCAGCGCGCCTGCCGGATTTCTTCCGGCAGGCTATGGCGGAGCTGTTCAATGAGTTCGATGATCTCATCTTCGCCGAGCAGGATCTTTCCGGTAAGCGGAATGCGCGGCGCCTGTTCAATGAGGGCCTCCAACTGGTCGAGTTGATCGAAAACATCCACCTGCTTTCCCCTCCCCACTTCTAGCCGACCTTGTACTTCTCCCTAAGCTTTGCTTCCACCACCGGCGGTACCATGTCCCGGATGCATCCACCGTAACTGGCTACTTCCTTAACAATGCTGGAACTTAAAAAGCTGTACTCGGAGCTGGTCATCATAAACAGCGTTTCGATCCCGTCATCCAGTTTCTTGGTGGTAAGAGTCAGCTGAAATTCGTAGTCGAAGTCGGAAATGGCCCTAAGGCCCCGGACGACGATATTCGCCCCCCGCCGTCGCACGTACCGTACCAAAAGCCCATCGAAGCTATCTACTTCTACATTCGGCAGGTCGGCCGTAACGGCACGTAGCATCTCGACGCGCTCTTCGGTAGAAAAAAGCGGTTTCTTATTGGCCTGGCGTCCCACGGCCACAATCACGCGATCGAAAATACGGGCAGCGCGGCTGATGATGTCTAGGTGGCCGTTGGTAACCGGATCAAAGCTCCCTGGATAGACGGCTATAGGCATGAGAATCTCCCTTTCGTTTTAAGTCAGGCTAAATTGCGTTCCAGCCGGTAAAAACTCAGCGCCGTGTCTCCATAGCGCTCGCACCGTACGCGCACCATAGCCCCGGCACGCTCAGGCACCCCCTCATCCCGAGCATGTTCAAGCGTTAGGATCCCATCGACGGCGAGCACGGACGGCGTGATCTTCTCAAGCAAGATCCCGGCAAAACCCCGCCGGTAAGGAGGGTCAGCAAAGATCAAGTCGTACGGCCCGGCAGGGTGAACACTGCGGCCCAGAAAGGCCACAGCGTCGCTTCTAATTACCTGGGCCTCGGCGCTAAAACGGCACTGGTTTAAGTTGGCGCGGATGGCAGCCAGGCTAGCCGGGTGGTTGTCCACAAAAACGGCGTAGCTGGCGCCGCGGCTCAAGGCCTCGATACCCAAAGCACCGGTGCCGGCAAAGAGGTCCAGAACGCGGGCCCCCGGTATCCGTCCTTGAAGAATGTTGAAGAGGGCTTCCTTCACCCGATCGGCAGTCGGGCGTACTCGTAGCCCGGCGGGGCAAAGGAGCCTTCGCCCACGCTCTCGTCCGGCGATAACGCGCACCTTCCCACTCCCTGTCGGGAAAATCAACCCTTTACGCGGTCATGCGTTACTTCCCGCGCTTTCTTTATTTTACCACATGCCTGCCGGGAAAACCACGGCTTCAAGAAGGCAAACGGGGGCGCGCTGGAGCCCGGCTGGGTGCTCCACCGCTCCCCCGTTCGGAGTCTAGGGTTAGAGGCGCATCTCCGGTACCGGCCCTTTAACGATGAGGTCGGCTTCGGTTGCCGCCTTCACCTGATCCACCGAAACCCCCGGGGCCACTTCTTTAAGAACCAGCCCCTCCGGCGTAACCTCCATAACGGCGAGCTCGGTAATGATGAGGTCGACCACCTTGGCTGCCGAGAGCGGCAGGGTGCACTTTTTGAGAATCTTAGAACGGCCCTTCTTGTCCGTATGCTGCAGGGTGCAGATGACCCGCTTAGCTCCCACCAGAAGGTCCATGGCTCCGCCCATGCCCGGAGACCATTTGCCGGGAGAGAGGGGTAGAGCCCAGTTGGCAATGTTGCCCTCCTGATCAACTTCCAGCGCCCCAAGGATGGTGGCATCCACATGGCCGCCGCGGATGATGGCGAAAGACATGGCCAGGTCGAAGGTGGAGCCGCCGGGCAGGATGCGGGTGGGCTGGCAGGCAGCATCGGCAATATAAGGATCTTCTTCGCCCAAGCGGGTTACCGCCTCAAAATTCAGGATGCCGTTCTCGGCCTGAAGGATGACCTCCACCCCTTCCGGAATGTAGGACGCTGCCAGAACGGGGATGCCGAACCCCAGATTCACCACATAGCCGTCCTTGAATTCTTGAGCCGCCCGCCGGGCAATGAGCTCGCGCGCATCCATTTCTTCTTCCCCCTTTTACGCCAGCTTCTTGTTCTTAATCCAAAGTTCGCGGAAAATCTCCCGCGTTTTTTCTTCGCCGTAGCCTTTGACTACTGCATCCACCAAGATGCCCGGCGTTCCTACCCGATCGGGTTCAATCTCGCCCGGTTCTACCACATAGTCCACTTCGGCAATCACGTAGTCCGCCGCCAGGGCCATGATCGGGTTGGAGTTGGGGGTACCGCGGTAGAGGATGTTGCCCATTTTATCGGCTTTATAGCCGCGAATAATGGCCACATCGGCCCTGAGCGCCGTCTCTACCAAGTACACCTTTCCATCAATCGTTACCTTTTGCTTCCCCTCCTCCATCAGGGTGCCCACCCCCGTCGGGGTAAGGATACCGCCCAGGCCGGCGCCGCCGGCGCGGATCTTCTCAATCAACGTGCCTTGGGGGTAAAATTCCACTTCCAGCTCGCCGTTCTTGTACTGCTCGACTGCCGCCGGGCAGGTGCCGATGTGCGAACCGATGTATTTTTTTACCTGGTGGTTTTCAATCAGCTTCCCGATCCCGAACCCGCCGCCGGGGTAGGCGTTTACGGCCGTAATCAAGGTGAGGTCCTTCACGCCGAGCTTTACCAAGCGGTCGATGGCCGCTAGCGGCTCGTTCAAGCCCAAAAAGCCGCCGATCATGATGGTCATGCCGTCCTTGATGTGGCTCAAGGCTGCGTCGAGAGAAACCTCTTTCGACTTCATGGCGTCCACTCCTTTCTGAAGTTTGGCTAGAAAGTAGTTTGCCCGCGGGTACAAAGAACTACTTGTGGGCACCGAGGGCTGCAATGAGGGCGGGAATTACCTCGCGCACGTCCCCAACAATCCCGTAAGTGGCTAAGTTGAAGATCGGGGCACTCGGGTCCTTGTTGATGGCCACCACGACTTTGGCCTTCTCCATGCCCACGGTGTGCTGGACCGCGCCCGAGATGCCACAGGCAATGTAAAGCTTGGGCGCTATAGTTTTGCCGCTTTGACCGATCTGATAGGCGGCATCGATCCAGCCTTCATCCACCGGCGGCCTCGTTGCCCCCACTACCCCGCCGAGGGCCCGGGCCAGCTGATAAAGAAGGTTGAAGTTTTCCTTGGAGCCCATGCCGCGGCCGCCGGCCACAACCACATCGGCTTCTTCTAGCTTAGAAGCCTCTTCGACTTCCGCAATCACTTCCCGAACGCGCGCCACCAAATCGGCCTGCTCTAAATGCACCGGCACTACCTCCACGCGTCCTTCCCGCCCGGCATCTTTTTCCGGGGCGGGAAAGACGTGCGGCCGCACGGTGGCCATTTGGGGCCGGTGACGGGGAATCACGATGTCGACCATCACGTTATCACCATAAGAAGGCTTCGTCTGAACGAGCAGGCCGTCTTTGTCGAAACTTAGATCGAGGCAGTCGGCGGTAAGGCCCGTCCTGAGGCGAGCCGCCAGCCGGGGCGCCAGGTCCCGGCCCTGGCTGGTAGCTCCAAAGAGGACCACGTCTGGGTGGCGCGCCTCGATAAGGTCGGTCAGAACGCGAGCATAGGGTAGGGTGCGGTAGAGGGCGAGCTCGGGATGATCGGCAACGAGCACCGTATCCGCACCACAGGCGATAAGCTCGGAAGCGAGTTCCGTTACTCTACTTCCCAAGAGGACCGCAGTAACCTTCCCTCCGGCCCCAGAGGCGAGCGTTCGCGCTTTGCCGACTAGTTCCAACGTCACCGGGGCCAAGCGCCCCTGGTAGGTTTCGGCAACAACCCAAATTTCCTGCATCCTGGTAAACCTCCCTAAACCTAAAGGACTTTCTGTTCCCGGAGCTTGGCCACCAGAGCGCGGGTGGCCTCTTCCGGTTCTCCGGGAAGTATCTCCACATGGGAGGTTCGCTGGGGCGAGAACAAGCGCAACACCCGCGTGGGCGATCCTTTAAGCCCTATTTGGTCTTCGTCAACGTCGAGATCCTTGGCCGTCCAAACGGTGAGCGGCTTCTTGGCCGAGCGCACGATGCCGATGGGGCTGGGGTAACGCGGCGTATTGATCTTACTATCCACCGTCACCACGGCCGGCAGGGGCAGTTCCCAGACGGCAGTGCCCTCTTCACACTCCCGCCAGGCTACGATGGTCTTCCCATCGCACTCGAGCTTCTTCACCATGGTCACCTGGGGCAGGTTCAAACGCTCGGCCAGCTCCGGCCCCACCTGGCCCGTATCCGCGTCCACGGCATGGCGCCCGCACAGGATAAGGTCGAAGGGAGCCAAGCGGCGGATACCCTGGGCCAGGGTGTAGGCGGTGGCCAAAGTGTCCGCCCCGCCCAGGGCCCGGTCGCAGAGAAGGTAGGCCGCATCCGCACCCATGGCCAGGGCTTTGCGCAGGGCTTCCCTCACCTGCGGCGGGCCCATGCTGATAACGCTCACCGTTCCACCGAATTTTTCTCTAAGCCGTAAAGCCTCTTCCAACGCGTTTTCGTCAAAGCTGTTAATGACGCTCTCTGTGCCTTCCCGGATTAGGTTGTGGGTGACAGGGTCCACCCGCACATCCAAAGTAGCAGGCACCTGTTTGATGCAGACGACGATGTGCAAACTGTCCACCTCACGTCAGGCTAGTTCTTTTAGGGTGTTCATGCCGATGACCATGCGCAGGACCTCCGAGGCGCCCTCGCCGATTTCCAGTAGCTTGGCGTCGCGCAGGTAACGTTCTACCGGGTAATCGCGGGTGTAGCCGTAACCGCCGAAAATCTGGATGGCGTCTTTGCAGGTCGACATGGCCACCTCGGCGCCGAAGACCTTAGCCATGGCCGCCTCCGTGGTATAGCGCTGGCCGGCGTCCCTGAGCCAGGCCGCCCGGTAGGTGAGGAGACGCGCCGCCTCGATCCCCATGGCCATATCGGCTATCTTGAACTGCACGGCCTGGAGCTTGGCCAGCGGGCCGCCGAAGGCTTGGCGTTGGTTGGCGTAGCGCCCAGCTGCTTCCATGGCGGCTGTAGCGCAGCCTACGCCCATGGCCCCCACGCAGACGCGGCCGAAGTCCAGGGCAACCATGGCCACCTTAAAGCCCTCGCCTTCCTTGCCCAACATGTTCTCCGCCGGCACCCGGCAGTTGTCCAAAATGAGCTCCGTGGTTACCGAACCCCGGCAACCCATCTTGTCTTCCTTCTTGCCGATGCTGAAGCCCGGGGTTCCCTTTTCCACGATGAAGGTAGAAATCCCACGGGCACCCTTCGTCTTGTCGGTTTTTACGGCAATTACGTACGTCTCGGCGGCTCCGCCGTTGGTGATGAAGGCCTTTGTACCGTTGAGGATCCAGTAGTCCCCGTCGCGCACGGCGGTGGACATGATCCCCGCAGCGTCGGAGCCGGCGACCGGTTCGGTAAGCGCGAAGGCGGCAAGTTTCTTACCGCTCACCAGATCGGGCAGGTACTTCTTCTTTTGCTCTTCCGTACCGAACATGAAGATCGGGTCGGTAGCCAACCAGTGGGCGTCCAGGGTCAGGGCTACGCTGGCCGAGCCCCGCGCCAGCTCTTCAATGGTGATGACCGCCGCCAGCGAACCCATCCCCGCTCCGCCGTACTCCTCCGGGAAGGGAACGCCGAAGAAGCCGCTTTCGCTCATCTTACGGACGATGTCCCAGGGGAGATCATTCGCCCGGTCCATCTCCGCATCGTAAGGCGCAACTTCTTTCTCCGTAAACTCGCGCACGGTCTTTCGCCACAGCTCCAACTCTTCACTCAGCCTAAAGTCCATCCACCTAGCCCCCTACGAATTTCTTAGTCCAACCGCTTCCGGCCGGCCGAGCGGCGGACCAGTTATCTTCTTTTGCAAAAAGCTTGCCAGGTTACCCCGGCCCAAAAAGCGCGACGACCTGCCGAATTTGGCAGGTCGTTAACGCAACAAACCTCTTCCCAAGGCTGGCTTGTTGTGCATTTTTGCATAAGTTCAAGGGTGCTCTTAGCCTGCTACCGGCAAGTACAGCCAGGTCAGGGCTTCTTTATCCCAGTTTTCCAGGCAGGTGATTATGCAGTTCTGCACATACCTTGCGATTCTGCAAGCCTTGCTGGCGGTAGCGTTGCCTTTTTCTTGTCAAAGTAGAAACGTCTATTCCCAGGGCGGCCGCGGCGCTTGCCAGGCTGGGATGTGTTGCGATCGCCTCTTCGATGATTTCTCGTTCGAATTCGGCTACCGCCTCTTTAAGAGTTTGGCCACGCCAGCGGCCGCTGCCGCAGCTGCGCTTTAAACGCGCCGGCAGGTCACCTCGGGTGATGGTGTTCCCCGGCGTGAACACCGCGAGCTGCTCCAGAACGTTTTCCAGTTCGCGCACGTTGCCCGGCCAAGAATAGGCCTGCAGGCAGGCCAGGGCATCGGGAGCAAGTTGCTTTTCCAGCTGATAGCGTTCATTTAGGCGCGCCAAGAACTGGCGGGCCAAGAAGGGAATATCTTCCCGCCGTTCCCTTAGGGCCGGTACGTACACCGGGAGCACGTTAATTCGCCAATACAGGTCCTCGCGGAAACGCCCTTGGGCCACCATCTCTTCCAGGTTGCGGTTGGTAGCGCAAACAAAGCGCACGTCGCTGAAGCGCGGCCGCGTAGAACCAACACGGACGAAAGTCTTAGACTGGAGCACTTCTAAGAGTTTCGGCTGGAGCTCAAGCGGCAGTTCGGCTATCTCGTCGAGAAGGAGGGTGCCTCCCTGCGCCGCCTCCACCAGACCTACCTTACCCTCTTTGCGCGCTCCTGTAAAGGCTCCGCCTTCGTACCCGAAGAGCTCCGACTCGAGGAGCGTGGCAGGAACAGCGGCGCAATTGATGGCCAGGAACCGACCCCGGCCGGAACGCGGGCTGAGAGAATGCAAAAGACGCGCCAGCATAGTTTTGCCCGTCCCCGACTCGCCGGTAAGGAGCACCGTGGAATCAACCTGGGCTACTTGCAGGAGTGAGCGCAGGAGGGACTGCATGGCGGAGCTGTGCGCCACGAGGTTCTTGAGCTCCGGAATTTTCTGAGAACGCTCTTCCCACTCGGCCGGCAGGTGTTCTTTCAAGTAGCGGCTGTTTTCCCAAGCCGTATAGCCGGCCTCCAGTTCCTCTACGTCCTGCACGCTACAAATAACGAGCTTAATCTTCCCCTCGTACCGCACGGGGATGGCCGTGGCCAGCGCCTCGGTTCCATTTCTAAAGCGCACCAGCGAGGTCGCCGTTTGGCCTTCGCTCAGAGCCTGGGCTACCACCGAGTGCGAGTAATAGCCCTCCCGTACCAGGATGCGTACGTTCCGCCCTTCCACTTCCCGCCGTTCGATGCCGCTTATCTTCTCCCAGTTGCGGTTAGCCAAAAGAACGATACCAGCTGCGTCGGTAAGGATAACCCCATCAGAAAGAGAATCCACAAGAAGCCGGAACTCATCCTGGCTGAGCGTAATCGAACCCACAGCCGCCAGTGCGCCGGCCACATTGCTTGAAAGATTGCCGTTCATACTTTTTGGGCTGGTTACCCGCCTCATAGGGATCACCTTCACTTTGGCTGGAATATTTTCCCGCGGGGCTTGCGCGTATAAACACCGGCCGTTTGGGCAATAATCTGAGTAGCTAAGATTTCACTTCTCCCCCATAAGCTCTTTCCTCCGGTTTCTCCTCTCCCAATGGCGGCCCTCCCCGGCCGCCATTAAACTTTCTGCAGGAGGGTGAAAAATGCAAAGCTCAGCGCGCGGCCTTGTCCGCACCGACCTGGCCCTGGAAGCCCGCGAAGCTCTGCTTCAGGAAGCCCGGGGTGAAGTGGCAGGGGTCAACTCCACCACTCGAACCACAGCCCATACACGCGTCACCAAGGTGAAGGTCACCTCCGAAGCCGGAGCCCGACGCCTGGGCAAACCTCCCGGCACGTACATCACTATTGAAGCGCCCGAGCTCAGGCAGGGGAGCCGGGTGGTAGCCAGCGAAACGGCCGAGGTGCTGGCGCAGGAACTGGGCCGCCTGGCCAACCTACCGGAAAAAGCCAGTATCCTCGTCATCGGCCTGGGCAACTGGAATGCCACGCCCGACGCCCTCGGCCCCCGGGTTGTGGACGCGGTAATGGTTACCCGACACCTCTTCGAGTACGCTCCGCAGGAACTCAAGGGAGGCCTTCGCTCGGTGGCCGCCCTTGCCCCCGGCGTGCTGGGCGTTACCGGCATCGAAACGGAAGAGATTGTCAAAGGAGTAGTAGAACGGATAAATCCCGATCTCGTGGTAGCCGTAGACGCCTTGGCCGCCCGCAGCCTAGAACGGGTCTGTACCACCGTACAGCTCACCGACACCGGCATCCACCCCGGTTCCGGCATCGGCAACAAACGCCTGGGGTTAACGGAGCAATCTTTGGGCGTCCGAGTGATCGGCGTGGGAGTCCCCACCGTCATCCACGCCACTACCCTGGCCAGCGACGCCCTAGGCCTTCTGCTCGGGCGCTTAGAAAATACCGGAAGCGAAAGCGGGGGGAACCTGGGTCGCATTTTTTCGCCGGCAGAACGCGAACGGCTTGTCCACAAGCTCCTTCCCGGCCAGTGGGAGGACCTCTTCATTACCCCCAAAGAAATCGATGCCCTCATCGTCGACATGGCCCGCGTCCTCGCCAGCGGCCTCAACGCCGCCCTGCACCCGGGCATAAACTCCGCCGAAGGTGAGCGTTATCTGCAGTAACTTCCCAGGAATGAGGCGGAAATAGGCACAGGGTTTGGGAGTAGTTAAACGGAAGAGCTTTTTAAGCGCTTAACGCCGTCATTCGACGGAGAGGATGTAGTAGTAGAGCGGCTGGCCACCGACATGAAGCTCTACTTCGCAGCCGGGAAAGCGTTCTTGGGTACGCTTCCTAAGCTTCTCCGCCGCCTCCGGTGGAACGTCCCGGCCGGCAAAAAGGGTGATAAGCTCACTCTCGTCGTCTACCATGACCGCCAGAACCTGCTCGGCCACCTCCTCTACTTCCCGGCCGGTAACCACAAGTTGGTCGTCGATGAGGCCCAGGATGTCCCCGGCGGCAATTTCGTGCCCGTTCACGCGCGAGGAGCGGACGGCATACGTCACCTCACCCGTCTTCACTTTTTGGGCGGCCTCAGCCATAAGAGAGGCATTCTTTTCCAAATCCATTTCCGGGTTAAAGGCCACCAAGGCGGCAATTCCCTGCGGAATACTCCGGGTAGGAACCACGGCCATCTTCTTTTGCACCAATCCTTCGGCCTGCCGTGCGGCGAGAATGACGTTCTTGTTGTTGGGCAGCACAAGCACTTCCGGCGCCGGGACCTCTTCTACGGCGTTGACGAACTCTTCCGTGCTGGGATTCATGGTCTGGCCGCCGCTCAGGACCACATCCGCCCCCAGGCTCTTGAAGGCGGCCATGAGGCCTTCACCCTGAGCTACCGCCACGATGCCGATCCGCTTTTTGCCGCTTGCCTCTCCTCCTCCACCCTTAAGGTATTCCCGGTGCTGATCGCGCATGTTGTCGATCTTAATGTCGTGTAGCGTTCCGTAGCTGAGGAGCTCCTCCAATACCTGCCCGGGGTGGTTGGTATGAATGTGCACCTTTACCGCCTCCGCGTCGCCCACCACCAGCAGGCTGTCGCCGTGCCGGCCGAGCTTTTCGCGGATAGCGCCTGCGTCCAGCTCATGGCCGCGCAGAAGTACTTCTGTACAGTAACCGAAGGTAATATTCTGGGGCGTACTCTCCTCCTTCGCTGGGAACAACGGCTCGACTGCTCTGGAAGCGGCAGGTACGGTGCCGGCCGTAGGGCCCACCTCGCGCCCCGTCAGCCCCGCCAGCGCTCCTTCTAGTATCAGCACGAGTCCCTGGCCGCCGGCATCTACCACCCCTGCCTCGTGGAGGACGGGAAGCAGCGAAGGCGTCTTGTCCAGGGCTTCGCGGGCCCCGGCCAAAGCCGCCCGGAGTACTGCTTCTACGTCCCCACCGTCCCGAGCGGCCGCAAGCGCTTTTCGCGCTGCCAGCCGCGCCACGGTAAGGATGGTCCCCTCGACCGGTTTCATTACCGCACGGTAGGCCGTACGCGTTGCTTCCACCAGCGCCTGAGCCACATCCTTCGGCCCTGCCGTCTGGCAGTTGGCTAAGGCCTGGGCCGCCCCGCGAAACAGCTGGGACAGAATAACTCCGGAATTTCCCCTCGCCCCCATAAGCGAACCGGTGCTCGCCGCCGCTGCCACTTTTGGCAGATCATCCGGCCCTTGCATGGCTTCCTTTAAGGCCGCCGCGAGCGTGAGATACATGTTCGTCCCGGTGTCACCATCCGGTACCGGAAACACATTCAGGGCATTCACCTGCTCCTTGTTCTTCTCCAGGTAACGAGCCGCCCCCTGGAGCATGGCGCGCAGGTGGTGCCCCGTTAGTGCGCCTTCTGTCACCGTTTTTGCCCCCCTGGACGTGCCTGGCTTAGTTGTACACCCTGCACATGAACATCTACCCGGGCAACGGTGAGTCCGGTGACGCGCTCCACCGCGTACTTGACCTTTTCCATGGCGTTCTTGGCAACCTCCGAGATGCGCACGCCGTAGCTCACGATGATATGCAGGGTGATGTAAACCTTGTTGCCGTCCATCTTAACCTCTACACCCCGGCTCCAGTTGTCCCGGCCTAAAAGCTCAACAAAGCCATCCGTGAGGCGCCGGGAAGCCATGCCCACTATGCCGTAACACTCCATGACCGCAGCGCCGGCCAGGGTGGCAATCACCTCATCGCCAATGGCTATATTCCCATATTCGGTGCGGCTTTCGCTCAGCATATGCCCGCCCCCTTCCTTGAGCTGTTCCTTCTAAGTATAACTTTTCCCAGCCTCAAGCTCAAGGTAAGGGAGAATTCTTTTCGCATTAAAAAGACCCCCGCCCGACGGGCGAGGGCCACGGAGTACTTTCGGGGCACGCCGCGTATTGCGCCCTACTTCGCACCTACCGTTGTGCCAGCGGGAAGGGTCTTTAGCTCGCCTTCGGTGGCCGCGACCACCACGGCGCCGGCAGCATCGCCGGTTACGTTCATGCAGGTACGGATCATGTCCAGCACGCGATCGATTCCGGCAATCAGGAGGATGCCGTCGAGCGGGAGCCCTACCGCCTGGAGCACCATGGTGAGCATGATCATCCCCGCTCCCGGCACTCCGGCCGTACCGATGGACGCCAAGGTAGAAGTGAGGATAATCGTCAAGTATTGGGGCATCCCGAGCTGGATGCCGTATACCTCGGCAATGAAGAGGGCGCACACTCCCTGGTATATCGCCGTACCGTCCATGTTAATGGTGGCACCCAAAGGCTGGACAAAGCTGGAGATATCTTTGGGCACGCCCAGGTTTTCCTGGGCACAGCGCATGGATATCGGAAGTGTAGCGCTGCTGGAGCAGGTGCTGAAAGCCACCGCCATTCCTTCGAAGAAGCCGCTGAAGAAGCGCACCGGGCTCATACGCGCGAAAAGATAAACAGCCCCAGAGTAAGTGACTATAGCGTGCAGAATACACCCGAGGTAAACGACAAAAATCACCTTGGCCAGCGGGACAAGGACCTCGGGACCGTTAGTTCCCGTCACCCAAGCGATCAGCGCAAAGACACCGATGGGCGCAAACTCCATGACCATCCCGGTAATCTTGTACATGATCTCGGCCGTGCTGTCAAAGAAGTCGTGGAAGGGTTTGCCCTTGTCACCGATCAGGGCTAGGGCCACACCGGCAAAGAGAGCAAAGACGATGATCTGGAGCATATTTTCCGTGACCATGGCATTGATGGGGTTCGTGGGCACCATGTTAAGGAGCGTCTCCACCAAGCCCGGCACGGGCTTGGGCTCAAACTTGCCCACGCTCTTCAAAACAAAGCCGGCACCCGGATGAATCAGCGTAGCGAGTACCAACCCCAAGGTAATCGCAATAGCGGTTGTCATCAGGTAATATACAACGGTCTTTACACCCACGCGTCCCAGTTTTTTCAAGTCTCCAATGCTGGACGCTCCAACCACGAGAGAAGAAAAAACCAAAGGCACAATGAGCATCTTAATAAGCCGGATGAAAAGGTCGCCAAGCGGTTTTAAGGCGGCGGCCGGCGGACCTACTATTAGCCCCACGACAGCACCCAGAACAAAGCCAATCAGGATCTTGACCCATAGCTTCACTTGTGCTTCCCCTCCCTTTCTCTGGCCTAACTTCAGTACCCAGCACTTTTCTTAGGCATCCCCCCTCAAGTTACGGCGCCGCCGCCTTTTTCCAGGTCTTGCGGAATATCTTTTCCTGTGTTAGAATTGTCACATGGGCTCATGACCGCGCTCTTCGTTTTACCTATGCTGGGAGGTGAAAACGTGTCCAAAGTTTGTTTCGTCTGTGGTAAAAAGAGGCAAATAGGAATGCAAATCAGCCATTCGCACATCCGTACCAAAAGGGCCTGGCGTCCAAACATTCAGCGGGTAAAAATCCTCGTCGATGGGGTTCCACGGCGGGTAAATGTATGCACGCGCTGCCTCCGGGCGGGTAAGGTACAGCGGGCCCTCTAAAAAGCGCTTTAAGCGCTTTTTATTTTTGTGCGCCCAGGAGCTTCTCCCGCCTAGCCTGTGCGTGGGCCAGAATGCCGGTTAGATTGACTATGCGGCGCTCGTGCGAACCGTGCCCGATTTCACCTACTTCGTCATAGGCAATAAAACTGAAAAAGAGCCGATTGTCCTCGATTCGCTCTAGCGTGGTTTTAACAGTAACTGTCATGCCCTGGGGTGTGGGAGCAGTGTGTTCTACGTTGATCGCCGTACCCACCGTAACCAAGCCTTCCGGCAGCCGGTGATCCACCGCCTTCACCGCGGCTTCGATCACCAAAGCTGCGAGCACCGGTGTAGCGAACATGGTCTTGAGTGCACCGCTACCGAAGTGGAGGGCCGTATCCGCCTCCGTCACTAGCTTTTGGATGGTAGCGCTAGCCCCTGGCGCCAGTCCTACAGCAGCCACATTCTCACCTCTTTCAGACCTTTACACCAATATTGTAGCATCTCTCTTTCCCCCCAGCAATCCTAAGAATTCAAAAAAAGAGGTTACCCTTCACTGGCCGGTAACCTCAAGCTTGTAGTAGACTTCTTTCACGTCGTCCGTTTCGATCTTTCGATAGAGCTGGTTAATCTCTGCCAGGAGAACTTCATAGAGAATCAGCCGTCGGTACGCTGTGTCGACGAGGCGATAACCGCTGGTCTTGCAGAGAAGCTTTTCGCCCACCTTTCTTCTCTCCCTTCCCTGTCTCACCCCCTATAAGACCTGGGCGCACTCTCACTCGCCGCGGCGAAACACGTTGAGGAGGCCCATCAGGATGCTGCCGAGGAACTTGGGCACACGGATTACGTGGATACGCATTCTATACCCTCCTCGTAATTAATATAGTTTTTGGACGAACCCACGATAGCCGCGCGGCGGGATTAAGAACTCAGGCCGCAGAAGGAGTTGCCCTCACTTTCCCAAGAGGCGGCGATAAGAAGAGTGGGTTAATCACTACCGCCTGGTAATTTTTTGTCTCCTTAACCAGACCTGACGAAGAGATAGCCTCCCAGCGCAGCCAGGAGGAGCCCCAGGAGCATAGTCCAGGCCCAGCCAGGGATCGCCAGAGCAAAGATAATGGCCCCGCCAGCGGCGAGTATTCCACCTATGGCCCTGCCCCAGAACCGCGTCCGCCGTCTCACCTCCTCACCACCTCCTTCTGTACTAGCACCCCCCTGGATTTGCTACATTATATTCCCGCCCCTTTGATTTGGCTCCTCTGCCGCTACAAGAAAGGCCCGGTTCCCCCGGGCACTAGAAGCTGTAGTGGAAAACAAGCAGCACACCGCGCTTTACGGAGATCTTTCCCTCGCTCCCCAAGAGCTCGTTGCTCACCCCAAGGATGGCCGAAGCCTCTAAAGTACTGTCGGTTAGGGAATACTTAAAACCCTCCTCCGTAACCCCCGTAGCCTCACCGAGCACGGGGAAAACGGAGACGATATCGCCGGGCCGGCCGGACAGGGTCAGCTCGCCGCTTACGGCGTACACGGTCACAGGCGGCGCGGCCGCGCACGCTTCAACCCCTTCCCGCGCCAGGCGGGCCAGGAGCATCAAGTTGGCCCAGGTATGATCTAGGCGCGAGCCGATGCCCCCCAAAAGAAGAACCGACCTGGCTCCTTGGGCCAGGGCATAGCGCGCGGCGAGCTCGGTGTCCGTTTCATCCTTCTCCGCCTTCGCCCCAACCAGCAGGCACCCCAGATCTTTTAAGCGCTCCAATTCTTTTTCTCCCAAGGAGTCGAAGTCCCCAACCGTGGCCTGCGGCACATAGCCCAAAGCCAGAAGCGCGGCGGCTCCGGCATCGGCCGCCACGATCAAGTCGGCCCCGGCGAGGTAAGGCCGCACGCGTTCGTCCACTCCTTCCCCCGCCGCCACCACAACGGCCCTCATGCGCCGCCCGCCTCCCCGAGAGATGCCGCGCGAAGCTCAGCGATGGCCGCCCTAAGGTCCGGCCGCCCGAACACCGCCGAGCCGGCCACCAGCACCGTCGCTCCCGCCCTGACTGCCCTAAAGGCCGTATCCGGGCCGATGCCGCCGTCCACCTCGATCGGGACACTGAGTCCCCGCTCTCTGAGCATCTTGGCCAGGGCAGCAATCTTGGGCAGCACCGCTGAAATGAATTTCTGGCCGCCAAACCCAGGGTTTACCGTCATGATGAGCACCATGCCCGCAAGGTCCAGTATGTACTCGAGCACGGCCAGCGGTGTGGCCGGGTTAAGGGCCACAGCCGGGGTCTTGCCGAGTTCCCTGATTTTTTCCAGGGTGCGGTGAAGATGGAGGCACGCCTCCGCGTGGACGGAAATGATGTCCGCCCCGGCAGCAGCAAAGTCCGCGAGAAAAGCGTCCGGGTTGGTAATCATAAGGTGTACATCGAGGGGCACGCTGGTGTGGGCACGGATCGCCCGCACCATTTGCGGCCCGAAAGAAATGTTAGGCACAAAGTGGCCGTCCATTATGTCCAGGTGCAAAAGATCGGCTCCTGCCTTCTCTGCCCGCTCCGCCTCCCGCCCCAGGGCGGCAAAATCGGCCGCCAGGAGCGAAGGCGCTATTTTTACCATTCGTTTTTCCTCCTCCGTTCCCTGAGTTCTCGCACCATCTCGTAGTAGGAAGCCAAACGGCTTGTGGCTACTTCACCGGCGTCGGCCGCCGCGCGCACTGCACATCCCGGTTCCAGCTCGTGCCGGCAACTGGGGTAACGGCACTTAGGTGCCAAAACCGCCAGCTCGGGGAAAAGATAGACCAGCTCTTCCGGGGCCACATCCGGCAGCTCCAAGGCGCTGAAGCCCGGCGTGTCCGCCACCCAGCCACCCCCCGTAAGGGGCAGAAGCTCAACCCGCCTGGTGGTGTGCCGGCCTCGCAGAGTGCGCTCGCTCACCTCGCCCGTGGCCAGGCTTAACCCGGGCTCTAGGGCGTTGAGCAGGCTGGATTTGCCTACTCCCGATTGGCCGGCCAGCACGGTTATGACGCCGGCCAACTCGGACCGGAGCAGGTCGATGTTGGCCCTTGTTTTGCTGCTCACCGCATACGTAACGTAGCCCGCCCGCCGGTAAGGTTCGAGGAGCCCGGCGATTTCCCTTTGGTCGGCCGCCAGGTCGATCTTGTTCAGGCAGACGACCGCCTCCACCCCGGCCGCCTCGGCCTGCACCAGCATACGGTCGAGCATGGCAAAACTGGGAGGCGGAACCTTTACGGCAAAAACGATGAGCGCCTTATCCACATTGGCCACGGGGGGGCGTACCAGGCGCCGGCGGCGCGGTTCAAGCGCCGTGATCACCCCTTCTCCAGGAGCGGTAGGGGTGAAAACCACCCGGTCGCCCACCAAAACTTCTTCCTTTTTCTTCAGGGTGCCTTTCAAAACGCAGCGGTACCTGTCTTCACCCGCCGCGACAAAGAAGAAGCCGCCAATGGCTCGAAAGACTAAGCCGCTCTTACTGTCCACTAGCTCCACCCACCGGATACTCCTTCCAGACCCGCCCGTCGATGTCTACACGCACGGCACTATTAGGCGGCACATCGATGGCCAGCTCGACGGCCGTTCCAGGGGGCAGGCGGCGCCGGTAGACGCGCTGGGTATTCTTCCCGGCCACTACCCAAACCTCCACGAGTTGTTCAGGCGGCCCGTCCGGCACGGTAAATTTCAGGTCGAAAGTGGTGCTTTGGGGTTGCGGCTCCGGTGGCGGGCCCTGGCTGACCACAAGGTCAATGGCATCGCCTTCAGTAACCGGCGTGTTGGCCGGCGGGTCGGTTCGGATTACTTTGCCCGCACCGTAGATGTTGCTCGGTTCTTGGGTAATCCGTCCTACCTTGAGGTTAAGCGTGTTTAAGAGATCCTCGGCCTGGGAAAGATCCTGCCCAGCCAAGTTGGGCAGGAGGCGGCTCAGCGGAGGCGGACCCAGCGAAAGTACCAGGGACACACGGCTTCCTACCTCCACCGGCGTTCTGGGAGCCGGGTCCTGCGCCACCACCAGGCCGGCAGGGGTTACGGCATCGTACTCTTCGCGGACCGTCCCTAGAACCAGTTTCCTGTCCGCCAGCGCCGCCTCCGCCGCCGTACGGGTTTGCCCGCGCACGTCCGGCACCTCTACCTTTTCCGGCCCTAGGCTCAGCACCACCTCCACTTCTTCGCCGACGCCGGCCTTGCGGGGCGTGCCTGCTTCCGGCTGTTGGGCCAGCACAATACCCGGGGCTTTATCGCTGTGTTCAGAGCGCAGCACTTTGTATACCAGGCCCTTTTCTTCTATCAGCCGGCGTGCTTCGTCCGCCGGCCGTCCCACCACGTCCGGCACGTTCACTATCGGAACCAGGAAATAGGAACGGAAAGCCAGGAACCCGCCCACCAATAGGCCGAGGAAGACGAGCGCCACCGCCGTCCAAACCAGTCCGCCCTTCCTCTTGCGCGGCCTTACCGCCTCGGTCGGAAGGGGCGCCATCGTCGCCGGGCGCAGCACGCGGGTAGGCTCCTCCTCGACCGGTTCCAGGCCGAGAAAGGCCTTCAGCGCCTGCTGCAGCTCTCCTGCCGTTTGGTAACGCTCGGCCGGGTCGCGGGCCATGGCTTTCAGAATGATCCTCTCTAGGGCCTCGGGTACTTCAGGTCGTAGCGCGCGCGGGCTCGGTGGGTCGGAGTCCAGGTGGCGAAGAGCGATGGCAATCGGTGAATCGCCTTCGAAGGGCAGCTTCCCCGTTAACAGCTCATATAGGACCACGCCCAAGGCGTAAATATCCGATCTGGCGTCCACCGCCGCACCTCGCGCTTGCTCGGGGGAGAAGTAGTGCACGGACCCCAGAACCACCCCCGTCTCCGTCAGGCTGGAGGCGGCGGCCGCGCGGGCTATGCCGAAATCGGTAACCTTTACCTGGCCCTCAGGGGTAATAAGGATGTTATGGGGCTTTATGTCGCGATGGATGATACCTCGCTGGTGCGCGTGGAAAAGCGCGGCCGCTATCTGCCGGCCGATTTCCGCTACCGTCCGCGGCGGCAGCGGTCCCTCGGCGCGCAGGTAGTCTTTGAGGTTGCGGCCGGGCACGTATTCCATCACGATAAACTGTTTACCGTCTTCTTGGCCGACGTCGTATATGGACACGATATTAGGATGGGAAAGCCGGGCGGCAGCCCGCGCCTCCCGTTGGAAACGATCTAGAAACTCTTGGTTTGCAGCATACTGATCGCGAAGGAGCTTTATGGCCACGAGCCGGTCCAGCAGGGTGCAACGGGCCTTGATCACCACCGCCATGCCGCCCGCGCCAATAGTTTCCATCAGCTCATACCGCCCAGCCAGGAGTTCTGCCATCTACCTCACCACCTCAAGGGCCGTCTCGAAGAGCTCGCGCGCAATAGGAGCCGCCACCGTCCCCCCGCTCCCGCCGTTTTCAACCACCACAGCCACCGCCACCCGCGGCGCACCTGCCGGCGCAAAGCCCACATACCAGGCGTGCGGTTTCCCGTGGGGGTTTTCGGCAGTTCCCGTTTTACCGGCTACCTTCATTCCGGGGAGCTGGGCCGCCTGCCCCGTCCCGTGTTCCGTCACTTCTACCATAAGCTCGGTCAGAGTCTTGGCCACGCCGGGAGACATGGCTACCTCCAGCCTTTCAGGTACGGTCTTGCCAACAGTCCAGGCACCCAAGCGGCGCTCTTGAACCAAGTACGGCCGCATGATCACGCCGCCGTTGGCAATGCCGGCGGCAAGGAGGGCCAGCTCCAGCGGCGTTGCCAGAACCTCGCCTTGGCCGATGGCCCGCTGGGCCGTCTCTCCTTTCCCCGGCCTACCCCGGGGAAAGGAACTTACCGCCACCGGGAGGTCAAAGGGCAGGCCAGCATTAAACCCGGCTTGTTCCGCCTGCGCGGCCAGCGCTCCGTTCCCGATCTCCAAGCCCAGGCGGGCAAAAGTTACGTTGCAGGAGACGGCCAGCGCACGGGCCAGGTCGAGGGTACCGTGGGCCCGCAGGCAGTGAACCGTATATCCCGTAAGCTTAAGTTCGCCCGGGCAAAAGTAGCGGCGCGTGAGAACATCCGGGTTGCGGCTGAGCGCTGCAGCCGCCGTAACGAGCTTGAACGTCGACCCAGGGGGATAGAGCCCTTGTGTGGCCCGGTTGAGCAGCGGAGCTGCTTCGTCCCGGCTGATTTCCTCCCAGTCCCGGCTTACCGTTGCCGGGTCGAAAGAGGGCTGACTGGCGAGTGCCAGCACGGCGCCCGTCCGCGGGTCCAGCACCACCGCCGCGCCCTTCTTCCCGGCCAGAAGGCGCATGGCCTTCTCCTGCAGGCCAGCATCAACAGTCAGGACGAGGTCTTCGCCCCGGGCGGTTAAAGGTAGGTTAAAACCCAGGGCTGACCAAAGGAGCGGGCGCCCGCTCAGCTCGGCAGCATAGCTGGCCTCTAGACCCGTAGCTCCCAGTCTCCGGTCCAGGTAACCCACGATAGGTCCCCAGGCCCAGCCCATGCTGTAGCGGCGCGGTCCTCCGATCACCTTGGTTTCCGCTACAACTTCGCCACCTCTAGCATAAATTCCTCCCCGCAGGCTCTGGTTATCCCAACCAGCCAGCCGCCGGCTGTTGGCCGGCGTGGACATTAGTTTCTCCCGCTGGAATACGGTCAGGTTGGTGAGCATAAGCATGACAATGCTAAAACCCACCACAAAGGCGCGGAACAGGTAGTGGGTGTTTTTTTTCATGCCGCCGGCCCCTCTGCCGAAAGAAGTAAGAGAAAACCAAAGCTTATGAGCGTGCTCACCAAGGAGCTTCCACCGTAGTTGAAGAGAGGCAGCGTAAGGCCGGTGAGCGGAATAAGGCGCAGGGCCCCACCTAAGATGACTAGAGACTGCAAGGCAAACAAGCTGGTCAGGCCTACCCCAACCAGGGCCGAAAAGTCGTCATTCGCCGCCAGCGCCGCGCGGAAACCGCGCTCGGTAAGAATGAGGTAAAGGGCGACGAGAGCCAGGGACCCGGCCAACCCCGTTTCTTCGGCCCAGGCGGCAAACGTAAGATCGGTAGTTACTGCCGGGATGAGCTGGGCCTGCCCCTGTCCAAAACCGGCTCCCAAGATTCCGCCCGCGCTTACGGCCAGAATCGACTGCACAAGCTGGTACCCGCTCCCTCCGGCCTGAGCCCAGGGGTTGAGCCAGACATCAATGCGTGCGCGGACGTGGTCAAAGAAGCGGTAGCCCACAAAGCCCCCGCCCGCTAAGGCCACAAGCCCCAAGAAAAGGTAATCAAGCCGAGGCGCCGCCACGTAAAGTTCACAGGCGAAAAGGCCGAAGATAAGGAGCGCCGTACCCAAGTCGCGCTGGCCTACCATAAGGGCCAGCGCGAGGAGCAAAACCAGCACTAAAGGTCCGAAGTAAGCCGGATGGGGTAAGGTCAAGATGCCGACCCGCCATCCGCGCACCATAAGCAGTTCCTTACGTCCGGCTAAATACCCGGCTAGGGCGAGACTGAAGAGTACCTTCGCCGGCTCGGAAGGCTGAAAACGCACCGGTCCCACCACAAGCCAGCTGCGTGCTCCGTACACCTCAACGCCGAAAAAGAGCGTTGTAGCCAAAAGAGCCAGTCCGAGAACAAGAAAAAGCGGCCACCAGCGCCTGAGGCTGGCGACAGACGGTAGAAACGCCACTACTGCCAGCGCCGAGCCCAACCCCAAAATGGCCCAGATAACTTGCCAGAAAGCACTCCGGCGGTCCAGGTGGTAAAGTACGGCGATGCTGAGAAGAAGCGGTACCGCAATAAGCGGCAATATCAGTTCATCGGCGCAGAGTTCCAGGCGCCCCAAGACGATGTGCGCAAGCCAGAGCGCCAGAGAAACAGCCAGCGGGTAAAGCCAAGCTAAGGGCTCCCGGGGCTGTACGGCTGCCCACACCAGGGCGAAGGCCAAAAGGCCTAGAACAATGGCGGAAAACAGGAGTTCCCCTTCCGTGGTTCTCCCTTCCGACTTCCTCATGCCTCTCTCCCAGCCTCAAGCAGCACTACCGTCACGTTATCTCTCCCACCGCGGCTGTTGGCCAGCTGCACCAGCTCCGCTGCCGCACGGCTCCGAGGGGCCGCATTCAGCACCCCTTCCAGCTCGGCATCGGTCACCACCCCGGTAAGCCCGTCGGTGCAGAGCAGAAAGACGTCGCCCGGCCGCACCCCTTCGTGCCGTATATCCACCTTAAGCCTCGGTTCCGTCCCCAGGGCCCGGGTAAGGATGTTCCGGTGGGGGTGGAAACGGGCCTCCTCCGGTGTGAGCGACCCCTGATTGACCAGCTCCTGAACCAGGGAGTGGTCCTCGGTGAGGAGTTCCAACTTCCCATCCCGTAGCCGGTAAACCCGGCTGTCACCCACGTGGGCGAGCTCTGCCTCCTGACCGTGGACGAGGAGGGCGCTGAGAGTAGTGCCCATACCAGCAAAAGCCGGACGGCTCCGCGCCAGGCGATTAACCTCGCGGTTGGCCTGGGCTATGGCCTGGACGAGAAGCTCCTGACAGGCCGCGCCGTCCTTCCCGCCAGGATTGGCCGCCTCAACTACCCGGCCGATAACCTCTACGGCCACCCGGCTGGCTACCTCGCCCGCCCGATGGCCGCCCATGCCGTCGGCCACTAAGGCCAGGTACCAATCCTCGCCGCCGCCCAGCCAGTAGGCATCTTCGTTGTTGGCGCGCACGCGGCCGACATCTGTTTCTGCCCAGCTTCTCAGCACGCTACTCACCCTCCCGCAAACCCGGATAGCGACTGCCTACGTTTCTTTGTCTGCGTCCTGCTGCTCCCAGATCACGCTCTATGGCTTTAACTATACTGTAGAGAAACCGGTAGAAAAAAGCAAGGAACAGGATATGCACCAGAAGGCGCAGGATCGTCATCACCGGCATGGTCCTCACCTCCGGTATTCCAGGCAGGTTGAGCCTAAAGTAATCTGATCCCCCGGCTTTAGCTCGGCTTCGGTAACCGGCCGGCCGTTTACCCATGTCCCGTTCAGGCTGCCGAGGTCCCTGAGAAAGAGCTTATCCCCCCTCCAAGTGAGTTCCAGATGCACGCGCGATACGCCAGGATCGTGCAGCACCACATGGTTGGTCTCGCGCCGCCCTACATAGACTTTCTCGCCCCACAGGGTGAAGACGGTACCTTCATCCGGCCCTCTTATGACAGCCAGAGAAGGGGGCGCCGCCCGCGCGTTCGCTTCCCTGGCGCGCGGCAGGCGGAAGGTAATAGTCGCCTCCCGTGCCGGTTCCTCCGAAGCAGGTTCGGGGCGCTCCAGCGCCTCCACCTGGATAAACCTGCCTTCACCAGGGACAATCTCTACCCTTACAGGCCCGGCTAATTGGTAACCACGCCGCCGGGCTTCGGCCTTAAGAGCCGCCGCCAGCTCCTCAGCCAACCTGGGGAGGCTCCTGGCCACGGCATATTCTGCCGGCGGAAGCTTTACAGTATACCAATTGGCGCGCGCCCGGCTGCTCCTACGCCCGCCTTCCTCCAGCGCCGCCACCAGGTTAAGGCGCACGAGCTCCGGTAAGTGCCGGCGGAGGCGCCTTTCTTGCCACCGGCGCCACCACTCTGCCACCTTGGCCGCCGGTCGAAATCCTCTCACCAAAGCGTCCCTTCTTCCCTGAGCACCTGGTGTCTTAGCTGGCCGCACGCAGCCGATATATCGGTCCCTAGCTCTCGCCGCACCGTGGTGGGGATGCCGCGGGCCCTTAGGACGGCGGCAAAGGCGGCAACTCGGCCTGGCTCTGGGCGTTTAAGTTTCCCTTCTACCGCCGGGTTGAGCGGAATAAGGTTGACGTGGGCGGTGAGCCCTTGAAGCAATTTGGCCAATTCCCGGGCCTGCTTGAGCGAATCGTTCACTCCGGCAATAAGAGCGTACTCAAAGGTTACCCGCCGTCCGGTCTCTTCGCTGTACTCCCGGCAGGCAGGAAGAAGCTCGCTTAAAGGGTAGCGCCTGTTGATGGGCATGAGGCGCCCTCGGAGCTCATCGTTGGGGGCATGTAAAGAAACGGAAAGGGTGAGCGGCAGCCCTTCCCGCGCCAATCGTCGAATGCCCGGCACCAGCCCACAGGTGGAGAGGGCGATACGCCGGTACCCAATTCCTAGGCCCTGGGGCTGGGCGATGAGGTGAATGAAGCGGAGGACGTTGTCGTAGTTGTCCAGGGGTTCTCCAGTTCCCATGAGCACCACGCTGCGGACCCGCCCGCCCGCTCGGCGTGCTTCGCGCTCTAGGGCTACAACCTGCTCCACCATCTCCGCCGCCTCCAGATTGCGGGCCAGGCCCCCTAGCGTTGAGGCGCAAAAACGACATCCCATGCGGCACCCTGCTTGGGAGGAAATACAGGCGCTGAACCAACTGCGGTAGCGCATGAGAACCCCCTCCACGGCCTGCCCGTCTAAAAGGGAAAAAAGCAGCTTGACCGTTCCGGTTGCCGGGGAGAATTCCCTCCGAACTATAGCCGCAGCCTCCAGCACGGTCTCCTCCTCCAGGCGCGCACGCAGTCCGGCCGGAAGGTTGGTCATCTCCGCATAGGAGCGGACCAGGTGGCGAAAGGCCCAGGTGTAAATTTGGTCCGCTCGGTAGCGCGCCTCACCCCAGGAGAGAAGGAGCTCGGCAAGTTCCGTACAGCTAAGACCTTTGAGCTTAATCTTCCCCATGGGCTCGCTCACCTCCGTGGCGGCGCAGCCGGGCCAAAAAAAATCCGTCCACCTTATGTTTATGCGGGTAGAGCTTAAGATAGCCGCGCGCCAAGCTCTCTTCGGCTAAGTACCGGCCCAGGTAGGGCCTCAGGTCCTCCAGGACGAAGTCGCCGTTTCGGTCCAGAAAGGCCTGCACTACGCCTTCGTTCTCTTCCGGCTCGAGGCTGCAGGTACTGTAGAGGAGAACGCCGCCGGGGATTACGGCCGCCGCGGCGCCCTGCAAAATGCTGAGTTGGAGGGGCGGCAACGCAGCGATCTCTTCCGGCGACTTGTGCCAGCGTAAGTCCGGCCGCCGTCTAAGCACCCCGGTGCCGGAACACGGGGCGTCCACCAAGACTCGGTGGAAACGCCCGTGTAGCTCCGGCGGGAGATTCCGCGCATCGGCGAGGAGAGTTTGAATGATGGTGAGGCCAAGGCGCCCAGCGGCCTCCTTCACCAGCTCCAACTTGTGGGGGTGCACGTCCAAAGCCACAACCTCCCCCTGGTTGTCCATGAGGGCGGCCAGGTGCGTTGTTTTCCCGCCCGGCCCAGCACAGGCATCGAGCACCTTTTCCCCTGCCCGGGGAGCCAGGGCGTGCGCGGCCAGCATGGAGCTCTCGTCCTGCACGGTGAAGAGCCCCTCGGCAAAACCGGGCAGGTTCTGCACCTCCCCGGCATTTTTCAGATATATGGCCTCAGGGGCGTAAAGGTGGTGCCCGACGGCAAAGCCGCGCTCGCTAAAGTACCCGGCCAGTTCGCTCCGGCTGACGCGGATCGTGTTTGCGCGCAGGCTGAGGGGAGGCACTTCATTGTTCGCCCGGCAGAGGGCGATGGTTTCCTCCGCACCCAGGCGCTCGAGCCACCTGGCGACGAGCCATTCCGGATGCGCGTACTTAAGGGCAATGTGGCGGACCGGGTCCTGCTCGAGGTCGGGATAGGCCAGGCGGTCCTTTTCCCTGGCCAGCCGCCTGAGCACCGCATTCACAAAACGGGCGCTCCCCGCATGTCCTACTTCTTTCGCCAATTCCACGGCGGTGTAGCAGGCCGCGGCCGGCGGTATGCGCGTGAAGAGAAGTTGGTACGCGCCGAGGCGGAGCAAAGCCCGGATGGGCGGGTCGAGCTTATCAAGCGGGATGTTGCTCCGCTCGCTCAGGGCCCAATCCAAAGTCCCCAGGCTGCGCACCGTCCCATAAACAAGTTCGGTGGCCAGCGCCCGTTCCCGGGCGTCCAAACCGCTTTTGGCCAAGGTGCGGGGGAGGAGGAGGTTCGCATACGCCCCGCCCTTTTCAACGCGCTGCAATACCTCCAGGGCCACAGCCCGTGCCGACTTCGTTTTTTTCACGCAACCGTCCTCGCTTTCCTTGATTTCCCAGCTTCCCTACTTGATCACCTTGGTACGAACGAAAAACTCCGTAGGCAGCGCCTGCCAGCTCCAGGGCACAAAAGCCGGCGGCCGGCCGAAGCCGTATTCAACGCCTATAATTACGCGGTCGCGCACGTCCGTATTGGTGGTGACGTACGCCTGGAGCAGGCTGCCCAGGACGGGCCCGGCCAAATTGGCTACCGCCAGAGCGGCGACGACGTTGAGCAGGGTAAAATGCCCGCTCCCCAAGAGCAAAGCCAGAAAGACGGCCGAAGCGACAAAATTGGCGGCCGCGATGGTGGTGCCACAGCGTTTGTGGATGGCCAGGCGCCGTTCGCCGGCCAAGAGCCGGCTGTGGCCGATCCGGGCCGCCTCTTCGATGAGCTGGGGATCGGCTGCGCCGTGGATATAAAAACCGTTCTCGGCCGCATTCCCGGACAGGCGTTGCGGGCCGAAGCGTTCTTCCAGCACGTTGATGGTGGCATGCTCCAGAGCATGGTTCTTTCTCAGGTTGGGATTTAAAGCAATGCGTAAGAGTTCTCCCGGCACGGTGAAGAAGTTCCACAGCGACCGCAGGGTAAAGCCGAAGGGTAAAAGCAGCAAATTGAGCAGAAAGAAGGCGGTAAGGGGCAAAACCAACCAAGGGAAGAAGAAAATCAGGAGGAGAAAGAAAAGCACTATTGGCACTATAGCGCCCCCTTTGGGTCGGGCCGGCCGAGGAAGTCCAGCACTGCCTGGCGTACCCGCTCCATGTCCACCCGCGTATCCACACAGGGCCCGTGCGGGCGGTCATTTAGGATGCCCACCGCCGGCAACGGGTAAACATCCTGGAGCCCGCTGGTGAGGTCGCGCTCACAGGCCACGGCCACCACGGCCTTCGGCCTAAGCTCCGCAACCCGCTTCCGGGCTAAAGTTCCGCCGGTGACCACGGCCAGCTGCACGCCCAGTTCGCGCGCCAGCAGCAAAAGGTCCTTAATCTGGCAGCGACCGCACAAACGGCAGTTGTCCACCTTCACCGTGATTTTATGCGGGCAGCCCGAATATTGCAGGCAGTGCGGGGCCAGGATGAGCAGGCGCGAGGGCGGAACGGTCACGGCGCGCGTCCGCACCAGGGTGTTGTTAATCTCGATGAACGACCGTTCCAACTTTTCCTTCGCCACGTTAAAGATCCGGCCCAGGTACATCACCAAAGGCAGAAGGCGCGTAATGAGGATACGCACCGGTCGCTCGAAGAAAGGCAGCGGCCGGTGCCGAAGGATTATGAGGACCACGCCCGCAAGCCCCAGAAGGGCTATGAGGATGAAAAAGGCAAACAACACGCCCAGTCCGAGCAAAACCAACCGGGACAGCGGGCTGAGGCCGTGGAAGAATAGGTACCACAGCCCGGCCGTGATTCCGGAAAGTATGAGGATGAGACTCAGAGCTATTCCTAAAATAAGCCGCTTTCTAGCGAGCATCGCCTTCTCCCCCTAAGGCCCTAAAGCCTGCGCCTGTTACCTGCCCCACTGGTCGCCTTCCTTAACCCGGTAACCGTTGGCAAAAGCCGCCGCCGGCATGGCCCGCTTACCCGCCGGCTGGACCTCCTCGACCAGGAGGGCCCCCTCGCCGCAGCCGACCACGATGCCGCCGGTCCCAACCTTGAGAACCCGGCCTGGATGGCCGGCGTATTCGGCCAGCGCGTGCGCCCGCCACACTTTAACCGGCTTGTCCCCCACCCAGGTTACCGCACCCGGCTCAGGGTTCAGGGCGCGCACCCGCCGGACCAGGGCCGGTGCCGGTTCCTCCCAGTTGAGCACCTCGTCGGCCCGCGTAATTGGCGGGGCATAAGTCGCCTCCGCTTCCTCTTGTTGGCGCCGCGGCGCTCTGCCGGCAGCTACCGCCTTTAGGGTAGCCAAGAGGAGCTCCGCCCCGCGCCGGGCCAGGCGTTCGCCGAGCGTACCGGCAGTATCTTCTTCACCGATGGGCTCCTCTTCCTGCAGGATGATATCGCCGCTGTCCAGTTCAGGAGCCATGTACATGGTGGTCACACCCGTAACCTTATCCCCGTTTAAAATGGCCCGCTGGATAGGCGCCGCGCCGCGAAGGCGGGGCAAAAGCGAGGCATGGACGTTGATGCAGCCAAGAGGCGGTAGGCTCAAAACTTCGGGCGGCAGAATCTGGCCGAAGGCTACCACGGCAATAACATCCGGTGCCAGCTCCTTAAGGCGGTCCTGAAACGCCGATTCGCGCACTTTTTCCGGTTGGAGAACGGGAAGGCCCAACGCCAAGGCCTTCTCTTTAATCGGGGAAGAACTAAGCTTCTGTCCCCGCCCACGCGGGCGGTCCGGTCGGGTCACCACCGCTTCGATCGTAAAGCCCGCCCCGGCCAGTTTTTCTAGCGAAGGTACGGCGAAGGCAGGCGTTCCCATGAAGACGACCTTCACTCTGCCCGCCTCCCTCTTTCGTCCCCCGCTTTTTCTTCCTCGCTTTGCGCAGGACGAAGGTTTTTGGCTTTATCGATAAAGAGAATGCCGTCCAGATGGTCAATCTCGTGCTCCAGGGCGCGGGCCAACAGGCCTTCACCCGTAATCTCCCGTTCCCGGCCGCGGCCGTCCAGAGCGCGCACCGTAACCTTTTGGCTCCGAACTACGTCGCCCACCAGACCGGGGAGGCTCAGGCACCCCTCTACCCCCTCCACCTCACCATCGCGCGCGATTATCTCGGGGTTCACCAATTCGATCAGCCCGTCCCCTACGTCAATCACCACTAGGCGTTTAGAGACTCCCACCTGTGGGGCCGCCAGGCCTACGCCTTCCGCCAAATACATGGTCCGGGCCATGGCGGCCAAGAGGCGCCGCGTGGCCGCATTGACGTGCTCGACCGGCTGCGCCTTTTCGCGCAGCACCGGATCACCATAAAGTCGGATTTCTAGATTTTTCATGGCGTTCTCTCCCTCACAAATAAGAAACCGGGTCCACATCTACGCTGAGCCTGGCCCCCATGCGCTGCCCAGCAGCGCTCATGGCCGGAAGTTCTTCCGCCAGCCGCCGGCGGAGGCATTCGAGGTCCGTACCCTTAAAGATGACCTGCCAACGGAAGTGATCTCCCACCTTCAGGAGAGGACAGGGCGCCGGCCCTTCAACCTCTACCTCCAAAGGTCCCAGGCGGGCGACTAAATCGGCGAGGAGGCGGCGAGCCGCTTCCTCCGCCGGGGCCGCCGCGCGCACCAAGACCACTTCGGAGTAAGGCGGGTAACGGTAGCGTGCTCGCCGGCTCAGCTCTATCCGGTAAAAGTCCAGGTAGGCGTGCCTCTTGGCACAGGCTATGCTGGGGTGGTCGGGGGTGTACGTTTGCAGCACCACCCGGCCCGGTACCTCGCCCCGCCCGGCACGGCCGGCAACCTGCTCCAGGAGTTGGAAGGTCCGCTCCCAGGCGTAGGGGTCCGGCAGGTGCAGGGCCAGGTCCGCGCTGATAATCCCGATCAGGGAAACCCGCGTAAAATCCAGCCCCTTAGCTACCATCTGGGTGCCCACCAGCACATCGGCCTTATGGCGGGAAAAGGCGCCGAGGATCTCGTCATAGGCTCCGCGGCGGCCGGCGGTGTCGCCGTCCAGGCGGAGAACCCGGGCCGCCGGGAAGAGGCGGGCAACCTCGGCCTCCACCCGCTCCGTACCGCAGCCGAAATCCCGTATGAGGCGGCTGCCGCAGCGCGGGCAGGTGCGGTAAGGTTCCCGGGTAAAACCACAGTGGTGGCAAACCAGGCGCCGGCTATCGTTATGTAGCGTTAGGGCGAGATCGCAGTGGGGACAGGCAGCCACTAGGCCGCACTGCCGGCAGAGCACAAAGGTGCTGTAGCCACGCCGGTTTAAAAAGAGAATGGCCTGTTCACCCCGCCGAAGCACATCGTCCAGCGCCCTGGTCAGGGCACGGCTGAAGATGCTGCGGTTTCCGGCCATAAGCTCCGCCCGCATGTCCACTACCTGAACCTCCGGCAGCGGCCGGCCCCCCACCCGCTTCGGCAGGGCAAGCAGCCGGTACCGCCCCTGCTCGGCCTGAAAATACGTCTCCACTGCAGGCGTTGCGCTCCCCAGGACGAGCGCGGCCTGGTCCTGCCGGGCGCGGAAGATGGCCACCTCCCTCGCCAGGTAGCGCGGGTTTTCTTCCTGTTTGTAGGCCGGCTCCTGCTCCTCGTCCAGGATGATCACGCCGGTTCGCCTAAGCGGGGCGAAAAGCGCGGAGCGGGCGCCGATGACCACCCTGGCCCGACCCTGCCGGATGCGTTCCCACTCAGCGTATCTTACCCGTGCGCTCAAGCCGCTATGTAGAACGGCCACTTCGCTCCCGAACCGCTGGGAAAAACGTTCCAGAGTTTGCGGCGTCAGGGCTATTTCTGGAACGAGTACAATGCCTCCCTTCCCCTTCTCCAAGGCAGCAGCGAGGGCTCGGAGGTAGACCTCCGTCTTGCCGCTTCCCGTCACCCCATGGAGAAGAAAGGCCTCGAAGCGTTCATCTCTAATGGCGGCGGTAATAGCCGATACGGCCTGCGCCTGGGCCGGGTTAAGCTCGGGGAGCTTACCCTGGCTGAGCTCATGCCCGCAAGCCTCTTCCTCCAAGGCCGGCCCTTCCTCCCGCAGGGCTACGGCACCGCGGCGGATGAGGGCCTTCAGGCTCTCCGGCCCCGCGCCTTGTTCCTTAAGGAGCCGCGCGCGTGGCATCCCTTCCGGTGCCGCCAAGAGTGCCGAAAGTAACCTCGCCTGGGCCGGAGCCCGGCGCTCTAGTTCTCGGAGCAGGGCACGGCCCTCTTGCGGTGCCAGGGTCGGCACCACCCAATCCATGCGGCGCTCAGTCGGCCCGGCGTTTCTTACCTGAGGCGGGAGGATTAAGCGCAAAGCCTCAACCAGGTGGCACAGGTAGCGGCCGGCCAGCCAGCGCACCAGTTCCCAATCTTGAGGGGTAAAAAGATCTTCCGCCAACACGGCGGCAATCGGCCTCAAGCCCGGCACGGCCGGTGCCGGCTCGGGCGTCACGTATCCCGTGAGGTACCGCTGCTGGAACGGGACCTTTACCTTAGTTCCACAGCGCACCCGCGCGGCCAACTCCGGCGGAATGCTGTAGGTAAAGACCCGGTTCGTTCCCGGATTTACTTGATCGACCAGCACGGCGGCCAGCTCGGGCATGGCTCATCCTCCCCGAGGTTTTAGTTCGCCGAAGGAGGTTGATTCTCCTTTTTCACCCGAAGGACCCGATCCCAAATGGCGGCCGCCACCTCTTCTTTGGTAAGCAGTGGAAGCTCCTCTACACGCCCGTCGGGCCAGATGATCTGTACCTGGTTGCTATCGCTGGCAAAGCCGGCGTCGCTGCGCGTGATGTCGTTGGCCACGATAAAGTCGAGCCGCTTGCGCACAAGTTTCTCTCGGGCGCGTTCGGCAAGGTGCGAGCTTTCCGCAGCAAAGCCCACCACCACCTGCTCCGCCCGTTTTCGCTCCGCCACCTCGGCCAGGATGTCCGGGGTCCGTTCCAGCTCTAGCCTAAGGGTCTCCCGGCCTTCCTTCTTGATCTTCTCAGGGCTAAAAGCCCGCGGTCGCCAGTCGGCTACCGCCGCCGCCATCACCAAGGCCGTGGCCTCAGGTAGGTGGGCCAGAACCTGGGCGCACATCTCCTCGGCACTGGTCACCTCCACGCGCTTCACGCTGGGCGGCGCTTCTAGCGAGGTAGGCCCGCTAATGAGGGTCACGTTCGCTCCCCGGCGCGCCGCCACAGAAGCCAGAGCATACCCCATTTTGCCGGTCGAGCGGTTGGAAAGAAAGCGTACCGGGTCGAGCGGCTCGCGCGTAGGGCCGGCCGTGACCAGCACCCGCCAGCCGGCCAAATCTTGGGCTCCCCTTAATACCCGCTCCACCGCTTCCAGGATGGCCTCCGGCGGAGCCAGGCGACCGGGGCCGCTGGCCCCGCAGGCCAGGCGACCGGTCTCCGGCTCCACGATGTAAAAACCCCGCGCGCGCAAAAGGCCCAGGTTCTCACGCACGGCGGGGTTGAGGTACATGTTGCTGTTCATGGCCGGAGCCAAGACCACCGGAGCCTGCGTGGCCAGCACTGTAGTCGTCAGCATGTCGTCGGCAAAGCCGTGGGCCAGTTTGGCGATTATGTCGGCAGTAGCAGGAGCGATGAGTACCACATCGGCCGCCTCGGCGTAGGCCACGTGAGCCACGTTCCACACCGGTGGGGCGGCAAACATGTCCACCACCACCGGTTGGCCGGTTAACGTCTGGAAGGTTAAAGGCGCCACAAAACGGGTAGCGGCCTTCGTCATCACCACCTTAACCGTGTAGCCCTTCTGCACCAGGCGGCTGGCCAGGTCCGCCGCTTTATAGGCCGCAATCCCGCCGGTAACACCCAGGATAACCGTCTTTCTTTCCACCTGCGCCACCCCTATTTCGTGCCCTGCCCGGGCGGCACCACCGTCACCACTCCGGCCGCTATTTCTTCTAGGGCCACGGTCACCGCCTTACCCTCTACTTCCTGGAGGCAGGGCGCTGCGCCATTCATGAGTTGGCGGGCCCTCTTGGCGGTAGCTGCAACCAAAAGATACTTGTTGCCTATCCGACTGCGGAGAGTCTCCAGGTCAGGTCCTTTCATCCCAGTTGTCCCTCCAGTTGCGCTTTAAGTTCCTCGTCGCTGAAGCGGTTCACCCGGGCATGCTCGGCCATGAGAATGGCCTCTACCCGGGCTACGGCTTCTTCCACCTTATCATTTACGACCAGGTAGTCATAAGCACGTAACTGCGCAATCTCGCTTTGGGCTGCCGCCAGGCGCCGCATGCGCTCATTCTCACTCTCGGTACCACGTTGGGTAATGCGGGCCTTAAGCTCAGCGAACGAAGGAGGGAGGAGGAAGATGAACACCCCGGTTGGGAAACTGGCCTTGACCTGAAGCGCCCCCTGAGTATCGATCTCCAGGAGGACGTCCTGGCCCGAGGCCAGCCGCTCCTCCACGTAGGAGCGAGGGGTGCCGTAAAGGTTGCCGTAAACCTCGGCCCATTCGAGGAACTCTCCCCGGGCACGCCAGGTTTCAAATTCCTCCCGATTGAGAAAGAAATAGTTAACCCCGTGTTTTTCCCCAGGACGAGGCGCCCGCGTGGTGGCCGAAACCGAGTACGCCAAGCGGGGATTGCGCTGCCTGAGGAGCTGGCAGACCGTGCCCTTACCGGCTCCGGAAGGTCCCGAGAGCACTATCAACAAACCCTTGGGCATGGCCTTCACCCCTTATTCCTCATCTTCACCTTCCTCTTCATGGTCTACCAACCGATTGGCCACTGTCTCCGGCTGGACTGCTGAGAGGATAATATGGTCGCTGTCGGTGATGATCACCGCCCGCGTCCGGCGCCCATAAGTGGCATCAATAAGCATGCCCCTGTCCCGGGCTTCCTGCACGATGCGCTTAATGGGGGCCGATTCAGGGCTGACAATGGCTACGATGCGGTTGGCCGAAACGATGTTTCCAAACCCAATGTTGATCAGGCGTATTTCCATACTGCAGCCTCCTATTCTTCGCTCGCCGCGATTACTCGATATTCTGGACCTGCTCGCGCAGCTTTTCCAGCTCGGCCTTGCACTCTACCACCAGGTAGCTTAGCTTAAGGCCCTGAGCTTTGGCCCCGATGGTATTCACTTCTCGGTTGGCTTCCTGCAGGAGAAATTCCAACCGCCGGCCTACCGGCCCGGGGGTCGAAAGCGCGTGGGTCAGCTGCTCCAGGTGACTCCCCAAGCGCACCAGCTCCTCGGTAACGTCCGCGCGCTCGGCAAAAAGCGCTATCTCCTGGGCCAGCCGCACTTCGTCCACGCTTCCTTCCACCCCTATTGTGGCCAGCCGCTCTTTTAGCCTATCCCGGTAGAGCCGCGGAACTTCGGCAGCCTCTCTGGTCATGGCATCCTTAAGCCTCTTGAGCCGTTCCACACGCTCCCTGAGGTCGGCAGCCAAGGCCTTGCCCTCGCGCTCCCGGGCAGCCGTAACCTGCGCCAGGGCTTCTTCCAGCGCCTGCTCGCAGGCCGGCCACCATGCTTCGAGGTCCACCGCTTTTTCCTCCACCTGCACCACTTCCGGCAAGGTAAGGAGAAATTCCGGCGCAATTCGCGGTTCTACTTTCAGTTCCTGGGCCAGATCGTATAGCGCCTGGGCATAGGAAGCGGCCAACTGCTTGTCCACGCGCACCATCTTGGGCCAGGACTGCCCGCTTACGCTCACCCACACCTCCACTCGGCCGCGGGCCAGCGCCTTATTTAGTTTACGGCGCAGGCGTTCCTCCCACTCGGTAAGTTCACGGGGCAGATGGATAAGCCACTCGAGGAAGCGGTGGTTAAGCGTTCGTATTTCCGCCGTGAAAACCGTCTCGCCAGCCCGGGCGCTACCCCGGCCAAAGCCGGTCATGCTGCGCACGTTATCGCTTCCCTGTGAAGGTGATGCCTGCCTTCCGCATCCGTTCTACCGCCTCGGCCAGGCGGTCCTCGTCCACGGTGAGGGCGATGCGGAAGTAGCCTTCCCCGTGCTCGCCGTAACCGTTGCCGGGAGCGACGTTAACGCCTGCCTGCTCGAGAAGGAGCGCGGCAAAAGATTTGGAAGTGTAGCCCTCGGGCACGGGCGCCCAGACGTAGAAAGTGCCCTTGGTGGGTTTAAGGTTCCAGCCCAGGCTGTTTAGCCCCTGGATGATGACATCCCGCCGGCCGGCATAGATTTTGTTCATGCGTTCTATGACGTCCTGCGGGCCGTTCAAAGCAGCGCAGGCCGCAAGCTGCACCGCGTTAAATACCCCGGAATCGATGTTGGTCTTGATCACCGACAGGGCGGCCAAAACCTCCCGGTTGCCTACGGCAAAAGCAACGCGCCAGCCGGTCATGTTGTACGGCTTGGAAAGGGAGTTGAACTCAATGCCCACCTCCTTGGCGCCGGGCGTCGCCAGGAAACTGGGAGCCCGATAACCGTCGAAGGTGGTTTCGCAGTAGGCAAAATCGTGGCAGACGATAATGTCATGCCGGCGGGCAAACTCCACCACTTCCGCGAAGAATTCCGGCGGAGCCACGGCCGCCGTGGGGTTATTCGGGTAGTTGAGGAAGAGAAGCTTGGCCTTGTCCGCCACTTCCGGGTCCACCGCGCCGAGGTCCGGCAGGTAGCCGCGCTCAGGGGTAAGGGGCAGGGTATAAGGCGTGCCGCCTGCCAGAAGCGTTCCCGTGCGGTAGACCGGATAGGCCGGGTCCGGTACCAAGGTAATATCGCCGGGGTCGACGAAGGCCCAAAAAACGTGGGCAATGCCTTCTTTAGAACCGATGAGCACGAGGACCTCCGTTTCCGGATCCAGCTCTACACCGTAGCGCTCCCGGTACCAACGAGCTACGGCCTGTTTCAGCTCCGGCAGGCCTTCGTAAGGTGGGTAGCGATGGGTAGCCGGATTCCGTGCCGCCTCGGCCAGCGCCTCCACCACGTGCTGAGGGGTCGGCATATCCGGATCGCCGATACCCAGGTCGATCACGTCTACGCCGCGTGCCCTGGCCTCAGCCTTGAGTTTGTCGATCTCGGCGAACAGATAAGGGGGAATAGCAGAAATCCGCCTGGCACGCTGTACCAATGCCAAGACCTCCTTAAGTATGTTCTTATCACCTTGTAAATTCGGTCGGGTCAAGCAGGTATTCCCCGGCAAAAACAGTGGTGGCCGGCCCCGTCATGTATACATGGTCGTCCTCCGCCCACAAAATGTCCAGGTCGCCGCCTGGCAGGTGCACCGTGGCCTGCCGGTCCAACCGGCCGGTAAGCGCGAGGGCCACCACCGTAGCGCACGCCCCGGTGCCACAGGCCAGCGTCGGCCCTGCCCCCCGCTCCCAAACCACCACCCGGACCTCGTGCGGCCCCAAAACCTGGGCAAATTCTACGTTCGTTTTGCGGGGAAAGGCGCTGTGGCTTTCCAAGGCCGGGCCCAGGATCTGCCACGGTACTTGGGTCAGGTTCTCCACCGGAATCACCGCATGGGGGTTGCCCATGGAAACGGCGGTGAAAAACACGCCGGTTCCTTCTACCTCTATCCGGGCATCCTTTACCGGGCCTCGACCGAAACCCACGACCGGGATCTCGTCGGCCGCAAAGCGCGGCCGGCCCATATCCACCCGTACCTCCGCCACCCTGCCCCCGACGACTTTAAGCTCTGGTTTGATAATACCGGCTAGCGTCTCCACGGTAAGGGCCGTTTTTTGAGTGAGCCCTTCTTCGTACACGTACTTGGCAAAGCAGCGAATCCCGTTACCGCACATTTCGGCCTCGCTGCCGTCGGGGTTAAAGATACGCATGCGAAAGTCCGCCCGCTCGCCTGGGAGCACCACGATCAGGCCATCGGCACCAACGCCAAAATGCCGGTCGCACAGGACCCGCGCCGCCTGGGCCAGATCGTGCCGGACAGGATCCAAATCCCGGGTAAGGACAAAATCATTCCCTAGACCGTGGATTTTGTGAAAATGCACGTTCAAGGCCCCACTTTCATGTATTATTACCCATTATATCAAGCTCACCCTTTTCTGTCCACCCGGAGGCCCAAAGCACTCCCTGCCACAAAAACGGTCCTCCTGCTACCAGCAAAAGGAGTGCCCACTCACGGCCTGCGGGTGCCTCTGTGTGAAAGACGACCTTAAGAAACGGGTGGTACAAAGCGCCTAGTTGCATGGCCAAAGAGAGGGCAGCTGCCACCAGGAGATACGGGTTGCTAAAAAGCCCGACGGCAAAGATCGGCTTGGTCTCCGAACGGCACTCGAACACATAAAAGAGCTGCTGCAGCACAAGCACGGTAAAGGCCATGGTACGCGCGCGCTCAATTCCTCCGCCCGCTCTAGCGGCCAGGACAAAAACGCCCACGGTAAGAAGGCCGATCCCCAGACCGCGCGCAAGCACTTTGCCGGCTAGGCCCCGGGAAAGGATGCTCTCGCCGGGGTGCCTGGGCGGGCGCTCCATAATGTCCGGAGCCGGCGGGTCGAAGCCCAGGGCCAGCGCAGGGAGGCCGTCAGTCACCAGGTTTACCCAGAGGATTTGTATGGGAAGAAGGGGAAGCGGTAGGCCGAACACCGCAGCGAGGAGCATGGTCATCACTTCACCCATGTTACAGGTGAGAAGATAACGGATGAATTTGCGAATGTTGTCGTAGACGGCGCGCCCTTCCTCTACCGCGGCCACTATGGTGGTGAAGTTATCGTCCTCGATTATCATGGCCGAGGCTTCCTTGGCTATATCCGTTCCGGCCTGCCCCATGGCCACGCCGATGTCCGCCTCCTTTATGGCGGGAGCGTCGTTGATCCCGTCACCAGTCATGGCCACAACGTGTCCGCGCCTCTTTAAGGCCCGCACGATCCGGAGTTTGTGGCGCGGGCTAACCCGGGCGTAGACGGCGATCCTCCCCGCCCACTTCTCCAGCTCACGTTGGCTCCAGCTCTCGAGCTCCGCCCCGGTGGCCACGCCCTGCTCCCAGGGAAGACCAAGCTCCTTGGCCACGGCCACGGCTGTGGTAGGATGGTCGCCGGTGATCATGACGGTCTTGATTCCGGCCCGGCGGCAGCGGGCAATTGCCTCGCGCACGCCGGGGCGAAGCGGATCGCTCAGCCCGACGAGCCCGACCAAGGTAAGCTCGCTTTCCAAGTTGGGGTGGAGCTCGCCGCCCCAGGCAGGGAGGTCGCGGTAGGCGACGGCCAGCACCCGCAGGGCCCGCCCGGCCAGCTCTTCGTTCTGCCCCAGCCACTCCGCCTTCGCCCGGGCATCCAAAGGCACGGCGCCCCTGCCGTCATCATAGTTTTGGCAGCGTTCCAGTACCACATCGGGAGCGCCCTTGACCAGAAGGCGTACCCCCTTCCCCCACCGGTGGGCAGTGCTCATGAGCTTGCGGTAGGAGTCGAAGGGGATCTCACCCAGCCGTGGATGAGCCTGCTCGAGAAAACCACGCACCAGCCCGGCCTCGGCGGCGGCGACAAGAAGCGCCGCCTCGGTAGGATCACCAGCGGCGCTCCACTTCTCTCCCCCTGCGCGCCGTCCGCGCCAGAGGGAACCGATGCCGATCCCCTCCCGCTTTAAGGTGGCATCGTTGCAGAGCGCACCAATAGTAAGGGCGAGTTTCCCGTCTGCTGCCCGGATTTCCCGTACCGTCATACGGTTTTCCGTGAGGGTACCCGTCTTGTCGGCGCAGATCACCGTGGCACAACCTAAGGTCTCCACCGCCGGCAGTTTGCGCAAAATGGCGCGCCGGCGCACCATGCGCTGGACTCCCACGGCCAGGGCCAGGGTCACCACGGCCGGTAGCCCTTCCGGAATTGCGGCTACGGCCAAGCTTATCCCCGCCATGATAAGTTCTAAGGCTGAACCTCCGCGCCTCAGCCCTAGGGCCACGACCAGGGCGCAGATGGCGATGCAGCCGGCTACGAGGACTCGGCCCAAATGGTCCAACCGCTGCTCAAGGGGGGTGGACTCTTCTTTGTGCTTGCCAAGGAGGCGGGCGATTTGACCCGTCTCGGTGCCGAGCCCCGTGGCCACCACTACCGCTTCCGCCCTGCCACGCGTAACCAGCGTGCCGGCGTAAACCAGGTTGCGCCTTTCCGCCAGAGCCGTCTCGGCCGGTAGTTCGCACACTTCTTTGGCCACCGGCACCGATTCACCTGTAAGGGCCGACTCATCGCAGGCCAGATCCCAGGCCCTCACCAGGCGGGCGTCCGCCGCTACCCGGTCGCCGGCCGCAAGTAAAAGGAGGTCGCCCGGCACCACTTCCGCCGCCGGCAGGTCTACCTCCAGGAAAGCACGGCGGCAGCGGGCCCGGGGAGCGGTAAGCCTCCTTAGAGCAGATAGGGAGCGCTCTGCCCGGTACTCTTGGAAGAAACCGAGCACGGCATTGAGTACGACGATGGCCAAAATGGTGATGGCGTCGTACCACTCGCCCAGGAAAAGAGAAAGCACGGCCGCGACAAGGAGTACCAGCACCATGAAGTCTTCAAACTGAGCAAGGAAAAGCTTGAGCGCGCCTGCCTTACGGCCGGCCGGAAGTTGATTCGGTCCATATATAAGGAGCCTTTGGCGGGCCTGGGCCGGCTCCAGCCCGGCCCCCGGGTCTGTCTTCAGGTAGGCGATCAAGTCGGAAAGCGGCCAAGCATGCCAGGGTTGCACAGAGTTCTCCCCTCCTTGGGGCTTATTCCCAAGAATCCCTATGCCCAGAAGGCAGAAAAAATGACCCGGCCAAATTGACCCCCCTCGCCCGGCCGGGTTATACTGAAGTGTAAGTTTGAAGAGCAAGAGGTCGATAGCATGCCCTTCGATGCCACAGTTCTGACGGCTCTGAAACCGGAACTGGATGGGCTCTCGGGAAGCCGCGTTCTCAAAGTTTACCAGCCCGCCCGCCTGGAACTTGTCCTTACGCTGCGCTTAGAAGGCGAAAACGTTCGCTTGCTTCTGAGCGCCCACCCCGAGCGGGCCCGGCTCCATATTACCACCCGCGCGCAGGCCAATCCTCCGACCCCTCCCGCTTTCTGCATGTACCTCAGGCGCCACCTGGAAGGAGCCCGCCTTACCGGCATTCGGCGCCCGCCGGGCGAACGCATTGTGGGCCTGAAGTTTGAGGGGCGCGACGAGCTGGGGGAGCGGGTGCAGCTCGAGCTTATCGCCGAGATTATGGGTAAACACAGCAACATCATCTTGGTAAATAATGCCTCCGGCCTCATCCTGGAGGCCATCAAACACGTAACGGAAGAGGTCAACCGCTTCCGCGAGGTCTTGCCGGGCCTTCCTTACCGCAACCCGCCGCCCTTAGAGAAGCCGCTGCTCGAAGACCTGACCGAGCTAGCTTTTTATTCCAAGCTGCAGGCGCAGAAAAATGAAGTTGTTAAGGCTCTCGTCGGCACAGTAGCCGGTTTCAGCCCGCTCCTCGCCCGCGAGGTGGTGGTGCGCGCCGGGCTGGACGAAGAACTGAACGTGAAAGCGGCCTCCCGCGCCGACCTCGAAAGGCTCTGGCAGGCTTTAACTGAGCTCAGGGAACAAATTGCCAACGGCAGGTGGAGCCCCACGGTTTACCTAAGCCCTGAAGGCAAGGCGCTTGAGGTGGCCCCTTTTCCTTTGACCTTATTGGGTGCCTTCCCGAGGGAAACCTTCCCTACTATGAGCGCTGCCTTAGACTTTTTTTACGCGAAGAAAGAAGAAGAGGAGCGCTTTACCTCAACCCGGCAGAATCTTATGAGCTGGCTCAAGCGGGCCCAGGAACGGGTGGAAAAGAAGCTGGGGCTTCACCTAGAAGCCGTGCGGGAGGCGAGCGCAAGCGAAAAGTACCGGCGTTTCGGCGAGCTCCTTTTGGCCAACGCCTACCGGATCCCGGCCGGGACCACCGAGGTAGAACTGGAAGATTGGGAGACGGGCGCCCCCGTACGCATCCCGCTCGACCCGCGCTTTACGCCGCCTAAGAACGCCCAAGTTTATTTCCGCCGGTTCGCCAAGGCCAAGAAAACCCTCCTTGCCGCGCGCGAACAGGCGGCACGCGATAGGGAGGAGCTTAACTACCTAGAAAGCGTGGGGCTGGCACTAGACGCAGCCGAGGACTTGGCCGATCTGGAAGAGATAAAGGCAGAGCTCGAGAAAGAAGGTTATCTGAAAAACCCAGAGCCTAACCGTGCCGGCAATCAGGCGCACCAGACGCGCTCGCAGCCCCTCACCTTTTATTCGTCGGCCGGCTGGACGATCCTGGTGGGACGCAACAACCGGCAGAACGATCGCCTCACCCTGCGGCAGGCCAAGCCGGAGGACCTCTGGTTTCATGCTAAAGATATTCCGGGGGCCCACGTGGTGGTGCGTTGCCCGGAGGGAAAGTTCCCGCCCGAAGAAACTATCTACGAAGCGGCCCTCCTGGCCGCCTATTACAGCCGCGCCCGGCATTCGTCGCAAGTGCCGGTGGACTACACCCACTGCCGCCATGTGCGAAAACCGGCCGGCGCCCGGCCGGGATTCGTGATCTACGACCACCAACGTACGGTGTACGTAACGCCGGCGGAGGAAAAGATAAAAGCCCTCCGGAGTAAACTCTCCTGAGGGCTTTTCGCCTGGGCCTTTAAAGCACGGCGTACTGCTTTACCGCCCGGCAGCGGCTTTGGCGGTGGGGTCGTCGGCAAGCTCGGCCTCGCTACGCACTGCCGGAGCGGCCTTTGTTCCCTTTTCTGCTTGCGGCGTAGGCAGGATGAGGTTGAGCACGATGCCGATCAGGGTCGCAAGCGGCATTCCGTGGATGCTGAAGTTGCCGATGGTGAGCTCGGCGCCCCCGATGCCGATTACCAGGATCACCGAGGCCAGAATGAGGTTACGCGTCTCGGAAAAGTCCACCTGGCTTTCCACCAGCATGCGCACGCCGGCGGCAGCGATGGTCCCGAAGAGGAGGATGGAAATGCCGCCGAGGACAGGAGTGGGAATCGTCTGGATGGCCACGCCGAGTTTCTGCACGAAGGAAAGGACTACGGCCAGGGCCGCCGCCCACCCGATAACCCATACACTGTAGACACGGGTGATGGCCATCACGCCGATGTTCTCACCGTAAGTGGTGTTCGGCGGCCCGCCGAAGAGCGAGGCGAGCGAGGTGGCCAGACCGTCGCCCAGGATGGAGCGGTCGAGACCCGGGTCCTTGGTGAAGTCGCGCCCCACGATGTTGTTCGTCACCAAAAGGTGCCCGATATGCTCCGTAATGCTCACCACCGCCACCGGCGCGATGAGGAGGATGGCCGGGAGCGAGAAGCGGGGGGTCATAAAGGGAGGCAGGGCAAACCACTTCGCCTCCAGGACGGGCGTGAGATCCACCAGGCCCTGGGTGAGGGCAAAGATATAGCCGGCCACAATGCCGATCAGCACGGGGATGACGTTGAGAAGCCCTTTGAAGTAGGCCGAGGCGACCACGGCCGCCGCCAGAGTGAACATGGCCGTCCACACGTTTCGGGAAGTCAGGAGGTTGATCGCCTGCCCGTCTTTAGGTAAGAGCCCCGCCATATCTACCGCCGTGCGCGCCAGGGCGAGGCCGATAACGATAACTACAGAACCCACCACCACGGGCGGCAGGAAGCGATCGATCCAGGCCGTCCCGGCCTTGTGGATGATAGCCGCCACGGCCATGTACACCAAGCCGGCCGCCACACCGCCGCCCAAGGCCGCCTGGACGCCGTAGTACTTGCTGGCTACGATGATGGGAACGATGAAGGCGAAGGAAGAACCAAGATAGGCAGGAATTTTGCCCTTAGTGCAGATGATGTAGGTGAAGGTTCCGAGCCCGCTGCCGAGAAGGGCGAGGGATGGATTAAGCCCCGTCAAGATGGGAACTAGGATGGTGGCCCCGAACATGGCAAACAGGTGCTGCAGGCTAAGGGGCAGGGTCGTGAGCAGGGGAAGGCGCTCGTCCACGTCGATGACTCGCCGCATGCTTACTCCTCCTCTTTTTGTGGTTGTATAGAAAAACCTCCTTACCGGGCGGTGCCGGTAAGGAGGTTGCCTTTTTTCCTCCCCCTTACCGGCCTCACGGGACCGCCTTAAAGGGGTTTTTCGCTTATGGTTCCATGAGGACTACTCGGTCCTCACCATCAGTTTCCTTCAGTCTCACTTCTACCACCTCGCGGCGGGAAGTCGGGACGTTCTTGCCCACAAAGTCGGGGCGGATGGGAAGCTCACGGTGGCCGCGGTCGATGAGCACGGCCAGCTGGATGGCGCTGGCCCGGCCCAGGTCCATCACCGCGTCCATCGCGGCGCGCACTGTGCGTCCGGTGTAGAGCACGTCGTCCACCAGAACCACTTTTTTGCCGGCCAGGCTGAAGGAAAGCCCGGTAAGTTCGGGCTGCTTTTCGCCGCCCCGCCCTTCACGGTCGTCCCGGTAGGCAGTAATATCCAGGTGGCTCACCGGAACTTCTTGCCCTTCAATCTCGCGGATTTTGGCCGCCAACCGCTGAGCCAATGGATAGCCTCGGGTGCGAATTCCGAGAAGCACCAGGTTTTCTGTTCCCTTATTGCGTTCGAGAATTTCGTGGGCAATCCGGGTGAGGGCCCGGCGCACGGCATCGGCATCCATAAGCTGGGTCTTCTCTCTGAGCACCCTGCCATCCCCCTAGCTTAAAAGCCTTCCCGCGGCCAGCAGGAAGGCTCTTTTTCCGTTCCTTACTAGCCTCACGGGACTAGTTTCAAGGCTCTTTTCAGCTAGCCTGATTCTACCACGCTCTTTTTCATTCGTCAAGCGGTTTTTGCCCATCCCCGCATTTTTCTTGCCGCAGGCGTGCCAACACAAGGGCTAGGTCCTGAGGAAGGGAACTGGAAAAACTAAGCTCTTTGCCGCTCACCGGATGGGTAAAGCTGAGGCGTGCCGCATGCAGGAACTGTCTATTTAACCCCAGGTTCCCCTGCCGACGTCCGTATACCGGATCGCCCACCACCGGATGCCCGATGAAGGCCAAATGCACCCGAATTTGATGGGTTCGCCCTGTCTCCAGGGTGGCCTCCAGGTAGGTATAGCCGGGAAAACGTTCCAGGACGCGAAGGCGCGTGCGCGCCGGCCGGCCGCCCCGCTCCACCACCGCCATCTTTTTGCGCTGCACCGGATGCCGGCCGATGGGCGCATCTACCGTGCTGACGTCCGGTTTAAGCTCGCCAAAGGCCAGGGCCAGGTACGCGCGCTCAACTTTGCGCGCCTTGATGGCCGCGCTCAGACCTCGGTGCGCTGCCTCACTTTTCGCCACCACCATGAGGCCGGAGGTGTCCTTGTCCAGTCGGTGGACAATGCCCGGCCGAAGCACCCCGCCGATGCCGGCGAGTTCGGAGCCACAGTGGGCCAGCAAGGCGTTCACCAGCGTACCCCCGGGATGGCCCGGCGCAGGGTGCACCACCAGGCCGGCCGGCTTATCGAGCACGACCAGATGCTCGTCCTCGTACACAATGTTAAGCGGCATCGCTTCCGGGCGCAGGTCGGGTGGAGCAGGAGGCGGCAGAATCACCTCCACTTCGGCCCCGGCAGCCAGCCTGAGGCTGGGCTTGGCCGGCCTGCCATCCACCCTAACCCGCCCGTCGCGGATGAGCTGCTGGACCTGGGAGCGGCTGAGCCTGAGCTCCGCAATCTTAGCCAGGAAGACGTCGAGGCGCGTCCCCGCCGCCTCTCCTTGGACAGTAAAAACCCGGCGAGAGCCTTCCTCCAGGTTAGCTTCGCTCACGCTACACGCCCCTCTGCCCTGAGGAAATGGACAAAGAGGAGCCCCACGCCGATCACGATGGCCATATCGGCCACATTAAATACGGGCCAGATCCGGAAGTCGAGAAAGTCCACCACGTACCCGAAGCGCAGCCGGTCGATGAGGTTGCCCAGCGCCCCACCCAGTTCGAGGGCCAGGGCTACCCTAAGAAGTCCCGGATCTACGCGGGGCGCATAGAAGATGATCGCCGCCACCACCAGGGCCGTAATCGCAATGAAAAAACCGGTTTGGTACTTCAGGATACCGAAAGCCGCCCCCGGGTTCTGCACGTAAGAGAGGTGAAAGATCCCGGGGAGGACGGGAAGACTCTCTCCAGGCAAAAGGTAACGCCTTACCGCCAGCTTGGTTATTTGGTCCAGGAGCAAGACCAACCCTGCTCCGACAAACACCCGCACCACAAGTCCTCCTTCGTTTTTCTCCTCTCCCCCGCCTTCAGCTACGACGCCTCAGCCGACCCGGGCTGGGGCGGGTGCGGCCGAAGAGTTCGGCCGGGTCTTCGATTACTACTTCTTCCACGTCTTCTACCGCACCGCGCTGTTCATCGGAATTGATGTAGGTGTCGTTATAAGAATCCACGCCGCCCACGTCCTGCGGTCCATCAGCAGTGCCGTAGCGGGCCACCGCCTGCCAGGCGTCTTCGCCGTCGAAGCCGACGTAGTCGGTGTTATCAAGGAAGGTACGCCCGAAGGGTTCCTCTAAAGCCACCTCTTCGATCGGCCGGTCGGCAGGCCTCCGCCCGCGCCGCTCTTCCCTTGCTTTGCACTCGCGGCAGAGAGTCGTCCACGGTACGGCCTCCAGGCGTTGGGCGTCGATCTCCCGCCCGCAGAGCTCGCACCGCCCGTAGGTGCCCTCCTCAATCCGGGCCAGGGCCTCTTTGACCTTGGCGAGAAGCACGCGCGCATTATCTATAAGCCCTAAGTCCTTTGCGCGCTCAAAGGTTTCAGCCCCTAGATCGGCCGGATGGTTATCGTAGGCGGAAAGCTCTCCCACCGAATCCGCCTGGGCCTCGTCCAGGCCGTACCGCTGCCTCCTTTGGGCCCGGTCGCTGAGCTCGGCCTTTTTCTTCTCCAAAAGGGCCCGGAAACGCTGGGCATTCTCCATTTCACTGCCTCCCGAGCTGCGTAGTGACGATGTCGACGATTTGGGCAATGAAGGTTCCGATGACGGGAATGCTTACCATCCGGCGCAGGGCGTAAATGACCAAGGCGCCCACCAGGGTGAAGCCCACGGCCATGCCCAGGCCCCGCGCCACGCCGGCGAGGAAATTGAGATAGATGAGGCGCCCGGCGTTTTGCTGCAGCGACACGTACTCGGCAATCCTGTTTTCTTCCAGTGCCCGGGCCAGCCGCTCCACCTGTGCCTTGAGGTCTCGTCCCTCAGCCTCCGTTGGCACGCCCGTCACCTCTTCTTTTTTAGAATGCCCGCCGGAGGCCGCCCTTAGTGCACCGTACCTTAATTTGATTCGCCGTGAGGGCGGGAAATCCTTTCCACAAAAAAGGGCGGAAAAATCCCCGCCCGAGATACCTTCTACCGCCCAGCCTCCGCCAGCACCGCGCGGCAACGCGGGCAGACGCCGTCTTGGACGTCCTCATGGTACATCCAGCAGCGCTCGCACTTCTCGCCGGGGGCGAGCGTCACCAGGCAGCGGGCTCGGCTAAAGTGTTCCATCTCCCGAGCCTCCGGCGGCGGCGCTTCTTCCGGACCGTGCAAGGCTACCTGCGAGACGATGAAAATGGTGGTTAAGAGGTCCTCGTAACGTTTAAGCAGAGCATAGGTTTGCCCTAAGCCCTCCGGCAGCCAAAGATCCACCCGCGCCCGCAGGGAACTGCCGATGAAACCGGCCTGCCGGGCCTCTTCTAGAGCTTTGGTTACATCTTCGCGTACCAAGAGAAGCTCCCGCCAGCGCCCCTCCAACTCCGGATCCAAGTACTCCTTTTTCACCTCCGGCCAGGAAGCGAGCTGAACGCTTTCTTCTTTCCCCTCTCCCGGCAAGTAAGTCCAGATCTCCTCCGCCGTGAAGGTGAGAACGGGCGCCATCAGGCGGACCAGCGTCGTCAGCACCTCGTAGAGCACCGTCTGCGCCGCCCGCCGCTCGCGGGAGTCTGCCCTACTACAATACAGCCGGTCCTTAATAACGTCCAGGTAAAAAGCGCTCATGTCTACGGCACAGAAGTTATGCAGAGCGTGATAGAGGAGGTGATACTCGTAGTTTTCGTAGGCCGCCGTTACTTTTTCCGTAAGACGGGCCAGCGCCAAGAGCGCCCAGCGGTCCAGTTCGGTAAGCTCAGCATACGGCACGGCATCCTTGGCCGGGTCAAAGTCGTACAGGTTGCCGAGGAGGAAGCGGGCCGTATTGCGGATTTTGCGGTAGACCTCGGCGAGCTGAAGCAGGATGTCCCGCGAGACACGAATGTCCGCCTTGAAGTCGGACGACGCCACCCAAAGGCGCAGGATATCTGCCCCAAACTCCTTGATGATCTCCTGCGGATAGATTACGTTCCCGATGGACTTGGACATCTTGCGCCCTTCGCCGTCCACCACATAGCCGTGGGTTAACACGGCCCGGTACGGCGCCCGGCCGCGCACAGCCACGGCCGTAAGGAGCGAAGACTGGAACCAACCCCGGTGCTGGTCGCTTCCTTCCAAGTAGAGATCGCACGGCCACTCCAGCTCCGGCCGGGTCTCGAGTACGGCAAAATGGCTGGAGCCGGAGTCAAACCACACATCCATAGTATCGGTTTCTTTGCGGAAGGCGGTGTTGCCGCATTTTAAGCAGCGGGTACCAGGCGGCAGGATCTCTGCCGCTTCATGCGTGAACCAACCGTTGGAGCCCTCGCGCCTAATAAGCTCGCGCACCGCGGCGATGCTTTCCGGAGTGATGAGCTCCTGGCCGCACTTTTCGCAGTAGAAAATGGGGATAGGAACACCCCACACCCGCTGCCGCGAAATGCACCAGTCGGAACGCTCGCGCACCATGGAGCTGATCCGCTCTGCGCCCCAGGCCGGGTACCACTTGACGTCCTGGATGGCTTTGAGCGTCTGGTCCCGGAAGGCGTCTACAGAAGCAAACCACTGCTCCGTGGCCAGAAAGAGCACGGGGTCCTTGCAGCGCCAGCAGTGCGGGTACTGGTGCGTGATGTAGCCGAAGTGAAGGAGCGCCCCCCGCTTCTTTAACTCTTCGACGATCGGCCCGGTAGCTTCCCGCACCGGTAGGCCGGCAAACTTCCCTGCCTCCTCGGTGAAGACGCCCTTGCCGTTTACCGGGTTGAGAACGGGAAGCTTGTACTTTTGGCCAACCTCGAAGTCCTCCAAACCGTGACCGGGGGCCGTGTGCACACAGCCCGTTCCGGCGTCTAAAGTAACGTGCTCGCCCAGGATAACGACCGAAGGCCGTTCGATGAAGGGGTGCCAGCACTCAATCCCTTCGAGCTCCTCCCCGCGGAAGGTGCCGAGCGTGCGCTCTGCCTGCCGCCCGGTAACCTTCATCACTTCGTTTACCAGTTCCATGGCCAGCACATAGTACTCGCCGTCCGTCTCGACCAGGGCGTACTCAAAGCGCGGGTTCAGGCAGATGGCCAGGTTGGCCGGGAGGGTCCAGGTGGTTGTGGTCCAGATTACAAAGAAGATCTTCTCCGCCGGCGCCAGAGCAGTCAACTTACCGCTGGGGTCCGATTTGAGCGGGAACTTCACATATAGCGAGTCGGACTTGGCCTCCTGGTATTCCACTTCGGCCTCGGCCAGCGCCGTTTCACAGGTGGTACACCAGTACACCGGCTTAAGCCCTTTGTAGATATAACCCTTCTGGGCCATGGCCCCGAAGACCTCGATCTGCTTCGCTTCATATTCCGGCGTAAGGGTGAGGTACGGGTGGTCCCAATCGCCGCGCACGCCCAAGCGCTTAAACTCCTCGCGCTGCTCCGCCACAAAGTGCAGGGCATACTCGGCGCATTTTTGCCTGAGTTCGGCCGTTGAGACCTCGGCCCGGTTGATGCCCAGGTTCTTAATGGCGGCGTGCTCGATGGGAAGGCCGTGGGTATCCCACCCCGGTACGTAGGGCGTGTCATAACCGCGCATGTACTTGTACTTATTTACGATATCCTTGAGCACCTTATTAAGCGCCGTACCGAGATGGATGTTGCCATTGGCGTACGGCGGGCCGTCGTGTAGAATAAACTTCGGCCGGCCGGCCGCACGCCTACGGGTCAAGCCGTAGATGTCCATCTCCTCCCAGCGGGCCAGGATCTCTAGTTCGCGCTGCGGCAGGTTTGCCCGCATGGGAAACTTGGTCTTGGGTAAGTTTAGGGTCTTGGAGTAATCCATCTCCTCGTCCACCTCCAAAAACCTCGCTTAGTCCGGGCTTCGCCCGGACGAATCTTCTTTTTAATTTTAAAACGAAAACTCCCGCCCCTTTTGGGACGAGAGTTCCCTCCCGCGGTACCACCCACTTAGGTGCAAAAATGCACCCGCTTCTATCCCTTAACGGCTTTCGCCGGGGCCGCCTACTTCCTTCCGGGTTCAGCGCCCAACTCCCGGGTGATCTTCGGCCCGGACCGCCGTACCGGCTCGCACCTTTCCCCGGCTCTCTGCCCGTCGGACCAGACCTACTCTCCCGTTCATTGCCGTTCAGATATAGAGTTATGCCCATTATACCGCCCTGCAGGCGAAAAGTCAATCAAGCGGCCGCGCCTTCCCTTTTCTTTCGACGATGCAGCCACAAGGAAATGATCCAGGTGGCCCCCAGGGCCGGGATCAGCCGCACAACCAGCACGGCCGCCACCGGTATCCCGAGGGCGGCGAAGATGGCCGTGTCCTCGATGAGCGCATGGCTCAAACCGAGAAACACCCAGAGCAGAATCAGCTCCCGGTCCGTCCAGCCTTCTTCTTTGACGGCCGCCAGAATCACGCCGGCACCGTAGGTAAAGCCTATAATGATACCGGCAGCTAAGGGTAGGGCGGCATGCTCAGGCAAGGAGAGCCGCCTGAGAACGCCTGCCAGTCCCGTGCCTACTCTGGCCAGCCAACCTAGCTCCTTGGCCAGCTCAAGCCCCACAAAAAGAGGAACGAGAATGAGGGCGATTTTACCCAGGGACATTAGGCTCGCCTGTAGCCCCGCCGCCAAGGTCTCCCAGAGAAACATACGCCGTCCTCCTCACAGCAGCAGGTTGAGCATCAGCCCCGTGACTCCGGCGGTGAGTAGCCGCACACCGACCACCGCCGCCGCCCGGCCGCCCGCCTGGGCCACAATGGCCCCCTCCTGGGGTAGGGAGTGGGAGAGCATGAGCATGGCGCCCAAGATAAGCTTCTCCTTGGCCGTAAGCTGGAGAGCGGCCATAGCCCCCACCCCTGCAT
>Ga0247720_100047_pt1 | contig 63810 bp, 64 predicted proteins | sample MSEWel2015_12_15_FD_189078 | JGI IMG/M metagenome (GOLD analysis project Ga0247720, IMG submission 189078) | Subsurface sediment microbial communities from gas well in West Virginia, United States - MSEEL Well Study Marcellus 3H_2015_12_15 | ecosystem: Environmental > Terrestrial > Deep... | reverse complement strand
GGCCGGAGCGTACTACGGTATCAATGTACTAGCCCGGCAAGCAAAGCTAAACAATGAGAGGGTAGGCGTGATCGTGGGCCTTCTTCTGATGCGGCTGCCGGAGGAGAAGCCGGCCCTTCGGCGCCGTGAACCTATCTGGGCCAACATTGCCGCCGGCATAGACTATGTGCGCCGCACTCCGGCCATTCTTGAACCCCTCCTTCTCATGGCCGTCTTGAGCATGTTTGCCATGAACTTTAACGTGCTGGTGCCGGCCTACGCCAAGCACACTCTGAGGCTTACGGAAACCGGATACGGCTTTCTTATGGCCGCCTTGGGCATCGGCGCTTTCGCCGGGGCGATTATGCTGGCTTTCATCAGCCACCGGGGCCCGCAACGCTTTCTCCTGGTAGCCGGGGCGACCGGTGTTACCCTCTTCCAGGTGGCAGTAGCATTGGTGCGCTCTTTCCCTTTGGCTTTTCTTTTCCTGGCCCTCACCGGTTGGTCGATGATTACTTTTACCGCTTCGGTAAATACTACCATCCAGCTGGCCTCCCCGGATGAGCTCCGCGGGCGAATTATGAGCCTGTACTCATTAGTCTTCGGCGGCGTGATACCTTTCGGCAGCCTTTTTGCGGGGACGGTAGCCGGTTGGGGAGGAGCTCCGGTAGCCTTGGCCGCAGGCGGCGTCATTGGACTCGGCCTGGCACTGGTTGTGTCGTACTCAATAAGGCAGCGCTTCAGGCAAAAACCTGGAACGGACAGCGTCTAGCAAGATGAACGGGCCTCCCCGGGTGAGAGGCCCTTTTTATATTTCGGTGCAAGGTTGTTACCTTGAAAACCCCGTCGTACGTGTCGCGTTACCGGGTGGTCGTTGGGCCAGCAGCCTTCCCACTCAGTTGCGACTCAGCCATTTCGATCATCTTCCGGACCATGTGACCACCGACGGCGCCGGCGTCGCGCGAAGCCACGTTGCCCCAGTAGCCGTTCTGAATCTGGGTATCCACACCGAGCTCACGAGCAACCTCGTACTTCCAGTTGTTCATCGCGTTCCAGGCTTCCGGAACAACGTGCGCCGCGCCGCGAGAACGGTTGTAACTTCCTCTTGCCATTTACGGTTCACCTCCTTTCGTTCTTATTTTGACCGAAGCGATACCGCTTATGATGATAATTTCTTCCCTTAAGTCCCATGAAAAGAAAGAACGGCCACCCTTTTCCTCCGGCCGTTCTTTCTTGGCAAAAGGAAGTTTACGCCGTTATTCTTTCATGTCCATGGTCAAATATGCAAGGAACTTTTTTCCTTTTATTGGAATCAACTGCCTTTGAGCGCATGGAGGTTGGGATAAGTGACTTCCTGCCAGGAGGCGGGAGTTTTTTTGATGTAGCCTGCTTCCTGCATGTACCTGGCATAGCGCATGATGCCGCGAGGAGTAATGTCCCAGTTTGTGCCCGGCCAGGTGAGGTGTTCTTTGTAGGTGGCGGCGGGAACGGTTTTTTCCACCCGGGCCAGGATATCGGCCGCCTCCTCTGGGTTGGCCCGGATAAAGTTAAGGCTTTCCTCCAGGGCGGCGCAAAAGGCCCGGTAGATTTGGGGCTGCTCGCGGTAGAACTTGCCGGCGGCTACGGCGACGATGTAAGAAAAGGGTTCGCCGAAGGCCGTAAACCCGTCGCCGATCTGCCTTATCCCCGGTTGGTGGAGAAGTTCGTACTGGTACGGCGGGGCCCCGTAGTAGCAGGTGATGTCCTGCCGGCTGAGGAGCGCGGTGGCGGCGTCCGGGTGGGGCATGGCCACAATGATCTCGTCCAGCGCCCGGGCGTCCCCTAACTCTTTTTCCGCCGCCATGGCGAGAAGGATGTGCTGGTTGGACCCGGGGCCGGGCAGGGCAACCTTATCCTTAGGCCTCAGGTCCTTGATCCCTTTTACTTCTTCCCGGTACGTTAGGAGAAGGAGCGGCATGCTGTCCAGAGCACCGGCAATTTTCCAGTCCACTCCTTTGTCCCAGCCCACTAAAAAGGGCGGGATACCCATAAAGCCCACATCGAGATCGCCGGCGATCATCGCCTCGCGCACGGCGCTGCCGGAACCGAACTTTTTGCGTTCAATTTGAATTCCCGGTAGATGCTTCTCCAGCAACTTCTTCTCCAGCATGATGGTTAAGGGCGCATAGCCCAATCCAAACTGGTCGGCCAGCCGGATCCTGGGTGCCGCGGCGGTCGGGGGCTTTCCGGTGCAGCCACTCGAAACCAGCATCCCGGCCGCGAGGATAAACACCAGGAAGACGATGAGAAAACGCCTCACTTTCTCAACCTCCCTTCAAGTTTTGCCGCAAGCAGCATATAAGCTTATCTTCCAAAAGGTGCGTGGGAACATTCACCAACCCAGGGAGGCATATGCTGTTAGCAAGGAAGGGAGGGAGAAGCCATGCGCGACGGCGTCATCCTGGTGGTCTTAATTATGGCTGCCGCCCTGGCCACAGGAAACAAGATCTTGGGCGGCGCCACGGCCTTTGTCCTGGCCCTGGCCGTCCTGCCGGGGCAGGAAGGTATCTCGTTCCTATGCCGGCACGGCATCTTTCTCGGGCTCTTCTTTCTCACCACGGCCGTGCTGGCGCCGCTGGTCCGGGGCGATTTACGCTTTGCCGACGTGGTCGCTACCCTGCTTTCGCCGGTAGGCCTGGTAGCCGTCCTGGGCGGTACCATGTCTTCGATAATGAACCACAAGGGGGTGGATCTCTTACAACTCGAGCCGCGGGTGGCCGCCGGGGTGGTACTGGGCTCCCTCGTCTCCATTGCCTTTTTCGGCGGAATCCCGGTGGGGCCGGTAATGGCGGCGGGGCTTACGGCCGTGCTCCTAGACGTACTCAAGGCCCTGGGCATCATCTAAAAGAGAAAAAGCGCCGCACCGCGGCGCCGAGCTTTATCAACCTGCCGGCTGCTTGTGATTTGCCTTCTTTCCCTGCGGTGCCCGGAGCTCTTTGCCGTATTCGTCGAGGAACTCCTTGCCGGCCGGAACCCCCCTTGCCCTCTCCGGCGGGGCGGCGGCCTGGGCGGCATAGGCTTCTTGGTCGGACTGAGCGGTCGGCCAGGGAGGAACGTCCAGCCTCTTAGACTTCTGGCGTGCCTCTTCTTCTTTCCGGGCCAAGTTTTGCGTCACCTCCTCCATGTATTTAACCCGTTCCCGCATAGCCTCGGGCGGCATCCAGGCGTGCAGGCTGGGGATGAGCTCGCCGAAACGGTCGCCGTCGGTGAGGGCGGCTTGGCCAAACATATCTTCTTCCTCGCCACGGGTCGCCGGGGCAAAAAACTTATTCTTGGCGGTCTCCTTTTCATTTTTCGTCACCGGGCTTTACCTCCTTGTGCTTTTCCTCTTCTTATTCTGACCGGCGGCCGAACCTTCATCCCCGGGGTTCTTTGCCAGATGTTGCGGCAACATTTCGTTTACCTTGATGAGGAGCCAAGCCAGGAAGAGGACCAGGCCAGTGGCTGCCGCTGCTCCGAGGAAAAGGGGAAAGCGGCCGAACTTTAAGCCTAAGCCCAGGGCCGGGGGGCCCAGAGCGGCCCCAAAAAAGCGGACCGTACCGTACAGGGCGGTAACCAGCCCGCGCTCGCCTTCGGCGGCGCTGGTGATAAGAAGGTTAAGCCCGGGGAGAAAAAGGCCGGTGCCCACTCCGGCGGCAGTTAAGGGAAAAAGAAAGAGGAGGCCGGACGGGACGGCGGCCAAGGCGACCAGCGAAACGGCTACCAAAGCGAGCCCGAGGAGAAGGACGGGCTTAAGCCGCTCTTCCAAGTGCTTTTGCAAGTACACTCCTGTGGTAGACGAGGTGATGGTGAGAGCCAGAACCGGGACGGCCACGAGGAGCCCGCGGCTAAAGCCTCTAATCCCCAGGCGTTTCTCCAAGACGTCGGCCAGGTAGCTTAAGAGCCCGAAAAGAAGGAACAGGCCGAGGAAGCCGGCCAGGAAGGAAATAGCCAGGCCCCGCCCGCGTTTGGCCAGAACGCTCCTTAAGTCTTCCAGGTAGGTGCTTCCCGGCGGTGGGGTTGGCAGAGGGGGTTCGGTACAGATAAACCATACGAGCAAGGCGGCCGGCCAGGCCAGGAGGCCGTACACGAAAAAGGGTGCAAACCAAACGATGAGGGCGGCGGCGGAGCCTAAAAGCGGAGCTACTACCTTCCCCAGCCCGTTGGCTCCCTCCAGGTAGCCGAGGGCACGGCTTCGTTCGCGGTCGGTGAACATATCGCCGGCCAGCGCCATGGCCAGTTGGTAGGTACCTCCACCCCCAATACCTTGGAGGACGCGGCCGGCCAAGATCCAGGGGAAAGCTCGCGGAGATAGCCAGCCCGCCACCCCGGCCAGAACGCCGCCCAGGCCGAAAACGGCGAGGGCGGCAACCATAACCGCCTTGCGCCCCACGCGGTCGGAAAGGTAGCCGGCAAAGGGAATGACGAGGCCGGCGGTAAGAGAGAAGGCCGTAATGATCAGCCCCGCTTGAAAGAGGGTTAAGTTGAGCGCTTTTTGAATTTGCGGCAGCACGGGAATGAGAAGGGAATTGCTGAGGACGAGGATGAAGGGCACGATACATAAAGCGGCGAAGCTTCTTAGCGTTTTGCCGTGCATATTCAAGCTCCTCGGGGCAAAGTTACAGTACTTAATGTTCCCGCTGGAGAAGGCCTTTACGCTGGGAGGAATTTCTGCCCGGGGGGCGAATAGTCTTAGTGACAATATGGGAGAAAGCGGGGAATGGGCATGGGAGGGCGCCGCGTACACCGTCCGGAACCGAAACGCTCGAGCGGCGGGGCAGGGTGCCTGGTGCAGTTTCTCGTGGCTGCCGTTTGTGCAGTGGCCCTGGGTTATTTCTTCGGCTCTTATCTTTTCCGGCAAACCACGGCGGTTAAGTCGCCCCAGCCGCCGGCTTCCCAGGCCCAACCGGCGTCTCCGGCGCCTACGAACCCGGAGGCGCCCGCACCGCCGCCCCAATCGGGCGGGAAGGTGGAGTTGCCCGAGCTCACGATCTTTGAGGTGCAGGTAGGAGCCTTTAGCCAAAAGGCCAACGCCGACCGCCTGGTGGACGCCATTAAAAAGCAGGGCTGGCCGGCAGAGCAGGTTGCCGCCGGCAATCTAATTCAGGTGCGCGCCGGTAGCTTTTTTGGGCGCCAGCGGGCCGAAGCGCTTAAGGAGAGGTATACCGAGGACAAGGTACGGCCCGTGGTGGTCACGAAGGTATTGGCGGCGAAGGAACTAGATTATGCGGCGGCCGATAAGGAGTACTACCAGTTCGTGCAGGAGGTCGCCGGCGGCCTGGCCGAGACGCTTCTGGCTGCCGAAGAAGGTCGGACTGCCGAGGCAGAGGCCCAGGTAAAAAGTATGGTGGCCGCGGCGGCAGAACTGCCGGAAAATACGGCCGGCGGCAAAGCAGAGCTCGTGGGGCTCCTGCGCCGGATAGAGGGTGAGCTGGCCCAGGCCGCCCGAGCAAAGGGCGCCGGGCGCGAACAAGCGGTAAGCCGGGCGGTGGCGGAATTTGCCCGCTGGTATGCCGGACTGGAGAAGTAGCAGGCCGAGAACGGGCAATTTACGACTAAGGACGCCTGAAAAGCGGGCGTTCTTATTTTTTCTCGGGCGATTTTTCCCGCTCCGGTTTGCCGGCAGGTGCCGGCAGTATGCCGCGGAAGGGCTCTCGCCGGAGGGTGCGGAACTCGCGGTAAGGGTCAAAGCTGCGCAGACGAAGGGCGTTGCTCACCACCGATACCGAGCTCAAGGCCATGGCCGCCCCGGCCAGGACGGGAGATAGATAGCCCAGCGCGGCTACCGGAACGCCGATAACGTTGTAAATGAGCGCCCAGAAGAGGTTTTCTTTAATGTTGCGGAGGGTGGCCCGGCTGAGCCGAATACTCGCAGGGACGCCTCGCAGGTCGCCGCTAATGAGGGCGATGTCGGCTGCTTCGATGGCTACATCCGCACCGGTACCGATGGCGATGCCCACGTCGGCGGTAGCGAGGGCGGGGGCATCGTTGATGCCGTCACCTACCATGGCCACCACGTAGCCGGCGCGGCGCAGTTTTTCCACCTCCCGGGCTTTATCCTGGGGAAGTACCTCGGCCTGGACATCGTCCGGATCGATCCCCACCTGGCGCGCAATGGCTTCGGCCGTGCGCCGGTTGTCCCCGGTGAGCATTATCACCTTAATCCCCATGCGCTTGAGCGCGGCGATGGCCTGAGCGGCGTTCTCCTTCACCGTATCGGCGACGGCAATAACTCCGGCGGCCCGACCGTCTATGGCCACCAACATGGCCGTTTTTCCCTCGCTTTCGAGTTTTTGTACCGTTCCGGCGAGGGCGTCGAGAGGCATGCCCTCGAGCAGGCGGCGGCTTCCTACCTGCACCTGCCTTCCTAGCACGCGGGCAACTACACCGCGCCCGGGAACGGTAGAGAAGTTTTGCGGTTCGGGAAGATCGAGGCCTCTCGCCTTAGCGCCGCGCACGATGGCTTCGCCCAGCGGATGTTCGGAGCCGCGCTCTGCGCCGGCGGCGAGAAGGAGAATTTCGTCCTCTTTCCAGCCGGGAAGGGCGAAGACGTCGGTGACGACGGGCTCCCCTTTGGTAATGGTGCCCGTCTTGTCGAGAACCACCGCGTCTGTCGCATGGGCCTTCTCCAGATGCTCGCCGCCTTTTATCAGGATGCCGTTTTCCGCTCCACGGCCGGTACCGACCATGATGGACGTGGGAGTGGCCAGGCCGAGGGCACAAGGGCAGGCGATGACCAGCACGGCCGTAAAGTTGATGACGGCGCGGGCTAGGTCTCCCGGGGCGCCGAAGAAGTACCAGCCGGCAAAAGTGATGACGGCAACGAGCACTACGGCAGGGACAAAGTACCCGGAAATCACGTCGGCCAGGCGCTGGATGGGCGCCTTAGAACCCTGCGCTTCCTCAACAATTTTGATGATCTGGGCGAGGGCCGTCTCCGCCCCGACGCGGGTGGCACGAAATTTGAAAGTGCCGTACTTGTTCAGGGTGCCGCCTATTACTTCATCGCCGCTCTTCTTGTCCACCGGCAGGCTTTCGCCGGTGAGCATGGACTCGTCGATGGCCGAACTTCCTTCAAGGATAATCCCGTCCACCGGTATCTTTTCGCCCGGCCGCACCACTACCACATCCCCTTGGCGCACTTCGTCCACAGGGATATCGACCTCTTCCCCGCCCCGGACTACGCGGGCGGTTTTGGCGGCCAGGCCCATGAGCTTTTTGATAGCCTCCGAGGTGCGCCCCTTGGCCCGCGCCTCGAGCAGGCGGCCGAGGATAATGAGGGCGATGATGACGGCTCCGGTTTCGTAGTAAACGTGCCCGGGAATAAAGAAGGTGGTGGCCACGCTGTAAAAGTACGCCGCCGAGGTTCCCAGCGCGATGAGCACGTCCATGTTGGCGTAACCGCGGCTTAGGGTAACGGCGGCACCGCGGTAAAACTGGTAGCCGGCGACGAACTGAACTGGGGTGGCTAAAGCGAACTCGAACACTTTGTTTCGAAGAAGCGGCGGAGCCGGGAAGTTAAAGAGGTCGGCAAGCATGACGAAGACGAGGGGCGTGGAAAGAACGGCGGCCAGGACAAAAAGCTGCGTTTGGCGGCGGATTTCCCTCTCTCGCGCCCGCTTTTCGCTGTCCTCATCAAAACGCAGGGCTGCTTCCTGAGCTTCGTATCCTTCCATCCGGATGGTCCGTTTAATGTCTTCAGGAGTCAGCTCTTCAGGATAATACTCGAGGGTGGCCCGCTCCAAGGCAAAGTTGACCGTGGCCGAGACAACCCCGTCGAGTTTGGCCAGGGCCCGTTCGATACGGGCGGCACACGAAGCGCAATCCATGCCGCTTATCTTAAGCTCCAGCTTTTTAGGTGCGAGTTTATAGCCTGCCGCTTCCACGGCCCGGCGTATCTGGCGTGGGTCGGTTTTTTCCGGGTCATACCGGACCGTGGCCTGTTCTAAAGCAAAGTTGACGTGGGCTTGGGTTACGCCGGGGAGTCGGTGCAGGTTCTTTTCGATGCGGGCGGCGCACGAGGCGCACTCCATGTTGAGGATCTTAAAGGTGGCCGTTTTTTCTGCCACTACCATCCCCTCCACGCCTTATTTTTCCCATTCCCTGATTTCCTAGTTTACAACATTTCATTAGACAATTTTTGCTCAAGCGGCAGGAATTTTGTTAAGGAGAGCGAATAAGGTATTGTCCGAGCTTTGTCAAAAACACTGGGCCATTTAGCCGAGAAGAGGTTGTCCATAGCGCCAATTGGCCAGGAAGTTGCTGCGAAAAGGCCGGATGGTGACCCGGTTACAGGGGAAGGAAACAGAGTGTGAAAGCCGGGAGGAGGGGTGTGCGTGCGGCTTTCGGAAGTGGTAAAAATTCTGCAGGCTGAGGTGCTGGTGCCGGCCGCCGACATGGAACGAGAGGTGCTTACGGCGTGTGGGGCCGACCTCATGAGCGACGTTTTGGCCTTTAGCAAAGAGCGCACCCTGCTCCTCACCGGCTTAACGACCCCCCAGGTTGTGCGAACGGCGGAGATTATAGACCTGGCGGGCATCGTTTTTGTCCGGGGGAAAAGGCCCGGGCCGGAGGTACTGGAACTGGCCCGCGCCCAGAGCCTGCCCCTCATGCTTACCCGCTTTCCTATGTATGAATCCTGTGGCCTTCTATTTCAGGCCGGCTTAGGCGGCTGTATGCTTGGCCGAGGTGGCGGCCATGAGCCATGATTTGAGCTACGACCTGACGATACCCGTGACCGGGCATGACTTCCTCCGGGCGGGTGAAGCCGCGAGCCGCATTAAAAAAGTGCTGCAGGCATTGAACCTCCCGCCCCAGGTCATCAGGCGGGCTAGCATCTCGGCCTACGAAGCTGAGATGAACATCATCATTCATGCCTACCGGGGGCAGCTGGCCTTAAAAGTAACGCCGGAGGCGCTCACCCTGGTGGCCGAGGACGAAGGCCCCGGAATTCAGAATATCGACCTGGCCATGCAGGAAGGGTATTCTACCGCCCCGGATGAAATTCGGGAAATGGGTTTTGGCGCCGGAATGGGCCTTCCGAACATGAAAAAGTCTGCCGACAGGTTGACAATAACCAGCACCGTCGGCCAAGGAACGCGGGTGGAGATTGTTATTCAACTATCATAAGAATGGGGAAAAGGATGGCTATGGACTACTTCCACTCGGTGCGGCTGGATAAAGAGAAGTGCAAAGGTTGCGTGAACTGCATCAAGAAGTGTCCGGTGGAAGCCATCCGGGTGCGCCACGGAAAGGCGGAGATAATGGAGGAGCGCTGCATTGACTGCGGCGAGTGCATCCGGGCGTGCCCCAACCACGCCAAGTACGCCGAGCGCGATTCCGTGCAAGACCTCGCTCTCTTCAGCTACACGGTGGCGCTTGTGGCCCCCTCCCTTTACGGGCAGTTCCGGGATAATGTAAGCCCGGCACGCATCCTGGCGGCCGTCAAGGCCTTGGGGTTCGATGACGTCTGCGAGGTAGCCCTCGGGGCGGAAATCGTTTCGCAGGCAGTGCGCGATTACTTCCGAGCGAATCACCACCTGCGCCCCCTCATCTCTTCAGCCTGCCCGGCTGTAGTGCGTCTAATCCAGGTGCGCTTTCCGGCGCTGGTGGACCACATCATCCCCCTCGAAAGCCCCATGCAGGTGACTGCTTCCTTGATGCGACAAAAAGCAGTGCAGGAAACAGGCCTGGCCCCAGAAAGGATCGGCATCTTCTTCCTCAGCCCCTGCCCGGCCAAGGTGACGGCGGTGAAGAACCCTGTGGGCGGCGTTCCCTCAGAGGTGGACCGGGTGCTGGCGGTGGCGGACGTTTTCGGACGGCTGCTCGAGAACCTGCGCCAGGAAGAGCCCTGCCTTACCCGGGCTGACCGCCTGGGGATTGGTTGGGGTGCTTCCGGTGGAGAGGTGGCCGCAGCGGGGATTGAAAATGCCCTAATTGTAGACGGAATTCACAACGTCATCAGCGTGCTCGAGGAGATTGAGCTGGGCCGGCTGGGAGATATCGACTTCATTGAAGCCCAGGCCTGCCCCGGCGGTTGCGTGGGCGGCATCCTCAACGTCAACAACCGCTTTGTGGCCGGCGTGCGCCTTAGGCACCTGGTCCGCGACCTCCCTGCCCGCGAACCGCTTTCTGAGCGCCTGGCCGCTTTCGGCGTACCCATGCCCAAGGTCCCGGAGATAGAAGTGAAGCCGCGGCCTATTGTGCACCTGGACCGGGATCTCAGGCGCGCCATGCAGAAGCTACAACAGGTCCAGGCGCTTATGGAGCGCCTACCCGGGCTGGACTGCGGTTCCTGCGGCGCTCCTACCTGCCGGGCCCTGGCTGAAGATATTGCGGTGGGCAAGGCGCTGGAGACCGATTGCATCTTTAAGCTGCGCGAGAAGATCATGGCCTTAGCCCAGGAGACGTACAACCTGGCGCAGCTGGTGCCACCGGCTATGGATCAGAACAGAACGTCGAAGGGAGGAGAGGGTGATGCAACTTAAGGCGCTCCTTGCGGTACCGGAGCTGGGCCTTAACCTGAAGGCGGGCCGATCCGGACTCGAGCGAGAAGTAAAAGGCGGCTACACTTCCGACCTCCTGAGCCACGTCATGTCCCGGGCGCGGGAAGGTGATCTTTGGGTGACGGTCCAGGCCCACCAGAACATCGTTGCCGTAGCCGTGCTGCTCAACCTCGCTGGCATCATCATTGCTGGCGGGATTGAGCCCCAGGAAGAGACTTTGAGCAAGGCGGAGGCAGAAGGTGTTCCCATTTTCACAACCGACCTTCCCATCTTTGAAGTGGTTGGGCGGCTCTACGCCCTGGGGATAAGGGCGTCGAACTTTTATGCTGCGCTGGCTCAAGGCTGACCTCCACGTGCACACGGTGCTGTCACCCTGCGCCGAATTAGAAATGGGCCCGCGCGCCATTGTCGCCGCCGCGGTGGCCAACGGGATCGGCCTTCTGGGCATTACCGATCACAACGCGTGGGCGAACGTGCCGGCGGTGACCGCTTTGGCCGCCCGGGAAGGTATAGCGGTGCTGGCAGGGATGGAGGTTCAGACGCGGGAGGAGGTTCACGTTCTTTGCTTTTTCCCGGACCTGGCTTCTTTGGCGGCGGCGGGGGAGGAGATCCGCCGCCATCTGCCGCGAATAGAAAATCGGCCGGAAGTTTTTGGGGATCAGGTAATTGTGGACGCTGAGGAAAATATCCTTGGCTTCGAAAACAGGCTCCTTCTCAATTCTGTTGATCTCTCCCTAGAAGACGTGCGGGACCTCACCAGGCGTGCCGGCGGGCTTTTTATCCCGGCGCACGTGGACCGGCCGGCCTTCAGCCTCTTGGCCAACCTCGGCGTGGTGCCCCCGGGCCTTGAGCCTCAAACGCTGGAGATCTCCAGCCGCCTTACGCCCGAGGAGGCCAAAAGATTGTTCCCGACCCTGGTGGGTTATTCCCTCATTACTTCTTCCGACGCGCACCGGCTGAGCGATTTGGCAACGCCGTGCGCGACCTGGTTTCACGTGGCCGCTCCCACCCTGGCCGAGGTAGTATTAGCCTTGGCCGGACGGGAGGGCCGGAAGGTGGTGATCATGTCGAACTCGGACGAAAAACCCTGTAGCTCTTAGGACGGCGATGTTCATGATGATAAGTTTGGATAAGGCAAAGGAGGAGACGCGTCATGAGCGCATGCGCCTGCGGCAACACCGCCCCTAAGTACCCAGAACTTCAGGAAATCCTTTCGCGGCACGAGGGAGAAAAAGGCTCGCTGATCCCGATCCTGCAAGAGGTGCAGGCGGCCTACGGTTACATCCCGGAAGACGTGATCAAGGAGATTTCGCTGGCCCTCGACATTCCGGCTACCACCATCTACGGCGTGGCGACGTTTTACGCCCAATTTCACCTAAAGCCGCGCGGCCGGCATGTGGTGCGCGTCTGCCAGGGCACGGCCTGCCATGTGCGCGGCGGCGCCAGGATCCTGGCCGAGGTGGAAAAGGAGCTTGGGATTAAGCCGGGCGAGACGACGGAAGACCTGCGCTTTAGCCTGGAGCCGGTGGCCTGCCTCGGGTGCTGCGGCCTAGCGCCAGTAATGATGGTCGACGAAGACACCCACGGCCGCATGACCCCGGACAAAGTGGCCAGCGTGCTGGCGCGGTACGAATAGCGATGGAAGAGCTGGCCCTCCACATTCTGGACCTGGTGCAGAACGCGCTTGCGGCAGGGGCAACGGAGGTCGTGATTGAGATCAAAGAAGACACGGCCGGCGACCGGCTGGTCATCACCATTACGGACAACGGCTGCGGGATGGACCAGGAGTTCGTCCGCCGGGTTCTCGATCCCTTCACCACCACCCGCACCACTCGGCGAGTAGGGTTGGGCCTTTCTCTCTTGGCCATGGCTGCGCGCCAGGCTGGAGGAGACCTACAGGTTGCGTCGGAAAAAGGGAAGGGAACCACTGTTACCGCAACATTTCGGCTTCAGCACTGGGATCGGCCCCCGCTAGGGGATGTGCCGGCCACGCTGGTGACCGTGCTTGCAGGAGCTCCCAAGCTCGACCTCACCTACCGGCACACGGTGGACGGCCGTACGTTTACTTTCCGCGCCTGGGAGGTGCAAAGGGAGCTGGGAGGGGTTCCGATAAATGATCCTAAGGTGTTGACTTTTCTCAAGCGGTACCTAGAGGAAGAATTAACAAGCCTGCACGGAGGTGGCGGAGATGACGCTGAAAAGCTTAGATGACCTGAGGCGCCTGCGCGAAGAAGTGCAGAAAGAAATTGAGACGCGCCAGGGTGCAGAAGTGCAGATTATCGTAGGCATGGGAACGTGCGGTATTGCGGCGGGAGCCAGAGAAGTTATGACGGCCATCCTGGAGGAACTGGCCAGGCGGAACATCAAGGCCACGGTCCTTCAGACCGGCTGCATAGGGATGTGTGAGAAAGAACCGCTGGTCGACGTGGTGCGGCCGGGCGAAAAGCGCATCACCTACGGCCATGTTACACCGCGAGATGTGCCGCGAATCATCGGCGAACACGTGGTCAACGGGCGCATCGTCGAGGATCTGGTGGTCGGCCGGGCCAACTAGAAATTATCAAAAGTCACGGACGGCAAAAGGGAGGTTTAAACCATGAATCTATTCCGTGCCCACGGCCTGGTCTGCGGCGGCACCGGCTGTACTTCCGGCGGGTCGCCGGAGATCCGGGCCAGGTTGGAAAAGGAACTCGCAGCAAAAGGATTGGATAAAGAGGTTAAGGTAGTCACCACCGGCTGCCACGGCCTGTGTGAGATGGGTCCCTTGGTGATCGTCTATCCTGAAGGGACCATGTACACGCACGTGACGCCGGACGACGTTCCGGATATCGTGAACGAGCACCTTTATAAAGGCCGGATCGTCCAGCGCCTGCTTTACAAAGAGCCCCTCACCGAAGAAAAAGTGCCGCACTACGGCGATTTACCCTTCTACCAAAAGCAGAAGCGGGTGGTCCTGCAGAACTGCGGCTACATCAACCCCGAACGTATTGAAGAATACATCGCCCGCGGCGGCTACTCGGCCCTGGCCAAAGTGCTCGGCGAGATGACTCCCGAAGAGGTCATTGCGGAAGTAAAGAAATCCGGCCTCAGGGGGCGCGGCGGTGCCGGCTTCCCCACCGGGCTCAAGTGGGAGTTCTGCCGCAAGGCCCCAGGGGAGCCCAAGTACGTCGTGTGCAACGGTGACGAGGGCGACCCCGGTGCCTTCATGGACCGCAGCGTCATGGAGGGCGACCCGCACCGGGTGCTGGAAGGCATGATTATCGGCGCCTACGCCATCGGGGCCAGCGAAGGATACATTTACGTCCGGGCCGAGTACCCCCTGGCGGTTAAGCGCCTGCGCATCGCCACAAAGCAGGCCGAAGAGCTGGGCCTCCTGGGCGACAACATCTTAGGGAGCGGCTTCTCCTTCCGCATTCATATTAAAGAAGGCGCCGGCGCCTTTGTCTGCGGCGAAGAGACGGCGCTTATGGCCTCCATCATGGGCCAGCGCGGTATGCCGCGTCCGAGGCCGCCGTTCCCGGCCAACCAGGGCCTGTGGGATAAGCCTACCAACATCAACAACGTGGAGACCTGGGCCAACATTCCGGACATTATCTTGAAGGGCGGCGACTGGTTTGCTTCCATGGGCACGGAAAAGAGCAAGGGCACCAAGGTATTTGCCCTCACCGGCAAGGTGCGCAACACCGGGCTGGTGGAAGTGCCTATGGGGATTACTCTGCGCGAAATCATCTTCGACATCGGCGGCGGCATCCCGAACGGCAAGAAATTCAAGGCGGTGCAGATCGGCGGACCTTCCGGAGGCTGCCTCCCCGAAAGCCAGCTCGATCTGCCGGTAGACTATGAGTCCCTGACCGGTGCCGGGGCCATCATGGGTTCCGGCGGCCTGGTGGTGATGGACGAGGACACCTGCATTGTGGATGTGGCCCGCTTCTTCCTGAACTTCACCCGCTCCGAATCCTGCGGGAAGTGCACGCCCTGCCGCGAAGGAATCAAGCGCATGCTGGAAATCCTGGATCGGATCGCCGCCGGGAAAGGGAAGATGGAGGACCTCGACCTCTTGGAGCGTACGGCGCTGGTAGTCAAGCAGAGCGCGCTCTGCGGCTTGGGGCAGACGGCCCCCAACCCGATTCTATCCACTCTCCGGTACTTCCGCGATGAATACGTGACCCATATCCAGGATAAACGCTGCCCGGCCGGCGTCTGCGCGGCGCTCCTCGTATACCGCATCAAGCCCGAACTCTGCCGCGGGTGCACGGCCTGCACTAGGGTCTGCCCGGTGGGTGCCATTTCCGGTACCCGCAAAGAGGTCCACTTCATCGATCCCGACAAGTGCATCAAGTGCGGCGCCTGCATGGAGCGCTGCCCGTTCGGCGCCATTGTCCGCGGCTAAAAGAGCGTGAAGGAGTGTGAACCATGGAAACCATCACCCTAACTATAGACGGGCGGGAAGTCCAAGCCGCAAAAGGGATGACTGTTCTCGAGGCGGCGCGGGCGGCTGGGATCAAGATCCCGACCCTCTGCTACCACCCGGAACTTAGACCTGAAGGAGCGTGCCGCCTCTGCGTGGTAGAGGTGAAGGGGGCCAAAAGCCTGGTGGCCTCCTGCGTCATGCCGGCGTCAAACGGCATGGAAGTCTATACCAACACTCCTTTCGTGCGCGAGGCGCGGCGCACGGCTCTGGAGCTCCTCCTGGCCAATCACCCCTTTGAGTGTTTGACCTGCGACCGGAACGGCAACTGCGAGCTGCAGACCCTGGCCCACGACCTGGGCGTGCGGGAGGTGCGGTACCAGGGAGAGAAACGGAACGTTCCGAAGGATACCTCCAGCCCGGCCCTGGTGCGCGACCCCAACAAATGTATCCTCTGCGGCCGCTGCGTGCGCATGTGTGGCGAGGTTCAGAACGTTAACGCCCTAGGGTATGTGGGCCGCGGCTGGGATACATTAATCCTGCCGCTTTTCAACCGCAACCTGGCCGAGGTGGCCTGTGTGGCCTGCGGCCAATGCTCAACCGTCTGCCCCACCGGAGCCATCACGGAAAAGAGCTACGTGGATGAGGTCTGGAAGGCCTTGGGCGACCCGAAGAAGCATGTAGTGGTGCAGACGGCGCCGGCCACGCGCGTCTCCGTGGGCGAGGCCCTGGGGATGGCGCCCGGGTCCATCGTCACCGGCAAGATGGTGGCGGCCTTAAGAAGGCTCGGTTTCGACCGCGTCTTCGACACGGATTTCTCCGCCGACCTTACTATCATGGAGGAAGGACACGAGCTCATCGAGCGCCTCAAGGAAGGCGGGCCGCTCCCGCTCATTACTTCCTGCAGCCCCGGGTGGGTGAAGTACTGCGAGCACTTCTACCCTGAACTTTTGCCGCACGTTTCCACCTGCAAATCCCCGCAGCAGATGTTCGGTGCCGTGGCCAAGACCTACTATGCGGAAAAGATGGGCCTTAAGCCGGAGGACGTCTACGTGGTGTCGATCATGCCCTGCACGGCCAAGAAGTTCGAAGCGCAGCGGCCGGAGATGACGGCCTCGGGCGTTCCCGATGTGGATGCCGTGCTTACCACCCGCGAGCTGGCCCGCATGCTGAAGGAGGCCGGCATCGATTTCGAGGGCCTGCCGGAGGAAGAATACGACGCTCCGCTCGGCATCTCCACGGGCGCCGGCGCCATTTTCGGAGCGACCGGCGGCGTGATGGAGGCGGCTCTCAGGACGGTTTATGAAGTTGTGACCGGAAAAACCCTAGAGAGCCTCGACTTCACCGCCGTGCGCGGCCTCGACGGGGTGAAGGAAGCCTCGGTGGACCTGGACGGCAAGACCGTTAAGGTGGCGGTGGCCCACGGTCTGGCCAATGCTAAGAAAGTGCTGGATAGAATCAAGGCGGGCGAGGCCGACTGGCAATTTGTGGAGATCATGTGCTGCCCCGGCGGGTGCATCGGCGGCGGCGGCCAGCCCATCCCGGTAGACCGCGAGAAGCGCGCAGCCCGGATCAAAGCCATTTATGAAGTGGATGCGAGCATGCCGCTCAGAAAGTCCCACGAGAACCCGGCCGTACAAACCCTGTACAAGGAGTACCTGGGTGCTCCGCTCTCGGAGAAGGCCCACGAACTACTTCATACCCACTACACCCCCAGGTCCAGGTTTTAATTAGGTGCCGGGCACCTGGGGAGAAATGGAAGATGGCTCCTGCCTACGAGGCGGGGGCCTTCTTTTACGCGCCCGGCACGGGCGCTGTCTTTGGGCCCGACCGGTGAAGGTAGTAGTAGCCGTAGCTTAAGGCAGGGGTGTCCACCGCGGGGTCGGCTACCCACCGAAGGTGGGTGCTCGTAAGGAGTTGCCGGGCGAACGATTATCTTCTACGGCGATGTATCCTCTCTCGTTGCTCGCATTTGCCGGCGGTGGTAAAATGAAACCAAGGGAGAGGAAGGAGATACCGCAGCGCAATGCCGTGTATATGCGAATTCCTGGCGATTAGGGTATACATGTATTTCTATGACCACGAACCACCGCATCTTCACCTAAGAGGGCGGGGATTCAGTGCGGCGATTGCGCTACCAGATGGGGAGTTGTTGGCCGGCCGCCTGTCGCCGCATTTGGAGGCCGTTGTGGTAAGTTGGATAAGGGAAGAAATGGTGAATCTTATGGAAAACTGGCGACGAGCGCAGGCAGGTGAGCCGCTCCTGCAACTGAAGCCACCTAAGGAGGCTTGGTAAGGTTGGAGAATATGCCGCGGGAAATAAAAAGCGCCTATCCGGTCAGGGATCATTACCTGGTCCTTGAGTTTGAAAACGGTGAGTACAGAATCGTGGACGTCAGCCCGTTTATCAAGGGCCCGGTCTTTGAGCCCTTAAAGGATCCGAAAGTGTTTCGGCAGGTGCGTGTTGACGAAGAAGCAGGGACCGTCGCCTGGCCGAATGGTGCCGACCTCGACCCGGACGTGCTTTACACGAGGAGCGTCCCACTCGTGCTACCCGGGGAAGAAGCGGCACAGGCTTAATTGGTGCCGGGCACCTGGGAAGGAATGGAAGATGGCTCCTGCCTACAAGGCGGGGGCCTTCTTTTGTGCGCCCGGCACGGGCGCTGTTCTGGGGGGAAGTCCCGAGCAGTAAGGGAGAGGATGGGGGCCGTCCGTCCCTGCCGCCCGGATGGCTCCCCCTTCCAGAATGGACGAAAACTGGGCGAAAGATGTACGCTACGGGAAGCGAGTTTTATGTTATAATGGACAAGGTTAAGTGGAGCTTTCGTGCGGAGGGGCCGCCCCGTATTTTCTGCGCCGCTAAAAGGATTTGCGGCAGTAAGTGGCGAAGTATAGAGAGTTCATGCGGGTTCATAAAGAAGGTTTTATTGTTTTGAAGGGGTGAAGGAGAAACCATGGAGCTCAGGACTTTTTTGGGAGGGGTGCATCCGGCCCCATCCAAGGAGCGGACGGCCGGAAGCCCGATTCAGGCGGCGCCCCTTCCCAAGCGTGTGGTCATTCCGCTCGCCCAGGGCGGCGCGCCGTGCGACCCCCTAGTAAACAAGGGCGATGCGGTCCTGGCCGGGCAGAAGATCGGGGAGAGCAAGGCCTTTGTTTCGGCCCCGGTTCACGCCAGCATATCTGGTAAGGTGGTCGGCATCGAGACCTGCCTTTTGCCCACCGGCCGGGAAGCCCCGGCGGTGATTATTGAAGGCGACGGCGCGGATACCTGGGTAGATTCTGCCGGCAGCACGTTGGAGGAGCTGAGCGTCGAAAGTTTAAGGGCCCTCATTCGGGAGGCGGGGCTTGTGGGCATGGGCGGGGCCATGTTTCCCACCCACGTGAAGGTGTCGCCGCCACCGGGCAAGAGCTTCGACAGCGTCATCATCAACGGTGCCGAGTGCGAGCCCTACCTCACCTGCGACCAGCGCCTTATGGTAGAGGAACCGGGGAAAATCATCCTCGGGCTCAAGGCCTGGCTCAAGGTCACGGGAGCTAAGCGTGGATACATCGGCATCGAGAACAACAAACCGGAAGCCATAAGCGCCCTTAAGAAAGCGGCCGCCGGCGAGAAGGACATGGAGGTTGTGCCGCTCCTTACCAAGTACCCGCAAGGCTCGGAAAAGCAGCTCATCAAGGCCATTCTCGGCCGGGAGGTGCCTTCAGGCGGCCTGCCGGTGGATGCCGGAGCGCTGGTGCAGAACGTGGGCACCACTTACGCTCTGGCCACGGCCATTGAGACCGGCCGGCCGCTCGTTGAGCGCGTGGTGACGGTCACCGGCACACCGGTGAAAAACCCGCAAAACCTCCGGGTAAGGATAGGGACGCTGGTGAGCGACCTCCTCTCTTACTGCGGTCTGGAGGGAGAGGTGGGCAAAATCATCTCCGGCGGGCCGATGATGGGCATTGCTTTACCGACGGCCGACGTGCCGGTGATTAAAGGAACTTCAGGAATTCTCCTCCTTACTCCTGAAGAGGCGGCAATTCCGCCTGAGCGGCCCTGCATCCGCTGCGGGCGCTGCGTGGACGCCTGCCCGATCGGGCTCATCCCGACGTTCCTCGACCAGTTCTGCCGCAAAGAGATATGGGACCTGGCCGAGGAGTACCACGTGCAGGACTGCATCGAGTGCGGTTCGTGTGCCTATGTTTGTCCGTCGAAACGGCACCTGGTGCCGGCCCTACGCTTAGGCAAGGCTGAGGTTCTGGCGCGGCGGCGCCGTAAATAGGAGGGAGCAGGGAATGGAAGAAAAAAAGGCCGTGCCTGGCTTCGATAAGCTCGTAGTGGCGTCTTCCCCGCACATCCGGGCGGTGGAGACGGTGGATAGACTCATGTGGCAGGTCATCATCGCCCTCATGCCGGCGGCGGTGGTAAGCGTGTACTTTTTCGGCCTGCGCGCATTGGTGCTTATGCTGGTGGGAATTGCCAGCGCGGTGCTCACAGAAGCTTTGGTGGAGAAGGCCTTGAAGAAGGAGATCACCATCGCCGACGGGAGCGCAGCTCTCACCGGCCTGCTTCTGGCTTTTAACGTGCCGGCCAACGCCCCCTGGTGGATGGTGGCCGTGGGCGCTGCCTTTGCCATCGCGGTGGTGAAACAAACCTTCGGCGGCTTAGGGGCGAACTTCGTCAACCCGGCTTTGGCGGCGCGGGCGTTCATGCTGGCTGCCTGGCCCCAGCACATGACGGGCAAATTTCCCGTGCCCCTTGATTCCATTACCGCCGCTACACCCCTCGCCATTCTCAAGGGAACGGCTACCGGAACGCTGCCTTCTTACCTGGACCTTTTTATAGGCAACGTGGGCGGCGTGCTGGGCGAGACCTCGGCCCTGGCGCTCCTTGTGGGTGGAGCCTACCTCATTTGGCAGAAGGTCATCGACTGGCGGACGCCGGCCGGTTTCATCGGCACGGTGGCAGTCTTAACCTGGATTTTCGGCGGCAAAGGCGGCCTGTTTACCGGCGATCCACTACACCACGTTCTGGCAGGCGTACTTATCCTGGGGGCCTTTTTCATGGCCACTGATTACGTTACTTCCCCGATTACACCTAAGGGCCGGCTCATCTTCGGCATCGGCTGCGGCTTCATTACCGTGCTTATCCGCCTTTGGGGCGGTTACCCTGAGGGTGTCTCCTACTCCATCCTGCTGATGAACCTAGTTGTGCCTTTCCTTGATCGCTGGACGCTGCCACGGGTGTACGGCGTCACCCGCGCCCGCGCTTGAGAGGAGGAGTCAGGGAAATGATGGAGAAGATGCTTCGCACCTTCTATAACGGCATTATCCCGGAAAACCCGACCCTGCGCCTGGTGATCGGCATGTGCCCGGTGCTGGCCGTAACCACAGCAGTAGTGAACAGCGTCTGGATGGGTTTAGCGGTAATCTTTGTGCTTACGGCTTCCAATACCCTGATTTCGCTGCTCAGAAAGTTCATCCCGGACAAGATCCGTATACCTTGCTTCATTGTGGTCATCGCTACCTTCACTACAATTGCCGACCTGGTTCTGGCGGCTGTTCAACCCGATGTCCACAAAATCTTGGGTGTCTTTGTTCCGCTGATTGTGGTTAACTGCATTATTCTAGGACGCGCTGAGGCCTTTGCCTCCAAGAACCCCGTCCATTTGGCGCTGGCCGACGGCGTGGGAATGGGCATTGGTTTCACCCTGGCGATCATGGTCCTGGCTAGCATCCGCGAGATTCTAGGCAGTGGCAGCTGGTTCGGCATCCGCCTCATGCCGGCGGGGTTTGAACCGGCTACGGTTATGATTCTACCCCCAGGAGCGTTTATCAGTTTGGGTTTCCTCCTCGGGACGATGAACCTCGTTACCGCGCGCCTCGCTGTTCGTACTTCCCGATCAAAACAGAAGTCTTCCTCGTGCGCGGCGCATGCTGGCCTTGAGGGCTAGGAGGGTTGAAGGATGGAATACCTAGCGATAATCATCGGCGGCATATTTATCAACAACTACATCTTCAGCCGCTTCCTCGGTTTGTGTCCCTTCCTTGGTGTGTCCAAGCAAGTCGAGACGGCCACCGGCATGGGTATGGCGGTTATCTTCGTTATGACCATGGCTTCTGCCGTCACTTGGCTAATCCAGAACCTCATTCTTGTGCCCTTGCACCTGGAGTACATGCAGACGGTGGCCTTCATCCTGGTCATAGCTGCCCTGGTGCAATTTGTCGAAATGGTAATCATGAAAGTGAGCCCGGTTCTGTACCAGGCCCTGGGCATCTACCTGCCCCTCATTACCACCAACTGCGCTGTCTTGGGCGTAGCGCTCCTTAACGCCATGGAAGGTTATGGATTTCTCCAGGCGGTAGTAAGCGGTGCCGCCAACGCTTTAGGTTGGACCCTTGCAATCCTTCTCTTCGCCGGGATCCGCGAGCGCTGGGCTTTCATCGACATCCCGCCCAGCATGCAGGGTTTTCCCATAGCTCTGGTCGCGACGGGGTTGATGTCCATTGCCTTCTTTGGCTTCCAGGGGCTTTTCCGTGGGATTCTCTTTTAAGGGGTGAGAGTTCATGTTGGGAGCAGTTGTCAGCCTCGGCGGCCTCGGGCTCCTCTTCGGCGTCCTCCTCGGGATCGCGGCGCGTAAGTTTGCCGTTGAGAAGGATCCGAAGGCCGTTCAAATTAATGAAGTACTACCTGGCGCCAACTGTGGCGCCTGTGGCTTTCCGGGCTGTAGCGGCCTCGCTGAGGCAATCGCCAAAGGTGAAGCTCCGGTGAACGCCTGTAAGGTCGGTGGAGCCCCAGTTACTGCTAAGATCAGCGAGATCATGGGCGTTAAATCCGATGGCACGGAAGAGAAAATGACCGCCCATCTCCTCTGCCGTGGCGGCCGCGGCGCGGCCGTGCAGCGTGCCAAGTACGAAGGACTTCATGACTGCCGCAGCGCCGCAGCCTTCGGCTCGGGCGGCAAGGCCTGTAGCTTTGGCTGCGTGGGGCTCGGAAACTGTGTGCGTGCCTGCCCCTTCGGGTCACTCAGCATGGGACCGGAGGGGCTTCCGGTGGTGGATGAGGAGAAGTGCACCGGCTGTGGTATCTGCGTGAAAACCTGTCCCAAAGGTGTTCTCACCCTAGTGCCGGAGCATGCTAAGGTCTTTGTGGCTTGTAGCTCTAAGGCTCCGGGGCGCGAGGTGCGCCAGGCGTGCAGGGTCGGCTGCATTGCCTGCCGTATCTGTGAAAAAACGTGCGAATTCGATGCCATCCACGTGGTGGATAACCTGGCCCGAATTGACTATGCTAAGTGCACCAACTGCGGGCGGTGCGCAGAGAAGTGCCCGCAGAAGATTATCGTGAACGAACTGGCCAAAGAGAAGGCCGCGGTGGCCAACTAAGGCAATCGGCCCAAGGCGTGAGGTATGCTGGCGGTAAGCCTTCACCTGTGGGCGGTGGCAAGGAAAGATGAATGACCGGAGCGTTTTTATGGGCAGCGCAGAGAACAACTGGCAAGCGGGGCGTGGTTTAGGCGCCCCGCTTGGGGTAAAGTGGGCAGAATAAGGTTGAGGTGAACCCCAGTGAGGAACCGCGGGCCGAGGCTTTTCGCCCTGGCCCTGGCCGTAATCCTCTTATCCGGGTGCCGTGCCAGGGGCCCAGGCTGGGCGGGGCAGGTTCCGCTCGCCAAAGCCGAAAAAACGGAATTCATGATGGATACGGTGATCACCATCACCGCTTATGGACCCAAGGCCGCGGAAGCGGTAAATAATGCCATGGCCGAGATGCGGCGTATTGCCGCTTTGATGAACGCCGACGACCCCAAAAGCGAGGTAAGCCGTATCAACCAGAACGCCGGTAAGCGCCCGGTGCGGGTGAGCGAGGACACCTTTCGGCTCCTGAAGTTGGCCCAGCGGTATTCGGAGCTATCAGGCGGAGCTTTCGACGTGACCGTAAGACCGCTGGTGGTGCTCTGGGGCATTGGAAAAAAGGACAAGTACGTACCGGATGCAGCGGCGATCGAGCGTGCCCGGGCGCTGGTCAACTGGCGCGACCTGATACTCGATGAAAAGGCGAGGACCGTCTACCTCCGGCGACCGGGTATGGGGATCGATCTGGGCGGCGCGGCCAAGGGCTATGCTGCCGACCGGGCCCGGGAAGTACTTCTTGAACACGGCGTGCGTTCGGCCTTGATCGATGCCGGTGGGAACATTTGGGCGTTAGGCAGGCGCCCGGACGGAGAGCCGTGGCGGATCGGTATCCGAAACCCCCGGCCGGAGCACGGCGGGGAGCTCCTGGCGGTGGTGCCGAGCGAAGACTTGACCCTGGTAACGTCCGGAGACTACGAACGTTACTTTATTAGGGACGGTGTGCGCTATCACCACATTTTCGATCCGCGTACGGGCCGCCCGGCGCGCAGCACAATCTCTGCCACCATTATTGGCAGAAACAGCGCGGAGGCGGATATCCTTTCTACGGCCCTCTTTGTCCTCGGGCCGGAGCAGGGCCTGGCGCTGATCCGTAAGCTTGGAAATCTCGAGGCAGTGGTGGTAACGCCCGAGGAGCGGATCGTGTCCACCAGCAACCTGGAGGACAAGCTGGAAATTGTGCGCCAAGAGGGGGGTACCGGTGACAAGGGCAGATAAATTGATACTGGTGGTGGTTCTCGGGCTGGCCTTGGGGTCGTTCGCGCTGATCGGGCTGAGGCGCGCTGCGCAAGTTAGGCCGGCCGAGGCGCAGGTAGTGGTAGAGGTGGACGGTCGGGTTGTGGATATGTTTCCCCTCGCCGAACTTAAACCGGGGGAACGCCGGCAGGTGCGCGGTCCGCTGGGGTATAGCGTGATCATCGGCGGAGACAATAAGGTTAGGATGGAAAGCTCTCCCTGCCCTGACAAAGTGTGTATGGCGAGGGGTTGGATTAGCCTACCCGGAGAGGCCATCGTCTGCGTGCCGAATCATGTAGTGGTACACATCACCGGCTCGCTGCCGGAGAAAAGTTATGATGCGGTAACGCAGTGAGAAAAATGGCCCCAAGTGGGCGGTGGCCGAGTACGAGGACCGGAGGGTGCGCTTATGGAGTGGAATAGAGAAAGGATGTAGTACATGGGGGGTCAGACACGTAAACTACTCTACCTCTCGCTTCTTGTAGCGACTGGTACGGTGCTTCATGTTTTCGAAGGGTTCCTTCCCGCCCTTGGTGCCCTACCGGGGGCCAAACTTGGCCTGGCGAACCTGGTAACGCTTCTGACTTTAGCCCTCTACGGTCCGGTGGAGACGTGGTGGGTGGTTATCCTGCGGGTCCTCCTCGGCTCGCTCATGGGAGGCACGCTTCTTACCACCACCTTCTTTCTCAGCCTGGCCGGTGCCCTCGGAAGCACGCTGGTAATGCTCAGTGCGGTGAGGCTTGGCCGCGGGGCACTAAGCTTGGTAGGTATAAGCGTGTTAGGGGCTGTCGCCCACAACCTGTCACAGCTTCTCATGGCCTCACTTCTCATCCAACATCTGGGAATTTTCTTCTATCTGCCTTATTTGCTTCTCTTCGCCCTTCCCACAGGGTACTTTATCGGCATTACTGCTAGCTGCGTGCTGCGTGTTTTTCCCCCTGGGGGCAGACAAGGCGAATGGAAAAAACATCCGGTGAGAGGAGTTGTTCCTAGGGCGTGGAATATGTGATAAAGACCCAACTTCCGAAGGAGGACTGATGTTAGTGCGGAGATACCGAAGCACCGGTCTCTTAGTGGTGCTCCTTGTTGCGGGGGCATTCATCGGCGGCGCGCTAGGGGCTCTTTTCGCCCAATATCTGCCCTTTTTGGCCTTGGGCGAAACGGTGGGCTTTACCCCAACCACGCTCAACCTGAGCGTCCTTAAACTTACCGTCGGACTGAGCCTCCGCATTACCGTGGCCGGGGTTCTCGGTATCCTTTTCGGGTACTTCCTGTACCGCCAACTTTAGAGGAAGAGTTGGGGCGTAAGGAACATGAAGAAGCTTGTTCTAGCATCGGCCTCACCGCGACGCCGGGCGCTTCTTTCCGGGCTTGGGCTCAAGTTTAGTGTCTTGCCCAGCGCTGTTTCAGAAGATATAGAGCCGGGGATGGAACCTGGGACGCTGGTAGAGGAGCTGGCACGGCGCAAGGCTGCTCAAGTGTCGGCTCAGCTGGCCGAGCCGGAAGAGACCCTCGTGATCGGCGCTGACACCGTTGTCGTGCTGGACGGAAAGATCCTGGGCAAGCCCCACGACGAAGAGGAGGCGCGGGCAATGCTTGAGGCGCTTGCCGGGCGTTGGCACGAGGTCTTTACGGGGGTGGCGGTCATCGATCCGGCGGGCGGGCGAGTTGCGAGTACCCGGGAAAAGACGCGGGTGAAATTCCGTTCCCTGTGCCCTAAGGAGATCGCCGCCTACGTGGCTACGGGAGAACCCCTGGACAAGGCGGGAGCCTACGGCGTGCAAGGAAAGGGCGCCCTGCTGGTGGAGCGCATCGATGGCTGCTACTACAACGTGGTGGGCCTTCCCCTGGTAAAGCTACAAGAGCTGCTTGCCGAGTTCGGCGTCGACATCTGGGAGGAGGGGAAGGAAGCTTGAGCGCGAACTATCACTTTACGCTTAAGGATTTGCCGCCGGACAGCCGGCCGCGCGAACGCCTGGCCCGGCTGGGGGCAGCGAACCTGTCTACAGCCGAACTTTTGGCCATTATCCTGCGTACCGGAAGCCGCGGGCGCACGGCTCTGGAAGTGGCCCAGCTCCTCCTTGGTGCAGAAGGGGGGAAAGGCGGGCTCCGCTACCTGGCCACTGCCGACCTGAAAGAACTGGCCGCCCTCCCAGGGGTAGGGCAGACCAAGGCGGTGCAGATCAAGGCCGCCCTGGAACTCGGCCGGCGCCTCGTACACGAAGAATGGGAGTGGGGGGTGACGATTCGGTCTCCCCGGGACGCCTACCTTCTGGTCCAAGACGAGATGCGGCTTCTCGACCGCGAGCACTTTCGGGCCTTAATGCTGAGCACGAAGCACCAGGTGATCGCTCAGGAAACGGTGGCCGTGGGGAGCTTAAGCGCCGCCCTGGTTCACCCGCGGGAACTTTTTAAGGGCTGCATTAGAAAGAGTGCTGCTGCCGTAATCTTGATCCACAATCATCCGAGCGGGGACCCGGAGCCCAGCCCCGAAGATATAAACCTGACACGACGCCTGGCCGAAGCGGGGAGACTTCTAGGTATTGAGGTCTTAGATCATGTGATTGTTGGCAACGGATGTTACGTCAGCCTGAAAGAGAGAGGTCTCCTGGGTACGCCAACCACGGGAGAGAGCCTGGCAGGCAGCAGGTAGGCGGAGAAAGGAGTAAAAAGGTAATGCCCCTAAAGTACATCCTCAATCATTTCTCCCGCGACATGGGAATAGACCTGGGAACGGCCAACACCTTGGTTTTTGTCCGCGGCCGCGGCATTGTCCTGCAGGAGCCGTCAGTGGTGGCGATGCAGCGGGATACAGGCGCCGTGCTGGCGGTGGGCGAGGAAGCCAAGCAGATGATCGGGCGCACGCCCGGGAACATCATCGCCATCAGGCCGATGAAGGACGGCGTCATTGCGGACTTTGACGTCACGCAGGCCATGCTCAGGCATTTCATAACGAAGGCCAACCGTTCGCACAGCATTATTAAACCGCGGGTTATCGTAAGCATTCCTTCAGGTGTTACCGAAGTGGAAAAACGGGCCGTGCTTGATGCCACGCTGCAGTCCGGGGCGCGAGAAGCGCACCTGATCGAAGAACCTATGGCGGCGGCCATTGGGGCCGAGTTGCCGGTGCATGAACCGACCGGCAACATGATTGTAGACATCGGCGGCGGCACCACGGAGGTGGCCGTCATCTCACTGGGAGGAATTGTGACCAGCCGTTCCATCCGCATCGGCGGCGACGAGATGGATGAGGCCATCGTGCAGTACATCAAGCGAGCCTACAATCTGATGATCGGCGAGCGCACCGGCGAGGAGATTAAGATCAGCCTGGGTTCGGCCTATGTCACCCCTGAGCTCAAAGATTTAGAGCGGGAGATCCGCGGCCGGGACCTGGTAACGGGCCTGCCAAAAACTATCCGGGTCAGCGCGGAAGAGATACATGAAGCGCTGGCCGAACCGGTGGCCGCGATTGTGGAAGCGGTAAAGGTTACCTTGGAGAAAACCCCGCCCGAACTCGCGGCCGATATCATGGACCGGGGCATCGTCATGGCGGGCGGCGGTTCGCTTCTCAAGGGCATTGACAAGCTCCTTGAGAAAGAGACCGGCATGCCGGTACACGTGGCCGAGGACCCGCTTACCTGCGTAGCCCGCGGGACGGGAAAGGCCCTGGATGAAATCGATGTATTGGGGCGGGTGCTCATTTCGCCCAAGCGCGGATAGGAAGGCGGGGTTGCCGTGCCTGAGCTGGCCAAAAACCGCAAGTACCTCTTTCTCGCCGCCGCTACAGTGCTGCTTACCCTTCTGATGAGTGTCGCAGCGCGCGAGGGCAGCCGCGTGTCCCAAGCGGAAGGAGTGCTGCACGAGGCTTTGGCACCGGTAGAGCGGCTGGCTTTCGCTCTAACGGGCCGGGTGCAGGCTGCGGTGCGCTTCATCGGCGAGGTGAGGAACCTCAGCGCAGAAAACGCCCGCCTAAAAAAAGAGGTCGCTTTACTTCAGACCCGGGTGAACATGGCCCGCGAGATCTGGAGCGAGAACGTCAGGCTGCGCCGGCTGCTGAACCTTCCTCCCGGCGGGCTCGAGTTTACTACCATCGGCGCGCGCGTGGTGGCGCGTGACCCCGGCAACTGGTACAAGACGCTGACCATCGACCGGGGAAGTACAGCGGGCGTTAAGCACGATGCCGTAGTGCTCGGGGCTGGTGGCGTTGTAGGCCGGGTGATACGCGTCTTCCCTAACACGGCCGAGGTTCTTTTGCTTACCGACCAGCGCAGCGCCATCGGCGCCATGGGGCAGCTTAGCCGGGACGTAGGTGTTCTAAAAGGCGGTGACAGCGCAGGTGGAGGCTGCCGCTTGGTTTACCTGCCGCGCAGCGCTACAATACGTCCCGGGGAGATTGTGGTGACCTCCGGGCTGGGAGGGCTTTTTCCCAAAGGGCTGGTGCTGGGGCAGGTGGTTGAGGTAAAAAGCGAAGCACACGGGCTGGGTAAATTCGCCTTGGTGAAGCCGGCCGTGGACATGGATCATCTGGAGGAGGTCCTCGTCATCACAGGAAGAAAGGGTTAGGGGAGAGGAAAATGCGCCCTACAGCCGGAAAATGTGCCCTCATCATCTTCGGCAGCATGTTAGGTTTCTTGTTCCTTCAGAGCACGGTACTTAACGGTCTCACCTTTTGGGGCGTCAGGCCGGACCTCGTTCTTATCTTGGTCGGCTCTGTTGCCTTGGCTCGCGGCTGGGGCGAGGGTCTGCTGTGGGGAATGGTGGGTGGTCTACTCGAAGACGTCTTTTCTGGGGGTCTTTTCGGCAGCCGCGCGCTGGCCAAAAGCGTAACCGGTTTTGCTTTGGGCCTGGCGGAAGGGCAGGTTTTTAAGGAAAACCCGTTCCTCCCGGCGGTGGCCGTGCTCCTCGGGACGCTTTTAGAGGAAGTCCTTTTTTTTCTGGTGGCCGGAGCTTTTGGCCAGGTCCGCTGGACGTTCCTCAACGCGCTTCGCCAGGCCGTCATACCCACCGCCTTTATCAACACCCTCATCGCCCCTGTTATTTACTGGTACGTGGTAAGATTGGGCGACAAGCGCGCGCTCGGCCAGCGGGAACGCTAGCGCCTGTGGGGTGAGCGTATGACGCCGAAAAAGCTGGAACAGCGTCTTTTCTTTTTAAGTGCGGTAGCCGTTTTTATTTTTGCGGTGCTGATCGGGCGACTGGCCTACCTGCAGCTGGTGGAGGGCGAGAAATACGAGAAACTGGCCACCGAAAACCGCATTCGTCTGCTTCCTCTTGAGGCCCCCCGAGGTGACTTTCTCGACCGCAACGGGAAGCCTTTAGTAACCAGCCGGCTGGCGCCGGTGATCAGCGTGGTACCTATGGACATGAAGAACCCGGATGAGGTTCTGAGCCGCTTGAGCGGCCTTTTGGGTTACGATGTGAAGCAGAGTGTGGAGGAGACTATCGCCCGGCTCAAGGAGCGCAAGGAATACCGGTCGTACATGCCCATCCGTATTGCGACCGATGCGGATATCGCTACCCTTACCAAGATTGCCGAACACCAACTGGAGCTCCCCGGAGTGATCATAGAAGAGCAGCCCATCCGCGACTACCCCTTAAAAGACATTGGTGCCCACGTCTTTGGTTACGTCCGCGAAATCTCGAAAGAAGAGCTGGAAGCCTGGCGGAATAAGGGTTATAAGATTGGCGACATCGTGGGCAAGACCGGGCTGGAGCGCGTCTACGATGAAGTCCTGCGGGGGGAGCCCGGCGGTCAGCAGGTGGAGGTGGATGCGGGAGGCCGGCCGGTAAAGTACATTCCCAACCCAAAGGTTCCGGTTGCCGGTTCTTCGCTCAAACTGACCCTGGACCGCGACCTGGAAATAGCGGCGGCCGAAGGGCTTAGGGAAAGCATGGCCAGGATAAAGGACAGCTTTCCCACCAAGGCAGGAGCGGCTGTGGTGCTCGATGTTAGAAGCGGGGCCATTCTGGCCATGGTGAGTGAGCCTTCCTTTGACCCCAACGTTTTTACCCGGGAGAAGATTCCCTACGACGTGTGGAAGGCGATGAATGACCCCAAGTGGCAACCCCAGCTTAACCGGGCTATCCAGGGTGAATACCCGCCCGGTTCCACCTTCAAGATGGTGGTGGCTGCGGCTGGGCTCGAGACAGGTACCATTCGCCCTGAAGACACCATTGTTGACCGGGGCGTATACTGGCGCATCGAGCCCAAGAAATGCTGGAAGCCCGGGGGACACGGCGTGGTTAACGTAATCCGAGCCCTTGAGGTCTCGTGTAACGTCTTCTTTTACGACCTTGGCTACCGCCTGGGCATTGACACCATTAACCGCTATGCCAAGGCTTTTGGCTTGGGCCAGCCTACGGGCTTGGAGCTTTACCCCCAGGAGAAAGCGGGTATCCTGGCGACGCCGGAGTGGAAACTGGCCAATTACAAGCTCCTCGGGCTGAGAAGGCCGGAGCCGTGGCAGGCGGGCGAAACACTCAGTGCGGCCATCGGCCAGGGCTTTTCTGCTTTTACCCCTTTGCAAATGGCCAACTATGTTGCTACCCTTGCCAACGGCGGCACCCGCTACCGTCCATACCTGGTGAGCCAAATTATCGGGCCGGACGGGAAGGTGAAGAAAAGCTTCGGGCCGCAAGTCGTAGAAAAGATAGACCTAAAACCGTCCACCCTCGCGGCCATCAAAGAGGGCATGCACCTCGTGGCCCAGGGGCCTGAAGGTACGGCGGCCAGCTATTTCCGCGATTTTCCCATCCCGGTGGCCGGGAAAACCGGCACCGCCCAGAACCCGCACGGAGCAGACCACGGCTGGTTTGTCGGTTTTGCGCCGTACGACAAGCCGGAAATTGCCGTAGCCGTACTGGTGGAGCAGGGTGGGCACGGTGGTTCTGCCGCTGCCCCGGTAGCTCGGCGCATCTTTGAGACTTACTTCGGGATTGCCCATCAGGCCGGGAAAAATCTTCCTCCGGCGCCCTCCGTCGATTAATGCGAAAAGTTCTGTCAGATAATGGCAAAGAAGCGAGGTATTTGCCCCTCGCTTTTTCGTTGGAAAAAGCAGGATTTGCCTTCAGGGAGTTCGAATTATACCTCTTAGGGAAGAAGCGTTGGGGAGAGGAAAGAGATGGCGAAAGAAGAAGCGATCTTCAAGGGGACGAAGGAAGGCCTCCTTATTATTCTGGACGACCGGCGCGAGTTTCGCCTGGTTCTGGAGAAGCTCAGGGCCAAGCTCGAGGCTGCCCGTGGTTTTTTCCAGGGAGCCCAGGTAATAGTGGATACTGGCCAGCGCAAACTGAGCGGTAAACAAAAAAAAGCCCTAGAGCGGCTCATCAACAGCCAGACCGGGCTTAAACTTAAAGGTTTCAGCAGCAGCGAAAGGAGCGGGGAAAACCTGGAGGAGGAGGCCCCAGCAGGTTCCGGTGAAGATGCAGCCAAGCCGGCGGCAGCAGCGGCCGAAGAGCCGCTTTCGCCCTGGCCACACGGCACGGTGTCCAACCTTCCTACTCTCATCCTGAAGCGCAACCTTCGCTGCGGCCAGCGCGTCAACTTCGCCGGCCACGTGCTGGTTCTGGGCGATGTCAACCCGGGCGCGGAGATTGTGGCCGAGGGGAACGTTATCGTTTTAGGGGCCCTGCGCGGGCTGGTGCATGCCGGGGCGGCGGGAGATCAAGAAGCGTTTGTGGCTGCCTACCGCTTGGAACCGAGCCAACTCAGGATTGCCGGCGTTTTTACCCGCGCTCCGGACGGCGAAACTGCGGCGCCTCAAGACCGCCCGGAGATAGCCCGGCTGCGGGATGGCCTGGTGATCATTGAAAGCGCTCTGGCCAATCCGTCCCTGGCGTTGTTGCCAAAGGCTAGGTAAGGACCACGGCTTTCTAAGGACCAAAAAAAGGAGGAAGGTTTATGGGCGAAGCCATCGTCATAACTTCGGGCAAGGGCGGAGTCGGGAAAACCACCACTACGGCCAACCTGGGCACGGCGCTGGCCCTCATGGAGCGCCGGGTGGTGCTGGTAGATGCCGACATTGGCCTCCGCAATCTGGACGTGGTTATGGGCCTGGAGAACCGCATCGTTTACGACCTGGTGGACGTCACGAGCGGCGTCTGCAGGCTAAAACAGGCTTTGATTAAGGACAAACGGTTCAACGAAAACCTGTTTCTCCTGCCGGCAGCCCAGACCAAAGACAAGACGGCGGTGACCCCCGAGCAGATGAAGGCCCTCACGGGAGAATTAAAGGCCGAGTACGACTACGTCTTGGTGGATTGCCCGGCGGGCATCGAACAGGGGTTTCGCAACGCTATAGCCGGAGCAGACCGGGCCATCGTCGTAACCACGCCGGAGGTTTCGGCGGTACGCGATGCGGACCGAATCATCGGGCTCTTAGAGGCCAGCGAGATGCCGGAGGTGCAGCTTCTCATCAACCGCATTCGCCCCAGCATGGTCAAGCGGGGCGATATGATGGATATCGACGACATCATCGACATTTTGGCCATCGATCTCATAGGCGTGGTTCCGGAGGACGATAAGATCGTCGTTTCCACCAACCGCGGCGAACCTACGGTGCTTGATGCCAACTCCCGCGCCGGGCAGGCCTTCCGCAACATAGCGCGGCGGATTACCGGCGAACAGGTGCCGCTCATGCCCCTGGAGGCCGAGCACGGCTTCATGGAACGCGTTAAACAGCTTTTCGGCTTTGGCCGCTAGCGAAAGGCGAGGAAGGAGGGAATAGCTATGCTGGACATTTTAGGCCGGGTGTTCGGGCGCGAGGAAGCCCCCAGCAAGGAAATAGCGAAAGAGCGTCTGCGCCTGGTTTTGGTCCACGACCGGGCCACGGTTTCACCCCAGTTTTTGGAACTCATTAAGGAAGAGGTGATCGGCGTTATCACCAACTATATGGACATCGATGAAGAAGGCGTCGAGGTCAGCATCCACAATATGGAGCGCTCAGTGGCACTGGTGGCAAATATTCCCATTAGGCGAATGAAACGAGCGGTCAAGGCAGTTTAAGGGCCGGCTTCGGCGTTAACTGCCCTAGACGTGGCTATGTAGCGCCTCTCAGCGACCGGACGGCAGTTTTTTGCCTAGACGGGCGGTGAGAAAACGGTTATAATGGACGAGGAAATATTTCTCCACGGAGGAAACGATGTTCGACCGCCGTCTACTCAAAAACCTAGATTACGTAATCATGGGCGCTGTGGCGGCGCTCACCACCATTAGCCTTTTCGTCATCATGAGCGCCAGCCCGGAAGACCCGTTTTATTTTGTCAAGCGCCAACTCCTTTGGATTGCCGTGGGGTTGGTAGCTTTTATTATTACTCTTTCCATCGATTACCATGACCTTAGCCGCTACACGCGACACCTTTATTACCTCAACCTGGCTCTTCTGGTGGCTACCTTGTTGCTGGGGTCGGAGGCGAAAGGGGCGCAGCGCTGGCTGCAGATTGGCCCGGTGGCGCTACAGCCTTCCGAGTTCGCCAAAATAATAATCATCGTTACCCTGGCGCAACTCTTGTCGGAAAAAGCGCCCGAGCTACGTACCTTGCGCGACTTGGTACCGGTGTTCATCCATGTGGGAGTGCCCATGTTGCTTATTTTAAAGCAGCCGGATCTGGGTACGTCGCTCGTCTTTGCCGCACTGCTTTTTGTCATGCTCTTCGTTGCCGGCGTGCGCTGGCAACACCTGGCGGCCGTAGCCCTGAGCGGAGTGGCCGCGGCACCCGTGCTGTTTCACTTCTTAAAGGACTACCAGAAAAAACGCCTTCTGGCGTTTATCGATCCGAATATAGACCCTACCGGGGCCGGTTACCACGTCATCCAATCTATGATTGCCATCGGCTCTGGGCGCCTGTGGGGCAAAGGGCTCTTTGGCGGCACGCAAAACCGGCTCGGGTTTCTTCCAGAGCAGCACACCGACTTTATCTTTTCTGTCATCGGAGAGGAGCTCGGCTTTCTGCGCGCGGCCGGGATTCTCATCCTGTACTTCATCATTATTTACCGCGGCATCCGCGTGGCGGCCAAGGCACGCGATGATTTCGGCACCCTGCTGGCCACCGGCGTTGTTACCATGCTGACCTTCCACGTACTGGTCAATGTGGGCATGACCACGGGCATCATGCCCGTAACCGGTATTCCTCTGCCCTTTATGAGCTACGGCGGCAGTTCCTATCTTACCAATATGATCGCCGTGGGCCTACTCCTCAACGTCCACATGCGCCGCCAGAAAATCCTCTTTTAGGAGTGAAGTTTCCCTTCGGTACTCAGGTCGGATGCGGAGTTGATTCAACGGGAGGGCCGGATTTGGCTAGGGAAAGGGTTGCCCTGTGGCGATGCCCGAGCTATGAAGCAAAACAGGTGGAGGCGGCGGTAGAACAGGCGGTGGCCGCCCTAGGAGGTATGCCTGCTTTTGTGCGGCCGGGGCAGCGTGTGCTCCTCAAGGTCAACCTGCTTACTCGCCGGCCGCCGGAAGCGGCGGTGACTACACACCCGGCGCTGGTGCGGGCGGTGGTGCGGGAGGTGCAAAAAGCGGGTGGGCACCCGGTAATCTACGACAGCCCGGGCGGGCCATTTACGCGCAAAAGTCTAGAAGCCATATATAAAGCAACAGGGATGGCTGAGGTCGCGGCGGAGATGGGGGCGGAGCTGAACTGGGATCTGAGCTCGGTGGAGGTGCCTAACCCTCCCGGAATGCTCTTTCAAGGGCTGAGGCTCAGCCGGGCGGTGGTGGGGGCCGATGTAGTCATCAATTTGCCGAAACTTAAAACCCATGGCCTTACCCGTTACACCGGGGCGGTGAAAAATCTTTTCGGCTGTATTCCGGGCCTGACGAAGGCCGAGTACCACCTCCGGCTGCCGGAGCTGCCTCTTTTTAGCCGTTTTCTGGTGGAGCTGGCACAGCTGGTTCGGCCCGCGCTGACGGTCATGGATGCGGTGGTAGGAATGGAAGGGGAAGGGCCCTCGGCCGGCCGGCCGCGCAGGCTCGGGTTGATTTTGGCCAGCCCTTCGCCGTTTGCTTTGGATAGGGTGGCCCTGGCGCTCATCGGACTTAAAGCGGAGGAAGTGGAGACGACGAAGATTGCCGCCGAGCACGAGCTTGCCCCGCCATTGGAGGAGATAGACGTGCTAGGCGAAGACTTAGCGGCGGTGGCGGTGCACGGCTTTACCGTGCCGCCTCCCGACGGGACCAGCTTTCGCCTCTTCGGCCGCCGGTTATCGCCAAACTCGCTCAAGGTGGTTGCCCGCTGGCTTAAGCCGCGTCCCTTTTTTGACGCCGCCAAATGCCGGCGGTGCGGGGTCTGCCTAAGGAATTGTCCGGCCCAGGCCCTTACCTTGGCTGGACGCAGGCCGGACGTGGACTTAACGCGGTGTATACGCTGCTTTTGTTGCCAGGAACTCTGCCCCGAGCAGGCGGTTTCCATTTACCGCCCGGCCCTGACCCGGTGGTTTTTCCGCCACTAAAAAACGCCCCTGTAGCGCAAACTGTCTACAGGGGCTTTGCCGTTTTCGGCCGGAAGGCAGGTGGAAGTCATGCTTTTCCCTGGAAAAAAGGTACTCGGTGGCATATAATATAATTAAGTGAGCGCTTAATTGTCGGGAAAATGACGAACAGGAGGTGAAAGGATGACCAAACGAGAGGCCAAGCCAGCTGATGTGGGCGGCCTAAGCGGAAACCAGGACCTACGCAGCGAGGTTCACAAGCTTACGGGCGTGGCCGAACTGTTTAAGGTACTTTCGGACGATACCCGGAGCAAACTCATCTACGCCTTGGGGCAAAGGGAGCTTTGTGTGCGCGAAATGGCGGAGCTCGTGGGCCTCAGCCTTCCTGCAGTCTCACATCACCTGCGAATCCTGCGCGAGCTCGACTTGGTGAGCGTGCGCCGCGCCGGGAAGGAGGTTTTCTATTCGCTGCGCAACCGAGAGATTGTGGGCCTTATAGCGGCCGCCGTGGTTTCCGCCCGTACCCTGGGGCTGGTGGCCTCACTGGGGCCGGTGCTCGGCTAGGGCTTAGCGAAGGGTGAGGCGTACAGGCAGTCTGGCGAGATCGAGAGGGCTAAAAAAGGGAGGAACCGAAAATGTCTGTGCTTGACGTGGCTTCGGAAGGAATGGACTACGTCAAGAAGGCAGCAGCAGACCTGGCCTTGGACCAGGCGCTCAAATACCTCGGTCGGGACCCGGAACGCAATCTACCTCGTCTCCTGGACTTTGTGGAAAAAGTGGCACCGGACGCCGGACAGAAGGATAATATCCGCAAGCTCAGAGCTCGTATGGTGGGCGATGAGCGAATCATGCAGCAGATTAAACGCCTCTGTTCCAACCAGCGGATGCTCCACAAATTTATCAGCAACTGGGTGCTAAACGCCATGCTTCTTGGCGGTCCGCGGCGCAATGCCCTGATGCAACGCCTGGGCATACACATTCCCAGCCTGATCCTGGTAGACCCCACTTCTGCCTGCAACCTGCGCTGCAAAGGCTGCTGGGCGGGCGAGTACAGGAAAACGGACCAACTGGAGCCGGAGCTTCTGGACCGTATCTTGAATGAAGCCAAGGAGCTCGGCATCTACTGGATAGTTTTTTCCGGCGGCGAACCTTTTGCCTACCCAGAGCTTCTCAATGTGGTGGCCCGCCACCCGGATTTAGGTTTCATGGCCTACACCAACGGTACCCTCATCGACGACCGCGTGGCCGACCGCCTCGCCGAACTCGGTAACTTCTCTCCGGCGATCAGCCTCGAAGGATGGCGGGAGGAGACCGATGAGCGCCGTGGCCCAGGGGTATTTGACAAGGTAATGGCGGCCATGGACCGGCTCCGCACGCGCGGGGTATTCTTCGGCGCCTCGCTCACGGTTACGCGTCATAACGTCGATACCCTGTTCTCCGATGAGTTCATGGACTTCCTGGTAGACAAGGGCGCCGTGTACGTCTGGAGTTTCCACTACATCCCCATTGGCCGGGGGCCCGACCTCAGCCTCATGATTACTCCTAAGCAGCGCGCCTGGCTGGTGAAGCGGGTAGCGGAGATCCGGACAACGAAACCCATTCTCGTGGCCGATTTCTGGAACGACGGGCACTTCACCGGCGGCTGCATCGCCGGCGGGCGCATGTACTTCCACATCAACGCCGCCGGTGAAGTTGAGCCGTGTGCCTTCGTCCATTTCGCCATCGACAACATCAGGGAAAAGAGCCTCAAAGAGGTCCTGGCTTCGCCGCTCTTTAAAGCCTACCAGAAGCGGCAGCCGTTCCATGCCAACCACTACGCCCCCTGTCCGATCATCGATGCCCCGGCGGCCCTCCGTTCCATTGTGGAGGAGGCAGGGGCACACCCGACCCACCCCGGGGCAGCCGACGTGCTCACCGGCACCACCGCGGCTTTCCTGGATAGGCGCTCGGCCGAGTGGCTCAAAGAGGCCGACCTGCTTGAAGCGCGCTACTTCGGCGGCAAGGCCGAGCAGCAGGCGGTTAAGTAGGGGAGTAGAGATGTACCCGGGTCGTCCGGCCCGGGTACATCTGTTTCCAAAGTGGGTGGAAAGTAATCGCGTGCCGACGGTGAGGGGGGCTGGCCGAAGACCGGGTCCGCGGTACTTGGAACTTTTGGCAGGAAAAAAACGGTGGGCAGCGAAAGAAAGAGGCAGGAAGTAGAAAAGGGGTGGTCGATTGGATTTTTGGCGGGGTAAGGTAGTGCTTCTTACCGGCGCTTCGCGCGGTATTGGCCGGGCGCTGGCCCGCAAGCTGGCCGGGCTGGGAGCCAAACTGATCCTGGCCGCCCGTTCGGAACGGGAGCTCGTAGAGTTAGGCGCCGAGCTTTCGGCCCAGGGGGCGGAATTTCTCCTGAAGCCGGCCGATGTCGGCGACCGGAACGCGGTTAAAGGGCTGGTGGAGGCAGGGGGCGAGCGCTTCGGCCGGCTGGACGTCCTCGTAAACAACGCCGGCGTGGGCTTGCGCGCCCGCATTCCCGAAATCCGGCCCGATGATTTCGGCACCGCCTGGGCGGTAAACGTCCTGGGGCCCCTCCTTCTTATTCAAGCCGTGTGGCCCTGGTTTGAACGGCAGGGCGGAGGGCTCATCATCAACATTTGCTCCCTCGGCGCGTTGCAGCCGGCGCCCAACATCGGCGGTTACTCGGCCACTAAGGCTGCCCTGGCTGCTTTAGGTGCGGCGGCGCGCCTGGAACTCGCTCCGTTCGGCGTCCGGGTGTGCAACGTGTTCCCGGGTTCAGCGGCGACGAGCTTTCGGGCCCATGCCCTGGGCGAGACCTACCCGGAAAACGAGCCGCGCCTATCTCGGGTGAGTCCGGAGCTGGTGGCGGAGCGCATTCTCGTAGGAGCGGCCCGCGGGGAGCGCGACATCTTTATCACCTGGCCCGACCGGGCGCTGGCCACTCTTAGCCGCCTCGCGCCGGCGCTCGCCGACCGCTTGGTGGTGCGGGCCTTCAGGCGCGTACAAGGCCGTTAGGTTTTCTTTGCCGGTCTTTCGCCCCCGGGTCTTCGAATATACATTAGCGAGAAACACGGTCCGGGGGACCTGCCGGGGAGGGGCTGAGGTGCAGCGAAAGCGCTACTTTAGAGACGCTTCTTTCGGCGCACTGGCCTTAACGCTTGTGCTCCTTGTACTGGCCTTAACTTTAACGCGCCTGCCGCGGCTTGTGCCGGCTTTTGCCGCCAAGTCCGATGCCCTGAGCCGCGCGGAAGAGTTACTTAAGCTCAGAAGCGACCTCCTCGTTAAGGGTAACCCTGAGGAACTGGCCAGATTCTACCTACCGATGGAGAGCAGGGCCCGGTGGGCGCTGGAAAAAGAGGCTGCCCGCATCCATTATCTCCGCGAGTGGGCCCCGATGCGCCGGATTGAGTTTACCCGGGCCAAAATCGACTTTACCCGGGTGAGTGTGGAGGCAGGAGAAAAAGAGGCCGGCGTATCCATCTCGGCGCACACCCTCTTGAGCTACCGTCACCTCGACCGGCCGGAGGCAGGGGAGTCCACCCTTGGCTGGCGTACCGTTCATTGGATCGAGCTTACCAGGGAGGGGCGGGAATGGTTGGTCAGGGCCGAGTGGTACCTGGATCCGCTGGAGGCGGCCAGCCGCAACCCTACGGTCGCGGCGGCCGGCGGTGAGCTCAAGGGGTATGGGCAGGAATACGGAAGTGCGCAAGGCGATCCGGTGACGAACAGGGGTGCCTACCGCCGGGAGGCTGCCGTCCGGTATGCCGATCGCTATGCCGGTGTGAAGGTAGGCCCCGGGACGGGGCGATACAACCAGAAGTACCGGGACTTTACCGGCCTTGGGGGGGATTGCGCCAATTTTGTTTCCCAGGCCCTTGCCGACGAAGAAGCGGGCAGCCTGCCGCAGGATTGGAACTGGTGTTATGTCGACGGGGAGGGTAGCGAGGCTTGGCTCAAGGCCGAGGCCTTAGTTTACCACCTCTTAGGTACGGGGCGGGCGGTCTCTCTGGCCCGAGGATCTTTGGCCGAAGTAGTGGCGGCCAGGGAAGGGAATACGGCCAGTGCCCTGGCGGCGCTTAGGCCGGGGGACATCATAGCCTACGAAGAAGGTGGAGAAATCCAGCACGTGTCCCTTGTGGTCGGTTGGGACGAAGCCGGTTACATCTTGGTAAACAGCCACTCCGCCGACCGGTACCACGTGCCTTGGGACCTAGGGTACGGTGCCGAGACGCGCTACTGGCTGCTGGCCGTCCAGGGCTAGGCCCCGGCGAGTTGCCAGTAAAGCCGAGAAACCACTCTGCTGGGGGGATGTACGGTGCGGATTGTACCTGTAGAAAAAGAAGACCTCCCCATGGTTAAGGCACTTCTGGCCGAGGTCAACCTGCCGCTGGAGGGGTTGGAGGAGCACTTTGCCAACTTCCTCAAGCTCGTGGTGGACGGCGAGCTGGCGGCGGTGGCCGGGCTGGAGGTTTACGGCAAGTGCGGGTTGCTCCGCTCGGTAGCCGTTGCACCGGCTTACCAGCGCTCCGGCCTAGGCCAGGGCATCACTCGTGCGGCGATCAACCGGGCGCGTGAGCTTGGCCTGACCGAGGTCTACCTCCTTACCGAGACGGCTTCGGACTTTTTCACCCGCTTCGGCTTCAAACCTGTCGAGCGAAGCGCGGTGGATCCCGCCGTGCGGCAGTCGGTGGAGTTTAAGAGCGCCTGTCAGGCGAGCGCCGTCTGCATGCGACTGAAGCTTTAGTGTTCCTTCAGGGTACCGGCCGTGCGGCGGAACCAAGAGGCGCGCGGCCGGTCGGAAAAAGAGTGCTGCGGCGAAGATGCTGCATGCTGTAACGAGACCATTGCGGGTGGGCGACGCCGCCTCGGGGCGGGTTGCCGAATGAGCGCAGAAAAAGGGGGAAAGCAGATTGCGCGTGGGTATAGTTGGCGCAGGGCAGGGAGGCAGCCGGGTTTTGGAGGTGCTACATCGCCTGGCAGGAGTGGAAATAGTGGGCATCTGCGACAGGGATGAAGGGGCACCCGGCCTGGTTCTGGCACGCCAGTACGGCCTTCCTACCTGGACGGATTACACGCATCTTCTGGCGCAACCGAACCTGGAGCTGGTTATTGAGGTGACGGGCGTAAGCGCCGTCCAGGAAGCGCTGCGGCAGAGCCTGCCGCCGGGTTGCCACCTTCTTGATGCCACAGCTGCCCGCCTGCTCGTCGAGGTGGCTACGGCGCAGGCCGAATTGGTGGAAGAAGTACGCCGGATTGCCGGGGAAATAGCCCAGGCAGCCCAGGAAATCCGGAGCTCGTTGACGGCCTGGGAAGGGAAGTCCCAAGAAGCGGCCGAGCAGGCCCAAGAAGTTGCGGCGGCCAGTGCTCAGGCCGCTTCAGGCGCAGAGGGGATGGCCGACGTTCTCGAACTCATCCGTACCATTGCGCGCCAGACCAACATCCTCGGGCTTAACGCCAGCATAGAGGCGGCCCGGGCGGGAGAGAGCGGGCGCGGATTTGCGGTGGTGGCGGACGAAGTTAGAAAGCTGGCGGCCGAAAGCGACGCCGCCGTGAAAAGGGTAACCGATACCTTGAGCGAACTTCAGGATTTCCTTACCACCGTCCGCACGTCCATGGAGAGAGCCGGTAGCCTCAACGAGGAGCAGGTAAACCTCGCGGCCGACATCGGCCGGGTTCTTTCCCGGCTTGCATCTTTAGGCCAAGAGCTGAACAACTTGAACGCTTGAGAAAAAAGGCCGCCTTATTTTAAGGCGGCCGGCTGGCTCCTAATGGGCGCCAGTTTTTCGATCAACGCTTTGGCTCCGTTAAAAAGGAAGAAGCTGTCGGCACCGAGGGCGATGTACGTGACGCCGGCCCGTACCCAGCGCGCGGCGTCATCTGCGTTAAGCGCGAAAATGCCTACCGGAAAGCCGGCTCGTTTAGCCTTGGCGATCGTGGTTTCCACCAGTTCTACTACGCGCGGGTGCCCGAGCTCTCCTGGAACGCCCAGCGACTGCGAAAGGTCGGCCGGGCCGATGAAGATCACGTCGATCCCGGGTACGGCCAGGATCTCATCCAGGTTCTCCACGCCCAGCTTGTTTTCGATGTGAACGATAAGGAGCGGGTCGGCGTTGGCCTGAGCAATGTACTCCTCTGTGCTCAGGGCGCCGAAGCGGGCCGCGCGGGTGCCGGGGGCAAAACCGCGCTCGCCTAAAGGCCAGTAGCGGGCGGCTTTGACCACGGCCGCGGCCTCGGCGGCGGTGTTCACCTGCGGAATGTGAAGCCCCCTGGCGCCTAAATCGAGCGACCGCAGAATCAAAGTAGGCTCGTTTTTCGTTACCCGGACAATAGGGACTATCCCGGCGGCGTCCGCTGCCCGAAGCAGGCCCGGCAGGGCGTCCTGCCCGTGCGGTCCGTGTTCCATATCGATGACGACGAAATCAAAGCCTGCTGCGCCCAAAATCTCCACGCACTCTGGCCCGGTAAGCCAGTTGAAAGTACCGAAGACCGGCTGCCCGGCCGCCAGGAGCTGGCGCACGCGATTTTTTTCCATGGCCCATCGTCCTTCCCGTTTTTTTCCGGAAGTTCGCGCCGCAAACAGCAATTCCTGCTCGGTTCCAGTTTATTTCTCCTGGGCGTAGGCGTCGAGGGCGATCTCGACTACATCGGACGGCGCCCCGTCTTTGGGGCTAGACCAGAAGAGGCGCAGGAACACGTTTTCTCTGATGTATTGGTTGGGCAGGGTAAGATGGAAGTACCCCCAGGCGGGAGCCGCGGCGGCCGCCTGGACGCGGCCACGGTCAACCAGGCGCGTGCCGCCTTGGTCGAGTACTTCCCAGCTGAGCGCCCCTTCGAAGACCCGGGCGATGCCCCGGACGGTGAGCCCGGTGCCCGTACGCTCCGGCGGGAAGAGCCAGAGGTTGGGAGTTCCGGTCACAATCCTTTCCAGGTGGTCGGTACCCAGGAGTTGGGGTACGAATACATCCCCTACCCCCTGGAAGCGGATGGGTTTTCCGGTTTTGGGGATGGCGGCCAGCGTATATGGGTGAGTCAGGACCTGGGCCACGGCGGCCCCGGGAGCGGGATCCATGTACCTTACGGTCACCGCGACCTCCTCGCCGGTGTCGACGACGCTTTCAATGTCGACTGCGTATCCGGCCGTAGGCTTCGCGCCCCTGGTGACGAGGAGGTAAGTTGTTTCGCTTACGGTGAGGCTCTGGGCGCACTCGATACCCAAGGAACGCTCCAGCAGCTCCTTTATTTCCGGCGGTGCCTCTTCAGGTTTAACCTTTACCAACGCCATTTTTCTTTCCGGACCGGAAGCGCTCGGGAAGCTAAGCGGCGGCCGGCTAAAGATAATGCTTTGCGTAGCCTGGTCCCAGCTTACTTTCAGCCCCAGAAGCTCCGCTACCAGCCGTACCGGCACGTACGTGGTGCCGCGGTAATTTAAGGCGGCAGGCACGTAAGTTTGACCGTTGAAATAATACCCGGGCCGGTTGCTGGCTGGAGCCTCCTTCCCGCCGAGCATAAACCGCACCCGGCTGACGGCCGCCGGGACGGTGTTTCCTTGGGTGAAACCCACGCAGGCTACCAGCAATACGCCTGCAAGCAACCCGCCGAAAAAAGCGCTGAGAGAACGAAACATCTACTTCCCATCCTTTCCCAGCTTAGTCGCTTATGTCTAGCTCTACGGGCCAAAACAGGACCCCCCGGTTCCCTATCTTTTTGACGGGGAAGGCGGGAGCGAAGTTCCCCTTTCCCAGAAAGTTATTGGCGGGAAGCCTGAAGACCTTAGGCTCCGCATAGTATGGAAAGAAAAATACCCGAAAGGAAGGCGAGGTATGCCAAAGCTTTATGTCAAGAGGGCGCTGGCCGATGTTTGGAGCGAGCCGGGAGGTTTTCCTGAGGCCGCACGGCTGACCCAAGCTCTTCTCGGCGATGCCGTTCGGATAGAAGAAGAAAGGGGCGGTTGGGTCTTCGGCCAGGTGGAAGACGGGTATCGAGGTTGGCTGGCCCGCGCTGCCTTAATTTCAAAAACGCCCCGGCCGGGCCGGGAGGTGGTAGTACGCGTTCCTGAGGCCGGGCTTTGCCGGGAGGGCCAGCCGGCGGGGGCCGGAGAAGAGCAGCTGCCAGCGCGCGTTTTCCTCGGTACGCGCCTTACCGAACTCGGCCGCAGGGGAGAAATTGTAGAAGTAGCCTTCCCCGGCGGCCGGGCACGTATCGCCGCGAGTGCCGTGGCCCAGCTTTCCTCAGCGCCGAACGCCGCGCGGACCGTTCGGGAAATCTCGGCTGCGGCCCTGCATTATGCCCGTTTGCTCGTTTCTTCACCTTATCTTCTCGGCGGCATCACTTGCACCGGGATCGATTGTTCAGGTCTAGTCTACATTGCCTACCGGGCGGCCGGCGTATTTCTCCCCCGCGATGCCGACCGGCAGTATGAATACACAGAGGAAGTGGCCTCGCCGGCGCCGGGCGATCTTGTTTTCTTCGCCACGGAGGACCCGGGATTCCCGGCCCACGTCGGCCTCTACCTGGGGGAAGAGCGTTTTCTCCATGCCTCCAGCCGCCTGGGAGGAGTGGTGGTCACTTCTTTGAATTCGCCCTTTTACCGGGAACGTTATCTCGGAGCCCATCGCCTGACCTTGGCCCAAGAAGGATTTCCCGGCGCCGAAGGCGAAGATACCAGTCGAATTTCTATTTAGAGGGGCGACTCAGGTTGCCTTACCGATTCCTGGCTTTGGATCTGGATGATACCCTGCTGAACGAGGAGGGGCGTATTTCGCCGCGGAACCGCGCGGCCGTTCGCGCGGCTCAGGCCCGAGGCGTGGTAGTGACCTTGGCCACCGGACGCATGTACCGGTCGGCCCGTGCCTTTGCGGAAGAGCTGGGGATGGTCGTTCCGCTTATCACCTACAACGGGGCCCTCATCAAAGACAACGCCGGCCGAGTCTATTTGGACCGCCCGCTGCCCCTTACGGCGGCGCGCATTGCCCTAAACGTGGCCCGCGAACACGATATTCACGTCAACCTCTTTTTGGACGATGAGCTTTATGTGGACCGGGACGATGAATGGACCGAGCGTTACCGCCGCTCCAGCGGGGTGACCCCGCACTTCGTTCCCGATCTTGAGGACGTGCTTACCCACGCCCCGAATAAGGTGCTCCTTATCGCCGAGCCAGAGCGCCTCAATTCCCTCCGCCCCGAGCTTGCCGCCCGCTTGGGGCAGGAGGCGCGGATCACCAGCTCCAAACCCACTTTCCTGGAGATCATTCATCCTGAAGTTTCAAAAAGAAGCGGTATAGAGTACTTGCTTGCCTCCTTCGGCCTTCGCCCGGAGGAAGCCGTCGCCATCGGGGATAACTACAACGATCTGGAGATGATCGACCTGGCCGGCCTAGGGGTGGCCATGGGCAACGCTCCGCCCGAGGTTAAGGCCAAGGCCGACTATGTCACCGCCAAAAGCAGCGAAGACGGTGTGGCGCAGGTGATCGAGAGGTTCATTCTTTAGCCTCAGGCTCCTTTACCGGCCGATGGCCGGAGACGGGCTTCGCCTAGGCCTGCCCTGCGCGGGCGAATCCTGCCAGCCTTTTTCCCGGGAGGTCCGTCCAGCAAAGATCCGCCGGGTTCCGGGAAATACTAGCGAAAAAGGAATTAGCAGGGGGCCGGTCGGTGGAGATCTATGCTGATTATCACACCCACTCAGAGTACAGCCACGGCCGGGGCAGCATCCTCGGGAACTTGCGGGCGGCCGAGCGGCGGGGTCTGAAGGCCGTGGCCATAACCGACCACGGGCCGGCTACGGCCTTTGGCCTGGGCGTACCGGACGAAGAGACTCTCCTTAAAATCAAGGATCGCCTGCGCTCGCTTGCTCCCCACTTTCCCGGGCTGCGCATCCTCGCCGGGGTGGAGGCGAACGTGGTAAGCTTGGAGGGGGATCTCGACGTCTCCGACGAGGTGCTGGGCCAGCTGGACATAGTGCTTGTAGGGCTTCACCCCACCGTTTATCCGCGCACCCTCCGCGATGCGGCCGGGCTCATCGGGCTAAATGCGGTAAGCCGCTATCTTAAAGAGGTGCGCCGGCTGGCCAGGGTTCTCAATACCCGGGCACTGACCCGGGCGGTGGAACGGCACCGCATCGATATTATTACCCATCCCGGCTGGAAGCTGGCCGTCGATACCCGGGCTCTGGCCCGCGTTTGTGCGGCCAGGGGCACGGCCCTTGAGATCAACGCTGCCCACGGTTTTCTTACGCGCGAATTCGTGCGCGTGGCGGCGGCCGAGGGGGTGCGCTTCGCTATCGGAAGCGATGCCCATACTCCCGCCCGCGTAGGACGCCTGGAAGCGGGCGTGGCCGTGGCGGAGTCCGTGGGGCTCAAACCGGAGCAGATCATCAACGCCGAGGTTCCATACCCCAGGGGGTGGTAGATTGCCGAGCGAAACACAGGACTTTGTCATCGTCACCGGGCTTTCCGGGGCCGGCAAGTCCTCCGCGGTTCGCGTTCTTGAGGATCTGGGCTATTTCTGCGTGGACAACCTCCCTCCGGATTTGGCGCCGAAATTTGCCGAGCTTTGCCTTGAGTCTCAGGGGCAAGTGCGCAAGGTGGCCTTGGGCATCGACATTCGCGGGGGCGGGTTTTTCGATCATGTTTTTGACAGCCTCAAGGCTCTAGAGCAGATGGGGCTGAGGTACCGGATTCTCTTTCTTGAGGCGTCCGACGCCGCGCTTATTCGCCGCTTCAAAGAGACACGGCGCCGTCACCCTTTGGCGCCGGAAGGACGCGTGGTAGACGGCATTGCGGCGGAGCGGGCGCGCATGGAAGACCTTAAGAGCCGGGCGACGTACATTATCGATACCAGCAATATGACGCCCGCCCAGCTTAAAGAGGAACTGCGCACCATCTTCGCCGAAGGCGAAGATTTGGAGCGCCTGCTGATTACGTTGGTCACTTTTGGCTTTAAACAGGGGCTGCCGCTCGATGCGGATATGGTTTTCGATGTCCGGTTTTTACCCAACCCTTACTACGTCGAAGAGCTGCGCCCGCACACCGGCCAGGAAGAGCCGGTACGGCGTTATGTCCTGAAATGGGGCGTAACCAAGAACTTCCTAGCCAAGGTGCACAACCTCCTTGAGTTCTTGATTCCCTACTTCATTAAAGAAGGGAAGACCAGCTTGGTGATCGGTATCGGTTGTACCGGCGGGCGGCATCGCTCGGTGACCATTGCCGAAGAGCTGGCCCGACTCCTGACGGCCAATAAACACAGGGTTTTGGTGCAACACCGCGATATGGAAAAGGACGTGGGGCCGTAATGCTGGTGCTTGTTGCCCTTATCGTTGGAATTGTGGCTACCGGCTTTGGCCTGGCCGTGCTCCTGCCGCCTGAGGTTTCCGCCTGGCCAACCTGGCAGGGCGGAGTTTTCCTTTTTTCCGGCCTCGTTCTCCTTGCCGGGGCGGCGGCCGGTGCCTGGCGAGGGCTGAAAGCGTACCTGCCGGTGCAGCGCGGTGGGGGGCTGGTAAGCTTCTTTACCGAGGAACGGCAGCGACGGCGCGGCCCGCGCGTAGTGGCCTTGGGAGGCGGCACCGGCCTCGCCACGCTCCTTAGAGGGCTTAAAGAATATACCAACAACATCACGGCCATTGTTACGGTAACCGATACCGGTGGCAGCTCCGGGCGCCTGCGCGAGGAGCTCGGCGTGCTGCCCCCCGGCGATATCCGGAACTGCCTAGTCGCCCTGGCCGACACGGAACCCTTGATGGAGCGGCTTTTTCAACACCGGTTCACCGCCGGCACGGGCTTGGCCGGCCATAGCTTTGGCAATCTTTTTTTGGTGACCATGAGCGAAGTGGTGGGAGATTTCGAACTCGCGATTAAAGAGACAAGCCGGGTTCTGGCCGTCCGCGGCCAGGTGCTTCCCTCCACTCTCACCAGCACCACGCTGGAGGCCGAGTACGCCGATGGAAGCCGGGCCCGCGGCGAAACGAATATCGTGCGCCCTGGACAGACCATCCGCCGGCTGACCCTGGACCCGCCCGACAGCCGGCCCCTGCCCGAGGCACTTGAGGCCATCGCCCAGGCGGATCTCATTGTCCTCGGGCCGGGGAGCTTGTACACCAGCGTCATTCCCAACCTGCTTGTCCAGGGTATTGCGGAGGCCATAAGAAAGAGCCGGGCTTTAAAGGTGTATGTGGCCAATTTGATGACGCAGCCGGGGGAGACGGACAGGTACACGGCCGCCGATCACGTGCGGGCCTTAATCGAACACGGAGGAGAAGGTATCGTGGAGTGGGTTCTGGTGAATAACGAACGCGCCGCGCCCGAAGTTCTGGCCCGCTACCGGGAGGAAGGCGCAGAGCCGGTGAAGGTGAGCCGGCGTGCCCTGGCCCGCTACCGGGTTCGCCTGAAAGAGGCACCGCTCCTTTCTCAGGACAGCGTGGCCCGGCACGACCCGGATAAGCTGGCGCGTGCCTTGCTCGAGCTTCTAGCTCAGGCCCGCTGAGGGGGTAGGTCCCAGTGGAAACTTTTTCGCTTAGGGTAAAGGATGAACTGGCCCGGCTTACCGGGGCCCGCTCGTGCTGCGAGCGAACGGAACTCTTGGGGCTGGCGCGGGCGGCGGGAGTGTTGGAGGCGGGGCAGAGCGGCCTGCGCCTCATCATCACCACGGAAAGCCCGGTGGTGGCGCGACGGGCTTTCTCCCTCCTCAAGAAGGCCTCAGGTCTTACCGTGCACATTTCCGGCCGCCCGCGGCGAATCCAGCGCCACACCCTTTATGCGGTTACCCTCCCGACCCAGCCGGGCTTGAAAGAGTTCCTCGGCGACTTAGGCCTGCTTGCGCCCGAGGAGGGGCCGGTGCGTTCCGTTATACCCAAAGAGGACTGCTGTCGGCGGGCGTATCTTAGGGGATTCTTTCTGGGCGCAGGTTCCGTCAGCAACCCGGAGCGGGCTTACCACCTGGAACTCGTGACCGGAAGCCGCAACCACGCCGCCTACCTGATCCGGCTCCTCAGGAGCTTTCACCTTCGCGGCCGGCGGGTGGAGCGGAAGGGGTACCACGTGGTTTACCTCAAAGAGGGCGAGGAAATTGCGGCCTTCCTTACCCTAATGGGCGCCGTGCAAAGCCGTTTGGAGCTGGAGAACATCCGCGCCCTCAAAGGCATGCGCAACCAGGTGAATCGCCTGGTGAATTGCGAGACGGCCAATCTCACCAAGGCCGTAGAGGCGGCCTGCCGCCAGATCGAGAACATCCGCTACCTGGTCGAACGGGTTGGGTTGGAAAACCTACCTCTGCCTCTCAGAGAGGTGGCTAAGCTCCGTTTGGAATACCCGGAGGCTACGCTGCGCGAGCTCGGGGCCAAATTCAAGCCGCCGCTGGGCAAATCCGGGGTCAACCACCGGTTGCGCCGGCTGGAGGCCATGGCTGAACGCCTTAGGCGGTAGGCACCGGTTCTTAGCAGCCCGGCGGTGAATAGATTAGATAGTGAACCCGGCAACCTTTGCCCCCAAAGAAGGTTTTTCGCGCCCGGCGCCGAAATCATAAAATAAGAGTCCTGGAGAAAACATTGAAAGACCAAGCAAGATGGGGAGAGGGGTACGGTTAGCATGGGCATGGCCTTCAGCCTTACCTTGGAACAAAACCAAAAGCTGGTCATGACCCAAGAGCTTCGTCAAGCAATCACCATCCTGCAGCTTTCTACCCAAGAGCTTCTAGACTATGTGGAAGAAGAATTAAAGGAGAACCCGGTGCTCGAGCTTAGGGAAGAAGAGGTGCGTGCAGAGGCAACACCTGTGGATCAGAACTGGGTCACCTACCTCGAGGAAGGAGGGGACCCTGGTTATATGCCTGGCCCGCTCTCGCGCGAGGAAGCCCCGGCCTGGGAGAACTTTATCAGCCGGGAGACTACGCTGGCCGAACACCTGGCCAGCGAGTGGCGGCTTACCGCGCGCACTCAGGAGGAAAAGCGTATCGGCTTTTTCATCATCGGCAACCTGGATGAGCACGGGTACCTAAGGTGCAGCGTGGCGGAGATCGCCAGAGCCCTCGGCGTGCCCCGTTTTCGAGTGCTCAGGGTTCTCAGGGGTATCCAACGACTGGACCCTCCCGGTGTCGGCGCCCGCAGCCTGGAGGAATGTCTGCTTTTGCAGGCCCGAGCTTTAGGGCGGCTTACGGCTCCGATACGGCGGGTGATTCAGTTTTACCTGCGCGATCTGGCGGAGGGAAGGCTTTCCCGTGTGGCCGCGGACTTGGGCCTTACCCTGTCTGAACTTCAAGGCATCCGCGACTTCATCCGTACCCTCGACCCCAAACCAGGACGAAAGTACGCTTCAGGCGAGGATGTTCACTATGTGGTGCCGGATGTGAGCGTAGAGAAGGTCGAAGGAGAATACGTCATCCTCATCAACGACGCTGCCGCCGGACGGCTTACCGTAAACAGCCTGTACCGGCGCATGCTGGAGAATCCCACCGGGTGCGACGCCAACACGCGGCGCTACTTGGAGCATAAGCTGAACTCCGCCCTTTGGCTGATTCGCAGCATCGAGCAGCGGCGCCTAACCCTCTACCGCATCGTCGAGGTCCTCCTCAGGCAGCAGCGGGCCTTCTTCGATTTCGGCGTCCGCTATCTTAAGCCTCTGACCTTGCGCCAGGTGGCGGAAGAGATAGGCGTGCACGAATCGACCGTCAGCCGGGCCACGGCCAACAAGTACATCCAGACGCCGCACGGTGTGTTTCCCCTGCGCTTTTTCTTCGGCAGCGGAGTAGAGAACCATTACGGCACCGGTGCGGCGGCCGAGTCGGTGAAACGCATCCTGGCGGATCTGGTAGCCGGGGAAGATCCTAGGCATCCGCTCAGCGACCAGAAACTGGCCGAGCTCTTGGCGGCACGGGGGATCAACGTCTCCCGCCGCACTGTGGCTAAGTACCGGCAGGAGGCCAATATACCTTCTTCAGCCAGCCGCAGGCGGTTTGCTTGAGGCCGCCCTAGGCCTGGGTAATTTAGATAAAAAAAGCGCTTTGGCAGGAATTCTTCAAGAAAGAGAGAAGTATGTTAAAGGAAGGCAAAGAGGAGGCCTTTTTCTTGGGACAGCCGGGACGGATTAGGGAAGTGCGGGACGAAATAGGACCCGCAGGAACTTTAGACCTCCGCGCGATGATCAACCTAGAGCAACGGCTGGTTCCTGACCTGATAGAGGCTCTGACGAAGAGGTATACTATTCTTCGTACCGTTTCCCTCCTCCAACCCGTGGGACGGCGAGTTCTGGCTCAGGAGCTCGGCACCACTGAACGGCGGCTCAGGGCCGAGGTGGAGTTCCTGCGCGAGCAGGGGCTTTTAACGGTGAGCAACCTGGGCATGGCTCTCACTGCGGCCGGGGAAAAGCTGGTCGAAGAACTGGCCGAGTACGTCCACGAAGCGCGCGACCTGACGCGGCGCGAAACGGCCCTGGCCGAGCGGCTCCGTTTGGAGCGCGTCATCGCCGTGCCGGGCGATAGCGATACGAGTGAAACGGTTCAGAAGGATATGGGGAGGGCCGCGGCTCAGTACCTGAAATCTATCCTTACCGAGGGCATGGTTCTGGCTGTGTCCGGGGGTACTACCCTGGCTAGCGTGGCTGCAGCCCTCGTGCCGGGCAACTATCACGGCCGCATCACCGTGGTGCCGGCGCGAGGGGGGATGGGGGAGGATTTGGACAAGCAGGCCGGTTCCATTGCCGCTAAGATCGCGGCTAAGCTCAATGCCAACCACCGCCTTCTGCACCTTCCGGACAGCCTGGGTGAGGAAGCGGCAGCGGTTTTAGCCCAGGAGCCGGAAATAAAAGAAGTTCTGGAACTGGTACGCTCGGCTTCGGTGCTCCTTCTCGGCATCGGAGTAGCCCAAGCCATGGCCCGGCGTCGGCACCTCAGGCCCGATCAACTGGCTCTCCTGGATGAACTGGGCGCGGTGGGCGAGACCTTTGGCTATTACTTCAACCGTCGCGGCGAAATTGTATATGTCACCCCCAGTACGGGGCTTAAGCTGGAAAACATTAAACGCATCGGCCACGTAATTGCCGTGGCCGGCGGTGCGAGCAAAGCCGAGGCCATACTCGCCGTTTTGTCCTACAATTTCCCGCCTCTAACCCTGGTCACGGACGAAGGAGCCCTGACCGGGATGTTAAAGCTCTTGGAAGGGAGGTAGGTAAGGGCGGAGATAGGGGCAGAAAGATAGAAACTTCTTTCAACTACAAAAGGAGGAGAGCATATGACGGTTAAGGTAGCAATCAACGGTTTTGGTCGTATCGGCCGGCTGTTCTTCCGAGCCGCGCTGTCTAACCCCAACCTCGAAGTTGTCGCCATCAACGGGGTACGCGACAACGCCATGTCCGCCCACCTGCTCAAGTACGATTCCCTCTACGGCCGGCTGGCCCACGACGTGGAAGCCACGGAAAACGGGATTAAAGTGGACGGGCGTGAGATCAGAACCTTCAACATCCGCGATTCCTTCGAATTCCCCTGGGGCGAGCTGGGCGTAGACGTGGTTTTAGAGTCCACAGGCAAGATGGTGGAGCGGGCCAAGTCGGAGTACCATCTGAAGTCCGGCGCCAAGAAAGTAGTGATTTCTGCTCCGGCCAAAGGCGAAGACATAACCATTGTCCTCGGCGTCAACGAGGAAATGTACGACCCGGCCAAACACCACATCATTTCCAACGCCTCCTGCACCACCAACTGCCTGGCGCCGGTGGTCAAGGTGATCCATCAGAATTTCGGCATTGTCAAGGGCTTTATGACCACCGTCCATTCCTACACCAACGACCAGGTAATCTTGGACGCCAACCACAGGGACCTCCGGCGGGCACGGGCGGCCGCCTACTCGATCATTCCGACCACCACCGGCGCGGCTAAAGCCGTGGCATTGGTGCTTCCCGAACTTAAGGGCAAGCTGAACGGTTTTGCGCTGCGGGTGCCCACGCCGACCGTCTCCATTACGGACTTCGTGGCGGAGGTGGAAAAGGAGCCCTCCGTAGAGGAGATCAACGCCGCACTTAAAGCGGCTGCCGAAGGCCCCATGAAGGGGATCCTGGGTTACAGCGAGGAACCCCTCGTTTCCGCCGACTACCGCGGTACTTCCCTCTCTTCGATTGTGGATGCGCCGCTCACCATGGCCATCGGGAACTTGATTAAAGTGGTAGCCTGGTATGACAACGAGTGGGGCTATTCCTGCCGGTGTGCCGACTTAGTTGCGCTCATCGGGGAGAAGGGTTTATAACGTGAGGACCTCCAGGAGGTGAGAGCATGGCGAAGAAGACCCTGCGGGATATCCCCGTAATCGGTAAGCGGGTGCTGGTCCGGGTGGATTTTAACGTCCCGCTGAAGGACGGGGAGGTGGCGGACGACACGCGCATCCGGGCGGCCGTGCCGACCATCGAGTACCTGCGCAAGTACGGGGCCAAGATTATTTTGGTGTCGCACCTGGGCCGCCCGAAGGGAAAGGCCGTGCCGGAGCTCAGGCTAGACCCGGTGGCCCGGCGTTTAGAGCAGATCCTGGGGGTGCCGGTAAAGAAGGTGGACGAAGCCGTAGGACCGGCTGTAGAGCAGGCGGTGCAAGCGCTCAAAGGCGGTGAAGTGCTCCTTCTGGAGAACATCCGCTTCTACCCAGGGGAGGAGAAAAACGACCGTGAGCTGGCGGCGAGCCTGGCTAAGCTCGCCGATGTGTACGTAAACGATGCCTTCGGCACGGCCCACCGGGCTCACGCCTCCACTGCCGGCGTAGCCGAATTCCTGCCGGCAGTGGCCGGATTCCTCATGGAAAAAGAGCTCAAGATGCTGGGCGGTGTCCTGGAGGACCCGGAGCGGCCCTTCGTGGCCATCCTAGGCGGGGCGAAGGTTTCAGACAAGATCCAGGTGCTTAGGAACCTGGTGGGGAGGGTGGACGGGCTGATCATCGGCGGCGGCATGGCCTTTACCTTCCTGGCTTCCCAGGGGTACGGCGTGGGCCGTTCCATCCTGGAAGAGGACAAAATCCCCGTGGCCAAGGAGATCATGGCTGAGGCCGAGAAGCGAGGTGTGCGGTTCCTTTTGCCTGTAGATGTCGTGGTCGCGCCGGAGGCCACAGAGAACGTCGTAAGCCGTGTGGTGCCGGTAGAGGCCATTCCTGGTGACCAAATGGGTCTCGACATCGGCCCGGAGACGAGAAAACTTTACGCCGAAGCCATTGCCGGTGCCCGCACGGTTCTTTGGAATGGTCCCATGGGCGTCTTTGAGCTCGCTCCTTTCGCCGCCGGCACCCAGGCTGTGGCGCAGGCGGTGGCCGACTCGGGCGCCATCAGCGTGGTCGGCGGCGGCGACTCGGCCGCGGCGGTGGAGAAATTCGGACTGGCCGATCGCATGAGCCATATTTCCACCGGTGGCGGCGCCTCCTTAGAGTTCCTCGAAGGGCGCGAGCTCCCCGGCGTAGCGGTACTTCAAGACAAATAGAAGGTGAAAAAATGCGCGTGCCGATCATCGCCGGAAACTGGAAGATGCATAAAACCGTGGGAGAGGCCCTGGCCCTGGTCAGGGAACTCATCCCGCTTGTGGCCCAAGAAGAGGCGGTGGAGGTAGTGGTCTGCCCACCCTTCACCGCCCTCTACGCCGTCGCTCGGGCCTTGGGAGGCACTAAGGTCGGACTGGGGGCCCAGAACCTGTTCTGGGAGGAGGAAGGGGCCTTTACGGGCGAGATTTCGCCGCTCATGCTCAAAGAGGTGGGCGTAAAGTACGTGATCGTCGGCCACTCCGAACGGCGGGCCTACCAGCGCGAAAGCGATGAGGAAGTGGCGAAGAAGCTTAAAGCGGCCTTCCAGAACGGGCTGAATCCTATTCTTTGCGTAGGCGAGCACCTGGCCGAACGCGAAGCGGGGCAGGCGGAAGCGGTGGTGGCCGCCCAGCTGAAGGCGGATCTGGCCCTGCTAGGGGCAGATGAGGTGGAAAAACTCGTCATAGCCTACGAACCCATCTGGGCCATCGGCACCGGCCGTTCGGCCGAACCGGGCGATGCGGCCCAAATGGCGGCCTTCATTCGCCGGGAGGTGGGCCGGGCCTTTGGCGAGAGGGCGGCCGAGATGCTCCGCATTCAGTACGGCGGCAGCGTGACCCCGGCCAACAGCCGTGCCTTTCTCACGCAGGAGGGAATCGATGGCGCTCTGGTCGGAGGCGCGAGCCTCAAGGCCGAGAGCTTTGCCGCCATCGTGGCCTCGGCGAAAAAGTAGGTAGACAGATGAAAACTTCGGCCCTCGGGCATCCCCCGGCGGCGCGAACGACCTCAGGACGAACGAACTCGGCTCGCTCGGGGCGCGGGCAGAACTCGGCCTTTTGGCCTCAAACACCGCCCGCGCTTTCCCTCGCTCGCCTGCGTTCTTCTAATGGCGGTACGTAACGCGCCTTCCAGGGGATGGCCCTCGGCCTCAGTATTTTCAAGGTAGACGCTCATGCCGCAAGCGGCACCACCAGAGGAATGAAAACAACCATTTCCAGCAACTGGTTATTTTCAAGGTAGGGATAATGTTACATGGGGAGGCCGTATTGGTGACGGGTGTGTCACGACCTATTGTCCTCATCGTGATGGACGGTTGGGGCGAGCGCGGGGAGCGAGAAGGTAACGCTGTTGCCCTGGCGCAGACTCCGAACATAGACGGGTACCTGAAGAAATACCCCCATACTCTCCTCGGCGCCGCCGGTGAGGACGTAGGCCTGCCGGCGGGGCAAATGGGCAACTCGGAGGTAGGGCATCTCAATCTCGGCGCCGGCCGGATAGTTTACCAGGAACTGACCCGAATCAGCCGGGCCATACGCGAAGGGACCTTTTTTACCAACCCGGTGCTGACGGAGGCCATGGCTAAGGCGCGCGGGCAAAGTCTACACCTTATGGGCCTCCTGTCCGATGGAGGTGTGCACAGCCACATTGAGCACCTTTTTGCCTTCCTCGAACTGGCTAAAAGGAGCGGCCTCGGTAGAGTTTACGTCCACGCCTTTTTGGACGGTCGCGATGTACCTCCGGCCTGTGCTAGGCGCTATCTGGAAGAGCTCGAGAAAAAGTGCGCCGAGCTTTCCATAGGAGAGATTGCAACCATAAGTGGCCGGTACTACGCCATGGATCGCGACCGGCGGTGGGAGCGCACGGCCCTGGCCTACCGCGCTTTGGTACACGGTCAAGGTGAAACGGCGCCTTCGGCTCAAGCTGCGCTTGAGGCCGCCTATGCCCGCGGTGAGACGGACGAATTTGTGCGGCCTACCGTAATCCTTAGGCAGGACGGCACACCGCGCGGGCGAATTGAAGATGGCGATGTGGTCATCTTTTTCAACTTTCGCCCCGACCGCGCCCGCCAGCTGACGCGTGCCCTGATCGAGGCTGATTTTGCGGGCTTCGATCGCGGCCCCCGGGTGCCCCGCGTCCACTTCGTTTGCCTCACCCAGTACGACGAAACTTTTGCGGCTCCCGTGGCCTTCCCGCCCGAAGAGCTGCGCGATACTCTAGGCGAGTACCTGGCGGCCAAGGGACTGAAGCAGCTCCGCATCGCCGAGACAGAGAAGTACGCCCACGTAACCTTCTTTTTTAGCGGCGGGGAGGAGAAGCCCTTCCCCGGGGAGGAACGCCGCCTTATCCCTTCGCCCAAGGTGGCCACCTACGACTTGAAACCGGAAATGAGCGCCTACGAAGTTACGGATGCGCTTCTTAAGGAACTTGGCGAGCGCGAATACGACCTCGTGGTGCTAAATTACGCCAACGCGGACATGGTCGGCCACACCGGAAGCCTGGAGGCGGCCATCCGGGCGGTGGAGGCGGTGGACGCCTGCGTAGGCCGAGTGGTCCAGGCGGTGCTGGAGCGCGGCGGAGCGGCCATCATCACGGCGGATCACGGCAATGCGGAGGAGATGATTGACCCGGTAACGGGCGAGCCACACACCGCCCACACCACCAATCCCGTGCCTTTTATTTTGGTTACTCCCGAACCCGGCCGCTGGGGACTCCGACGGGGAAGGCTGGCCGATGTAGCCCCAACTATTCTGGAACTCCTCGGGCTGCCGCGGCCGGAGGCTATGACGGGAAAATCGCTTCTCGTAAGAACCGATAGCGAAGTTAAGGAGGGAATTAAGTGAGCTCTTTCACTACTATTGTCGACGTGTTCGCCCGGGAAATCTTGGACTCCCGCGGCAACCCCACCGTGGAGGTGGATGTAACGCTGGAAGACGGTACCGTTGGGCGCGCGGCCGTCCCCTCCGGCGCCTCGACGGGCACGCGTGAAGCGGTGGAGCTTCGGGACGGGGACAAGGGGCGCTACCTCGGTAAGGGCGTCCAGAAGGCGGTGGCCAACGTCAACGACATCCTGGCCAAGGAACTTACGGGCATGGATGCCTTGGACCAGGTAGCCATCGATAACCTTATGATTGCAATGGACGGCACGCCCAACAAAGGAAAGCTGGGGGCCAACGCCATTCTCGGCGTTTCGCTCGCCGTAGCGCAGGCGGCGGCCAAATCTTTAGACCTACCGCTTTTCCGTTACATCGGCGGTACTTCCGCCCGGACCCTGCCCGTGCCGCTCATGAACATCCTGAACGGCGGAAAGCACGCCGACAACAACGTAGACATCCAGGAGTTCATGATCGTCCCGGCGGGAGCCCCTACTTTTGCCGAGGCCCTGCGCTTCGGGGCGGAAGTATTCCACAGCCTAAAGAAGGTTCTTAAAGATAAAGGACTGGCTACAGGGCAGGGGGACGAAGGCGGATTTGCGCCGGACCTTAAGTCCAACGAAGCGGCCCTGGAGCTTTTGGTAGAGGCCATCGAAAAGGCCGGACTCAAGCCCGGCGAAGACGTTTTCCTGGCCATCGATGCTGCCGCCTCCGAACTTCACCGGGACGGCCGTTACGTCCTGGCCGGCGAAGGTAAGACGCTCACGGCGGGAGAAATGATCGACTTCTATGAGCGTTTAGCCGACCGCTATCCTATCATCTCCCTCGAAGACGGCCTGGCGGAGGACGATTGGGAGGGCTGGAAGGAACTTACGGCCCGCCTGGGCGGCAGGCTCCAGCTCGTAGGTGACGACATCTTTGTTACCAACACGGAGATCATCAGCCGGGGAATTGCCGAGAAAGTCGCGAATTCGGTCCTCATCAAGGTGAACCAGATCGGGACCCTTACTGAAACCCTTGCGGCCATCGAAATGGCTAAGTGCGCCGGCTATACGGCAGTAGTCTCCCACCGTTCCGGCGAGACGGAGGACACCACCATTGCCGACATCGTGGTGGCGGCGAACACCGGTCAAATCAAAACCGGTGCTCCTTCGCGCTCGGAACGAGTAGCCAAGTACAACCAGCTCCTGCGCATTGAAGAACGCCTGGCCGGGAGCGCCGTCTTCCCTGGTCGTGCGGCGTTCCGGGTCTAGATTTGGAGTCCGACTTCTTCCCAGTTTCTTGGCCGATGGCAACGGGCACGGGGCGACACCCCAGCTCGTTGCCATCTGTTTCGTTCTATGCTACAATAGTGAGGACGTAACAGGGGTAGATAACCTGGCCGAAAGCAGTATTCGACCGGGCCAGGACGATGGAGGTGATGCAGGTGCTGCGAACAGTTCTCCTGGTGGCGTTCGTTCTTGTTTCCCTTGGCCTTATTGCGTTGGTCTTGCTGCAGCCTGGTAAGTCGGCCGGCCTTTCCGGAAGCATCGCCGGCGGGGCCGAAACCTTCTTTGGCAAAAAGAAGGGGATCAACGAGAAGTTAGAGGCTTGGACCAAGTACGTTGCCTTTGCCTTCATGGTTCTGGCGCTGCTTCTAACCATCCTCTAGGGAGCCGGCACTTACCTGAAGGTAGGTGCTCCTACTTTTAGAAAATCCTAGTTAGCACGTTTGGAGGAGGCGACGTTACCGAATGGAGTCCCTTGTAATTCTGCCGCCGGCGGCCGGCCTGCTTGCCCTGGCGTTTGCCCTTTTCCTTACGCTGCGCGTGGTCAGGGCCGATGCCGGCACGGCGAAAATGCAAGAGATCGCTCAAGCCATCCACGAGGGAGCCATGGCCTTTCTCATGCGGGAGTACCGCGTGCTGGCCGTGTTTATCCTTGTTCTTTTCCTCGTCCTTTCCTTTGCCATTAACATCCAGACGGCCATCTGCTTTCTTTTTGGCGCTCTCTCTTCAATTGGAGCCGGTTTTATCGGGATGAACGTAGCTACCCGGGCCAACGTGCGGACCGCCAATGCCGCCCGGCATGGGCAGGGTCAGGCGCTGTCCATCGCTTTCTCCGGCGGGGCAGTGATGGGCATGTCGGTCGTGGGCCTGGGGCTCTTGGGTCTCGGTATCTTCTACATAATCTTCCGGGACCCCAGCATCGTTAACGGCTTCGGCCTTGGGGCCAGCTCCATTGCCCTCTTTGCCCGTGTGGGCGGTGGTATCTACACCAAGGCCGCCGACGTAGGGGCGGACCTCGTCGGGAAGGTTGAAGCGGGTATCCCGGAGGACGATCCGCGCAACCCGGCGGTGATTGCCGACAACGTGGGCGACAACGTGGGCGACGTGGCCGGCATGGGCGCCGACCTCTTTGAATCCTACGTCGGTTCCGTGATCGCTGCCATGTCCATCGGCGTACTCGGCTTCGGCATGAGAGGCGTGCTCCTGCCGCTCCTTCTTGCGGCTACGGGGATTGTGGCCAGCATCATTGCCACCTTCTTCGTGCGCGGGGGAGAAGGAGCTAATGTTCGGTTAGCCCTGCGCAACGGTACCTTTGGGAGCGCCGTGCTGGTGGCCGTAGCCGGCTACTTCCTTACCCGGTCGGTGCTGGGAAACATCGGGCCCTTCCTGGCAACGATAGCGGGTCTCGCGGCAGGAGTGGCGATAGGGCTCATTTCCGAGTACTACACGTCGTCAGATTATAAGCCGACTCAGGACATTGCCCAGGCTTCGCAGACCGGCCCGGCGACCACCATTATCACCGGCCTGGCAGTGGGTATGGCCAGCACCGGTTGGCCTATCGTGATGATCGCTGCGGCCATATACGTGGCCTACGCCTTTGCGGGTCTCTACGGTGTTGCTCTGGCGGGGGTGGGCATGCTCTCCACTACCGGCATGACGGTGGCCGTAGACGCCTACGGTCCGGTGGCGGATAACGCGGGAGGCATCGCCGAGATGGCGGAGCTCGACCCGAGTGTGCGCCGCATTACCGATACGTTGGACTCGGTAGGTAACACCACGGCTGCTATCGGCAAGGGTTTTGCCATCGGCTCTGCTGCCCTAACCGCCCTGGGACTTTTTGCTGCGTACGCTCAAGCTGTGGGGCTTACGGATACCGGCCTCAACGTTCTCGACGCGCGGGTGACGGTGGGCCTCTTCATCGGCGGCGTTCTGCCCTATCTTTTCTGCTCGATGACCATGCGCGCGGTAGGCCGTGCGGCGTTTTACATGATCGAGGAGGTGCGGCGCCAGTTCCGCGAGATTAAAGGCCTTATGGAGGGCAAAGCCAGGCCGGATTACGCCCGCTGCGTGGATATCAGTACGGCGGCGGCCTTAAAAGAAATGATCGTGCCCGGCCTTATGGCCGTGGTCGTGCCGCTGGCGGTAGGGCTGGTGCTGGGTAAGGAAGCCCTGGGCGGCCTCTTGGCAGGAGCCCTCGTCACCGGCGTCTTGGTGGCCATCCAGATGGCCAACTCCGGCGGTGCCTGGGATAACGCCAAGAAGTTTATCGAAAGCGGCAATTTTGGCGGTAAGGGTACGCCTGCCCATGCGGCGGCCGTGGTGGGAGACACCGTGGGCGATCCGTTCAAGGACACGGCCGGTCCTTCGCTAAACATCCTAATCAAGCTTATGACCATCGTCTCGCTCGTCTTTGCTCCCCTTTTCCATTGATAATCTGGCCTTTTGCCCGCCAGGTAAGAAGCGCCGATGTGGCTTCGACGAAGCCAAGTCGGCGCTTCTCTTTTTTCTCAGCCTGAGATCGGGCCCGCTTATCCAGATTGTTATAGATATAATAAAAAAGACTTAAATAGACCCAGATTGACGAAAAGATAACAATGCTGCTACACTGAAAGCGGAAATCGGAGTGGCATCGCGTTTCGAATGCGCCGGCCGGGCGTGTCACGCTCGGCGGAAAGAGGTCTAAAGAAGAGAGATAAGGAAGAGCAGGACGAGCAGGGGTGACCGAAGCGGCAGATCTAACGCTTAACCGGGGCGGTCGGTGGGTTAAGAACGTGACAAGGAGAGGAGGAATTGGGATGTTTGACGACAACATAACAAGTGGGCGGCGTTTTGCGGCGGTCAATGAAATCGTGGAAAAACATGGGCGTCGACCGGAGCACCTCGTGGCCATCCTGCAGGAGGTACAGGAGGTGTACCGCTACCTGCCGGAGGAGGTCCTAACTTATGTGGCAACCAGCTTGGGACTTTCGCCGGCCAAGGTCTTCGGGGTGGCCACGTTCTACGAGAACTTTTCTTTGGAGCCAAAAGGCAAGTACGTGATCCGCGTATGCGACGGCACGGCCTGCCATGTGCGGGGGTCGGCGCTGATTCAGGCCGCCGTGCGGGAAAGGCTGGGTTTAAAAGAGGGGCAAAAAACTACATCGGACCTCCTGTTTACGCTGGAGACCGTGGCCTGCCTGGGGGCGTGCGCGCTGGCGCCTGTGGTTACTATTAACGGCGATGTACACGGGCAGGCGACGCCGGAAAAGATTGTGGCCCTTATCGACGAACTGGCAAAGGGGGAGAGGAAGTCGTGATCAAGTCGGTAGAGGACCTTAATCAGGCAGCCCGGGCTTTCCGGGCGGCGCTCGGCCGGATCCGGCGCCGGGTGCTGGTCTGCCACGGTACCGGGTGCGTGGCCAACGGGTCCCCGAAAGTGTACGAAGCCCTGCGCCGGGAGCTCGGCGCCAGAGGGATTGAAGCCGATCTGGAATATCTTCTGGAGCACGAGGGCGCTACTGCCCCGGCGCAGGTGGAAAAAAGCGGCTGCCACGGCTTTTGCCAGATGGGGCCCCTGGTGCGGATTGAGCCTGAAGGTTACTTGTACGTGCACGTTTCGCCGGAAGATGCTCCGGAAATCGTAGAAAAGACGGTCCTTAAAGGGGAACTCATCGAGCGACTGACCTACACCCTGCCCGGAACGGAGCGGCACTTTGCCCGCGAAGAGGAAATTCCCTTTTACCGCAAGCAAGAGCGTCGCACCCTGGCAGCCTGCGGAAGAATCGACCCGGAGGACATCCGCGAGTACATTGCCTGGGACGGCTACCGGGGGCTGGCCCGGGCGTTGACCGAGTTTACCCCCGAGGCAGTTTGCCAGGAGGTGCTGGCGGCCGGCCTGCGGGGCCTGGGCGGCGCAGGGTTCCCAACCGGCAAGAAATGGGAGGCGGTGCGGAAGGCGCCCGGCTCGAAGAAATACGTGGTGGCCAACGGCGACGAGGGTGACCCTGGCGCCTTCATGGACCGGAGCATTATGGAAGGAGACCCGCACAAGGTCATTGAGGGCATGCTCATCGCCGGTTATGCCGTGGGTGCCGATGAAGGTTACATTTACGTGCGGGCGGAATACCCCTTGGCTGTAGAGCGCTTGAGCCGGGCCATCGCCGCGGCAGAAAAATGGGGGCTTTTGGGCGAAAACATCCTCGGCACCAACTTTTCCTTCCGGATTCATATTAACAAAGGTGCCGGAGCTTTCGTTTGCGGTGAAGGCACGGCCCTCGTTTCCTCCATTGAGGGCCAGCGCGGCATGCCGCGCACGCGCCCGCCGCGCCTGGCAGAGCGCGGCCTCTTCGGCTGCCCGACTCTCCTCAATAACGTCGAGACTTTGGCCAACGTGCCGTTCATTCTCCGCGAAGGGGCGGCCGCCTTTAGCCGAATCGGAAGCCCCACGAGCCACGGTACCAAAGCCTTCGCCCTCACCGGCAACGTGGCCAATACCGGCCTGATCGAGGTACCCATGGGGACGACCCTCAGGGAGGTCATCTTTGACATCGGCGGCGGCATCCGCGGCGGGCGCAACTTCAAGGCCGTCCAGATCGGCGGCCCTTCCGGCGCCTGCCTGACCGGCGAACATCTAGACTTGCCGCTAGACTTCGAGTCTTTGAAGCGGGCCGGAGCCATGATGGGTTCGGGCGGCCTGGTGGTGATGGACGACCACACCTGTATGGTCGAGGTGGCCCGCTTCTTTATGGACTTCACCCAGCGCGAATCCTGCGGCAAGTGCATCCCCTGCCGGGAAGGCACGAGCCGCATGCTGGAGATCCTGGAGCGGATCGTGGCCGGCCAGGGCACCGAGGAAGACTTGAACCTCCTGGAAGAGCTGGCGGTGACCGTCAAAGAAACTTCTCTCTGCGGCCTGGGGCAGACGGCACCCAACCCCGTGCTATCTACGCTGCGGCATTTCCGCAGCGAGTACTTGGCCCACGTGCGGGATAAGCGCTGCCCCGCCGGCGTCTGCCGCGCTTTGCGGCGGCTTGTGATCAACCCCGAGAAGTGCCGCGGCTGCGGCCGCTGCGCCCGCGTTTGCCCTGCCGGCGCCATCAGCGGCCAGCTTAAGAGTCCGTTCACCATCGACCTAAAGCGCTGCCTTCGCTGCGGCGCCTGCCGCGAGAGCTGCAGCTTCCATGCCATTGAGGAGGTGAACTAAGTGAACGCCACCATGTGGGTTGACGGCCGCGAAGTGGAACTTAGCGGCGAAAACAACATTCTGGAAGTAGTGCGTAAGGCGGGGGTAGATCTGCCCACCTTCTGCTATCACTCTGAGCTTTCGGTTTACGGCGCCTGCCGCATGTGCCTGGTAGAGGACGAGCGCGGGCACCTTTTGGCGGCCTGCGCTACTCCCCCCGAGCCGGGTCTCAAGATTCGAACCAACTCCAAGCGGCTGCTTCACCACCGGCGCCTCATCTTGGAGCTGATTCTCGCCAACCATAACCGCGATTGCACTACCTGTGAGAAATGCGGTGAGTGCCGGCTCCAAGAGCTGGCCAACCGCTTGGGAGTAACCCAGGTACGCTTCCGGCAGAAAAAGCAGGCGGAACCGGTGGACGTCGGCCCGGCTCTGGTGCACGACCCCTCCAAGTGCATCCTGTGCGGCGACTGTGTTCGTATGTGCGAAGAGGTGCAGGGGGTGGGCGTGCTGGGCTTTGCCTATCGCGGGAGCCGTCTCGCGGTGCTGCCGGCTTTTGGGAAAAAGATGAGCGAAGTGGAGTGCGTAAACTGCGGCCAGTGCGCCAGCGTCTGCCCTACCGGGGCCCTGGTGGTGAAGTCCGACGTAGAAAGGGTTTGGGCGGCTCTGTCCGACCCGACAAAGAAGGTCGTAGCCCAGGTGGCCCCGGCTGTGCGGGTGTCCTTCAGCGAAGCCTTTGGCCTGCCGCCGGGCACGGTCGGTGCCGGACAAGTGGTGGCCGCGCTTAAACGCTTAGGGTTTGCCCGGGTGTACGACACCTGTTTTACCGCCGACCTTACCGTGCGCGAGGAATGCCATGAGTTTTTAGAGCGCCTGAACTCCGGAACAAAGCTTCCACAGTTCACGTCCTGCTGCCCGGCCTGGGTGAAGTTTGCCGAGCAGTATTACCCCGAATACCTCCCCCACATCTCTACCTGCCGTTCGCCCCAGGCCATGTTTGGCGCTGTGGCCAAGGCCTACCTCCCGGAAGAGCTGGGGGTTAAGCCGGAAAACCTCTATGTGGTTTCCATCATGCCCTGTACGGCCAAGAAGTTTGAAGCCGGGCGCAGGGAGCTTGCCCGTGCCGGCATCCCTGAAATAGATGCCGTCCTCACCACGCAGGAACTGGTGCGCATGGTGCGGCAGGCGAGCCTCGACTTCACTCAGCTCGAGCCAGAGGCCTTCGACCTCCCCTTCGGCTTGGCCAGCGGCGCAGGGGTTATTTTCGGCGTAACCGGCGGCGTGGCGGAAGCAGTGCTGCGCACGGC
>Ga0247720_100046_pt1 | contig 64347 bp, 56 predicted proteins | sample MSEWel2015_12_15_FD_189078 | JGI IMG/M metagenome (GOLD analysis project Ga0247720, IMG submission 189078) | Subsurface sediment microbial communities from gas well in West Virginia, United States - MSEEL Well Study Marcellus 3H_2015_12_15 | ecosystem: Environmental > Terrestrial > Deep... | reverse complement strand
GCAAAAAAGCGAATGATCTGTCTGAATTTTGCCTCTGTGATTCTTGAACGGGAATAGTATCTATTTTTTGCTTTCATATAAGGAAGTTACCATACTTTTTGATATGCTTAACTTCCTAAGCCCCTAGAAATATATGATGTTTTAAACATTCAACATGTAGCTAAAAATAAATCTTCGATACATAATTCAATACGTTTAAATTTAATGAAATTTCACGTTTTGTTGCGAATTGATCTAATCAAGAATTGCCTTTTATGTTAAAGTTTGTTAATAGTAGTGATAGTTTTCACATTTTTTCTTATTAAAACGTAAATAACCGAATAACGATAATATCCGAGAGGCAAGCATGGCTATTCAATTACTAGAATTACAGCAAGCCGACAAGTTAAGTGCTTGTAAAATTTCTCTTTCTTTGGGTCTCACTTCAGAGCAAAATTTGCTTGAACAGTTCTTACAATTCAATAAAACATTAATGCAAGTCGGTAAAGCTTTACTTATTTTTCATCAAGAGCCTTATTTTTGGCATCACTGTTCAGAAAAGTTGACTGCAATTGACGCTACAAAAGTCACGAAAAGTTTGAATACTCTGTTTGTAAATAACGATTTTATTGATGAAGCTCATCCACATTATTCAAATTTACTTTCGTTTGTACATGCGTTGAAATCTAAAGCACAATCCCTTGTCGCTGTTCATCTGAGGCATCCAGATCAAACCTCTTTAGGTTATCTAATTTTGTTTGATGAAGCTGTTCGAGACTTTAGTGCAGTTCAGAAACAACTTTTACAAGACCATTGTAAAAGCTTTATGCAAAAACTTGAATTGAAACTCAATCACGATGAACTCAAAGAATTATACGAACAAGAGTCTGCATTAAATTTTAGCAAGACAAAATTCTTTTCTATTATTTCCCATGATTTACGCGCTCCCTTCCATGGTTTATTGGGTTTTTCAGAGATTTTGGCTAAAGAGCGCGATACATTGGATGAATCTAGTATCCAAAACATCGCTGACTATCTCTATGAGACGTCACAGTCGACTTACAACCTGTTGGAAAGTTTGTTGAATTGGGCAATGGCTGAAGGTGGGCGTTTTGTATATCACCCAATAAATTTTAAATTAAGACAAATTACCGATATCGTGACAGATATTTTAAAAACCTTAGCGTTGAAGAAAAATATCCAATTGATCAATGAAGTAGATGAGAGTCTTAAAATCTATGCAGATATGAATATGGTGACTTCTTTGATCCAAAATCTTGTTTCAAATGCATTGAAATTTACGGATACGGATGGCGCAGGTAAAGTTTATATTCAAGCCCAACCTCAGGGCGAATTCGTGGAAATACGAGTGAAAGATTCTGGTTTGGGAATGACAGAAGAACAGATACAGAATTTATTTCAACCACGTATGACGGTGAGTTTAAAGGGCACAGCTGGTGAAAAAGGTGCGGGTTTAGGGCTTTCTTTGTGTAAGCGTTTTGTTGAGCTGAACCATGGTGAAATCAGTGTGACATCTCAAGAAGGTGAGGGCACCGTCTTTAAAGTTCGCTTACCTGCTGAACGCCAAACTGCTGAATTATCTACCGAACAACATAAATCGAAAGCGAAATTAGTCTAAAGTGATTTTAAAGATAACGATGTAACTGATATAACTACTAGAGATGACCTGACATCAGTTGAGCTTTTTTATATGAATGCGGAACAGCTACATAAAACCTTAGTTGCAAGCCAATATGCAGAACAAGTTTTAAATTTATACCAATCAGAATTAGAACAAGCCTATAGCAAAGATCAATTTTCAACCTCTTTATCTACCGAAACGATTCACCAAACCGTCCAAGAAACGGTTGCAGTTCAGACTGATGAGCAAGCATGGATGAAGGCATTGCGTATTTTGCGTGCCAAGTTAATGTTTCGTTGGATTTGGCAAGATGCAAACCAATTAACCGATGTAGTGACACTGACTCGAGAGCTTTCTGATTTTGCTGATGCTTGTATCTGCGTTGCGAAAGATTTTGCGCGAAAGCCATTGATTGCTAAACACGGTGAACCAATCGGTTATTCAGGTCAGGTTCAGGATTTGATTGTCATTGGAATGGGGAAACTTGGTGCAAAAGAGCTGAATTTATCCAGTGACATTGATCTGATTTTTGCTTTTGATGAGCAAGGTGAGACTAATGGTCGTAAATGTATTGATGTTCAGCAATTCTGTATTTTGTGGGGACAGAAGTTAATTTATCTGTTGGACCATATCACTGCAGATGGTTTTGTCTTCCGTGTAGATATGCGTTTACGTCCGTGGGGTGACGGTTCAGCTTTAGCGATCAGTCATACAGGTTTGGAAAAATATTTGAGCCAGCATGGGCGTGAATGGGAACGTTATGCATGGATTAAAGCCCGTGTGATTACAGGTGGAAAAGAAGGCGAAGATTTGATGGATATGGCTCGTCCATTCGTCTTCCGGCGTTATGTTGATTATTCTGCATTCGCTGCGATGCGTGAAATGAAAGCCATGATTGAGCGAGAGGTTCTACGCCGCAATATCGAAGATGATATTAAATTAGGCGCTGGCGGAATACGTGAGATCGAGTTTATCGTGCAAGTTTTTCAGTTGATCTATGGTGGTTCCCGACGTGAGCTGCAAGATCGACAATGTTTAGTTAACTTGCATCATTTGGGTGATGCTGAATTATTAGATCAGCAAGCTGTTTTTGATCTTGAAGATGCTTATTTGTTTTTAAGACGAGTTGAACATGCAATTCAGGCATTAAATGATCAACAAACTCAATCTCTACCGTCTGAACCTGAATTGCGCCAACGTATGATAGATACCTTGGGTTTTAGTGATTGGAATTCTTTCTTAAATGTTCTGAATCAAAAAAGAGATAAAGTCAAAGTTCAGTTTAAACAACTCATTCAAGAGAAAGAGTTCTCTGCTCCCATAGATGATTCTGTAGAACTAGAACAACGTCTGAATGCAGTTCTGGATGATGATGCTAAGAACTTGATCCAAAATTTTTGGCATGGGCAAGCACTACGTAAAATTCCTGCGAGTGCTTTAGAACGGCTTAAGAAATTTTGGCCTCATCTAGTCGAAGCCATTTTACAATCAGATCAACCTCAAATGGCTTTATTACGATTAATGCCCTTGGTTGAGTCTGTATTACGACGAACTGTCTATTTAGTCATGTTAATGGAAAGTCGTGGTGCTTTGCAGCGTTTAGTAAAAATGGCGACAGTAAGCCCGTGGATCTGTGAAGAGTTAACACAATACCCCGTCTTGTTGGATGAGTTCCTTTCAATGGACTTTGGGTTGCCGCAACGCAAAGATTTAGAAGATTCCTTACGCCAACAATTAATGCGCATTGAAATTGATCAGGTTGAAGATCAAATGCGAGTATTGAGATTGTTTAAAAAGAGCAACGTACTCGCTGTAGCTGCTAGTGATGTTTTGGCTGAAAGTCATTTAATGAAAGTCTCAGATGCATTAACAGATATTGCTGAAGTATGTGTCCAAGCGACTTTAAATTTAGCTTATCAAGCGATTGCGCAACGTCATGGTTACCCTGTCAACAGTCAGGGTCAACGATGTACTTTGGATGCGCAAGCTTTTGCCGTCATTGGTTATGGCAAGCTAGGTGGTATCGAGTTAGGCTACGGTTCTGATTTGGATTTAGTATTTATTCATGACTTTCAAGAGCAAACAGAGACTGACGGACGTAAAGGGATCAGTGGTGCAGAGTTTGCGATCCGTGTTGCTCAGAAATTTATGTCCTTGATGACTACTCAAACACTTGATGGTCGAGTCTATGAAATTGATACCCGATTAAGACCGTCTGGTGAAGCAGGGATGTTGGTGACGAGTCTGAAAGCTTATGAGCAGTATCAGCAAAAAAGTGCTTGGCTTTGGGAACATCAAGCGCTCGTTCGTGCACGTTCAATTGCAGGTGAGAAAAGTTTATGTGAGCAATTTGAACGGGTACGCTGTCAAATCTTAACTCAGGTTCGTGATGAAAATCAGGTACGTGAAGAAGTGTTAAAAATGCGTCAGAAAATGAAAGATCATTTGGGTTCATCTTCTGAGCAAAAAAAACATGGGATTTTTCATTTAAAACAGGACTCAGGTGGTATCGTTGACATCGAATTTATGGCACAGTATGCAGTGCTTGCATGGAGTGGGACGAATACAGATCTCGCCCATTTTTCCGATAATGTAAGAATTCTAGAAGATGCTGCTAAAGCAGGCTGCTTATCCAGTGAAGATGCCACAGCATTAATACACGCTTATCTCCGTGAACGAGCTGAGAGCCACCGTTTAGCACTTGCAAATCAATCTATGCAAGTTAATGCTGCGGATTGGCACGATACCCGCGAGATCGTTTGCAAGTTATGGCAAAGGTTAATTGATCCAAGTGCAATAGCATTGGAAAGTGAATGATTGTGTAAAAAAATGGAGTATGTGCGATGAGTTTGGCTGATCGTGATGGTTTTATTTGGCAAGATGGAAAATTAGTGGATTGGCGTGATGCAAAAATTCATGTCTTAACTCACACACTACACTACAGTATGGGCGTCTTTGAAGGTGTCCGCGCCTATGAAACCCCAAATGGTACAGCAATCTTCCGTTTGCAAGATCACACTAAGCGCTTATTAAATTCAGCAAAAATTTATCAAATGAATGTTCCATTTGATCAAGCGACATTAGAACAAGCACAAATTGACGTTGTTCGTGAAAATAAATTAGCGTCTTGCTACCTTCGTCCATTAATTTGGATTGGCTCTGAGAAACTTGGTATTGCTGCAACAGATAACACGATTCATGCTGCTGTAGCTGCATGGGGTTGGGGCGCATATCTTGGTGAAGAAGCGATGGCACGTGGTATTCGCGTAAAAACTTCTTCATTCACTCACCATCATCCAAACGTGACGATGTGTAAAGCTAAAGCATGTGGTAACTACACAGTTTCTATCTTGGCACACCAAGAAGTCGCACGTTCAGGTTATGACGAAGCAATGTTGCTTGACCCTCAAGGTTTCGTCTGCCAAGGCGCTGGTGAGAATGTATTCTTGATCAAAGATGGCGTATTACATACACCTGATTTGGCTGGTGGTGCATTAGAAGGAATTACACGTCAAACGGTGATCACGATTGCTAAAGATTTAGGTTATGAAGTGATCGAACGCCGTATCACACGTGATGAATTCTATATCGCTGACGAAGCATTCTTCACAGGTACAGCTGCTGAAGTAACACCAATCCGTGAGTATGATGACCGACAAATTGGTTGTGGTTCACGTGGTCCGATTACTACAGAAATTCAAAAGACTTTCTTTGATGCCGTCCAAGGTCGTAATGATAAATATGCAGATTGGTTAACTTACGTTAAATAAGTAAAACTCTGCGAAGAAAGCGAAGCTCATGCTTCGCTTTTTTATTGAAACAATGTCAATAGATTGCAATTAAATCATCATTAATCTTTCATCTAACTTCTTTAGCTTGGTCACTAAGATCAAGAATAAAATCAGAGAACGAATGAAGATTACTGTAGTGGGTGCTGGCTATGTGGGTTTATCAAATGCCTTATTGTTTGCTAAGCAGCATGATGTGGTTTTACTAGATATTGATAAAAGTCGCGTAAAGTTATTAAATCAAAAAGTTTCGCCGATTAGTGATACTTGCATACAACACTATTTAACTGAGTCGCATCTTGAGGCAACGACTGAAAAAGAGCGTGCTTATCAGGATGCTAAGCTGATTATTATTGCAACCCCAACAAACTATAATCCTGAAACCAACTATTTTGATACTTCTAATATTGAATCTGTCATCGATGATATTCAAAAAATAAACCCAAAAGCGCTGATGATTATTAAATCTACAGTGCCTGTGGGCTATACCAAAGAAATTTCGAATAAGCTGAAACTTAAGAACTTAATATTTGCTCCAGAGTTCTTGAGAGAGGGGCAGGCCTTACAAGATAATCTCTACCCATCTAGAATTATCGTAGGTGAAAGATCTAAACGCGCAGAAAAGATTGCGAAATTGTATTTAAAAGCCACGGTCAGAAAGGATGCAGTTTTACTCTGTGTTGACTCAACTGAAGCTGAGGCCATTAAACTATTTTCAAATACATATTTGGCAATGCGAGTAGCATTTTTTAATGAGTTGGATACGTATTGTATAAAAAATAAACTAAGTGCTTTGGATATTATTAAGGGTGTGGGTTTGGATCAACGCATCGGTGATCACTACAATAATCCTTCTTTTGGTTATGGAGGTTATTGCTTGCCTAAAGATACCAAACAGCTTTTAGCTAATTATGATGATACTCCTCAAGAGCTGATTTCAGCGATCATTCGCTCTAACCAAACTCGCAAACAGGCGATTATTGAAGATATTAAGAGTCATAATGTTTCATGTGTGGGGATATTTCGCCTAACGATGAAAGCCGATTCAGATAATTTTAGAGAATCTGCTGTTCATGATGTATTACAAGGACTTGCTCAAGAGGGTATAAAGATTGTGATTTATGAGCCTACTTTGGATGTTAAAGAGTATTTGGGGCATCCAGTGATGTGTAGTTTACAAAAATTTAAATCGGCTTCTGATCTGATTATTGTCAATCGTATGGTGCCGATGTTCAGTGATGTCATGGAAAAAATCTACACTCGAGATTTATTTGGTATCAATTGATAAGGTGAAAAAAACATAAATGGCTTGAAGGGTTTGACGAATTAATAATAAAAAAAGTTACAAGGTCTATGCTAAGATAGCTCAACATTCAGTGCATATTGTTTTGACGATTTGGGATTATTTCCCGCGCATTTAAAATAATATCTAAGGCATTTAAGGTTAGCAGATGGCAGACATTCAACAAGATTCGGCAGCTCATGAAGACAATATTATTTTGTGCATGAAATGGGGAACCAAGTACGGTGCCGAGTATGTCAATCGTTTATATAATATGGTGCAACGCCATCTTACTTTACCTTTTAAAATGGTGTGCTTAACGGATCGTACAGAAGGTATTGATCCGAATGTACAATGCTTCCCGATTCCTCCATTAGATTTGCCTGCAGGAAGTCCAGAGCGTGGGTGGAATAAACTCTCAACTTTTGAACCTGATCTGTATGGTTTAAAAGGCAATGCACTGTTTTTAGATCTCGATGTTGTCATCGTAGATAATATAGATTGCTTCTTCCAAGAACCAGGTGAGTTTCTGATTATTCATGACTGGAAGCGACCTTGGCGTATTACAGGGAATAGTTCTGTTTATCGTTTTAAGTTAGGGGCTTTTCCTGATATTTTGCCGTATTTTCGTGAAAACTTTGATGAAATTCGTCAAAAATTCCGTAATGAGCAAGCCTATTTATCTTGGTTTGTTCACAAAGAAGGAAAATTGAGTTATTGGAATGATCAGTGGTGTAAAAGTTATAAATATCATTGTCTAAGAAAAATTCCATTTGCTTATTTTCAAGCACCAGTAAAACCAGAAGGCGTTAAGATTATTATTTTCCACGGTGAAATTAATCCACCTGATGCAATCAATGGCGGTGGTGGTAAATGGTATCGTTATGTATTGCCATCAGACTGGATTAAAGAGGCTTGGCAGTAATTCTATGTCGTCTGTATTAAATCAACAGCCTAGACCATTTCGCTTAAGTGTTGTGATGATGGTAAAAAATGAGGCAAAAAATTTAGCCATATCCTTACCTGCTTTAAGGGGTTGGATTGATGAGCTTATTGTTCTTGATTCTGGTAGTACGGATCAGGGTCAGCAGTTGGTTGAAGCTGCTGGTGGTCAATGGTTTGTAAATACAAATTGGCAAGGTTTTGGTAAGCAAAGACAGTTGGCACAGAGTTATGCAACGGGTGACTGGATTTTAGCACTAGATGCTGATGAAGAAATCACTCCTAAATTGAAGGAAAGTATCCTTCAGGTTATAAAAAATAAGCCGGAAAACACAATTTATGGTATTAAAAGAATTGACTGTATTTTTGGGCATGCAATTGATAATCCATATTGGCCGTTAAAGGCGCATTGGCGATTGTATCCAGCAAATTTTCAATATAATGATAATTTAGTACACGAATCAATAGAAATCAAAGATGCTCATACTTCTACTTTACAAGGTCTTTTATTACATCATACTGCAGAAACGCCATATTTTTGGATAGATAAGCGTTTATCTTATGCCAAGGCTTGGGCTGATGATCGTGCACTACGAAATAAAACTTGTGGTGCATTAAGCATTTTTGTGCATACTTTTTGGGCGTTTTTTAAGCAGTATTTTATAGATGGTCGTTTCCTTATGGGGAAGTATGGGCTGGTTTATTCGTTACTATTTACTCAATATACTTTCAATAAATATGCAATTTTATATGACTTAGTTAATAATCAGGCAGAACTAGCATTTCAGGAATCTGTAGATATTGCAAAAACTTTAACCCCAATTGATCAATCACAAAAAAAGTCTACTTTGTCTTTGGTTATGATTGTTAAGAATGAAGCAAAACATTTAGCAGCTTGTTTAAATACAGTACATGATATTGTAGATGAAATTGTGATTTTAGATTCAGGTAGTCATGATCAAACTGCTCAGATAGCTGAAAAATATCATGCTCGGTGGTATGTGAATACAGATTGGCAGGGATTTGGAAAACAACGTCAATTAGCACAGCACTATGCAACGGGTGACTATATTTTAGTATTAGATGCTGATGAGCGATTGAGTCAAAGTTTACGTGAGTCGATAGTCAAGATTTTAAACCAGTCAGTACAAACAGATTGCGTTTTTAGCTTGGCTAGAGTGAATTATTTTTCAGGTATACCGACGCATTTAAGAGGTTGGTATCGTGATTGGGAAAATCGCCTTTATGCTCGTCACTTTTTTTCTTATTCTGATTTGGATGTGCATGAGTCTGTCAATACAAACAGAGCTCAGATTGTCAAATTAAAAGGTTTGCATCTCCATTTTACTAGTGAAGATTTATTTCATTATGTGGTGAAGCGTAATCGTTATAGTCTTGATTGGGCTTGTGATAAATACAAATATCAGAAAAACATTAGTTTGATTAGTATACTCTTGCGGACCTGTTTTTCGTTTATACGTGAATATTGGATACGCGGCGCATTCTTATCTGGTGCATATGGGATCATTTCATCTTTAGTTTTGATGTTTTATACATTTGATAAATATTTGATTCTTTGGGAAAAGTCCCAAGGAAATAGCTTAAATAAGTAGTGGTGTGTGATGCCTCCTAGAAAAAAATCCAAGTTTGAGCAATGGTTTTCATTTAGTCGACATCAACGTCGTTTTGGTGCAGATAAAATTTATGAAAGCTTGGAGCAAACTGATATAGAGACACTTAAGAAAAAGTTGATTGTTGGAAATGACATTGAATATACCTATGGCTCTGAAAAAGATTTAAATAAGCATATAGAAAATCTTAAGCGAGAGTTTGTTGGGCAGCCTGAGATCAATCATTTTCACGCCAGTTTAATTGTTTTGATTCGTCGTGAAATTGATATTGATAAAAATTATAATAAATTCAAAGATTTGTGGTTAAGTGAGCGAGATTTTTTATTAAACTCTTTGAATACGCGATGGTTGGTTTCTGCTTGTGATACTTTCATAGATTATGAAAAAGATACTACTCTGAGAGCAATATTGATGATAGCGGTAGTATTGATAAATACAATTAAAGCTCAGGAAACAGAAGCTATTTTGTGTAATCAACGATATGTGGAAAACAAAACCGCCTTAGAAAAATTACAAAGTCAACGGGTTGCTCTCTTTGATGGAACATCAGCTTTGGCAGTTGGCACAGATGATACACTCCGAAATATGCGTTGGCGCTTAGATCAGGTTTGTTCAGAACATCAATTAGGTGCAATTGTTATTGAAATCTTTAAACGTCTACAATGTGAAGAAAATAATAATATTTATTCACGTTCGAAACAGCGTCATAAAAGAGAACGCACAAGCTGGTGGTAAGTCTTGGATATTGATAAATGGTAAATCTTAAGATGAAAAAAATTGTAATAGCTATATTCACCTTACAAGGGAATGGAGCAGAGCGATTCGCATTAACACTTGCAAAAGGTTTGGTTGATGCTGGACATGAAGCACATATTGTTTATTTTAAAAAAATTATAGACTTACCTTTGCCTGAAAATATTCACCTTCATTTTTTTGATTATCAAAAATACCGTGCAATACCAAAGTTCATGCGCACAGGTTTTGCAGCACGGGCATTTGATAAGTTTGTGCTAAAAAATATTGGTATACCTGATCTTGTAATCTCAAATCTATATCCTGTGGATTTTATCTTGGCTCATAGTCAATTACCCAATGTTCATTTGGTAATTCACAATACCACTAGTCAGGAATACGCAAAGCAACTTACTCCTCAATTTATTGAGCAATTGAAGAAGACCTATTTAGCAAAACCTTGTATTGGTGTAAGCGAGGGAGTTACGCGGGATTTTAGGCTGCTATTTGGTGAAAAAAGCCAAATTAAGACTATTTATAATCCAATTGATGTGGATGTTGTGCGGAATGCTGCAAATGAATCTATTCCTGAATATCAGGATTATATTGTTAATGTTGGGAAATTTAAGCAGCAAAAACGCCATGATATTTTGATTCAAGCATACGCCAAAGCAAATGTATCACAGAAGTTAGTGCTGGTGGGTACAGGTGAATTGATGGAAACCTCAAAACAACTGGTAAAAGAATTGAATATTGAAGATAAAGTTATCTTTGCTGGATTCCAGAAAAACCCTTATCCATTTATTAAGAATGCAAAATTAATGGTGGTCTCTTCTGATTTTGAGGGTTTTAGCATCGCAATTTTAGAAGCATTGGCATTAAATACACCAATTATCAGTACGGATTGCCCATCAGGACCCAATGAAGTTTTACCATCCAATCATTTGGTCCCTATACAGGATATTGATGCTTTGGCCAATAAAATTGAAAAAACTTTGGATGATACTACATCTTATACAATAGGGTTGGATCAAAAGTTCTTGCCAGTCCAAACAGCCAAGCAATACCTGTCTTTAATCAATTAGTTGTATAAATGCTTGTGTCATTTGATCCATACTATATCGTTCCATAATATCCTCAGGAATATGATAGGGGTGTTGAATGACATCTTCCAAAGCATTTTTTAAAGCATGAATATCATTGGTTTTCACCAGCCCGCGTTGCATATCTTTAGTGTATAGCTGGTATGAAATTCCTTGACTACAATTATAGGCAATCACAGGTGTACCAAGTATTAGCGCTTCACCAATTACTAAGCCAAAACCTTCTGTTTTAGATGGCAGAACTAGGACTTTACTTTGCTGGATATACTGCTGTGGGTTTTCAACCCAACCTGTAAATATTACGCGTTCCTGCAAATCTAATTTTTTCACCAGTTTAAGTAGTTTATTTTTTCTATCGCCATCACCCACAATTACCATCTTTCCAGAAAGGTTGGATTGGCTTAAAGCGCTTATGCCATGTTCAATTTGCTTAGAGGGTGATAATCGACCTACATAACAAATATCCCAAATCTTTTCATTTTGGGTATCTGCTGGGATTTTCGGATTAAGTAAACCATTATAAATGACTTGAATATTAATATTGTCCAGTAATTGCTTATATTTCTTTTCTAAATCTGTATTGAGGACAATAATGTTCTGATTGGAAAAAATTTCTTTAAATCTTTCGGTAAAGAGTTTTTGCTTATATATATTGCGTAATAGTTTAATCGGATTCCATGTTTTTTTAAAGGCTGGAAGAATATCGCCTTGTGACCAAACCCATAGATTGGGGTGCTGGATATAAGGTAGGGTGAGGTAGGCATACCAAATCGTTACAATAATGGCAGAGGGATTGATTAAATTGATCATGGATTGAAAATGAGCAATTTTCCCTGATTCAAGTGGTTTGTCTATTAGAAGTTTCCCGCCGACAAAGTGTTGAGGAAAACATGCACAATGTAAATGGAATTTTGTTGTGCGTTCCTGATAGTTGTTGATATCCAATAGAGTCATTATATGGATAGTATAACCCTTGGCGAAGAGATGATCTGCAAGATTAAGTAGCATAATCTCTGCACCCCCTCCTTTAAGATGATCAACAATGAAAAGAAGATTTTTATTATTTGATGGTGCTGTCATTAAATGATGCTCATTGGATGGGATTAGACAGAAGAGAATTGGATAAGCAATTTTTATTTATATGGATCAGGTATATCTCCACCCCTAAACCGTTTATAACCCCACATATATTCAGCAGGAAAGCGGTTGATCATTTGCTCTACCGCTTTATTTAATGCAGTTGTTGCAACTTCTATATCTCGATCATAGAGTTCAGGATCATTGAGATCATCACAGTAGACCTCAAAACCTTCACCATCCTCTCTACGGAAACAACTTAATCCCACTAAACGGCATTGAGTTTTTTGTGCCATTTTGCTGGCTAAAGTACTGGTTAAGCAGGGAACTCCAAAAAAAGGAACCACGACACCACCAGAGGGTTGCGGAACATGATCTGGCAGAATTACACTGAAACCACCTTGTTTGAGGTTTTTGAATAATGCTTTAACGCCATTAGCATCAGTTGGAACTAGTGTCGCGTTTAACCGTTGACGAGCATGTAAAGCAAAAGCATTAAATCCTGAGTCTTTCATGGGTTTATACATAATGGTAGGAATACCATATTGGTGTACCCACGCATTCATCATTTCCCATGTACCGAGGTGAGGGGTAATAATTAAAGCGCCTCGGGGATCATTTAATGCATTTGTTAGTACATCTAAATGATGAACCATCTTTATTTGCTGGATACTCCATTCTGGAGGCATTGCCCAGCATTTCCCAGATTCGATATAACTTAAACATTGCTTCGTTACGCTTTCTTTAGCAAGCTTTTCACGCTCACTCTCAGGAATATCTGGATAAGCAAGACTTAGATTTACCCGTGTTTTCCAAAGCATACTTTTATTTGGATTTTGATTAATAAAGTAAGCAGCCACTTTTGCAATACTGCGCAAAAATGCTAAAGGTACAATACGGAGTAAAGTGGTATAAAACGACATTGCGATTAATCTTGTTTATTCGCGTTGCCTTTGAGGACCATATAAATGAGGGCGACAAAGATGAGAAGTGCACCTGCTAAGCTACTAACGCAAAAATATAAAATGCGTTCATTGGTCGTCATATTGAAAAGTTCATTTGCTAAGATATAGCGCATAAAAAACCATTGTGCCAAAGAAAACACAATAATCACAATTGCATGTCGACGTACATCAGGACGCATTGCCATAACAATGACCTCTCAATAAAAAGCAGTTCATTATGCCACTAGCATAGATATTCTCAAAGTATAAATTATCGTACCAACGCTCTCCAAAAGGAGGGGATTTGATAGCCATAAAAAAAACCCTGTACGAGACAGGGTTTTATTTAATCCATAAAACTACAGATTATTTTTCTTCAGCTTTCGGCTTTTCACGTAGACGAATGCCTAAGTCACGCAATTGATTTGCTTCAACAGGAGCTGGAGCTTGAGTCAATGGACATTCAGCAGTCTTCGTTTTCGGGAATGCGATCACATCACGAATTGAAGATGCACCAGTCATCAACATGATCAAACGGTCAAGACCAAAAGCCAAACCACCGTGTGGAGGTGCACCATAACGTAATGCGTTCAATAAGAAGCTGAATTTTTCTTCCGCTTCTTCTTCGCCGATACCTAAAGCTTCAAAAATTGCTTTTTGCATTTCTAGTGTATAGATACGAAGTGAACCACCACCGATTTCAGTACCGTTCAATACCATATCGTATGCAACTGACAGTGCCGCGCCTGGATTGCTCTTCACTTCTTCAACACTTGATTTTGGTAGCGTGAATGGATGATGAACAGATGTCCATTTACCATCATCAGTTTCTTCGAACATTGGGAAGTCAACAACCCAAAGTGGAGCCCACTCGCATGTTGCAAGATTTAAGTCATGACCGATTTTCACACGAAGAGCGCCCATCGCGTCATTTACGATCTTCGCCTTGTCTGCAACAAAGAATACGATGTCACCGTTTTCAGCACCAACGCGTTTGAGTAGGTCAAGTACGATTGGTTCGATGAATTTAACAATTGGTGATTGAAGACCTTCGATGCCTTTCTCAAGTTCATTGACTTTAATATAAGCCAAGCCTTTAGCACCGTAGATGCCTACGAATTTAGTGTATTCGTCAATCGCACTACGTGGTAGTGAACCTGCACCAGGAACACGTAACGCTACAATACGACCTTTAGGATCTTTTGCAGGACCAGCGAAAACTTTGAACTCAACGTCTTGCATTAAGTCTGCAACGTCAACCAATTTCAATGGAATACGCATATCTGGTTTATCAGAAGCATAATCACGCATTGCGTCGGCATAAGTCATACGTTCGAATTTATCGAATTTTACATTCAATAATTCGTTGAACATTTTAACTGTTAAGCCTTCCATTAAATCCATGATGTCATCGTCACTCATGAACGATGTTTCAACGTCGATTTGGGTAAATTCAGGCTGACGATCTGCACGTAGATCTTCGTCACGGAAACATTTCGCGATTTGGTAATAACGATCAATACCACCGACCATCAACAATTGTTTAAACAATTGTGGTGATTGTGGAAGCGCGTAAAAACTACCATTTGAAACACGGCTTGGTACTAAATAGTCACGTGCTCCCTCAGGAGTTGCACGAGTCAAGATAGGTGTTTCAACGTCTAGAAAACCGTGATCTTCGAAATAGTTACGAATTAAGTTAGTAACTTTAGAACGGAAGCGTAAACGATCTAACATTTCTGGACGACGGATGTCCAAGAAACGATATTTCAAACGAATTTCTTCAGAAATATTGGTATTTTCGTCATTTAATGGGAATGGCGGAGTTTCAGAAGCAGCAAGAACTTCGATTTCTTTTGCCAAAACTTCAATTTGACCACTCACCATGTTGGCATTTTCAGTACCTTCATAGCGACGACGTACACGACCTGTAATTTTTAAAACAAATTCAGAACGTGCTTTATCCGCAGTAGCGAATGCTTCTGGTGTATCAGGGTCAATAACGACTTGAACTAAACCATCACGGTCACGCATATCAAGGAAAATCACACCGCCATGGTCACGGCGACGATGAACCCAACCGCATAGAGTAACTGTTTGATCGATTTGGGCTTCAGTTAAAGAGCCACAGTAATGAGTGCGCATCATATTGAATTATTTATCCAAACTATATTGGCTAGAAGGTGAATGCGTAAACAGCGCAGCACCAATGAAGGGGAGATTATGCCTTGTTGAACGTATAGTCTCAAGTCTTAATGCTTTAACAGAATCTTAAACATCCGCTTTTAATTAAAATGAGCTTTAGTTCTTATTTCGATCTAAAAATAATAGGACTAAACATGAGGCAGTAAATAGTATTAATCCTGTCTGAGTAAACTCATTAATTGATTTGCCGATAAAAAAATATCGTTCGGTGTTCCAAAGATCAGAATGGATGTGGTGACTATAGTCCCAGACAGATAACATCCCAGAAATTGTTGAAATTATTAAGCTTATGATCATGAATAGTTTAATTTTTACAGGAACAGCTTTCAGTTGCTTATGGGTATGGTAATAGCTTTTACACATGCAAAAGATAAAAGGTAAAGCCACAACAGATGAAGTAATTTGCAATATGAAATGTAAGGGATAATTTAAACCAAATATTGAAATATTCTGAGCCAGTAAATCTCTAAAAGCGAAAGTTCGAAAATCGAGATGCGTTAAACCATCCCATACTAAGTGGGTTGCTGTACCGATCATAATTGCAAAACAAGTCATTAATACGAAAGCGATGATTTGATCAAACGATTTAATATTTAAAGGATGAATGATTCCAAGTACTCGATACATCACAGGGCGATAGATCAGATACCAAAGTAAGCAGAAAAACAAACCTATCGGAAGGTTGGGAAAAATAACTCCTGACCATTGGTGTGCGATAGGTAGATTGGCTTGAGTAAATAAACGATATAAATCAGGTGTCATGCATCCAATCGCCAAAGCAGCAATAGGAAGATGTCCTTTAGTCAGTTTTGATAATGGTGGTGCAAGTACAGCGTGGGAAAGTGTAAAAGGCATATCGTTAGAAAACGAGTTTTTATGAAATCATGGAGCAGCAGTGTAGCAAATGTTTCGTGTTGTGATGTTTCTTATTGCAAATTGGATGAAATGTTATAATATAACAAAAATAAATTGGTTCGAGATAATGTTCATGTTGTTTTATAAAAATATATTAACGCTGTCTATATTAGCAGCTGTTTCTGTAACAGCTTTTGCTGCTGAAAACGAAAAAGTTGAAAGCTTAGAAACGATTAGAATCAAAGCGCATCCATTGGAACAAACCTCACAGGATTTTGCGGTAGCCGATAGTGTGATCGATCAAACTAAATTATCACAAGGTGCCGTAACCATTGGGGATGTACTTGGGCAACAAACGGGGATTTATTCAAATCAGTTCGGCGCTGGTTCAAGTCGTCCTGTCATCCGCGGTCAAGATGGTGCTCGAGTCAAAATCTTACAAAACTCATCTGAAAACATTGATGTATCGACCTTATCACCTGATCATGCGGTAACTGTAGATCCTGCATTAGCAAAACAGGTCGAAGTGATTCGTGGTCCTTCTACATTATTATTTGGTGCAGGTACAGTAGGTGGTTTAGTCAATGTGATTGACAGTAAGTTACCTACGCAAATGCCTGAAAAAGGTTATGAAGGTAATGTTGGATTACGTTACAACACGGGAAGTGATGAAAAGCTGGCAAGTGCTGGTGTTACAGTTGGATTAGGTGATCAAGTAGCTTTACGCGTCGAAGGTCTAAAACGTGATGCGAATAATTACATTGCACCCGATTATTTTCATGAAGGTGAAAAAGAGCGTCGAGTTGATAATACTTTTGTTGAAGGTCAAACTGTAAATGTTGGTTTGTCATGGATCTACGATCGTGGTTTTACAGGGATTTCTTACAGTAATCGTCAAGATAAATATGGTCTACCTGGCCACAGCCATGAATATGAAAGTTGTGAGGCTCATTTAGTTGGGGCTCCACATTTACATTGTGGTGATCATGGACACGAAGATGAGCATGGTGGTGATCATCATGATGAACATGAAGGTGAACACGTACATGAAGCCGGACCGTGGATTGATTTAAAATCTGAACGTTATGACATTCGTTCTGAATTAGATAATCCGTTCAAAGGTTTTAAGAAGTTTAGAGCGCAAGCAAGCTATACAGACTATCAGCACGATGAAATTGAAGAAGATACGATTGCTACTCGCTTCAAGAATAAAGCATATGATGGACGTGTTGAGTTGGTACATAACCCAATCGGTGCATGGGAAGGTGTGATAGGTACTCAGTATGGACAACAGAAATTAAATTTAACGGGTGAAGAAGCATTTTTAGCGCCAAATACGACAAAAAAATGGAGTCTTTTTGCCCTAGAACATGCTCAATTCAATGACGTACATGTTGAGTTGGCAGCTCGTGTGGATCAACAAAAAATCGATATCGAAGATTCAAGTAAGAAAGATTTTGATGGTTCAGCATTTTCTGCTTCAGGTGCCGCTAACTGGGAATTTGCACCAGACTATAAACTTTCTTTAGTTGCATCGCATCAACAACGCCTACCACTAGCTCAAGAGTTATATGCTGATGGTAAACATTTTGCGACCAATACTTATGAGTTAGGAAATGATCAGCTCAAAAAAGAGCAGTCGAACAATGTGGAATTAGGCTTCCATTATGATAACAACCGTTTTGATTATCATATCCATGTTTATCATAACTGGTTTGATGACTACATTTACGCACAAACTTTAGATCGTTACGAAGACTTCCGCTTAGTAAAATATACTCAAGACAAAGCACGTTTTTATGGAGCTGAGGCAGAAGCTGCTTACCAAATTTCTCCGACATACAAAATTGGTGTGTTTGGTGATTACGTGCGTGGAAAAATCGACAATGAAAATGCTCCACGTGTTCCAGCGGGGCGTTTAGGGACTAAAGTAAATGCTGATTTTGGTGATGGTTTCACTGGATCTGCTGAGTATTATCATGTATTTAACCAAGATAAAATCACGGCATATGAAACCGAAACGCAAGGTTATAATATGTTGAATCTTGGCGTCGCATACTCGGGTGAATATAGTAATTTAGGTAATTATCGCGTTTTTCTAAATGCAAATAATCTTTTAGATGATCAAATTTATCAACATGCATCGTTCCTTTCAACGATCCCGCAAGTTGGTCGTAATTTTACAGTTGGTGTAAATTTTAACTTTTAATTTTCACTGAAATCTTATTGAAATATCAATCTATAAGCTCTAGCCTTGGTTCATTAGGCTAGGGCTTTTTCTGTTTATATGCGCATCTTCCAAAGAATTCATCAAAAGTTAAACTGGTCAGGTCGACGTTACATGGCAGTGATATTATGTATTTTAGCGATAGGATATATTGCTTCTGCAATTTATCATACGGTGAAACCTCTTCCTAAAGGATTGAATTTCACTGGTCAATTACGTCATGCCAATGTGAAATTTCTAGCAGACCAAACTTATGTAGATGCGCAAGGAAAGCAACATCTCGATCAGAAAATTTTTCCTGAGATTTTTAAATTAATTGATGATGCACAAACCACAATTGTGCTGGATATGTTTTTGTTTAATCAGGAAGTAGGTCAATCCAAGATTCAGCAAATCCCTTTAATGCAAAAATTAACAGATGCACTGATTCTAAAGCGACAACAGAACCCGAACATTCAAATTGTACTCATCACTGATCCAATCAACTCTGTATATGGTGGGATTGCACCTGAACATTATCGTTCATTGCGCCAAGCAGGTATTGATGTAATCGAAACAGATTTGAAACCTTTACGTGCATCTAATCCACTTTGGTCTGGTTTTTGGTATATCTGTTGTCAGAATCTAGGCAATAGTTCAGAGGGTGGATGGCTAAAAAATCCATTTGGTGACGATAAAATCACTTTACGTAGTTATTTAGAACTCTTTAACTTCAAAGCAAATCATCGAAAAACTTTGGTTGTGGATACGGAACAAGGTTGGAAAAGCTTAGTGACTTCTGCAAATCCACATGATGGCAGTTCACATCATAGTAATGTTGCTTTAGTTGTAGATGGTCCAACTGCGGTTGATATGCTACAGACAGAGCAAGCAGTTGCATCTATGTCTAAGGGCTCAAGTCCTGTTGTGATCATGGGCGCATTTGCTGAGGATAAGAGCTTGCCACAAGTGCAGGTACTGACTGAAAAAGCAATTTATGATGCTGTAATCAAGATGATAAATGAGGCTAAAGCTCAAGATCATTTAGATATTGCTATGTTTTATTTATCAGAACGACAAATTATTGAGGCACTTAAACAAGCTAAAAAGCGTGGTGTTGATGTGCGGATGATCTTAGATCCGAATAAAGATGCATTTGGTCGACAAAAAAATGGTATACCCAATCGACAAGTTGCTTCTGAATTGAATGCTGTTGGTATTCCGATTCGATGGTGTGATACTCATGGAGAGCAATGTCATAGTAAAATGCTGCTTAAATATAATCATCAGCATGCAGAGTTGATTCTTGGTTCTGCAAATCTAACTGCACGCAATTTAAAAAATTATAATCTTGAAACCAATATGAAAGTTGTTGGGAATACACAAGCACAGGTTTTTCGTGATGCAGAGACATATTTTAATTCATCGTGGAATAACCTAAATGGCCGTCAAATGACGGTTGATTATGCAAAGTATGCAGATGAATCAAAATTAAAATATTGGATATATCGTTTTATGGAATGGTCTGGATTGTCGACGTTCTAAAAAGAAAGAGGCTTATGGCCTCTTTTTTTATTATGGATTTGGTGGAATCAACTGATCCAAATCCTTATCAGCAAGTTGATCTAATTCACTTAGATCAGTTTGAATTTTCCACTGGCTTTCATCTTCAACAGGGTTGGGAAAACGTGCTTCAAGCCAATCACAAACGGTATTGGGATCAAATTCAGGATGGTTACATTGAATGACCCAAGCCAAAAAGTCCTTTGCTTCACCATTCATATAGGGTGGTGGTGACACAGGGAAAAATTGTGTTGGTAAGCGCTCGTTGGTTGATAAGTAATTCAGAACATGTCCAAGTTCTTGAACAGTTTGCCATGCCAGTGCGTGTTCTACATTAATACTAAATTTAAACCACCACGCATGTTGCTCGTCTGTGCCATGTGCAATGATTCTTTCCTTTTGCACGCTTGGAATTTTAGAAAAGAAATCGTAAAGACGATCAAAATTCATTTCAGACACTGAACCACTCCAATACTAAAAAAAAGATATTAACATACTTAAGTTATGCTTCATTCAACATCAGCCCATCTTGTAAATTTTACTGGTTGTCGAAAAAAATATTATTACTACAGTGCTGGTGCTTTTCTGTACTAAACTAATTGTAGAAATCATTTTGAGGTACTAGAAATGAGGAAAAATAAACTTCAAATTTTGAGTTTAACTTTGGCGGTCAGTGCTTTGCCAGCCTTAAGCTACGCAAATAACTGGAGCGGCTATCGAGGAGTTGAACGTCGTCCATATCATGAATCTCAACAAACTTATCAACCTCCAGCTCAAGATCCTTTTGCGTTCTCAAATCAGCGTTATACACCTACAGCACCACCGAAGGGGTATTATTATCAACCCTACCAAAATAATCACTACTCTTACCAATATCGCCCAAGTGTCAGTATTGAATACTATCCTGAAACTCACTCTGAACATACATATCACCGAGAGGCATTTGTAGTCGGAAATGAGTTACCAAGTGAGTTTCGGAGTGAGCGTTATGTGATCCGAGATTGGGATTATTATTCTTTACGCGAACCACCACGTGGACGCCATTGGGTGATGATCGATGGAAGATATTTTTTAGTGACTGATGATAATTTTAGAATCGAAATTATTCGATGAGTTTTAATACTTTGGGTTGAGATATCTCCATAGTTTCTCAGTATTGATTACAAAGTTTTGCAATCTCATTCGTTTTATTCATGGTTTCTCCTAGAGTTTTGCTTAATCTGAGTTCAGATCAAAACAGAGGATCAAACAATGAAAAAGACAGTTATGTTGTTGGTATCAAGTTTAATGTTTGGTGCATCTGCTTCAGCAATGGCAGATTCAAATCGTTGGAACAATCATCACGACTATAAAGATCGTTATGAGCAGCGTTACGATCGAAATGACCACCGACATGATCATAGAGATCCACCGCGATGGTCAAATGCAGATCGTGGAAACCATTATGGACAGCGAGTAAACTTTAAACGTGGCGAGCGTTTACCATCGGAATTCCGTAGTAAACGTTATGTGGTTTCAAACTATCGCTATCATCGTTTATATCAGCCACCACGTGGTTATAACTGGATGCAAGTACAAGGAAAATACGTGTTGGTTGATTCAAAATATCGTGTTTATCGAATCGCATAATTTAATGAATTTAAAAGCAGCCGTAAGGCTGCTTTTTTATGCAAGCTCATCGTCTTGAGGTCGAGGTGTTTTATTTGCTGGAATTTGCTGTTCCTGCTCTTTGCCTCGGATCACAGAGGGGTAGTTCCATGAAGCAAAACGGACAATCAGAATAGCCAAAGCTAAGATCAAAATGGATCCTGTGATGATGACCTGATCCATAGATGCTTTGTGGTTATGTTGAATATCTGCGATAAGCAAACGTGTAAGTGCTGTGATTGCAACATAAATCAGAAATCGTACAGGCATATGGTTGGTTTTGAAGTAAATTCCAACCATAGCGCCAAGCTCTAAGTAGATAAATAATAATAAAATATCATCAATCGTCGCATATTTTTTGACGGTTAAAATATCAATTACGGTATGAACTGCTGACCACGCGATCATACAGCCAATAATAAACAAAGCTAAATAATGGAATGCTTCAACGGCATAGTGACCAAATCTGTCAAATAAGCGTTGAATGCTTTCGAGTCTCTCTTTTGAAGTCGGCATAAAGATTAAATATTCTATAAAAATGTATAAAGATATTATGCAATTGTTGTGCAAAAATTTAATTATTGACATAAAAAGCTGCCTAAACCAGATGATTTAGGCAGCTTCTAACATTACTTTACTTTGGAGTTAAGATTGATTTGTAAAATAGTCTTCACTGAAGTTCATGATGAGATCAGAACCAGCTTCAACTTTCTTAATGCGAGCCTCTAACTCAGGCAAGATACGAGTCACAAAGTATTGAGCTAATGCAAGTTTGTTTTGATAGAAGTCACCTGACTTATCTTTAGCAGCAGCAGCAATTTTTGCAAACATGTAGCTGAAGCTGAGTAAGCCAACTGCATGTAAGTAATCTACAGCAGCAGAGTTAGGGAACTCTACATTTTCAGCTGCTTGTTCAATGATGAATTGAGTAACCGCTTCTACTTCAGTTGCTGCATCTAAAGTTGCATCTTTAATGAAGTTCAAATCTGCATCTAATGTATTTGCAAAGTCACGAATTTCAGCAATGTATTCAGCGATGAAAGCACCACCATTCTTAATCACTTTACGACCGATTAAGTCTTGTGATTGAACACCGTTCGTTCCTTCATAGATTTGAGCAATACGAAGATCGCGGATACATTGTTCCATACCCCATTCACGGATAAAACCATGACCGCCAAATACCATTTGTGCATCTAGCGTTGCTTGGAATGCTGTATCTGTTAGGTAAGCTTTAGCGATAGGTGTTAAAAGTGCAACACGGTCATTGGCTTTTTTAACAGCTTCAGCATCGGTTGAGAACTTCGTAATATCGAGCTGTTGACCGACATAAACAGCAAATGCACGTGATGCTTCATTGTTAGCACGTACGTTTAGTAACATACGACGAACGTCACCGTGAACTAAAATGCTGTCTGCAGGTTTGCTTGGTGACTGAACACCTGAAGCGCTACGACCTTGTAAACGATCAGTCGCGTATTGTGCAGCATTTTGATAAGCAAATTCAGAAGCACCTAGACCTTGGATACCCATCGATAAACGTTCATAGTTCATCATGACGAACATCGCTGCAAGACCTTCATTTTCTTTACCAACGAGGAAACCTTTAGCACCGTCAAAGTTCATGACACAAGTCGCAGACGCTTTGATCCCCATTTTGTGTTCGATTGAACCGGCACCAACTAAGTTACGTTCGCCTAAAGAACCATCTTCATTTACAAGATACTTAGGTACGATAAATAAAGAGATACCACGTGAACCAGCAGGAGCATCAGGTGTCTTTGCAAGAACTAAGTGAATGATGTTTTCAGCGAGGTCGTGATCACCACCTGTAATAAAGATTTTTGTACCTGTGATGTTGTAAGTACCATCTTCATTACGTTCAGCTTTGGTTTTAATAATTCCTAAATCTGTACCTGCATGCGGTTCAGTTAAGCACATCGTACCTGACCATTCGCCAGAGTAGATTTTAGGTAAATAAGTTTCTTTTTGCTCTTGAGATGCATAGCTGTTTAATGCCATACCTGCACCCACAGAAAGAAGCGGGTAGAGCAAGAATGATGGATTGGTTGCGAATAACATCTCATCAGCAAGAACAGTCAGCATTTTTGGCATTGCCTGACCGCCCCATTCCTCATCAGCACCTAAGCCAATCCAACCACCTTCGGCATATTGACGGAAAGCATCTTTGAAACCAGCTGGAGTGAATACTTCACCATTTTCCCAACGAGCGCCTTCTTCATCACCTGTACGGTTAAGAGGATGAGTTACATTCTGCGCAAATTTAGCCATTTCTTCTAAAATAGCTTCAGCCGTTGCCGCATCTACATGAGCAAGTTTTTCATTAGCTTGCCAAAATTGTTCTGCGTTAAATACATCATTTAAGATGAATTTCATGTCTGCTAAAGGAGCATTGTAAATTGGCATAATCGTTCCCTTCTAGGCACAGGCTCTGTGCAAAGTGATCAAATAAAACGAACAAATAAATGAATAATCTAAATTTAGCATTGATTAAACAAAAAAAGGACGGTCAAAACTGACCAGTCCTTTTTTTGTGATGAACGTTGCATCTCACTCTAATCTATGATTAGAACGCGAAGTGTTCCGCATCAAGTTCAAACAATGGCGCTACACCAGTTGAAAGTACATCTACATGCGAGCGAACACGTGGCAGGATCTTCTTGAAGTAGAAACGAGCAGTCGCTACTTTCGCATTGTAGAAGTCAACATCAGTTGAGCCTTCAGCCAGTTTATCCTGAGCAACAAGTGCCATACGTGCCCATAGGTAAGCAAGTGTGACATAACCAGAGAAGTACATGTAGTCAACCGCAGCTGCACCAACTTCATCAGGGTTTTGCATTGCACGCATACCGATTTGCATCGTGATATCGCCCCATTCTTTGTTTGCAGCAGCCAATGGTGCAAGGAATTCTTGCATTGCAGCATTGTCTTTGTTTGCTTCAACAAATTTATGGATGATCTTGGTGAAGTCTTTCAACATTGCACCTTGAGTTTGCAATACTTTACGACCTAAAAGATCAAGTGCTTGAATTTCAGTTGTTCCTTCGTATATGCAAGCAATACGTGTATCACGTACAATTTGCTCCATACCGTATTCAGAAATAAATCCGTGACCACCAAATACCTGAACACCATGTTTTGCAGATTCAGAACCAGTTTCAGTTAAGAATGCTTTAGCGATTGGTGTTAACAGAGACAAGATGTTGTCAGCAAATTTACGCTCTTCTTCAGTTTCGCCTTTTTCAACGATATCTGCATACTGAGCCAATAAGTAAACAAGTGCACGACCACCTTCAGCAAATGCTTTTTGAGTTAAAAGCATATTACGAACAGCAGGGTGAACAATAATTGGATCTGCTTCTTTTTCAGGCGCTTTAGGACCTGAAAGTGCACGCATTGCTAAACGATCTTTCGCATATGCTAAAGCACCTTGGAAAGAACCTTCAGATGCAGCAAGACCTTGAACGGCTGTACCAATACGTGCAGTGTTCATGAATGTGAACATGCAGTTTAGGCCGCGGTTTTCTGGTCCGATCAAGTAACCTTTTGCTTTATCAAAGTTGATCACACAAGTTGCGTTACCATGGATACCCATTTTGTGTTCGATTGAAGCACAACGTACAGCGTTACGCTCGCCAACTGAACCATCAGCATTTACAAGGAATTTCGGTACGATGAACAGCGAAATACCTTTAGTGCCTTTAGGTGCTCCAGGTAAACGTGCAAGAACGATGTGAACGATGTTGTCAGCCATGTCATGTTCACCAGCAGAGATAAAGATTTTCTCGCCAGAAATTGCATAGCTACCATCATCATTTGGTTCTGCTTTGGTACGAATAATACCTAAGTCTGAACCTGCATGAGATTCAGTTAAGCACATTGTACCTGTCCAAACACCTGATACAAGGTTTGGCATATACGTCGCTTTTTGTTCATCAGAACCATGGTGTTCAATTGTACGAACAGCACCATGAGAAAGACCTGGGTACATACCCCAAGACCAGTTCGCTGTACCGACCATTTCAGAGATGGCAATCCCTAAAGAGTTTGGTAACGCTTGACCACCGAATTCTTCATCAGCAGATAAAGATGGGAAGCCAAGTTCGATATATTTTTGATACGCTTCTTTGAAACCAGTAGGCGTAGTGACAACACCGTCATTCCAAGTACAACCTTCACGGTCGCCTGATTGGTTGATAGGAGAAAGTTCATTCTCACAGAAATCTGCCGCTGCTTCTAAATATTGATCAACCAATTCACGGCTTACGGTGCCCTGAAATGCAGGCAGTTTTGCGTAATGTGCTTCAGCATTTAATAATTCGTGCAATACGAACTGCATATCACGTAAGGGTGCTTTGTATTGTGGCATAGCGGGTTCCTCAATACTGGTCAAACCAGAGTTATAATCTTAGTCAATGATAAATGTGCCCAATTAATGGCACCATTTTGTACCCCTAATCGTGCAACAAGTTATAGTTTGGTACAAGCTATTACAGGTCATTTCTTAGTGACTGCGAAGTCAAAGATTGTCATTTTGCCTGTATAAGCACTGAGATTGTATGTGTTTTTTCTAATTTTTACTTGTACTGCTTGTTTAAAATCGTAAGCAGCTGTGTAGTGGTTATTTTGATCTGAATTAATGATGATAATGTAAGTGAGATCATCGGAATCAATATTTTCACGATTTATTATGGCGCAACTTTGCAAACTTTCATCAGGTTTTTATTTTTAGATTAATTTTTAGAAAATGAAAGTAACCAGTACTCTTGAGTAATTATTAGTTATGATTTTATAAGTGTCTCGTATGCATTGATAAAAAAAGGCGCTGTGAAGCGCCGTAATGAAGAGGGTTAAGTAGTTGGATGCATTTGACGCTTAAATTGTGATTGATCAGGGCTGAAACGGACTTCACAAGTACCTTCGATGACACGATTATTCCATTGAATATTCACGCGTTCACCAATGCGCTTTCCTTGACATGCTTGTTCGATCTTCGCTTTTTGAGCTTGATGATGTTGACGCATTTGTTCACGTTGTTCTAAACGCTGCTCACGTTTAGCTTGCCACTCGGCACGCTGTTCAGGGCTAAGATTTTGGCGCTGCATTGTATGATGACGATGATGATCTCTATTCATATTTTGTTCAGCAGGCGTAGTGGATTGGCAAGCTGCTAAAGCTAGTGTTGAACCGAGAACTGTGCTTAAAATTGCAATCTGAGTCTTCTTCATTTTTTATCCAGTAAACTACTTGCTCATTGATGAGTTAAAGATTAGACAATAATGATGAAGAAACAATGGAGAGTTTTTTTCTGACATGTTGGTTACAATCAAAAGGTAGATCCATGTTGAGACTATATATTTGAGTATCCGTCGTATTCCTATAGCTTTACGCTTATTCCTAACCGTCTTGTTAACAACTTTGTTGATCGCCACGATTAGTTTGGGGATTTTACATTGGACGATGCAAAAGAACTTTGCTCGATATGTTGCCGATGTGGAAATGCAAAAGTTAGATCGTTTGATTGCCAATTTGGGGAATGTATATAACGTTTATCAAGATTGGGGGAATGCGATTCAGGCGCAAATTTTACAAATCGAAGGAACTGCCGCACCAGATGACTATGATCGTTTATCACAGTGGTGGTTGCGTCGTCAGTACGACATTGCTTTGCAGCAAAGATACTTTAATGAACACACTTTATTAAGCATGTCTCCAAGCTTATCGCAAAATAATCCGGAAATAAGAAATCGCCAAATTTTTAATAGCGAAGAGCTGAATATCCTCAAGCAAAATCTGCCGTCGGAATATCAACCATTTGAGGGTTTAAAATTTCCATTAAGTCCAAGTCAATTTAAGTTAAAAAAAGATAGTTCTGAGCAAAAGTCTAATAAGCAAAATCATGATACTCAAAATGGAAAAAAACGTTTTGTTTCGATTCCAGATCGGTTGGGACTGAGTTCTCGCTTGTCTCTTTATGATGCAAAACATCAATTTGTTGTTGGTGAACCCGCAACAGATCAAATCTCTTATCGTCCGATTATGGTCGGGCAACAAGTAGTGGGTTATTTAGGTTTAAAGCCTGTGCTTGATCAAGATGATGCCTCAAGTATTAATTTCTTTAGTAATCAGAAACGTTATTTGTTCTTGGTTTATGTGCTGACTGTATTGTCGAGTTTGGTTGCAGCATTGTTGATGGCAACTTATTTTAAAAAGCCAATCCAGCGCTTATTAAAAGCGACCTCAGAATTGACCAAGGGTAACTATCAACATCAGGTAGCGATTAAGCGTAATGATGAATTAGGCGATTTATCTAATCAGTTGAATCATTTGGCTGATATTTTGCATCAACATGAAGAGTCACGTCGTCAATGGGTTGCTGATACTTCGCATGAGTTAAAAACGCCTTTAGCTGTATTACAGGCACAAATTGAAGCGATGCAGGACGGGATTCGTAAGGCAACACCAGAGCACTTAAATGCCATGATGTTGCAAGTCTCTAGTTTGAAAAAATTAACTCAAGATTTAGCGGATTTGGCTCAAGCTGATGCTCAACAACTTAAATGTTATTTTGCTGATGTAAATCCTTGGGAGATTATTCAGCAAGAAGTTGAAAACTTTAAATCAACTTTTGAACAGCATCAGTTAGAAGTCTCACTTTCTGGCGAAGGAGCGATTCTTTCATTAGACCGAGATCGATTTAAGCAAATCATTGTTAACTTGTTAGGAAATAGTGTTCGCTATACCGAACAAGGTGGGAAAATACAGATTCATACTCAACAAAATGCTAAACAGTGGATATTGTATGTGGATGACAGCCCATTTGGTGTGAATGATGAGCAGTTAGCACGTTTAGGTGAGCGTTTCTATCGTGTTGATGATTCTCGTACTCGGAGTACGGGAGGGACGGGTTTAGGCTTGGCTTTGTCTTGTAAATTGGCACAAGCATTGGGTGGTTCACTGACATTTGAGCATTCACCATTAGGTGGTTTGCGTTGTGTTCTGACTTTTCCAAAACAAATCAAATAACTTTTTATTCCTCTATTTCTGAGGATGTGATGTATAGGATGTAGACCATGAAACATATTATGTTGGTTGAAGATGAAGTAGAGCTGGCACAGTTGGTTCGAGATTATTTAGAGGCTGCTGGTTTTGAAGTCAGCATGTTTCATGATGGTCAAGATGCTTATACTCAATTTCAGCAACGCAAACCAAGCCTGATGATTTTAGATTTGATGGTGCCACGTATGGATGGATTAACGATTTGTCGTAAAGTCCGTGAGCAATCAGATTTACCAATTATTATGGTTACTGCACGTACTGAAGAAATCGATCGTGTGTTGGGGCTGAATATGGGTGCTGATGACTATATTTGTAAGCCATTTAGTCCGAAAGAGTTAGTTGCGCGAGTGCAAGCCGTGTTACGTCGCTTAGAGCGAAAAGCTGAGCCTGAACAGAATGATTTATTCCGTATTGATAAAGCTCAGCAACGAATTTGGTATCAACAAAAAGCGCTGACGCTAACGCCAACAGAGTTCCGTTTATTAGAATTATTTTTAGAGCATTTAGGACAAGTCTATTCACGTGCGCAGCTTTTAGATCACATCAATCCTGACAGCTTTGATGTCGCGGATAGAGTGATTGATAGTCATATCAAAAACCTTCGTCGCAAAATCACAGAAGCTGCTGAGACAGGTAATCGTCATGAGTGGATACAAGCCGTTTATGGGGTTGGTTATCGTTTTGAATACCCTGAATAATTTTATGCTAGCCTTATGTAGATCATAAGGCTAGCTTTTCTTTTTTAGAAACACACCAAGAAACACATGATTTGTGACTTATCTAAACTTACATTAATCGTATCGCCATCTTTGGGGATGGTCACAGGTTTCTCAAAAGAAGTCCCTTCTTTTACAATATAATTCCAACGAGCAATTTGGTCGTTTGAGCCGACATATTGATTCCCCACATAAACATCAGTTCGCCCAACAACTTCAGTATGGCTAACATTTTTTTCATAAGAAAAATTTGCAATGAGAATGTATTCACCAGCAGGTAAGTTGGTAAATTTAAAACGTCCTTGATCATCTAAAATACGCGTAGACATGAAATGTTTGAGAATAGATTCTGGAATATGAGTTGGTAGCTTTTGATCACGTTTAACTTTTTCATACCATGCTTTAAATTCATCTGTCATCCAAATTAAACCAACGGCTTGTGTTCCTTTGGGTGGATATTGTTTTTTTGCAAGAATTGCACCTTTGTAAAATGCTTGTCCTGTGATCGTTGAATTACCAACAGGGCGAATTTCAGCTGTTGCTTGTTTCAATGATTTTATTTTGACCGCTTTACCCGAGAGACAATCCTGCATCGCTGTTCGTGCTTGAGCTAAACCATCATAGTCAAGTGTGTAAATCGTGGCATTGTTTAATTTTAATTGTAGGTTTTTTTCTTGATCACGCATAGATTTAAGCGTTTGCTGAATATCTCCTGTGTTAACTGCAAGCATACCTGTACTTGAACTTGGCAAAAGTTGAGCTTTTAGGGGGGGCGCAGCTAAATCTTGCTGTCGGAGTTCGACTCGCATCTCTTCTGCTGTATGCGTGGTAGGAATGCTTTTACCTTGAAATAGGATCGTTGCATGTGAAGTTTTTTTTGTAGCACCAAAAATAGAAAAACTGTTTTCAGTATCTTTAGTAGAAATAAATCGAATAGCACAGTTGAGTTTAGGCTGGTTTAAGTCTTGTTTTAGCATCCAAACGCCAAGAGGTGATCTTGAAATGATTTGTGTATCTTCGTCAAATGAAGGGGCGGCATGCAGCAGACACGAACTGGAAAGTGCAAAAGCAAATAGTATTTTGGTAAGTGTGTTGAAAGGCATCTGAAAACTAATCCTAATCATGTGTAGTTTATTGTTTTAAACCCAATTCGCTATGTTTCATTTCAATCTGAATGTATATGCTAAATTCACCATGAATTCTAGTCACAAAAGCTGAGTGCTGATCCAAAATTTAAAATCACCAAATCTTGGGAAGAGATTATATTGTGTTGTTTGAATTTTATACAAATTTTACTATCTTAGGCCTAAGACTTAAAAGACTAACAACGAATTTGATTGTGAGCTTATTTTTTACATAACTTTATTGGGGTGTTTGGATGTGTAGAATTCTTTCACAAAGAGATAAATCTAATAAGAAAAATGAGGCTTTAATTTTATCCTGTGGATAACCACAGTATTATCCACAGAAAATGTGGATAGTTTGATAATGATTTTGCAGAAATAATCTACTGGTAAAGTACTTAGAGAATCAATGAACGGTCTAGTATTAAGCGTATTTTATTAATTTACAAAAGCTTATGCTGATTTTTTAAGTGCTGGGGGGATATAAATCTAGATGATGAACTTATGCTGTGAATAAGCCTTGTCCAGTTTAATCACAATACTTGTCTCTAACACAGCTTCAATGCGCTTGATTCAATTATGGGTGAATAATGATTTGCGTGCCATTTTTAACAAGTTGCCAAATTTCATCCATATCAGCATTTGTCACTGCAATACATCCTAAAGTCCAATCTTTACGAGGCATATAAGTGGAACTCGCAGGGAATGATGTTGCAGGAGTAGGAACTGTGCCATGAATCATCACATCACCGCCCGCTGACTTTTGCCGTTGCTTTGCATAAGCGAGATCATTCGGATTTGGATAGGAGATATGCAAAGATTTATAATAAGCACTTTGAGGATTGCGCCAGTCAATTGTATAAGTGCCTTCTGGTGTTTTACCATCACCTTCAAATTGTTTATGCCCAATCGGATTGAAGCCTAAGCGAATCGGATAACTTCGAATGATTTGATCATGGTGTTTGAGTTTCAGTTGCCGTTGTTGTTTAAAAACTTCTATTGTGGTTACAGGCTTTGTTTTATTAATCTCTTCTATTTCTTGAGCTGAAAGAGCTGGGTGAATAGGAGCTAAGTTAGGAATAAACTTTTCATATTTATAAAAAGCTAATCCTAACAAAATAACTAGTAAGGCAAATCCAATAGCCAGCCCTAATTTCATAGAATATCTTCTATGATGAACAACTTACTGATATTTCAGGTACATCACTCGGAAGTGGGGCAGTATCTTGTTCAGTTTCTAAGTCTAGTTGTCGTGTGTAGGGTTGATTTAGCAACTTGAATAAACGATCAACTTCACTAAAGTCTCCACGTTCCGCTTGTTCAATGGCTTTTTGAGCCATGTGATTACGCAAAATGTATTGAGGATTCACTTGTTTCATTACAGCATCTAATTCATCTGTATCTTGATGTTCACGAATTGTTTGATACTGTTGGAGAAAGCTATCAAACTGACGGATATCTAAACAATCATCACGAAGAGCTTTATATTGCTTATCCTGAAGGCGAATAAAACTTTGCGTATAGTCCAGTTGTTCGGATTGTAATATTCGTAAGAATGCAAAACTGCAATCCAAGCTGTCTTTATGGAAATGTGGCAGTCCCATTTTTTGGCACAAGCCTTGACCATAATGCTCTAAAAAAACGGGCTCATACTGTTCTAAACATTTTGCTAAATCCAGTTTGAACTGTTCTTTATGTTCGGGTTTGGCTAGTGGAATGAGATTATTTAACCACGTCCACAGATTCCAGTGTCCAATGCTTGGTTGATTCTGATAGGTATAACGCCCCTGATAATCTGAGTGGTTATTGATCCAATTCGGACGGAAACGTTCCATAAACCCATATGGACCGAAATCTAAAGTTGAACCTGTGATATTGAGATTATCTGTATTCATCACACCATGAGCAAAGCCCACCAATTGCCATTTCGCGATCATGATAGCAGTACGCTCAATCACGCTTTGAGCAAATGCGAGTATTGGATCCTCTGATTGTAGGCATTCTGGATAATGCCATTCGATACATTTTTCAGTGAAATCGGTTAATAATTCAGGTGCGTATTGATTGATCCATTCAAAATGACCGAGACGAATATGACAATCCGAAGTGCGTAATAACATCGCACCAAGCTCTAAAGTTTCACGTTGTACGCCTTGCGTAGAGGTAGTGAAACCTACCGCATGACTTGAAGCTACACCAAGTGCATTGAGTGCATGACCCGCAAGATACTCTCGAATGACCGAGCGAAGAACAGCACGACCATCACCCATACGCGAGTAGGGAGTAGACCCAGCACCTTTCAAGTGTAAATCGATAGTTTCACCATGCTTATTGAGTATTTGTCCGATCAATAATCCTCGACCATCACCCAATTGTCCTGCCCATTGACCAAACTGATGACCCGCATAAACCATAGCTAAAGGTGGGAATTCGGTAAAGGTTTTTTGACCGCTGCAAATTTCAACCCAGTTAGATTTATCATCTGCATTCCAAAGTAATTCATCTGCCAGAGCCTCATTAAAGTGACCTGCTTTTGCACCACGTAAAGGGCTTGGTTGTTGCTGGTGATAGAGCTTAGGATTCAGTGAATTGTAACGGGGATTAAATTGCATAAAATAAGGTCAAGAGATAGGCTGAGTAATCACTATATCAAATATAGGTTTGAATAGGCGAATGCTTATAGGCATAAAAAATGGCCTCATTGAGAGACCATTTTGATTGAGTAAATTGATTACTCTGAAACAGGTGCTTTTTTGATATTTCGAACTAAAGTTTCTAAGCATTCACGGTGATGAGCAAGACGATGTTCAAGCAATTGGAAATCAACTTTAAGCTTATGATCCATTTGATGAATCTTTTCAGCCATAGCCGCTTTTTTAGTTTGAAGTTCTTGCTCTTTCAATTTAGCCCAATCATTTAAGGTATTGGTAAATGCTTCATATTCTTGAGCAATACGTTGTTTCATCTGAGCAATATCTGTATTGACATCATGACCATAAATCGCAAGGTCTTGTTCAGCATACTTAAACTTCATCGCAAGTTCAGCTTTTTGGATGTTGAAGCTAGGAATGCGGCGTAAGTTTTTGGCTAAACCAAGTTTAGAGCTTGTCCAAATTAACCATTTAGTTGGATCATATTGCCACCATTTCACGCCGTTACGGTAATCGTATTGGAAAATATGGTGATAATTATGGTAACCCTCACCCCAAGTGAGAATCGCTAAAATGAAATTGTCACGTGCTGTGTTTTCGTCAGTATATGGACGTTTACCCCACATATGACAAAGCGAGTTGATAAAGAAGGTAACGTGATGGCTAATGAATAAACGAATTAAACCACCAAGTAGTAATACGCCCCAAACATCGCCAACAAGCCAACCGATTGGTAATAGAAGACCTGCATGCACTGCAATCACTAATGGAACATAATATTTATGTTGGAACATGACGAGCTTGTCATTTAACAAGTCGGGTGCATTTTTATAGTTTGGTTCAGCCGCAGGGTAGTTGCGTAACATCCAACCCATGTGTGCATACCAAAAACCGTTATTAATCGAATAAGGATCTTGATCGACATCATCAACATGGCGGTGATGAGTACGGTGACCTGAAGCCCAAAACAAAATACTGTTTTGAACTGCAAAAGTACCAGCAATCATAAGTAAGATTTTAAGAGGTAAAGCTGCTTCATAAGCACGGTGTGCCCATAAACGGTGGTAGCCAGCGGTAATACCTAAACTGCTTACAGCCAGTAAAAAGAACATGCTAATCCATGCGCCCATACTGAAGTCATGATGGTAGCTATAGATTGGAACCGTAATTAGCGCAACGATTGGTAAAAATACCAATGCAAAAATTGCAATCCAATTAATGGGTGCTTTCTTGAGTGGGGCGGAATTCATATCCGTCAGCGCTCCTAATAATCTTGTTTGCACAAGATAATAAAACTAAACGAGATAGCAAAACCAATCATGACGATATATTGCTATTTTATCACTGATATTAGCATGCCCAGATTCATAAGCACTAGTATTATTGTACAGTTGTATCGAAAGAACAGTAACAGAATTCATTTGTGAATATGGTCAATGAATTAAAAGGTGAACTAAATCAATGTCTGAGCAAATTACCGTGAAAAATATCATTTCTTATTTGAAGGCATTTTTTAACAAAAGTTTAATCATATCGACAGCTCTTGTGATTTCGGCTTGTCAAAGCCAACCACAAACGACCCAGTCTAAAACCTTGCAGCCAAAACGTGTGAATCAACTTCCAACGCTACAAGTTCGTAAGAGTACAGATGGTGTGCAAGATGTAACATGGCAAATTACTCACATTCATAACAAAAGGGCATTATTCTTTAATCAATATCCAAATTTCGCTCTTAATTCTGCAACAAACCTAGTCTCTGGTCATACAGGGTGTAATAACCTATATGGTCGTTATACGTATAACTTTGCGCAACACAGATTAGATTTTGATGTGATGGCTGGACACAATAGTTGTGACAAGGCTTTGGCCCAAGAAGCTGATTTAATGGACTCCATGCAGCGTGTGAAAAAGTTTCAGTTTGATGGGACGAATTTATATTTGTTAGATGAAAAAGGTCAGCGCCTAATTCAAGCCCAACGGCTAAGATAAAGACGACATAAGTCGTCTTTTTTTACAGCTTGAGGTGTTGCAGCATGAGTTTAGGGACATCTGTAATCAACCCCTCTATACCGAGTTGTTGAAGATGTTTTGCTCGATCAATGTCATTTACAGTCCAAACACTGGTTTTTAAATTCGCATGTTGGGTGAGCTGAATGATCTCATCAGTGGCAAGCTGGTCTTTCCAACCTATTTGCTGACATTCATATTGTTGAGCAAGTTCAATGGCATATTCACCAATTGGGATTTCAACCAACAAACCTCGTTTATAGTGACTACGAATGTGTTGTAAGGCAGCTAAAATTTTGACATCAAAACTTGTGATCGTTGCTGAAGTCTCAAAACCTTTTAAATCTTGATGTAATTGCTCGATCAGGCGTTCGGCAACAGCTTCATCTGCGACTGCTTTGATTTCCACTTCGATGTGGTCAAAATCTGTTAGGCATTCTAATACATGGGGCAAACTTGGGGTGTATTCTTCAAATATCCAATGCTGCCATTGATGGCGATGATCAAATTGTTGAGCTTCAGATAAATCGCAGCTTTCAACATGTTGTGCTCGACCTGTGGTACGCACAAAATCATCATCATGAATAACTACCAGTTGCCCATCTTTGAGTTGACGTACGTCAAACTCGACTGCACGTATCCCCAGTCCATGTAGATAGCGAAATCCACCTAGTGTATTTTCAGGGGCTTCGCCTCGTGCACCACGATGACCAATGATTCGCATTTCGACTCACCTTAGAAATAATTATGCTTATTCAATGCTGTCATTAATGTTCTTTTGCCAGAGTACTTCGCTACCGCCTTCTGCACGTTGTAAAGCACGGGAAGCAACAAATAACCAGTCTGATAGACGATTCAATAGCTGTAAAGCCGTTGCTTGAATATTTTGATCACGACTGTGTACCGACATTAATGCACGTTCAGCACGACGACATACAGCACGTGCCTGATGTGCATAGCTACATGCCAGACTACCTGAAGGTAAAATAAACTCTTTGAGCATCGGCAGCGATTCGTTCATTTGATCAATTTCTTTTTCAAGGAATTCAATACAAATCGGTTGGAGTAAATGATAGTTTGGAATACAAACCTCACCACCTAAATCGAATAGCCAATGTTGAATAAGACTTAAGCTTTTGTCCCATTGGGCTTTGCTTTCTATTTGGCTAGCTGTGATCTGAGCACGAAGTACACCTATCGTTGCATTCAGTTCGTCAACATCACCCAAGGCTGTAATACGCAAATCATCTTTGGCTACTCGTGAACCATCTCCAAGCCCTGTTGTACCTGAGTCGCCAGTGCGAGTGTAGATCTTACTTAAACGATGTCCCATCAAACTGTCCTACCAATAAAAAGGGGATAATGTCGGTCAAAACATTACCCCGAAAATGGAGTTAATAAAATATTTTTAGGATATTATTGCGCGATTAATAACGGAACGTAACGCCCACTGAAGCTAGACGACCACCATTAACGTAGTAAACACCACCACCGTTATAAGCGGTTTTGTAGTTCACATCACCGATGTTTTCGAGATTAGTGAAGATTTTGATCATTGGCGTTGCTTGCCAATATGCATTGACATTAGTAGTGACGTAACCTGGTGTTGTGGTTGGGGTGGTTGAAGGCCAGTCGGCAAAATCTTTAGATTTAGATTTCGCAACGATAGATGCTGAAATACCGTAGATTCCATCATCCCAACCAGTGGTTAAAGTTAAGCTTTGTTTCGGACGACGATTTAACTCTTTATTTGTTTCATCATCTTTGGCTTGAACATAGGCATATGTTGTATTTAAAAACAACTCATCTTGTTGCCACTTAAATGATGCTTCGCCACCTGTAAACGTTGCTTTGTTAACATTAATCAGTCTGCCTGCTTGGAAGCTAATTAAATTATCCACTTTGTTACGGTAAACCGATAACCCCAAATCAATACCATAGTTTAGCTTTTGGTCTACACCAATTTCATAAGAAAAACTTTCTTCTGGTTTTAGGTCAGGATTGGCGCCCCAAGACATCGCATACAGATCATTTGTAGTTGGCGCGCGGAATGCAGAGCCAATATTCGCATAAACACTTGTTAGTGGTAATACTTGGTATCTGATCGCACCTTGACCTACAGTATGTGTACCAAACTTATCGTTATCCTCAACACGAACACCAACTTGAGTTTCTATGCCATCTTGTTGATATTGATGCTGAAGAAAATAACCAACGGTATCGATAGATTCTTTGTATTTTACGTCTTCTCCACCCCAAAGATTTTTAGAGTACACATCACCTTTAATGTCTTTAAAGGTTGAACCCAATAAAATGTTTTGTGCAGGTGTGAATTGCCATTTGGTATAGAGTTCTGCCTCTTGAGTCGTGCTATATACGTAGTCAGGAGAATTATTTTGATTCAGGTCGTCTTTATACTGTGATAGTCGTGCATGTACAGCTAAGTTCTCTAGAATATTGGCACGCGCTTTTAGGTTAATCGCTTCATTTTTAAAGTCTTGAGAAACTAAATTGCCGTAATTGTCGTAGTCGCTGTAGCCTTCATTTTCACTATAATCAACAGAAGCAGCATAGTTTTCTTGTTCTACACCAATTTTTGCACTATAGCCTTTTTGATCAAAACTCGCTTTCTTCGAGCTTTTAGCATCAGTGACAGGCGTACCATCAGTTTCTAAACGTTGACCACGCAGTTGTGCATAAAAACCATTTTCTGCTAGGTCTGCACCAATTACAGATTTATAAGTTTTATTTTCGCCGATCTCACCTGTTACAAAAGCTGAAGTTTTTTCAGGTGTTTTTGAGATGAGTTGCACTACACCGCCAATAGCATCCGCACCGTATAGAACAGATGCTGGACCTTTTAATACTTCAATTTGTTTGATGTCAGTGGTATCAATAAATGGAAGAGAAGCGGCGCCAGATGTATTTGAGTTAAGGCGAACACCATCTCTTAATAATAGTGTGTGATTTGAATTAGTGCCTCGTAAAAAGATTGAGGCTGCTTGTCCGTAACCACCGCTTTGGACCATATTGATTGAGGCATCTGTTTGTAACAATTGCGGTAATGATGCAATTGGAGATTGCTCAAGAATCTTCGGTTCTATGATGTTGATACGGGCAGGGACATCACTAATTTTTTGTTCTGTACGTGTTGCTGTGACCACGATCGTATCGAGTGATGCAGTTTTATTAGTTGATACGGTTTGAGCAAAAGCAGCTGAACTTAACCCCATCGCAATAGCGATAGCCCCAGCCAAATGTGCTGGTTTTAAATGTGTAGACATGATGTCGCTCCATACATTCACCCATCGTGAATGTTAATGTGGAAGTAAACAACAAGCAGGTCTCCGGACTTCACTATATCATCACAATCGTGATGCTATTAATCATCTTCCCACATCATTCTGATGCAGTGATTTGGCTTAGAGCTGAGATTAATAATTCGGTGTTACCGTTGCGAGGGCAGTGTTGGATTTGCACCAACTTCCCTATAAGCAAAAGAATTTGCTTTAGACTTGTTGCGAGATTGAGCGCAGTATAAAGTGTTCACGTTTTTTAAACAATCGCATTTCAGACTGAACTTTGCCCCAAGCTGGTTAAATTGGATTACAATGCGGTGCAATCAAATTTTAATGCTAAAATTGGACTTATTATGCGCCAAATTCAAAGCCGAACTCGCGCCAAGATTTGTGGCATCACACGTGCACAAGATATTCAAGCCGCAGTAAGTGCTGGCGCAGATGCAATTGGTTTGGTTTTTTTCCCTCCGAGTCCAAGGCATGTCACTATTGAAAATGCACAGGAACTTGCGAATCTCGTTCCTCCCTATGTGCAATTGGTGGGTTTATTTGTCAATGCAAGTGCACAAGAAATCCAAACGGTGCTTGATTCAGTTCCTTTAGATGTATTACAACTACATGGCGATGAAACCCCTGAGCAATGCCAACAAATTGCTGCGCAATTTAAGCGCCGTTGGTACAAAGCGATTCAAGTTAAGCCTGATTTAGATGTTGTGACTGAAATTCAACGTTATGAAGCTGCGGGAGCCAGTGCAGTACTCTTAGATGCATGGCATCCTCAGTTAAAAGGTGGGACGGGGCATTGTTTCGATTGGAATCAATTTCCTCAACTTGATATCCCACTGATTTTGGCAGGCGGTCTAACCCCTGAAAATGTGAGTGAAGCTATACACACTACGGCTGCTTTTGCTGTAGATGTGAGCGGAGGCGTAGAGTCCGCAAAAGGTATAAAAGACCAACAACTCATTGAAAAATTTATGCAAGGAGTCCAACGTGGATCAGCAAAATAATGTGATTGACTACACCCAGTTTCCAGATGCTCAAGGGCATTTCGGTATTCATGGTGGACGTTTTGTGTCAGAAACGCTGATGGCTGCGCTTGAAGATTTAGAAAATCTTTATAATCGTATGAAAAATGATGAAACGTTTTTGGCTGAGTTTGATCGTGATCTTGCGTACTATGTTGGTCGTCCTAGTCCTCTTTATCATGCTGAGCGATGGTCTCAGCACCTCGGCGGTGCGCAAATTTACTTAAAACGTGAAGACCTAAACCATACTGGCTCTCACAAAGTAAATAATACGATTGGTCAGGCATTATTGGCAAAACTTTCGGGCAAAAAACGAATCATTGCTGAAACAGGTGCTGGTCAACATGGTGTAGCAACCGCAACAATCGCTGCTCGCTTGGGTATGGAGTGCGTGGTGTACATGGGTGCTGAAGACGTAAAGCGTCAAGCGATGAATGTATATCGTATGCGTTTGCTTGGGGCAAAAGTTGTACCAGTGCAAAGCGGATCAAAAACCTTAAAAGATGCATTAAATGAAGCGATGCGTGATTGGGTAACTAATGTCGATACGACATATTACGTAATTGGTACAGTTGCAGGGCCACACCCATATCCACAACTTGTACGTGATTTCCAGTCGATTATTGGACGCGAAGCACGTCGCCAAATCCTTGAGCAAGCGGGTCGTCTTCCTGACGCATTAGTTGCTTGTGTCGGAGGTGGTTCAAATGCGATGGGCTTGTTCTATCCATTCCTGAATGATCAAGATGTCAAAATGTATGGCGTTGAAGCTGCTGGTTACGGTATTGAAACAGGTAAACATTCTGCTCCATTGAATGCAGGTCATGTTGGTGTATTGCATGGTAACCGTACTTACCTCATGTCTGATGCACAAGGTCAGATCATCGAAACACACAGTATTTCCGCAGGTTTGGATTATCCAGGTGTTGGACCAGAACACAGTTTCTTGAAAGATATGAAACGTGTTGAATATGTTCCGATTAAGGATGATGAAGCTCTGCAAGGTTTCCGTGATCTCACCAAAATTGAAGGGATTATTCCTGCTTTGGAAAGCTCACATGCGATGGCGTATGTCACTAAACTGGCACCAACAATGTCAAAAGATCAAATCATCATTGCGACTGTTTCAGGTCGTGGTGACAAAGATTTAATGACGGTAGCCCGTATAGATGGCGTCGAAATGGTTGAGATGTAAGTCAACCTCATGCCAAGTTTGTTTATGGTCATGTTGGGTGGTCGACATGCTAAAGCCATTACCGAAGTCCATGATGTGGTTATGGCAATCGGTGATGATGTGCAGGAGATCATTCCTCAACTGAAGCAAGCTTGGTTTGGTGAGTTGAAGGGTTTACATATTGACGCTTGGGCTCAGTTTTCTGGAGTTCAGACGCAAGGTGTAGATTATCAAATTCACTTCGCGCTTGCTGCCCCAGCAGTAGACGAGCAAAAGTTATATTTGATCAATCTCGGCGGATATTCAGCAAATCAATTTGGCGAGTTACATCGTTATCACTTGGTGGTTGCTACAAATACTACTCAAGCTAAACAGATTGCGAAGCAGTTGATTCTACCAGAGTGGGGTAAACCACATACTGACCGTGTTATTGAGGTGGATGATTGTATCCCAATCGATCATGTTGCAGGGCGTTATGTGCATTTAGTGAAAGGTCTGTTTAAGCCGATAACTTGGCAAAATACTTATCTTCCAATTGATTAAATATCATAAAAAAATGGGGAGGCGAAAGCTTCCCCATTTTTTATGTGAACTACTGAATAACTTTAATACGGTTGGTTTCAGGTGCTTGAACAGGTGAATTTTGGTTGATGTATTTTTCTAATGCATCAATGTCTTGTCCACCACCTACACGATTGGTTCCTTTTGACAGTACAGTAAAGTTATCGCCACCATCTGCAATAAAGCTATTTACGGTGACTCGATAAGATTTGCTATCCATTAAAGCCTGCCCAGAAATCATAATTTGAGTAGCACGTGGGACAGCAGTTGCATCTTTTTTATAAGCATAACTCAGCTCTTTAGATGGTTGTAATATACGCGGTCGATTAGCATTTGCCCCAGACCATTGTTGTTCTAATAGTTCACGGATTTGTTGGCCTGTCAGACTTAAAGTGACAATCGAATTACCAAAAGGTTGTACTGCAAATACATCTCCAAAAGTAATTTGATTATTACTGTTGGTTTGAAGGTCAGCACGTACCCCACCTGGATTCATTAATGTGAAATCAGAGCCTTGATTGCTTGCAGTTAAAGCTGCTGCCTGTTGGGCATCTGCAATTAAATTACCTAAAGCGGTTTCACCACTTTCAGCTGCATTTCGATTAATGACTGTGGTCGCAGTGCCTACGATACGTGCAGAAATTGTAGTTACAGCTTGACGATATTTATCCAGAATCGCTTCGATACTTGGTGTCTTGTTAAATTTTTCATATAAGTTAGTCAAGTTAACCGTAGTCGTTCCAGACGTATATGCTTCGCTTTGAATTGGTACTTGTTGAGCATCTTTCTTGATGACATCCCCAGTTTTACCATCGAGCTCAAGTTTAATGTTGGTAATTGCTGTGCCGTATTGTCCTGCTGAGGTCAATAGAAATGGCTTTTGTGGGTTTAAGGTTGAATAGTCACAGATATAAGACTGGTGGGTGTGTCCTGAAACCACGACATCAACTGCTGTATCTAAACGATCTAATATTCCAGTCAAAGGTCCACTTAATCCCGCGCAGGTTTTCGCATTAAATTTAGTACTTGGCGCTACACCTTCATGTACCACCACAACAATTGCTTCAACCCCTTGCTTTTTTAACTCAGGTATAAGTGAATTGACAGTCTCGGCTTCATCATGAAAATCAACATCTTTGATACCTGCCGCTGAGACAATTGTTGGTGTTGCTTCTAAGGTCAAACCAATAAACGCAACAGGGATATTGCCATAGCGCTTAATTTTATATGCAGGAAATAGTGTTCTTTTGGGATCAGCTTTCAAAGAGACATTTGCTGCTAAAAAGTTAAATTTTGCACCAGCGAAATCTTTGTTAATTTGACAAGGTTTAGTGGTGGTATATTGCTGACAACCACCATTTTGCAAACGACGTAATTCATCAGTTCCACGATCAAATTCATGATTACCAACCGCGTTAAAATCAATTTTGATTTCATTCATGGTTTCAATGGTCGGTTCATCCAAGAATAGGGATGAGGTAAGTGGTGAGGCACTAATTAAATCACCCGCAGATACTACGGCATTGTTAGGATATTGAGCACGGAGTTTATTGATTGCATCTGCAAAATAACTGACACCACCTACAGGAATTCGTACCGATTTATTCGTGTCAGTGGGGTCTTCAGCCTCAATAAAACGTTTTGGTGGTTCCAAATTACCGTGAAAATCATTGAAAGCTAAAATATTAATACTTTGATTTTGTCGTTCTGGTTGGGTTGCAGAACTATTTTGATCATCGTTGTCGTTACATGCTGTCAGTGCTAATACTATGAATCCCAACGCGTTGACTTTTAATAATGGATGTAGAGTCATGTTTTTTGATCGAGTGGTATAAGATTGTTTTTTAAAATAAAAATTGAGTATGAATATTTGATGAAATATTAAGCTAAAATACATCTTGCTGCTCACTCGCATTAGTCTGAACTTATTTGAGTAATTTTGATGGTTCGAGATAATGCTTAAGAAATCATAGAGCTTGGACTTTATGACGGCAATAGATGCAATGACGCAATCATGGAAATCGACAATGGATTTGATACAAACAAATGGTCAACCTCGTTATGGACGATTCGAACACGTTCCATCACGTATTAATTTAGATGACTATATTTATAAAACCCCTTATGGTCAGGTATTAAAAGGTTGGCGAAAACAGCTTAAATATAAGAAGTTTAAATTCTGTGGATTACAACATGAGCATTATAGCATCGGGATTGCGATTGTTGATTTGTCATGGGCAGGGCATGCTTTTTATTATGTGTATGATCATCTCTCGCAAAAAGTCATTGAGTGGAATGCGATACAGCCTTTGGCTTTAAAAACACAACTGGACGAACAGCCTTTGTTTAGTCAAAGTTTTTTTAAAAAGTCTGCCTACCAATTTGATATGCAACATGCGAATGGTGTGCGTTATATTCAAGTGACAAAACATGGCGAAACAAAGCTGAAAGCACGGATTTTTTGCGCAGGAACTGATGCTTTGAGTATGTGTTCACCGACAGGTATTAATGGATGGACGTATACACAGAAGCAAACCACTTTAGCTGTTGAAGGTTTTTTTATTAGTCCTGATCAGCAACGCATCGACTTTAATGAACAAAGCCTAGCAGCTTTAGATGATACTTGTGGTTTTCTTCGCCCAGAAACTGCTTGGTTTTGGTTGTCGTGTCAATTTAGAGATCAACAAGAGCGACGGATCGGTTTAAATCTAGCGTCAGGTGTGAACGAAAGTTTTGGCAATGAAAATGCTTTGTGGGTCAATGGTCGTCTCTATCCGCTCAATGATGTTTTATTTGAACAGCAAAACGAAACAACATGGTCAATTCGTTCTTTAGATCAACGTCTCAACCTACTTGTTGAAACAGGATGGTGTCGTTTTGAAAATATTAATTTGCGTTTGATTGGCAGTCAGTTCAATCAATGGCAAGCGAAAGTAACAGGGACGATTGATTTGGAAGCGGTTGAACCTGTTGTTCTAAATGAACAATATGGTTTATTAGAGCAGCATTACGCGAAGTGGTAAGTTCAAAAAAACCTCCCGTAAAGGGAGGTTTTTTATGGTTTATAATCCAGCCTGCCAAAAGGCTTCGCCCGCAGCAATCGGATCATTAGTTTTTGCTAAGGTATCGATCCAAACATCATATTGACGAATAATCGGATGCTGATTGGGATGAAAGTCTTTTTTGAACCAATCGCTGTATTGTTCACGTTTAGAAGTCAAAATACCTTTTCGACCAAAGAACCAAGGTAAACCTTTACGTGCTAAATCTAGGCGTTGTTTTAAATTAAAACCATCTTTTTTCAGCATGACATCGGTACGATACATCGTAAAACCAAACATCAGAACTGTAGTGAGTACTAATGCTGAGCGTCGGGTAAATTCAGATACATCGCCCACTTCTTTCATGACATCAAAGGCAACATCACGGTGCTCCATTTCCTCGATCGCATGCCAAGCAAATAGCGCTCGAACAAAGGGATCAGCATCCGCAAGAGTTTCCTTTTTATTGTAGAAAGTATCTGCCATGAGCGCCGTCAAATGTTCCGCTGCAGCAGTCATCGCAATGTTGTACTGTGGCGAACGATATTTGAGTTCAAATTTAAAAATTTTCTTCAAACGATCAGTGAACTGATCAACAGGCATACCTTGCTCTTTCATGACCTCATTCATTTTGTCATGGGCAATACCGTGTTGTGCTTCTTGACGAATAAAGTCAGCCACACGTGCTTGCAAGTCAGGATCTGTGATTTTGTTACGAAACAAACGAACAGACTCGATGAAATAGCGCTCCCCATCTGGGAATGTCAGACTCAATGCATCGAACATACGAGTACGGAATGGATCACCACCAAACCAGAAGCGTGGTGCTTCATTAAGGTGAAAATCTAGTTTTGTTCTTACAATTGGATCAACTTGATAGGAAACATGTGCATTCATCTTTGCTCTTCCTTTTTCTTTTTCATGCACTCAGTATGGAAAAAGTCCGATGAAATGTTTTGACAGTTACAGCCAAGTTTTATACAAATAACGACATATCAGGATGAGATTGGCATATGTCAGTTAAAATTATAATTGGATATTTACGATTGTTTAATCGTGTTCTTCAACAAGAGCAAGTCGATTTGTCTAAAGTTGTTGAACAAGAATTATGGATAACATTTCAAAATTGTTTAGAACATCCTGATGAGCAAGATTTTGATGTAGAACGATATGTTGTGCTTCTACAAGCAGCACAAAGTTTTTTTTCGCGGCCCATTACACTTGTTTTGGCTGAACATGCTAACTTGCAAGATTTAGGGCTAATGGGATATTTGGCTTCAACCAGTTTAGACTTACAACAAGCATTACAACTCTTACAACGATATTATTCTTTGGTGTTTAAGCAAACAAATCTGGAACAATTGAGCGTGCAACAGTTTGCCGAGTACATCCAAATTGTTTGGGGAGCGTCGTATAGTGACTATCGTGAGATGTATGAACTAAATTTGGCATTGATCTTTAAAATTGCGCAATCCATCGTACAAGATGCACTTGTTCCACCTCAAAAAATACAGTTTGGTTATCTTCCTCATACAGCGTTGTATCATTATGAAAAGTTTTATGGATGTCCTATTCATGTGCAAGCAGGGCAATATGCCATTCGATTTTCAAATCAAATTTTAAAAGCGAAAAGTATTGCAGGAGATCAACAGCTTAATCATGTGCTATCCACACAGGCACAACAATCTTTAAATAGTGTGACTTCTTCTGAGTTACAGCAACAACAATTTAGACAGAAAATACAAACTTATATCGAGCAGGGATTGGCTCAACAAGAAGAGGTCTTGCAAAGCTATGTTGCAAAGCGTTTGCATTGTTCTGAGCGAACTTTGCAACGTCAACTAAAAGCTTATCAACTTAACTTTCAGGATATTTTAGATCAATATCGTTTAGAACAAAGTAAGTTGTATTTGCAGCAAGGAAAATCCCTTTCTGAAATTGCTGAACGACTAAATTATGCTGATCAAAGTGCATTTGGACGTGCTTTTAAACGGTGGACTGGCGTGACACCGAAACAGTTTTTAAAGTCTCTTTAATTTTAAAAACAAAACTAAAGAGACTTTGCAAATGTTTAAGATGTTTTTAATCGTGGATAATTAAACAAGATCGCTAAAATCGCAAATACGGCAAGAATCCAGCAATAGTAAATATGTCCGATTAACTCGACTGGCGAGAGCTTTGCAATTGAGCAAGCCAAAAGCAATTGAGCACCGTAGGGAATAATGCCTTGAATCACGCAAGAAAAAATATCTAACAGTGCTGCACTACGTTTCGGATCAACGCCATATTCTTTAGCAACTTCACGAGCCATATCGCCTGATAAAATGATCGCAACTGTATTATTCGCAACAAACAAATTGGAGAAGACCACAAGAAAACTAATGCCCAATTCCCCAGCACGCTGACGACCAAATTTAAATAGACGGGTAATACGATAAATTTTTTCGATTAACCACTGTAAACCACCTTCTTTTTGCATCAAAGCTGACAGACCGCCAAGTAACATTGATAGTAGTGCAACTTCAAACATTCCCACGAAGCCATCATAAATAGAAGAATTTAATTTCAATAAATCAAATTCAGGCTTTTCAATCAGACCGATGATTCCAGATAGCACCACTCCAATCATTAAAACAGCAAGTACATGTAATCGGCTGAATGCTAGAAAAAAGACCGCTAGATAAGGCAAAATTAACCATAAATCATAAGTTTTTGATTGAATTGATTCAGCTTGTTGGCTGAGTAGCACATAAGCAATCAAGGTCATGATGGCAGCAGGTAAAGCAATCCAAACGTTGACTCTAAATTTATCTCGAAGTTCGACATTTTGACTTCTTGTGGCAGCAATCGTTGTATCAGAGATCATGGACAGATTGTCGCCAAACATTGCACCACCAACGACAGCTCCAATCGCATAAATTGGTAAAATGTCAGTCGCTTGAGTAAAACCAAAAGCAATCGGTGCACAAGCAGCAATAGTACCCATAGAAGTACCCATAGCAGTAGCAATAAAGGCTGAAATGATAAACAGCATGGGTAACACAAATTCAGCTGAAATCAATGACAAACCTAATTGAACTGTGGCATCAACGCTTCCAATGGCACTTGATACACTTGCAAAAGCTCCAGCCAACATGAATACCATGAACATTAAAATAAGGTTCGGATGACTTGCGCCTTGAAGAAACTCTTCGATGGCTGTGTTGAGTTTCTGTTTGTATAGCAGTAAAGCTAAAATGATGGCAGGGATTGCTGCGACTGGCGCTTTTACTTGATAAAAGGCAAATTCTGTCCCAATCATTGAATGATAGAGACCACTCCCGAGAAAGATGATCAAAAATACCAATAAAGGTAACAAAGCAAGCGCATTGCTTTGCACTTTTTCCTGAGAGTAGGCAGACATAAAAAATAAAAGAATATTTAAAAATTGCGCCTAGTATAAAGGAGCTTTGGTGATTTCTAAAATGCAGGTGGTTTTCTTGAAAATTAGGAATCTTTGATCATTGAGAATTCAGCCAAAATATAGATAAATGTGTCAGGGCTGTTGTAAGTAGCAATATTCACGTTGCAATCACGTCAAAACCTGTTCAATGAGCAAAAAATAGCGTTACAATGCAGTGTTTTTGTATGTCTACAAACAACTCCTCAATTTATATAAATCAAGGAAAGCATAATCCTATGTCACGTCTTGCCACTCGTTTTGAACAGCTTAAATCTCAGCAACGTAAAGCGCTTGTTTCTTATGTTATGGCAGGTGACCCGCATCCACAGGTAACTGTTCCATTACTTCACCAAATGGTTGAAGCTGGCGTCGACGTTATTGAGTTAGGTTTACCATTCTCAGATCCAATGGCCGATGGTCCAGTCATTGCACTAGCTGCTGAGCGTGCATTGGCAGGTGGAACCAATACACTAGATGCGTTGGATATGGTCAAAGCCTTTCGTGAAAAAGATCAAACCACACCTGTTGTTTTAATGGGATATTTGAATCCTGTTGAAGTGATTGGTTATGAAAAATTTGTTGCATATGCAAAAGATTGTGGTGTTGATGGTGTACTTCTTGTGGATCTTCCACCTGAGGAATCTAAGCAGTTTGGTGAAGTCTTAAAACAAAATGAGATGGATCAAATTTTCTTGTTAGCACCAACATCAACTGATAAGCGTATTCAGCATGTGGTGAATCATGCGAGTGGTTTTGTTTACTATGTGTCATTAAAAGGTGTGACAGGTGCAGCAACATTAGATACCTCAGAAGCTGCAGCTCGTATTGCGAAAATCAAAACCATGACCAACGTACCTGTTGGTGTTGGATTTGGTATTAGCGATGCTGCATCTGCAAAAGCAATGGGTCAAGTTGCTGATGCCGTGATCGTCGGTAGTGCTTTCGTTAAATCTTTTGCGACATTGCCAGCAGATGATGCTGTGCAAGAGACGGTAAATAAAGTGAAGGAGCTTCGAGCTGCGCTCGATGAGTTAGTATGAGTCAAGAGTTAACAACAGGGAAGGTTCTTAGTCCTTCAACGCCTTGGATTGAGCGTCAAGTCCCTGGTATTCAAGTTGCTACTGAGCAGCAGACATTCAAAGCAACTTTTACTGAGCCTACGATTGAATGCCCAGAGTGTCATGCATTGGTGACACGTACAGCAATGTCTTTCAATGCTTATGTTTGTCCTCAGTGTGACGAACACTTGCGTATGCGTGCCCGTGATCGCTTAAACTGGTTTTTTGATCAAGTTAATGCAGAGTTGGGACAAGAGTTTGCGGCTAAAGACCCATTAAAATTTGTGGACAGTAAACCTTATCCTGAGCGTATGCGCGAAGCTCAAGATAAAACAGGTGAAACAGAAGCTTTGGTTGTGATGCAAGGTTCACTCAAAGGTTTAGACCTAATCGCTTGTGCTTTTGAGTTTGACTTCATGGGTGGCTCAATGGGGACAGTCGTAGGTGATCGTTTTGTACAAGCGGCTGAACGAGCAATTGAATTGCGTCAACCTTTAATCTGTTTTGCTGCATCTGGTGGTGCTCGTATGCAAGAGGGTATGTTGTCTTTGATGCAAATGGCGCGTACTTCTGCAGCGATTCAGCGAATGAAAGATGCACGTCTTCCGTATCTGGTTGTGTTGACACATCCTGTCTATGGTGGTGTAACCGCTTCACTCGCGATGTTAGGCGATGTACATATTGCTGAACCTAAAGCGATGATTGGATTTGCAGGAAAGCGCGTAATTGAGCAAACAGTTCGTGAAAAGTTAGAAGAACCATTCCAACGTGCTGAATATTTGCTTGATCATGGTGTGGTCGATCAAATTGTTCATCGTCATGCATTACGTGATACTGTATATAGACTTGTTGCTAAATTGATGAACTTACCTTGACACAGCAAACACCACATTCTGATGATACATTAACAACATGGCTCGATTATTGGAGCCATGTTCACGTTACGGGCATTGATTTGGGATTGGAACGCGTTATTCCAGTTGCTGAAAAGCTTGGAGTAATGAAACCCAATGCAAAAGTTTTTACGGTTGCAGGGACCAATGGCAAAGGCTCAACTACAACAACGCTTGCTGCGATTTTAAATGCGCAAGGCTATAACGTGGGGCTTTATCAATCGCCGCATATTTACCGTTTTAATGAGCGGGTAAAGTTAGCGGGGCAAGAGGTTGATGATCAAAGTCTTATCGATGCTTTCGTACTCGTAGATCAAGCACGTCGTGAGTGTGGATTAAGTTTATCTTTCTTTGAAGCAACCACTTTGGCTGCTTTTTTGATTTTTAAACAAAAGCAATGTGATGTATGGGTACTCGAAGTAGGACTCGGTGGTCGCCTAGATGTGGTCAATGTGATCGATCCTGATATTGCCGTGATTACCAATATTGGTTTGGATCATGTGGATTGGTTGGGCGATACAATTGAAAAAATCGCTTTTGAAAAAGCTGGAATTATTCGTCCGAATATTCCCGTGATTTTTGGTGGTAATCAACCTTTACCGCAAGCGATACAAGATAAAGCGCTTGAATCTAACGCTAATCTATACGCATTAAACCGAGATTATTTTTATCAATTAAATGATGACGGTCTGTCATGGTGTTTTGCTTCTTCAGGTACAACATTAAAGTTGTCGACAGGACATTTGGCAATTGAAAATATTTCAACTGCCGTTGCTGCAATCTTAGTAAGTGGTTTGCCTATTTCTCAATCCAAAATTACTCAAGGTATTCAGCATGCTTCATTGCAAGGACGATTTGAAATTCGTCAAATTCAAAACAAAACCGTCATTTTTGATGCTGGGCATAACCCTCATGGTGTCGAATTTTTGTTGAACCAGTTGCGAAAATTCTTAAAATACAATAAACAGTACACAGAAGTTGTGGCTGTATTCTCAATGTTGGCAGATAAAGATATTGCATCTGTAACTGATTTACTAAAAACAACAGTAAAAAATTGGTTTATTGCTACTTTAGATGTGCCTCGAGCTGCACCAATGCAACAATTAAATGAAGCATTGGCAGGTCAACAGGTGCACGAATTTAGCAGTATCCAGCAAGCGTTTGAAATCGTGTTGAAACAATGTAATAACAATCAACTGATTTTAGTCTGTGGTTCGTTTCATACTTTAGAAGCGGTCTGGGAGTATTTAGAAGAATGTCAATGAATAACAAACAACGTTGGATGGGCGGCGTTGTTCTACTTGGAGGAGGTGTTTTATTGGCAGCCTTACTTCTCAAGGGCAATGAAGAAATAGAGCAAGACAAAGCACAAGCAACAATCTCTCATCCGATTCCCAAAACTCAATCAAACTCAAATACAGCACAACCTTTACAAGATGGTGAAATGGTTTCACTCCAACCACTTGCTGTGGATGTTGAAACTGAAAAGCGATTACTTGAAGAGCAGCGCCTCGCTCGTGAAAAAGCTGTTGCAGAGCAAGAAGCCAGAGCCGCTGAGTTCTTGAAAATGCAACAAGAAGCTGAAGCTGCTGCCGCGCGTAAAGCTGCTGAAGAATATGCAGCTTTAAATGCACGCCGTAGTTCAGAGCAAGAAAGTTCAGATAATATTCCCCCTGAACTTGCAGAAGATGACAAAGCAAAAGCTCAGCGTCTAGCTGAGGAAAAGCGAAAGTTAGATGAAAAAAAGAAAGCTGAACAACAAAAGCAAGATCAACTTAAGTCAGACGCTGAAAAGAAGCTAGCGGAAGAGAAACGTAAAGCTGAAGCTGAGAAAAAAGCAGCGGAAGATAAACGTAAGGCTGAAGCAGATAAAAAGGCTGCTGAAGAAAAGCGCAAAGCTGAAGCTGAGAAAAAGGCAGCAGAAGACAAGCGAAAAGCTGAAGCTGACAAAAAAGCGGCTGATGAGAAAAAACGTAAAGCTGAAGAAGAAGCCAAGAAGAAAGCTGAGGCTGAAAAAGCACGCGATCTTATGGAAAATGGCGATAAGAAGTGGATGGTTCAAGTGGCATTGGCTGCAAACCAAGCAAATGCAGATGCTGTCGTATCCAAGCTACGTGCCAAAGGCTATAAAGTCACAACCAGTTCTACCTCGAAAGGTATTCGTATTATGGTTGGACCTGCCAAAGATCGTGATGTTGCTGATGCAACTCGGAAAAAGATTTCTTCTGATGAAAGTCTGAATATGAAATCAGCTTGGGTAATTGACTGGGTTCCACTAGATCAAAGATAAATAGTTGTTTAAGTAAGCTAAGTATTCTTGAAGTTGAGCTGATTGTGCGTTTTTCATCGAATAGGAGATGAAGTAATGGAACAAACGGATTTAAAGATACTTGAAAAATTTAGTTTTTCGCCAGACTTTGCAATTGGAGCATTGTCTGGCGTTGCTTACTTAGGCGACTACTTATATTTCGTTGGGGATGATGTTCGTTACTTATTAAAAACTAGCCTAAAAAATAAAATTACTGCAACAACAACTTTTGAAAAAGTCCCTTTATTGGAGTCATCTGAGCAAGAAGCTCTCACCGTATTAAGCAAAGCAGAAAAGCCTGATTTTGAAGCATTAAGTTGTATCATTTTTAATGAACAACTTCATTTATTGGTTATGGGCTCAGGTTCGACTGAAAAGAGAAAGCAAGCTCTCCTCTATAATCCGTCTAATCATCAAGTTAAGACTTTGCTCGATAAGTTGGACTATGATTATTTGCAGAACAGCGTTGCACTCACAGGCGGAGCAGATTTAAATATAGAAGCAGTATGCTCAGATAATCATCATCTTTATATCTTTCAACGTGGCAACATTAATCACTTTCATGGTGTTTTAGTATTTGATCTAGAAAAAATTCAAGCACATAAATCTTTAGAAAATGCTCTTATACGTTCATTTAATCTCACATTGCCTGAGATTAATGGTTCAGTAAGCGGTATTTCAGATGCTTATTTTTTTGTAGATAAGAATGTGATCGTTGCAACCGCAGCCGTCGAGCAAACCTTAAATACCTACGATGATGGTGCAGTGTTAGGAAGTTATATTTTAGTGCTCTCACCGAAAGGGGAGGTCCTAAATTCCTTTTTGATCCAAGATGCTGAGGGAAACACTTTAGCCATTAAGGTTGAAGGAATAACTTGGCTTGAGTCAAATGCTGATGGAGAGGTCTTCTTATTAGTCACCGATAGTGATGGCGGTCTTTCCGAAGTGATCACGGTTTTGCTCAAGAATTCGGTTTTTACCAAACTAGATACTTAGAGATTAGGTTTTATTGGTGATCTCACAATCTGAAAAAAAGATGTATTTATAGAGTCTTAATTATTCCAATAACAGTGAGAGGTTTTTTTGCCAAGAAAATCCACCTCTCAAGTGAGTGTTTAAGTTTTAACTTGAAGGGGTGGATAATTGCTGCTGAATCCATTGTACATTTTCTGAGGTAAATAGATTTTCAATGTTTTTCCAAATGATATGGTAGCCATATCCTCCTTGTTTCATTTCTTTGACTGCATTTTCAATTGACCAATTTTCAAAAATAATACGATACATCGCAATGGTTGCACCTGTTCGATCTGATCCGTGATAACAATGAACAAGGACTTTTTGATTATTGTTTTTTGCAATCTGAATAGCTTGCATCGCTTGAAGTAAGTCTTGGCGATTAATTGCCCATGTTTGAATTGGTATATGTACTAAATTTAGCGATTGATTTTGGAGAACTTTTGCATCTTCATTTCGAGCTCTTAAATTGATCACCGTTTCAATCTGATATTTTTTTAGTAAAGGTATTAACTCAGAATTGGGTTGTTCACTGCGATAAACATCCTGACTGATCTGATAAAAATTATGCGTATCCGAGATTAAAGCCCCCCAATTTTGAGGGCGTTGAGATTGCTCTAGACTCGGATGTGTCATACATCCATGTAGACTTAATGTTGAAACAACAAAAACAGTAATAAATATTCTTTTCATTTTATTGATAGCGATTAAATTCATAAGGATCGTGGGCACAAATTAACTCAATGCTGGGTTCATGTTGAGCGAGATATTGTAACTGTTTAAGGTTTTGCAAACGTAGTTGGTTATCTTCAGCCAATAATCGTTCAGTGAAATCTAAAGCTCTGAGTTTGTTTTTTGGGTTTAGCTCAAGATGGGTGTAATAGGCATCGCCACAGAACAAAATCCAGCCATCGACCTTTTTAATCGCAATTCCACAGTGCCCAGCGGTATGTCCAATCAAGGGAATCATTAAAATTTCATCGTGAAATAACGGAAGCCCTTTAACTTTTTGCAAGTTAAACCATGGCTCGCCATCATTATGTTCAGCAAAGTTCCAATAGCGATGCTGTTTAAACTGTTCAGTCTTATAACGAAGTTTGCCTTTGGTTGTAAGTGATTGAGTGGCATTAAACTCCGCCGCTAAGAGATGCACTGTTGCATTTGGAAAATCAGAAATTCCACCAGCATGATCAAAATCTAGATGGGTCACAAAAATATGTTTTACATCACTCGGGTTAAAACCAAGTCGCTGTATCTGCTGAATGGCAGTTAGTTTTAGGTTGGGTACAATTGAGCCAAATTGTTTAAGTAAACTCCCTAATCGCTGTTCAGTATGCAGATAGTCTTGAAGTCCTAAGCCTGTATCAATTAAGACTAGACCTCGATCAGTTTCAATGAGGAGACAATGACAGACTAGATGTGCTTTCCAACCTTTTTGACCAAACAGCGGGGCGCAAACTGGACAGAAACTTCCACAGTGCAAATGATGAATGTTATAAATCATAGCGTTCTTATTTTATTAAAGTTTAAGATTTCTCTTATAACGTATCAAATAAGAAAACTAAAATGAAATTTTATAAGCTTAAAAAAATGCCTATCGATATGATAGGCGCTGGAGTTTGAAAATAAAATTTTGTTTTAATAAGTGGTTTGGTATGGTGCGTTGAATATTTTTATACGATGTATCTCATCAGTCTTGCACTTCACTCAAAACCTTGAATTAGCTTCAATCTTACTCAGGCTGAGGCGTGAGACGTAAATAAGGTTTTACAGCGGTGTAACCCTTTGGAAAACGTTGTTTAATTTCCTCCTCATCTTTGAGTGATGGGACAATAACAACATCCTCTCCATGCTGCCAGTTTGCTGGGGTCGCCACTTTGTGATGATCTGTCAACTGTAATGAGTCAATTACACGTAATACCTCATTAAAGTTTCGACCTGTTGATGCAGGGTAGGTAATAATCAAACGAACCTTTTTATTGGGATCAATAATGATCAATGAGCGCACGGTTAGGGTTTCACTGGCATTAGGATGGATAAAATCATATAGCTCTGAAACTTTACGATCTTTGTCTGCAATAATTGGGAAATTCACCGTTGTGTTTTGAGTTTCATTGATATCCTGAATCCAGCTTTTATGTGATTCCACATCATCCACAGATAAAGCGATTGCTTTCACGCCCCGTTTTGTGAATTCATCTTTGAGCTTTGCGGTGAACCCCAGTTCTGTCGTACAAACAGGTGTAAAATCAGCAGGATGTGAAAATAAAATCCCCCAGTGATTGCCTAGAAACTCATAAAAATCAATTTTTCCTTCGCTCGATTCTTGTTGGAAATTTGGAGCAATATCACCTAAACGTAATGTCATACTTCGTCCTCAGAACATTTCTAATCTTATGTGTGTTGGATTAATATGCGCCAGAAGGCTTAGAAGTAAAAATATTGTTTTTTGATGTTTTTATGAGTTTAAAAGATATAGAGCTGGGTTTGGTTGGAAAATTGATCGGAAATTCACATTTTAGTCGATGTAACTTATAGTCAAATTTGCTACATTAACTGACTTTGGTTGCTTGTGGTCAGAATTGCCTCGCAGATTTTTTTACCTGTTTGGATGCAAAGCCCTTGTAGTTCTTATTTCTGACTCCATAATAACAGCTAAGAAAAAATTACCTATTTAAACAAACAGGATTAGAGAGTTTATTCATGTTGGCAAGTCTGATCGGAGGTATCTTCGGTACTAAAAATGAGCGTGAGCTCAAACGCATGCGTAAAATTGTTGAACAAATCAATGCGCTTGAACCGACGATATCTGCTCTTAACGATGCAGACCTTTCTGCAAAAACTCAAGAATTCAAAGAAAGATTTAAAAACGGTGAAAGCCTAAATAAATTATTACCTGAAGCATTTGCAGTTTGTCGTGAAGCTGCAAAACGCGTGATGGGAATGCGTCACTATGATGTTCAGTTGATTGGTGGTATCACACTGCACGAAGGCAAAATTGCTGAGATGCGTACAGGTGAAGGTAAAACCCTGATGGGTACTTTAGCGTGTTACCTCAATGCATTGAGTGGTCAGGGTGTGCATGTCATCACCGTCAATGACTATCTTGCACAACGTGATGCTGAACTCAACCGCCCATTATTTGAGTTTTTGGGTTTAAGCATCGGTGTGATTTATTCGATGCAAATGCCTGCTGAGAAAGCACAAGCTTATTTAGCAGACATTACTTACGGTACGAACAACGAATTTGGCTTTGATTATCTTCGTGACAACATGGTGTTTTCTCTACAAGAGAAAAAACAACGTGGTTTAAGTTATGCGATCATCGATGAAGTAGACTCGATCTTAATTGATGAAGCACGTACACCATTGATTATTTCAGGTCAAAGTGAAGATTCATCGCATTTATATCAGCTAATCAATAGCATTCCTCCAATATTAAAACCTCAGAAAGAAGAAAAAGTGGCTGATGGCGGACACTTCTGGGTTGATGAGAAACAACGCTCAGTTGAAATGACTGAGGTTGGTTACGAGACTGTTGAGCAAGAGTTAATCCGTATGGGATTACTTGCTGAGGGTGAAAGTCTTTATTCTGCTGCGAACCTAAATTTAGTTCACCATGTCACTGCTGCGATTCGTGCGCATTATCTCTATCAAAAGAACGTTCACTACATTATTGGCATTAATCCTCAGACTCAAAAAGAAGAAGTGATTATTGTTGATGAAAGTACAGGTCGTACGATGCCTGGTCGTCGTTGGTCTGAAGGTTTACACCAAGCGGTTGAAGCCAAAGAAAATATGGAAATTCAGCCTGAAAACCAAACTTTGGCAACCACAACGTTCCAGAACTATTTCCGTTTGTATAAAAAGCTTTCAGGCATGACAGGTACAGCTGATACTGAAGCTGCTGAAATGAAAGAAATCTACGGTTTAGATGTTGTTATTATCCCAACTCACCGTCCGATGGTGCGTAAGGATCACAACGACTTAATTTATTTAAATCGTAACGGTAAATACAACGCAATTATCGAAGAAATTACCAATATTCGTAAGCAGGGTGTTGCGCCGATTTTGATTGGTACTGCAACGATTGAGGCGAGTGAAATTTTATCTGCAAAGTTATTACAAGCAGGTATTCAACACGAAGTCCTCAATGCAAAACAACATGAGCGTGAGGCGGACATTATTGCTCAAGCAGGTAGTCCAAACGCCGTAACAATTGCAACAAACATGGCAGGTCGTGGTACGGATATTTTGCTTGGTGGTAACTGGAAAGCAAAACTCGCAAAAATTGAAAATCCTACGCCAGAAGATGAAGCTCGTTTACAAGCGCAGTGGGAAAAAGATCACGAAGATGTATTGAACTCAGGTGGTTTGCATATCATTGGTTCAGAGCGCCATGAATCACGTCGTATTGATAACCAGCTACGTGGTCGTGCGGGTCGTCAGGGTGACCCTGGTGTTTCTCGCTTCTACTTATCGCTTGAAGATGATTTGATGCGTATCTTTGCGGGTGATCGTGTTGTTGCCATGATGCGTGCAATGGGCTTACAAGAAAATGAAGCCATTGAACATAAAATGGTGAGTCGTTCTATTGAAAATGCACAGCGTAAAGTTGAAGCCCGTAACTTTGATATTCGTAAAAACTTATTGAAGTATGATGATGTAAATAATGAACAACGTAAAATTATTTACTCACAACGTGATGAGATTTTGGCAGAAAGTACATTACAAGATTATATCGAAGAGATGCATAAAGAGGTGATGAAAGGCGTTATCGCGAACTTCATTCCACCTGAATCAATCCATGACCAATGGGATATTCCTGGTCTAGAAACCGCTTTACGTACGGATTTAGGTATCGAGCTTCCTGTACAGCAGTGGTTAGATCAAGATCGCCGCTTGGATGAGGAAGGTCTGATTGCACGTATTTCTGATGAAGTGATTTCACGTTATCGTCAACGCCGAAATCAAATGGGTGATGAATCTGCTGCGATGTTAGAGCGTCACTTTATGCTGAACTCTTTAGATCGCCATTGGAAGGATCATTTAGCTGCGATGGATTATTTACGTCAGGGTATCCACTTGCGTGGCTATGCCCAGAAAAATCCAGAGCAGGAATATAAGAAAGAAGCATTTAATTTGTTTGTGAACATGTTGGGTATTATCAAATCAGACGTTGTGACTGATTTATCTCGTGTTCATGTACCAACAGCAGAAGAATTGGCTGAGCTTGAAGCACAACAACAACGTCAAGTTGAATCAATGCGTTTATCATTTGAACATGATGATGTAGATGGTTTAACGGGTGAAGTGACTGCATCTGAAGAGCCTGAATATACAGTGAATAATGCTCCATTCCCAGTTCCAGAAAGCCGCAATGCACCGTGTCCTTGTGGTTCGGGATTAAAATACAAACAGTGTCACGGTAAAATTTAAACTTCGATATCGTTTGATAAAAAAAGCAGGGTTAATCCCTGCTTTTTTTTACGAGAAGTAACTTGAGTCGTTAAGTGCTTTATAGTTTCATTATTCAATAGAATGACCTTGACTGAATTCGCATGAAACGCGGGAAGACAATGAAAAAACCATTACAACTTTTAATTTTAGCGAGTGTTGTGGTATCAAGTGTAGGCTTTGCTAATGAAGCACCACAAGCAACGGCCACAACCACAGTAGACAAAGTACTTGCAGCAAAAGGCGCGACGACAGCTGAAGCTCAAGTTAAACGTGAAGTGACCACAGTAATCAGCCCTCGTACAGGGATTCGATATACACTTGGAGATACAGGGAATCGCCCAATTGTTTTGCAAACAGCGGCTATCGCACCCGCTAACTCTGCCAATATCAATCGTATCGTAGCTGCTAACCCGGCATTATCTGCAAAGAGTCAGGAAAAGGCGAAGATCGCACTCATCGGTGAAGCCGCAGTACAAGCTGCTGATGCAGCCGCTGCTCAAACAGCAAGTGCTCAAGCACCACAAGCTACCAATCAATAAAAGTTTCAACAAAAAAGGAGATGCAGATGCATCTCCTTTTTTTACAGCTAATTAAAGAAAGCTAGGTAATAAAATCAGACCAATAATGATTGCAAACATCAGCCATTTTGCAAGATAGTAAACTTTACGATTACGTTGTTTTAAACCACGACCATAATGATGTACGGCATAGCCATACTTGAAAATTCGATTGATAAAACCTGTTTTATCTTGATCATCATTCGGTGAACTTGCCGCTGACATAACATTGCGACCAAACCAATGATTGATCTTTTGAGCCCAGCCCCATTTCATTGGACGCTCGATGTCACAGAATAAAATAATACGGGTCTGATCCGTTTTATTTTCAGCCCAATGTACAAAAGTCTCATCAAAAACAGTTGCTTCACCATCGCGCCAGCTATAGCGTTCTTGATCAACTTCAATAAAACAGTCATCGCTGTTTGGTGTCACTAAACCTAAATGATAACGAACTGAACCCGCATAAGGGTCACGATGTTTACCTAAGTAACTTCCAGATGGAAGTTCAGTAAACATTGCTGCTTTTACTGAAGGAATACTTTCTAACAAGGCAACTGTCTTAGGGCAAAGTTGTTGAGCTGATGGATGGCTAGCTTGATACCATTTTAAATAAAAACGTTTCCAACCACGTTTGAAGAAGGTGTTAAAACCAGCATCATTATTCTTTTCAGCTGCTTTAATTTGATTTTGTAGCTGGATTGCTTCTTCACGGATTACTTGCCAATTGTCCTGTAATGGTTTGAGCTCAGGAAACTGCGCCACATCAAAGAATGGTTGGTTCGGTAATTTAGAGAAACCAGTCATAAACATATTAACTGGTGCTAGAAATGTCGAATGGTCGAATAATTGTCGAGATGCTTTTAATCGTTCTTTGCCACGATAATAAGTGTATAAAAAACTGACCAAAAATACGGCAACGATAATCACTGCGTACATGAGCACAATCATCTAAAAAAAGGGAGTCAGGTATTTTAGCACAAAAAATATTTAGCGGGAGAGATGTTGTAGCGATTGCAAACAGGTGAGTAGAGTTGCCCGATAAATGGTTTGAGTGAACCTCTCATGACGTTCACTCAATAAGAACATATAGATTAGACTTGGTTATTTACATCATCGTGTTTAGTTTCACGGATGAACAAAAACGCGATTAATGAAAGAATTGACGCTAGACTTAAATACATTCCAACAGCATCTAAACCATAGCTTTCAGCAAGTTTGGTTGCAATGTAAGGGGCAAAGGATGCACCAAATATACCTGCTAAGTTGAAGGTTAATGCCGAACCTGTATAGCGGACTGATGTTGGAAAAATCTCAGAAAGTACAGTTCCAATCGGTCCGTAAGTGAGTCCCATGATTGAGAGACCAATACATAAAAATAGGAACACAAGTAATGGGCTACCAGACCCTAAAAGCGGCGCAAAACAAAGTCCAAATAATGCTGATAAGATACAGATAGCAACCGATGTATTTTTACGTCCAAACTTTTCAGCAAGAATCGCTGAAACAGGAATGAAGGCTGCAAAGCAAAGTGTTGCGATCAATTGTAATTCAAGGAAATCACCGCGAGCATATCCCAGTTTTGTTGTACCCCAGTTGAGTGCAAAAACAGTTGTGAGATAGAACACGACAAAAGTACAAATCGCAGCAACAGTACCCAAGACCAACATTGGGAAATGTTTCGTCATAACCTCTTTGAATGGGACATTAACTTCTTTTTGTTTGTCTAAAACTTTTTGGAATGCAGGAGTCTCATGCAATTTCAGACGGATATAGAGACCAACCAGAACTAACACCGCACTTGAGACGAATGGAATACGCCAGCCCCAAATCATGAAATCTTGTTCTGACATAAAAGCATTCAATAATAGGAAAGAACCTGTTGCGAGGATAAAACCAATCGGGGCACCCAGTTGAGGGAACATGCCATACCATGCACGTTTGCCTTCAGGTGCATTTTCAGTCGCCAGTAGAACAGCACCACTCCATTCACCACCAAGACCGAGACCTTGACCTAAACGGCATAAAGCTAATAGTAAAGGAGCTGCAAGACCAATTTGTGCATAAGTTGGCAGCAAACCGATACAAACGGTTGATATCCCCATTGTAAGTAAAGCTGCGACTAAAGTTGCTTTACGTCCAATTCGATCTCCCAAATGTCCAAAAATTGCTGCTCCGATCGGGCGAGCAATAAATGCAATTGCAAAAGTTGCGAGGGATTTTAGTACAGCAGCACCATCACTACTTTCGGGGAAAAATAAATGAGGAAAAATTAAAACGGCTGCAGTTGCGTAGATATAGAAGTCAAAAAACTCAATCGTGGTACCCACGAGACTGGCAAATAATACCCTTGTTTTTGAATTGCTTGCCACTTCGGGGGTGACAGTCGTAGTACTAGACGACATACGAGACCTTATTTTATTTGATCAAGACACAGAAATATGGACTTGAGAATTCCTTGAATGCAAAGTCTACTCATGAAACTAGTGTCATTTCTTTTGGCCTGTCGACAGGAGTTAAAGTACATAACAGTAGATTGCAAGAAAGTGTAAACCTGCCCCCATTAGCACAAATACATGCCAAATTGCGTGGGTATATCTTACCTTTTTTAAAGCATAAAACAATGTGCCGACAGTATAAGCAAGCCCACCCGAAATCAATAACTGGATTGCTTCTTTTGATAGATAACGTTGCATATCATCCATAACCAACACGGCTAACCACCCCATGATGATATAGGCAGCCAAAGATACTTTTTGAAAACGATGAATTAGGATCAGTTTAAATACCGTCCCAATCAAGGCGATGATCCATAGCGCAATTAATAAATAATGTGCTTTCGCTGTTGGGATTGCGATACTTAGAAAGGGGGTATATGTTCCTGCAATCAGATAATAAATCGCAGTATGGTCAAGTTTTTTATACCAGTAGCGTTTCATTCCATCCTGAGAGAAATGGTAAAGCATAGAACTGCTGAGGAGTAATACAAGACTGAACCCATATACCCATAAACTCATCCATTGTCCGAAAGGTAGTCCATATCCTTTGATAATTAGAAACACCGATGCAATTAGCGCCAGAGCCGCACCAATCCCGTGACTATAGGCGTTAATTAATTCTTCTTTGGGATCATAATTGGTTAGAAAATTAGCGTTCATTGAGCTTCTAATAGTATAAAAATACAACTGTATCGTAATGCAATTTCCCTTTTAAAGTAAGACGCTATAAAATTTAGTTTCTATTTGTCAGGTTTTCACTATGTTTGCGCCCAAATTTTCCTTTGAACAAGAACAGCAATTTTTCTTGGAGATTCAGCAATCTATTGGAAACAATAGTTTTGATCGATTGATCTTGAGTCAATACAAGGGCGAAATGACAGATTTAGAAAAAATGACTTTTCGCATTATTGAACTGCAAAATCAAAGTATGCTGTCCTGTTTATATCATTATAAAACGCAAGATATTACTAAGAATTATCCGATTGAAGAGGGATTAGAGAAAATAGCCGAGCTGTTGGCTCAGTCGAAACAAGCCAATCTATTTACAATGCATCAAGATATTCAACTGAAAAAAAACAAAAAGAAAGCCATGTTGAATGCACAAAAAAAGCAAATCAGTGTAAACCAAGTTCAACAGCATCATGATCGTGAAAAACATCGATTTGTTCAGCAACAAAGTCCATTTCTTAAACATCTTGGAATTACCGATGAAAAGGCACAAATCATTCCAAGCATGGCGCGCAAGTGGAAACAGATTAATAAGTTTATTGAAATTTTTTCAAATGCTTATGAGCAAATTGATGCTTCTCAACAAGAACTTAATATTGTTGATTTTGGTTCAGGAAAAGGTTATTTAACTTTTGCTTTGTATGATTATTTATTGGAGCAAAATAAAACGCCGTTAATCACAGGTGTTGAACTGCGTTCGAATCTTGTACAGTTTTGCCAAAAAGTTGCAGATGATGTTGGATTTAATCATCTTGATTTCTTTGAAGGCGACGTGCGTAGCTATGCTCCAGAAAAGCTGGATGTCATGATTGCACTACATGCTTGTGATGTAGCAACCGACTTTGCAATTCATACAGGAATTCGTCTGAATGCCTCAATGATCATGTGTGCGCCATGCTGCCATAAAGAGTTGCGACCTCAATTAAAAAGCCCAGAAGTTTTACAACCGATGCTTCAGTTTGGCATTCATGCAGGGCAGCAGGCAGAAATGCTGACAGATACATTGCGTGCTTTGTTGCTTAAGGCTTACGGTTATGAAACTAAAGTTTTTGAATTCGTTTCACTGGAACATACCAGTAAAAATAAGATGATTTTAGCGACCAAGCGTAAAGATGTTCAGCAGCCTGATCCGAAAATTATGCAGCAAATCCAAGCCTTAAAACAGATGTATGGTATCCAAAAGCAAAGCTTGGAATTGCTGTTACAAGATCAAATGCCAATCGAAAATTTAGGTTGTAAGTGCTAATTAAGCTGAGATCGAGATGTTTAGAGTCCAAAGTGGTCACTGGGATAAGTTAGAGCAAGACGCAAAGTTCATTCGAAAACAAGTTTTTATAATTGAGCAGAACATACCTGAAGAAGAGGAGTGGGATGATCAAGATATGATTTCAGATCATTTTGTTGTCTATGATCAAGACCAACCAATTGCGACGGCGCGTTTATTACAAAACAATAGTGTAGGGCGTGTGGCTGTACTCAAAACTTATCGTGGACAAGGAATTGGACGTATGATTATGTTAGAGATTATTCGGCAAGCACATCAACAAGATCGAAAATTTCTTCACTTATCCTCACAAGTTCACGCCATCTCATTCTATGAAAAATTAGGATTTTCGATACAAGGGGATGCATACGATGAGTGTGGAATTCCTCATATAAAAATGCAGTTGGTGATTGAAACTAAAAATCATTGAAACGAAGATTTAGATTGTAACTTGCTCGATCGACGATCAGATCGAGCAAGTTATATTTCTTTATTGGTGTTGCTGATGTTGGGTTTCAACCTCTGAGCTTGCTTGAGCGTTTTCTTGAGTTATTGCTTTTTGTTGTTCTGCTGCTCGCTGCGCTCCAGGCATATAATCTGGTTCATTGCTCATAGCTAAGTAGAAGAAACTGAGAAAAATTGTACTAAGTACCCCAACGATAATGACAAATTTCCAACCTAATACGGTTTCACTTGAATCGTTGTGAGAGTTTGAGCGATTACTCATAAAAAATTCCAAAAATAAAATAAATAAAAAACTTGCTAGAACAACATCATTTAATCAATTTGATAAAAAGCCTAAACATTATATGGTTTTATAGTTTGTTTTGGGCTATCTGATGATTTG